>Ga0307430_1000093_pt1 | contig 81994 bp, 87 predicted proteins | sample SalMarWE160130MG_FD_202159 | JGI IMG/M metagenome (GOLD analysis project Ga0307430, IMG submission 202159) | Salt marsh sediment microbial communities from the Plum Island Ecosystem LTER, Massachusetts, United States - WE1603-130 | ecosystem: Environmental > Aquatic > Marine > Intertidal zone >... | reverse complement strand
CGCCTGACCAATGATTATAAAATCCAAGCTAAAGTGGGAAAACCGCAAGTTTCTTATCATGAATCTATCAGTAAAGAGTGTGTTTATACTGAAAAATATCATAAAGTAATTGCTGGCAAAGAGAATTCCGCTGAAATTACCTTGAAAGTCGCTCCCCGCTCCAGAGGTCAAGGCAACAGCTTTACAAGCCGTATCGAACCAGCTAAACTACCTCAGGAATTTATTAATGCTGTGGAGCGCGGTGTAAAAAATTCCATGGAATCCGGTACAAACTACGGATATCGCACCATTGACATCAGTGCGGAATTAGTAGACGCGGTATACAGCCTGACTACCGCCTCAAGCTTAGCCTTTGAAGCAGCCGGTGCCATCGGTTTTGATGCTGCGTGCCGTAAAGCTCAACCGATTCTTTTAGAACCGATTATGACAGTCGATGTGTTTACTCCAAAAGAATTTATAGGCGATGTAATAGGCAATCTTAATTCACGGGGCGGTAATATCATCAGCATTACCAGCAAAACCACCATAGAGCATGTTCAGGCCGAAGTGGCTTTAAGCAAAATATTCGGTTATTCCACCTCGCTGCGTAGTATTACCCAAGGGAGAGCTACTTTCGCCATGGAATTCAGACATTTCGCAAAAAAGCAGGATTAGTGTATTCTCTTTTTGGGAAAATTGAGTGTAAAACGAATACAGTTTTGTAAAAAAGAGAAATGGAAAACCTATGAATTCACACGATTATGTAAAAACAGATAAAATTGCGCATTATTGCGGAGTAGCGGGTATTGTTTCTGAACATGAAATCAATATACCGGAGAAACTTTTTTATCCGCTTTTTGCCTTACAGCACAGAGGGCAGGAAAGCGCGGGTATCTCCTATAATAATCGGGGACAGCTTATTTTTTACAAAGATTTGGGTATGGTATCACAAGTCTTATCCCGTTATTTGCACGAAGAGCACCCTTCAGCCGTGGGAATAGGACATGTGCGCTACTCCACTCAGGGTGCCAATAAGTTGGAAAACGCCCAGCCTATAACAGTCACATGTAATAAAGGTCAGATATCACTCGCTCATAACGGAAATATCAGCAACTCTGTAAATTTGAGAGATTATTTGTTTAAAAAAGGTTCCATTTTTCAAAGCACCTCGGATAGCGAACTCATCCTGCACCTTATTGCCCGCTCCAAACAGAATAACTTTAAACAGGCATTAATAGAAACCCTTAATTCATTAGAGGGTGCTTTTACCATGCTGCTCATTCATGAAGACACCCTTTATGCCATTCGCGATCCGTTGGGATTCAGACCCCTTGTTATGGCGACTGCACAGGATATGACCGTGTTTGCTTCTGAAAGCTGTGCACTGGATACCATGCGCCTCACAGACTATAAACAGATTGAACCGGGCCAGATGGTAATCGTAAAAGGCAAAAGAATAGTTACAGAACAATATACACCATGCAAAAAAAGAAGTTATTGCATATTTGAGCTTATTTATTTTTCCAGACCCGATTCTACAGTCTTCGGCTATTCCGTACATATGCTGCGAAAAAAATTGGGCAGGGCATTGTCGGAGATTGACGAGCGGCCCGGCGAACTGGTTATAGCTGTTCCTGATTCGGGTAACAGTGCGGCGCTGGGTTATGCTGCAGCTTCAGGGATCGCTTTAGAATACGGGCTTACCCGCGATCATTATTCGGGCCGCACATTTATCCAACCGACCAAAGAAATGAGAGAGTTCGGAGTACAAATGAAGCTTCACCCCATTAAAAAAGCCATTGCAGGAAAAAAGATTACCCTTATAGACGATTCAATCGTACGCGGAACGACAAGTAATATTTTGGTACGCTTACTCCGTGAAGCCGGAGCCAAAGAGGTGCACCTGCGCCTGTCTTCACCGGAGATTAAACATCCCTGTTTTTTCGGAATTGATATACCTACAAAAGAAGAACTAATCTCCAATAACATGTCTCCACAGCAGATAGCGGAATATATCGGGGCCGATACCGTCTCTTTTTTACCTCTGAAGAGTTTGCGCAGCTGCGTGGACACTCCCGACGATTTTTGTTACGCCTGCTTTAACGGCAGCTATCCTGTACAGGCAAAAAATCCGGCTGCAAGGAGGATTTACTGATGCGCAAAATCCAAAAAACTCCTGCCACCTATGCGGAAGCCGGAGTTGATATTAACAAAGGCGATAGCTTTGTAGATATTATTAAATCGTTTAAATCCAAAGCCGTCCCTCCGGGTCTGGGCGGTTTTTCGGGAGGGGTCGAGCTTGATCTGAAACGTTTTAAACAACCTGTCTTGCTTTCCACTACCGATGGTGTGGGCACAAAAATACTCGTGGCGTCCAAACTTAAAGATTACTCAAGTCTCGGTATAGATCTGGTGGCCATGTGTGTAAACGATCTTATTGTCTGCGGCGCAGAGCCCCTTGTCTTTTTGGATTATATTGCCTGCGGAAAACTTGATATAACCGTTATGTGTACCGTTATGCAGGGCATTGTTAACGGCTGCGAACAGGCCGCTTGTACGCTAGCCGGGGGTGAGACCGCCGAAATGCCCGATGTCTATAGCGAACACGATTTCGATCTGGCCGGTTTTGCAGTCGGAGTGGTAAACAAGCCGGATGTTCTCCCCAAAAAAACCGAGCTTAAAGCGGGAGATATAATTCTGGGGCTTCCCTCTTCAGGCATTCACTCAAACGGCCTGTCTTTGGCCCGTAAAGTAATCGCACAGCAGGATATATCTCTTTGGAAAAGGCTTTTAACACCCACAAAAATTTATGTAAGCGAAATGAAGCTTCTTTTACAGTCCGGGCTTATCCTTTCTGCAGCTCACATAACCGGCGGTGGGCTGGCCGGCAACATCAGCCGGGTAATTCCGGCAGACCTTGTTCCCTCTTTGGATTATACCTGGCAAATTCCCGATATTTTCTTACATATTCAGCGCTGCGGTGCTGTAAGTAAAGAAGAAATGTATAAGGTGTTTAATATGGGTATAGGAATAGCCATTGTTGTGAAGCAGAACAATGCAGATACGCTGCTTACGCTGGCAAACAAGCATAATATAAAAATCAATATAATAGGACGTTTAACCCATGGCTAAACTTGCTGTTTTTGCTTCGGGCAATGGATCCAATTTTCAGGTAATAGCCGAGACCATGTTAAAAACCAGCCACTCTCTGGAGTTTTTACTCTGCAATGTAAAGAACGCCTATGTGCTTGAGCGAGCTAAAATCTTAGGTATAACTTCTTATATCGTGAACTATCTCAATAGGAAGCGAGAAGATGTTGATAAAGAGATTTTGCAGTATGCAACAGGGCATCAGATTGATCTTATTGCTTTGGCTGGTTATATGAAACTGCTTACGCCCTTTTTTCTTTCAGCCTTCCACGGTGATATCTTAAACATCCATCCATCCCTGCTTCCCAAATTTGCGGGAGTAAATGCGATTGAACGCAGCTATAATGCAGGCGAAAAGAAACTGGGTATTTCCATTATTAGAATCGATCCGGGAGTAGACACAGGGCCCATTCTCTTCCAGACAGCCTTTGAACGTCCGCCCCATGCATCGCTTGCGGAGGTGGAAAGTAAAATTCATGAGCTGGAGCATGTCCATTTTCCGTCTGTTATCATTAAAGAACTGGATAAAATCGAAATACGAAGCAAAGATCAAGCTGGAGGTATGAAGTGAAAGTATTAGTTCTCGGTAGCGGAGCGCGTGAACATGCCATTATCTGGCTGCTCGCGAAAAGTGATTATATTAAAAAGCTCTACGCAGCACCCGGCAACGCCGGTACTTCCCGCATTGCCAGTAACCTGCCGGAAATCGATCCCCTTGATGTAGAATCCGTGCTTTCACATATTAAAAAAAACGATATTGATTTCGTATTTATCGGACCCGAAGCTCCCTGTGCAGTCGGTGTAGCCGATGCCCTGATTGCTTCCGGTATTCAGGTTATCGGTCCTCCTAAAGGATCAGCCCAACTGGAAGCCAGTAAAACCTTTTCCAAAAACTTTTTGCTGCGTCATAACATTCCCACTGCAGCCGCCGAACAATTTTCATCAACGGAAAAGTTTGAAGCTTATATACGCTCTCAAGCAGGCAACAAACTGGTTGTGAAAAAAAGCGGACTTGCCGCAGGCAAAGGTGTGTTGGAGTCCGGCGATACGGAAGAACTCATCACCTTCGGCAAGTATATTTTAAAGAGTGATACCCTCCTTGTTGAAGAGTATTTAACCGGCTGGGAGGTTTCAATATTCGCCCTCTCCGATGGAAAAAATTATCAGGTACTACCGCCCTGTACGGACTTCAAAAAGGCTCATGACGGAGACAGCGGACCAAACACCGGTGGTATGGGGTCTATCTGTCCCGTACCTCAGGTAGACGGCACCCTATTTGAAAACATAAAAACAAAAATCGTAGCACCTACGTATAACGGATTGAATAAGGACGGCCTTAATTATAAGGGTGTATTATATTTCGGACTTATGATAACCCAAGCAGGGCCTAAAGTTTTAGAGTACAATATCCGCCTTGGCGACCCGGAAGCGCAAGTGCTGCTTCCTATGATCGAAACTGATTTTGGAATGATCTGTCAGGCTATGCTCACGCAAAAGCTTGACACACTGGATATTCGCATAAAACAGGGTGCGGCTCTTGGTGTGGTGGTGGCGGCTTCAGGTTATCCCGGAAAATACCAAAAAGGTATACCTGTCACAGGACTTCCTGAAAGCTTTGAGCAGGAGCTTTTGGTTTTTCATGCAGCTACTGTATTAGACAGTCAGGGGCAGGTCTTTACGGCAGGAGGCCGCTGTTTTACTGTTGTGGGAAGAGGAAATGATCTTGCTCATGCTTCGCTTATCGCATACAACCATGTCAGTCAGATACAGTTTAAAGGAGCCTGGTACCGTTCCGATATAGGCAGTAAATTCATATAAGGAGATAAAACATCATGAAAGACATTCTGTTTATTATTGGCTCGAAATCCGATACAGAACAGATTGAGCCCGCTTTAAAGCTTATTCAAGAAAAAAATCTCAGTTGTGATCTAAAAATATATTCTGCTCATAGAAACCTGGAAGAACTACTGCTCTTTTTAACGGAGAATGAGAAATCATATCGGGTTATTATAGCTGCAGCAGGTCTCTCTGCAGCTCTACCCGGAGTTGTAGCTGCCAAAGTTGAGCTTCCGGTGATCGGTGTTCCGCTGGTCGGAGGCCCACTTACCGGTATCGATGCTTTGCTTTCCATTCTACAATTACCAAAAGGCATTCCCGTAGCAACAATGGGTTTGGGGAAACAGGGGGTGTTGAATGCCGTATATTTGGCGGAACGTATTCTTAAGGCCCGCGAAATGACTTAGCTAAAGCCAGCCCTGCTGTCGTCTTACTTCATAGAGCATAATACCCGCAGCCACCGACACATTAAACGAATCAATATGGCCTTTGGCAGGAATTGCGATGAGCTCATCACTCACCTCTTTTAATAAATGACGCAGTCCCTTGCCTTCGCTTCCTAAAATAACGGCAATCCGGCCGCTTAAATCGATTTCATGAAGAGGTTTCCCCTGTATATCAGCGCCATAAATCCAAAACTGTTCCTTTTTCAGCATGTCAACCGCATTATGCAAATTGGCCACCGTGATAAGATAAACAAAATTACTGGCACCGGCCGAAATCTTTAAAACCGTTTGGGTTTCACCCGCTGCTTTTCTTTTAGGAATAACAACCAGATCGACGGCAAACTGATCGCAGCTTCTTAAGATTGCCCCTAAATTATGAGGATCTGTAATATTATCCAGAATTACTACTAAGGCCCGGCTGCCCTGAATGGTTCTTAAAGCGGAGCTAAGATCATGCTGAAAGGAGAAAGGCAATTCTTTTAACACGAGAAGCACACCACGGTGATCATTATTACCGCACAACCGTGAAAGTTCATCATCATTCTTAAAAGCTGTATCCAGTCCTTTGTTTTGGGCAAGAGAGATAAGACCATCTGATTTTTTACTTTTTTTACTGTAAAACAGAGAGCCGTCCACCCCTCCTTTTTTTAACAGCTCTTCAACGGCATGAAATCCATAGATATAAACCGGCATTTAATTATTACCATACTGTTTTACTTTATCAATTTCACCATCAAAATCCGTATCTTGTTCATATTTATAAATCTGATTCCCTTCCACCACATAAATCCAAATATCAATATTGCCGTCATAATTCGAATCAATTTCCTCCATGGTGAGCTTGCCGTTTTCGTAGTGATATACATCATCCATTGTGCCGTCAAAATTGATATCAAACTCTTCAAGCATTTTACGGTTCTGCTTATCAAACTCTGCTTTGTAGTCGATCTTCCCGTCAAAATTGGTATCCAGTCTTTCATTAACGACCTTCCCCTCTTCATACTCATACCACTGATCCGGTTCTCCGTCCCGATTTTTATCGAAGGTATACTCTGTTGCGGCAAAAACGCTTAATGATATGAACAGAAATACTACGAGGCAAAGATATATCTTCTCCATCGGTTTTAAACTCCTTATAAATTCATTTGGTTCTGTTACTAAAATCGACAAAAAGCTTAAAAATTATTAAAGATAAATTAACTTTGAAACTAGAGCTCTTTTCTGAATACTAAAATATTCTTGTGTATCATGGAGGGAATAAAAGCGTACTGATACCCATAAAGATGCAGCTTCTTTGATACATCGTACCCAATAAGATTGGCCTTCCACACAAGTCCCTTGATTTTGGCTAACACGTGCGCCAGTTCGTAAGACAGACAGTGGTATTCATTATCATAATACATATCACCAATAAAGGTGATCAGATATCCTGAATTCTTTAGGCAGGAGACCGCGGCATTAAACACAGCATGCATTTGATCGAGCCACTGGGCCTTGGAGCCGTACTTGATTTCATTAAAAGCCGATAGTTTGGAAAGTTTTGCTTGCCGGGACTCCTCACCATGCTTTTTATATTTTCCTTTGGAACGCGGAGCCTTATCCATCTTCCAATAAGGGACATCGGTAAAAACCAAATCAAACCCGCGCTTGTTAAAGTCTGCAAGCACATGCAGGGCATTGCCCTCTATAACTTCCATTTGCTTTAAACCTTCAAGCTCACATACCTGCTTATAGATATCAATCCATCTGCTGTTAAGCTCTATACCTGTTGCGGATCTTGAAGCAAGGGCTGCTCCTGATAACACTCCCCCCACACCCATAAAAGGATCAAGGACCTGCTGGCCCTGTTTGGTAAATATTTTTATAAGTTCCGCACAGAGTTGCGGCGGCTTTTGACCTCCGTGTACGCTGCGCAGTTTGTGCTGTAAATTTGGCGGATATACTTTGGAAATCACCGAACGGGTCCAAAACAGCCATTCTTTTCCGGTAAGATCATTAACGCGGTTTTGGCTTGAGTAAAAACCGCGTGAGTTCCCCTGTTCATCAAATAACTCTAGCTTATCGTGTGGTTTAGACATTTTTTAATTATTGCTTTCATCAATAAAATAACGCACAGCCAAGCTCTCGGCTCCCAAGAGAGCCTGGGGATGAGCTTTCGGGGCAAAAAAGCCGATTCCCGGCATTTCCGGTGCGTTCGTTCTAATCCATTTTATCTGTTCCTGTATGTACTGTTCTTGCTGATCCCAATCCTTTTCTGTTATCTCCAAACCGAATATTGTTTTATGTATGATATTTGCTTTACGAACTCTTTCGCTGTTTACGGAAAAAACCAGCCAGCCGTAAAACTGATCGGTAAAGTAATTTTCCAGTATAAGCAGATCCACATATTTCGTATATGCATCTATGAGCCCTTCCGGTATAAAACTGCCGTGCCACACCGCTAGATAAATATACGGATATTCGCTTTTTATGATTTCTAAGGCCTTAGCTAATTTTGCCATTACCATTTCGGACTGAGGCATATACTCATCAATTTGAAGCGCACGGGCACCCTTTTTGATTTTAGACCGCCATCTGTCCACAAAATCATCCAAACTTGCGTCTATATAGCAGACACCCCCTGCCCATACCAAAGGTATTACATCTTTAGCCAGCCAGGTATCCTGATGATGAATCATATTTTTATCTTTATTCCGGGCCGGATCTCCCACCCATACCCAATTTGCTGCATGAGTGAGATGTTTTAGTATCTCGGCATTCCGGCACCAAAAAAGGATGATCGGCTTGGCCGGGTATTCGAAACGGGGAGAATCAGTAGCACATTGAGTAAAAAAAAGAGACTGAACCAAAAATAAAATGATTACTCCCTTTGCACGAATCACTCTCATACACACTCAGTATAGTAAAACTCACAGCACACGTCAATTGTGATTCGCACAGTTGATAGATACTATCCTTGATATAATTATTTCACATTTTTTGGCACATAGAATAAATATTCCCATACCTGCCTTTTTTTTGAAACACCCGCGCCTTTTCCAAATACAGAATAGGGTATCTGCCAGTTAGTGACAGGTCCGTAAGGCGATAGCAGATCAATAACTTCATCTTTGGAAAGAATACCTTCTGAATTGTATGATAGAAAAATATGTCTTGACCGTACCCGGTCAAAGAGTTCCTGAAATGCTCTTTTTACCTGTCTGCGCTGTGAGAAACGGCTTTTTAACATAGTACGGTTAAATTTTTTTGTTTTTCCAAAGAGAGCGGGTTTATCCCAGCATGACAAATTTTCCAATACATGATAATTGTCACAATACTGTCTTGTATTATAAGGAGGATCAAAATATGCAGTATGACACTTAAATTTTCCTACACAGTCAAGTATGTTTTTATTATAAATAATCAGTTCGGAAGCTGTAACAAGCTCTAAAGGCCGCAGTAAAAAAGAGCTGTATACACGTAAATCTACAATATGCCTTCCGGCTTTATGGGTACTGCTCCCGATATGCTTTAAGAAAGCATCGTACTGCCCGAGAGTATTTGCGATACGGTCTGCAGAAAGTAAAAAACTGGCAAGCAGATAATTATATTCATCCTCATTAAGCATTCGGCTTACATAGAGCTGATTGATTGCTTCTCTTACAGCATCCATACGCATGCAGTTTTGTTCGGTAAAATAAGTGGAGGCAAACTGTTCCGTAATGTAACCTTTTATTCCCGGCAGCGCATTTAAATCATGTAAATGCTTTGAGATATTTATAAGGTTTGATTGTTTAGCCGTAAAGCCCTTTAAAATGATTATATTAAAACAAAGATTATCAACCGCATATATTTTTTTAACTTTCTGCTTTAAAACTTCAGCTGTTATTACACCGGTGCCTAAAAAACCGTCAAGAAAACTCCGAGGCAGACCTACGACCTCGAATATACGATCAAGCAGCTGTTTGCAGAGCTCCCGTTTAGAGCCGATATATTTTCTGTTATAAATTTTATATGCAGCTGACGAACTTTTTTTATCTGCTATTTTTTGGATTTCTCCACCTTTTTTATAAGTTGATTAACAAGATCAGCTAAGGATTTCAATTTGTCTTTCTTTCTTAGTCTTATGGTTACTCCTTTTTCGCCGTCCAAAACCCGTTTAATGTCCATTTCTATTCTGTACATGGGTCCGGCTATCCTGTGTGAATAGAATATTCCCACAACAATTATCAAAAACATAATTAATAAATTATTAATCAAGAGTGGAGGGAGTACAATATCATGTCGTTTTAATCCGATTACTTCTTTTTGATAATTTAATTTTTCTGATATTTTTCCTTCCCAAACAACAGTTAATTTTGGTGAGAATGCTGCTTCCAAAAGCATAAGATTCATCTTATACATTTCTTCACTCTGAGGATCTATTTTCATATTTATTATTTCTTGTAGTTCCTGTGTCAGACTTATATCCTTGAATCTTTCCTGTTTATAAAATACCTTTCGCTGTATAATAAGCTTCTGCAAAAAATAATTAATATTTTCCGTTAGTATGTTCTTAATATCGCTTGCAGAGCTGTTTTCGGAGATACTATCCAACTTAATAAGTCCATCCGGCGGCATATTATCACGAATGAATTTTATCGTTTCTTTATCATCGTTAGCTTTACTCAGCTGAGATAGCAGTCCGTACGTATCCTGAATATCTTCATGCTGCAATGGTTGAACATTGATAGTAACCTGCTGGGAAAGAGAAAGAAATTCCTGATATACACCCTCTCCGGTCATATGCATTACCCAATAGTAAAGAAAGAAACCGGCGGAAAAAAGAAACAGAGAAATAATAATGATAAACTGAAAGATTGCTATAAAGCTATACTGAAATTCTTTATTAATTATATAAGTTTTTCGCTTATACATGGTATTCCCCCATATCTTTAAAATGATTGCTACCCGTGCCCTCCGCTTTTATAATACAGCGGTGTGGGAACCTCCATAATAATTTATATTTTCTAATACAATGCACAAAAAAGCAAGCATTTTATGTAATCAAATTTAAAATTGCTGTTTTATGTATTTTGTATATCAGAAAAAATAAATTTAAACACACTGCCGTTTTTCGCTGGTTCATACAGCAACTGCACACCATTTTGCTCGGCCAGCATTTTTGTAAGGTACAAACCGACACCGGTAGCTCCCTTTGTTTTATAATGCGACTCAAAAATATTGCAGACAATCTCTGGAGGTAATCCCCCCGCATTATCTGCTATTATGACTATTCCCTGATTGTATTCCGTAGTTATTTCTATTATTATCGATTTCTCCGCAACTTTATCCGAACTCTTATGAGCTTCGGCTGCATTCCGTATCAGATTCAATATAGCTTGCTCGAAATCGGCTTTACGGATACATACATCAAAATTCTTTTTTACCTTAGCCACTACATTAACTCCTGCTCCCCGGTAATTTGCTCTCACTACCTTAATTAGCCGGTGGCAAAAATCCTTCATTACAATCACTTCCGGTGTAATGGTGTCTTTAACTCTTACTCTTTCTAACAGGCCGATAACAGATTCCAAACCATGCTTTGTATTTTCTACAATCATACTTAAACTCTGTTCTTTATGAGCAGAGTCTGATTTGGCTTGTCCGAATTGAGCACAACTTAAGATAAGCCCAAGAATATTTTTAAACTCGTGAATAATACCCGCAGCTAGCAGGCCCAATGAAATAAAGCGGTCTTTTACTACCAAGGTCTGCTCGGTGTATGCAAGCCTGGAATAAAGCTGATGCAATTTTTTCTCCTGCATATTAAGCCGTGTATATAAACTGTGCAGTTCCGTACTTAAAAGATACCCCTGCTGCGAAAGTAAATAGCCCGTACCTAAAAATATGAGTATAAAGATCCATAGTGTTATATCAACGAAGGGCAGTGCATAAGTAGTTGCCAGATATTCATATCCCCCGGCTAATAGAGCGCTTATTGCTGTAATACAGAAAAAAATGATCATAAGAAATTTGGTACGTTTATAGTATTGAATAAAAGCAGATAGGGGATACAGAAAGAGGATACCTGCCGTAAAAAGATAGAAAAAAGTAAAAAGAACAGTATTTTTAAATCCTAAAACAACAAGAATTGCATACACTCCTATTATACAAAAAAATGCTATATTCCAGGTATCCCTCTTTTTATCCTCGAGGAGAATAGCTAAATAATTCCCAAGTGCCCAAATAACAAGAAATGATGATATTTCATTTAAATAGGTTACATCAGGGAATAGTATTTTAAATCCCAGATAGCAGAGTGTAAGGGCAAAAGCAAAAAGCTCTTTTTTATTGTAACAAGTAAATAACCTTATAAATAAAAGACTAAGCTGTAAACAGAGGAGAGTAATTGCACATATTCTTGCGTAGAGAACTATCACTTCCATTTTTTAATTGAAATCACAATAATTTTAATCAGAGCTTCAGGCAAAAATAATATTCTTGCAGTTTTCTCATAACTCAGATAGATTTTTTGGAGCGGGATTTTTCTCCTCACCGATTATTTCAGATAATTCTTTTAATAATATTTTCGCACGTGAATTAAGGTGATCGGGGGTTTCCACGAGTATCTCAATATACATATCCCCTCTGCTGTGTGAGTTATGGATAAAGGGAACTCCTTCATTTTTAAGCCGGAGTACTTTTCCGGTCTGAGTTCCCGGAGGAATTTTTACTCGTGCCTTTTTTTTATCGATAGTCGGTACTAAAATCTCAGCTCCCAAAGAGGCCTGAGTAAAAGAAATAGGAATTACACAGTAGATATCATTTCCCTGACGTTTGAATTTTTCGTGCGACCGGATATGGATATAAACATATAAATCGCCCGCAGGACCATTATTTAGTCCGCCATCACCTTGATTTGGAATATTAATACGCCTTCCGTTTTCAATACCTTGTGGAATAGTGACTTTGATCACCCGCTTCCTTTTTAGTACACCCGAACCATTACACACCTTACAGGGATGTTTAATAATATAGCCTTCACCTCGACAGGATGGACAGGTAGTTGCGATGGAAAAAAACCCTGAACTGCGCCGCACCTGACCTGAGCCTCCGCAAGATGGACACATGGTCTTGCCCGATCCCGATTCTGCTCCCGATCCTTTACAGGAGGAACAGGTGTCATTTCTTTGATACAATACTTCTTTTACCGCGCCGAAGATAGCCTCGCCGAAATCTATCTCCATATCATAACGAAGATCCGCTCCACGCGAACTTTGAGCTCTGCCTGATCTCCTGCGGCGTGTACTGCCGCCGAAAAAGGAATCGAATATTCCGGAAAAATCACCGAATATATCTTCAAAATCTCTAAATACCGATGAGAAATCATGGGCCGCACTACCCATCCCCTCTATGCCTGCAAAACCAAACTGATCATATGTTTGACGTTTTTTATCATCCGCAAGCACTTCATACGCTTCCGTAGCCTCTTTAAACTTCTCCTCCGCCTCTTTACTTCCGGGATTTCTATCTGGATGGTATTGAATTGCCAGTTTGCGATATGCTTTTTTTATATCATCTTTAGATGCATTGCGCGGCACACCCAAAACTTCATAATAATCACGTTTAACCAAGGTTATTCTCTTCTCTTCATCTTAAAAATGTTTCGTATTAATGAGTATGTTATTTCTTTTCCTCTTCTTCATCTACAACTTCATAATCAACATCTTCTGCCGTACCCTTTGTTTGGTCTGCACCTTCATCTGAAGCTTCCGTATCCTCTTGCGCGCTTCCCGCTTCTTCCGTGCCCTGCGAACCTGCACCAGCCTGACGATAAATCTCCTCTGCTAATTTATATGAAGCCTGACGTAACTCCTCCAATTTAGTCTTTATAAGCGAAAGATCATCGGATTTCAAGGCATTACGCAGTTCATCCAAAGCACTTTCGATTTTTAGTTTATCCTCAGCGGTTACTTTATCTCCGAATTCCTTTAATGATTTTTCGGTTGTATATATCATATTATCGGCTTCGTTATGTATTTCTGCTTTTTCACGTTCTTTTTTATCTTCCTCTGCATGAAGCTCTGCATCTTTGACCATTTTTTTGATCTCTTCTTCCGAAAGTCCTGATGAAGATTCAATCCTAATCTTCTGTTCCTTACCGGTACCTAAATCCTTGGCAGACACATGAACAATACCGTTTGCATCAATATCAAATGTTACTTCGATCTGCGGTACACCGCGCGGAGCGGATGGAATACCCACCAAATCGAACCTGCCCAATGTACGGTTCTGACTGGCCATGTCACGTTCTCCCTGCAGTACATGTATGGAAACAGCGGTTTGATTGTCTGCTGCCGTAGAGAATATCTGACTCTTTCTTGTCGGAATCGTGGTATTTTTTTCAATCAAACGCGTAAATACGGCACCCAGGGTTTCTATGCCCAAAGAAAGCGGTGTAACATCTAACAACAGCACATCTTTTACATCACCGCCCAAAATACCACCCTGAATAGCGGCACCCATAGCTACAACCTCGTCCGGATTTACACCTTTATGCGGATCGCGCTCGAAGAGCTCTTTAACTAATTTTTGTACGGCCGGTATTCGCGTTGAACCTCCAACGAGAATTACTTCATTAATATCAGGCGCAGCCAGACCTGCATCTTTTAGGGCCTGAATACAAGGATTTTTTGTTTTCTGAATAAGATCTTCGATCATTTGTTCAAATTTTGCTCTTGTCAGATTATACTGCAGGTGTTTCGGCCCGGAAGAATCAGCGGTAATAAAAGGAAGATTTATATCAGTGGCCTGTGTCCCCGAAAGTTCAATTTTAGCTTTCTCCGAAGCCTCTTTAAGTCTTTGCAAAGCCATTCTATCTTTTGAGAGATCGATCCCATAATCCTTTTTAAAGTTTTCAACTAACCAGTCAATTACTCGTTGGTCAAAATTGTCCCCGCCCAAATGAGTATCGCCATTGGTTGATTTCACTTCAAATACGCCATCTCCCAACTCGAGAATCGATATATCAAAAGTACCTCCGCCTAAATCATAGACAGCAATCTTTTCATCTTTACCATCTTTACCCAATCCGTACGCCAAAGCCGCGGCGGTAGGTTCGTTAACAATCCTTTTGAGATTGAGCCCGGCAATCCTTCCGGCATCTTTTGTAGCTTGCCGCTGCGCATCATTAAAATAAGCAGGTACAGTTACAACCGCATCAGTAATAGTCTCACCCAAATAGTCTTCTGCAGTTTTTCTCATTTTTTGCAGAATAAGCGCAGAAATCTCGGGAGGTGAATACAATTTACCACTGATGTCAATACGCGCATCACTACCTGAATCTATAACATTATACGGTACCATTTTAATTTCTTCAGGAACCTCTCCGTATCTTCTTCCCATAAATCTTTTAATAGAATATATAGTATTTTCCGGATTAGTGATCATCTGGTTTTTCGCAGCTTGACCTACAAGTTTTTCTCCCTTGGCTGTAAAAGCAACAGTAGAAGGAGTTGTTCGTTGACCTTCGGAGTTTTGAATAACTACAGGTTCTCCTCCTTCCATAATTGCCACACAGGAGTTTGTTGTACCAAGATCAATTCCGATTATCTTACCCATATGCTTCTCCTTTTTTACTCAATTAAAATATAACAAATAATTATCAGACTAAGTAGTTTTATTATTTTTATTATTACCTTCAGCAGGTTGTGCTACTTTAACTTTGGCTGGGCGTAAAACCCGTTCATTCAATAAATAACCACGCTGAAAATCTTCTACAACAGTAGGTGCAGTTACTTGATCCGACTGCTCGGCCATTATTGCTTCATGCCTGTCCGGATCGAACTTTTCACCCTGGGATTCAAATCTTTTTAATCCCCATTTTTTTCCCAGCATTTGTGTCAGCTGTTTTTCTATCAGCTCCACACCGGAATGAAAAGCACGAAAATCTTCGGAGTCCTTAGCAGATTGTATTGCACGTTCAAAATTATCTATAGTATTTGTAAGATCTAAAAGCAGCATGGCATTGGCATATTTTATAGATTCTTCTTTTTCCCTTTGTATACGTTTTCTGAAATTCTCGAATTCCGCCTGTTTTCTTAACAACATATCTTTTAACTCTGAATTCTCTGCTCCTAATGTTTCTACTGTCTGCTGCATTGTTTTTGTTTCGCTGCTTTTATCTTCCGCAATATCTTTACCGCTGTTTTGAGTCTCAGCCTCACCCGTACCAACTTCAGCGCTCTGTAATTTTATATCCTGTTCTTTTTCACTCTTTTGTTCGTGTTTCTGCTTTAACACATTTTCTTCGTGTTTTTTATCTTCGTGCGTATTTTTTTTTCTCTCCTGTTTGTTTGACATTGAGCTATCCATTTCTTTTTTCTTAAAGATAATAAAGTGGTTTAATACAAGTCAAGCATTTTTCTTAAATAAAATCCGCTTTAACCAAGTTTCATTGTGTTCAAAGTGACAATAAAAAACCATGATTATATTAAAAACGTCTTGAACATCCGTAAAATAACCTTCCCAACAGCGGAATTTTTATTGTTATTGCGCCGGTAGGACACATTTCCTGACAACAGTAACAGCGAATACAAAGCTCATAATTGTAGCTAGGGATCGAGGTCTTTCCGCGCTTGAGAGCCTTCGGCCTTACCGGACATACTTTTATACATATACCGCATTTTGTACATAAATCATTTAATATAATCGGCCGGGGAATAAGATATTTTTTAGCATACTTCTGCAAGATGGGTATACCCTTTTCCCATTTATTTGTCGGCGGTAACTTATATTTTTTTCCCAGGCATTCTGCCAGCGGCACTCCTCTGATGATGATTGCATCTTCAGCAATAACACCCAGTCCGATCTGCATTGCATGCTTAAGGAAATATAAACGCTCTGGATTTATCCCCATAATTCTGCAAGCTGTGGCATCCAGGGCAACAGGATCCCGGGAAAATAAAAGCAGCCCCGTATGTACCAGATCACCATGACTCGGACCATTTCCTTCCATACCGTATACAGCATCCATAATTGTTAAGGCAGGGGTTATAAATCTATTTAAATCTATGAGCATACGCGAAAACGCTTTAGCATCCTGCAAACGGGCATGGAAAGCCGCTTTCCTTAGGCCCGGGATAATACCAAACATATTTTTTATAGCCCCTGTCATGGTTGTAAGTCCGTGAGTCTTCATTTTTGGAATATTTACTATACACTCGCTATCCAGAACGCCTTCGGCAATAAAAAAAACTTTATTCTGTATTCCGTTCTCAAATACTACTTCTCTGCCCTTTTTAAACTCTGCGAGAGGAATGTTCAAACCCGCTGCCGCATGCGCGATTCCGCTCTTTTTGCATACGGATTCGACACTCCCAAAACCAGGAGTATCACCATAAACCAGGGGAAATCCTCGTTGCTTTAAAACTTTAGCTACCGCCAAAAATACAGACGGATGCGTTGTAGCACCTACCTCCGGAGCAATGCCTAAAAGTAGATTTGGTTTTAATAGTATCCGCTTTTCTTGAGGGAAAACAGATTTAATACCGCCTAATAATTCGATACCCTTATTAACCGCATCATATACCTTCTTCTCATTATAAGAAGAACAGTTTACTATGGCTACAATAGATTTTTTTGGCATACTAAAGGCGATCCTTGTTCTTGGGAATATCAAATTTGTTATATCAAAAATTGAATATAAAATAAAGTAAAAATCGTATTTAAAATATCACAGCCTTACTGCCGTTATTACTCTGCCTGCTGTTGTGATAAATACAGACAGACGGTTGTCTGTTTATTTTGTAAACTGCGGATCTCAATCCTCCCCCAATTTTTTTCAACCAACAATCTGCAGAAAAAAAGGCCTAATCCGTCATGGCCCCTTTTTGTAGAAAAAAACGGATTAAAAATTTTATCCATAATCTTCTCGCTTATTCCTACACCTTTATCTTTTATTTCAATACACACGTACTGGGGAGTCGAGGATGATTTTATTTCAATCTGAGAGCTTTTAGAGAGTAAAGCATCGTACGAATTCTCAAAGAGTAAAATGATGGAAAGGATTATCTCTTCGGGATAACAGAACAATTTTACGTGTGCATTATTTATCACTTTGATATGCACATCACTAATTCGCACCTTTATCTGTTCGCAAGCACTGGAGATAATAGTCTCTATATCGATACTGATAGGTATGGCTGTTTCCTGTCCGATAAACGATACAAACTTCTTAATAAACTCGTTTATGGTAAGAGAGCCTTGTCGTACATTATTAAGAGCTTTTTCAATAGCTTGCTCCAGCTCCGATTCATTGTTCCGAGTATGCTTGGTAGTTCCATCAGGCATTTTTTTTACATCACGTGCTAATGTTAACAGAGAATTGTTTATTGACCTTAACGATTTGGAAAACTTATTATCAATTCCTTTGAACAACATTCGCAATTCAACTATTTTTTCTTTTTGAAAAGAAAAAAGATTTATTGAATCAAAGGGATTGTCCGGTTCTATTACATTCACGGCAACCTTTTCATCCACTGCCGTAATACATTTAAAAAAATATTTTTCGATAATCCAGAATGAAAAAGCGTAAAAAAGAAATAAGGTAATGAACAGAGCCAATGAAACCATAAAACCGGCAATATCCGCAGGAATTCCATAATTCTGAACGAATATATCTTTAAAGGGTTGATAAAGAAAGGCAAAAATCGCTAATAATATTAAAGCCAAAAATAACGAAATTATAGAACGCTTATTGAGGACCTGCAGATTGAGTTTATGGGCTCTTATAAGACCTATCAGATAGAAAAGCGGTAAAAAAGAGAGAAAAAAATTCGCAAAACTGCCCATTCCTAACCGCTGACCGGGCATTTCTCCTATTATATAGGGAATCTGATCAAAGAAAACATATGTGGGTATGGCGATAAAAGCACCTGCGGCAATCCATTCGATATGCTTTTTGATGCTCACTTGAGCTGATTTCACATAGGTGTGAATAATAAAACCCAAAAAAAGTACATAGGCAAATAAATCAGAGATATTTTGGATTTGTCCTAAGAATATGACTTTATTATAATACTCTTCACTGCGATTTTGGCTCCACTGGATAAATGCTTCAGTTCGAAATAAGATATAAACAGCATAAAGCAATCCTACCGTGATTATCAAACCCCTGCGGAAATATTTGTGGAATTTGGGTTTCGGATAATAGAGGGCAAACACTACCAACAACCAGGAGACCAGCTCTCCCAAATAAATAAGGGATAATGTAATAACATTTTCAAAATAGAATGGTTGTACACAAATAAAAATCATAAAAAAAAGTGTTATAATAATGGCAATTATATTATAGGTTTCTTGTCTATGGTTTAAGATAAGATAATAAGCCATAAAGCACAGTACAAAAAGAAAATAGAGGGTAACTATCCAATCAGCACGCAGCAGATTAAGTTCAGGTGTAATATATATTTTGATTTCTTGGTTCTGCTCTCTTAGTACATGGACAGGAAGCGGTTTAAAACTCCAGATCGTAGAATTAACATCCAGAACATCTCTGATTGTTTTAATCGGCTTATTATTTATTTTAAGAATTATATCCTTATTGGGGATTAGACCGGCGGAAACCGCCGGTGAAAAAGGTGTTCTCGGTGAGAAAACAATAAAACCTTTGTCGTATATCACTTCCATATAATTCATAACCAGACCTGTATTTGGTTTTACAAGGTATCGGGTAAAATAAATCCCGGCGATTACTGTAGATAAGATTGCAACAAGTAAGAGGATGATAAGTCTTGCTCGTAATTTTAACTTAAGGATAAGAGAATACTTTTTCATAGGTGATAATTCTTAAAAACCAATAATAATCTGCTAAACTATACCTGCATTATTATTAAATTGCAAGAATAAAAATACCGTATAAAGAAGCTCATTATACTATTTTTACATACGATATTTTACGGATCCTTTAGTTGACATAATAATTATTTATTGATAATGTTCTTTCTCTATGGCGGTGTAGCTCAGATGGTAGAGCAAGCGGCTCATATCCGCTGGGTCAGGGGTTCGAGTCCCTTCGCCGCTATTTTTTTTGATAGTATTTTTAAGATAATCGAGCTTCTTGCAAAAATAACATTTTTGCAAGAAGCTCCTAAAATGGAAATTGCTAACTTATTATGGTATAGAGAATAAGTATTTTACTAACTTAATATATTTTGAGTTTTTCAATTTCCTCAATCAAATAAAAAAAGGGTATACCAATTCACATTGGAATACCCTTTTTTTAGCAGGGGCAGGACTCGAACCTGCGACCTCCGGGTTATGAGCCCGACGAGCTACCAACTGCTCTACCCTGCGCCGTCATAATGTTATTTTGAATATACAAAAAAGGCCTATAAAGGTCAAGATCTATTTTAAATGCAAGTAAAAAACTAGAGCAGCCGGGCAACATAATGCGCAATTGCAAGACAAGAAGTTAATCCGGGTGATTCTATTCCTATTAAATTGATGAAACCGGGCAGACCTTGGGCTGTTTCCTCATTTATCACAAAATCTTTAAAATTTACTCCGGGAGCCTGAAGTTTCGGGCGGATTCCCGCCATATCGGGAATTAAATATTTTTCTTTTATAAAGGGTAAATATTTTTTTACCGCATTAAAAAAATCTTTTTTATGATTTATATCCACATCATAGTTAATTTCATCTACATAAAACGCGTTTGGTCCTAATTTTAATCGACCTTGCAAATCTAAAACCGTGTGTATTCCCAAGCTCGCAGTTCCCGGCGGTGGATATATCAATTGTTTTAAAAAATTGCTTTTAATTCCCTGGATCGTAAAATATTCACCTTTTGAATAATACAAACTATAACCTGACTTTTCACAGTTAATTCCTGCTGATTGCGCTACTGCGGCGGAAGATAGACCGCCACAATTTATCACAACAGCGGATGCAAGCCTTACTATTTCACCATCCGCATCTTTAATAGAAATCTCATATCCTTTAACGATCTTTTTAATAGCAAAGACGTGACAATTATAAGCGAAGATTACACCTTCACTGGAAGCATTGAGCTCAAGCAATTTCATAAAAGCATGTGTATCAAAAATCCCCGTCGAAGGGGAGTAGAGAGCTCCCACAGCCCGTACAGCCGGTTCAAGTGATGTTATCTGTTTTTGTCCGATAAGAGAGACATCAGCTACGCCATTCGCTTTTGCATTAAGGAATAATTTTTCAATTATATCCTCTTCTGCTTTATCTGTGGCGACTATAAGTTTTCCTGTCTTTTGGTGAGGCAGATTGTACTTTGTTAAAACCTCATACAAAAGCCTGCAGCCTTCAACACAGAATGTGGCTTTTAATGATCCTTTGGGATAATAGATGCCCACATGTATTACTTCGCTGTTTCGGCTGGATGTTTCTCTGCCAAAACTATCATGTTTTTCAATAACTATTATCGAACAATTCGTACGTGTTGCCGCAAGATATTCGGCAAGCGCAAGACCGATAACTCCTGCCCCTACAATCAGGATATCGCACTTTTCCATTTAAAACGACCTGTAGATTTATTTATTGTTATTCTTCTTCAATTATTGAATCATAAAAAGCTATTAATTCATTCTTTTGTTCAGATTTCAAAAAATTCATTGCAGCTCGCGGGTGCTGGTTGAGTTGTCCGGTGATCATATACGGTATTTGATAGCCCCAGTTCAATTTAGTTTTTAAAGGATAAACATATTTTTCCAAGCACTCTATAATCGGGCGGATATAAAATTTGGGATTATGCAAAAACCCGATAAGAAGTTCTAATGCACAATTACCTGCACCGCGTCCCATACCGTCAATTGTTGCATCAAGGTAGTTTGCTCCTTCTATTAAAGCAGTGATCGTATTGGAATAGGCAAGCTGCTGGTTGTTGTGCGTATGAATACCGACATATTTACCGGCAGCTTTGGCATGTTTTTGATACATCTGCATGAGATTTTGTATTTGTTCACAGTAAAAAGAACCGAAACTGTCTACAAGATAAATCACATTAACAGGAATCTTACATAATACCTCGAGTGCTTCCGCAATCTCATTTTCCTGAACAGTGGAAACCGCCATAATATTAACTGTGGTTTCGTATCCTTTACCGTGAGCATCTTTAATTATTTCAATCGCAGCGGGAATCTGATGAATATAAGTGGCAACCCGTATCATATCAATGACACTCTTATTTTTGGGGAGAATATCTGTATGATAGTCCGTTCTTTCAGCATCAGCCATCACCGATATTTTAATTGCTTTATCCTTTTCGATAATCTTTCGCAGGTCGTCTTCGTTACAGTACTTCCAACTCCCGTATTGTGAGGTTGAAAATATTTTTTTTGAGGCTTTATAACCGACCTCCATATAATCAATCCCCGCGCTTACCAAAGTATCGTAAATAGCCTTAACGAATTTATCATCAAGCTGGTGATCATTCATGAGACCGCCATCCCGGATTGTACAGTCCAATACTTTTATTTCCGGTCTGTAACTTATCCAACCTTTTATGTTTTTTTCAATATTCTTATTATTTTTATGTTCTTCTGCCATAGATTTACCCTATTTACTTAAATTATTTGTGAGTGTATGAGTAAAACATAGAGTGTTCGTTTTGTCAAGGCTGGTAAATAAGAAGAGCCGGATTGCTATTTCATAATTAAAGGGATACTTTCAGCATACCTTTAATGCATTTTCCAAATCATCTATAATATCGTCAACATTTTCGATTCCGAGAGCTAAGCGAAACAATGTGTCGGTAATTCCCAACTCATAACGCTCTTCACTTGAATAGTCATAGTAGCTTACAATTGCAGGATGTGTAATGAGGGTTTCAACACCTCCCAAACTGGGAGCAATGTAACAGAGTTTAAGCGAATCCAGAAAACGCTTGGAATGGTCAAGCGTACCTTTGATTTCAAACGTTACAACTCCACCGCCGCCCTTCATCTGCTCTTTGGCTATTTTGAACTGCCTGTGGCTTTCTAAAAAAGGGTAGTATACCCGTTCGATTTTAGGATGTGCTTCCAAATACTGCGCCACTTTTAAACCGCTTTCATTCTGCTGCTTTACCCTTAAAGGAAATGTTTTTAATCCTCGCAGTAAAAGATAACAACAGTGCGGATCGATTGTTCCACCCATAGATTTATGTAAATTTCGTATTTCTTCAATTAATTCGCTGCGCCCCAATACAACTCCTGCCAGGATATCGTTGTGTCCTGCCAAATATTTTGTTGCACTATGCAATACAATGTCAATTCCAAATTCAAGAGGTTTTTGGTTATAGGGTGTGGCAAACGTACTATCAATTAATGTAAGCAAGTTGTGTTTTTCTGCGATTTTTTTCAATTCAATCAAATCAAATATATTTAAGTAAGGATTTGTGGGTGATTCGGAAAAAATGAATTTGGTATGCTCGTTGATCGCTTTTTCAAGCACCCCATAATCACCGAAAGGAACTATGGTACACCCGATACCGAATCTTTTTAAATATGATTTACAAAATTCCAATGTTTTTTTATAACTGTCGTCTGTAATAACAATATGATCACCGGAATGAATAAGTGAAAGAATAGTAGTGGTAATTGCCATCATACCCGAAGAAAACACCACACCGGCCTCTGCACCTTCCAATTCGGCAAGCCGCTTCTCAGCTATTTTTTCAGTCGGATTACCGTAACGAGCATATTCAAAACGTTCTTTTTCCTTTGTGGTATATTCCTCGATATCTTTAGTATTCTTAAAAGTAAAGGTAGATGTCTGCACAATTGGGGTTGTAAGGGAATCAGCATATTTAACTCTGCTCTCGCCTGCATGAATAGCCATAGTAGCCATGGATCTATTTTTTTTTGGATTATTTTTTCCCATACACTCCTCGTCTTAAACCTTGCCGTATGCTCATCAATCTGGCTTACCTCTCTCTTAAATCATTATAGACCATACACTGTTTTTTAAAAAGGATCAATGTAATTTAAAGTTTATTCTATTCACTTCATCTTCCAACTCTTGCCAACGCCGCATAATCAATTTTTTCTGTTTTTCGATGCCGGACAATTCTTTTTTTAGCACTTTCATCTTTTCGCCATCTGTATATACCTCTTTTTGAGCAAGGGAAATCTCTAAATCTTTTTGTTTTTGCTCCAGTTCTTCATATATTTTTATACCATGCTCCATCTCATTTTCTAATCTTCGCAGTTTATTTTTTAAACTCGTCTTTAGTTTTCTCTCTGCTTTTTTATCTGAATCAGAAACCATCTTGTTCGTCTTGGCTTCAAATTCAGGAGTGATTTTTTCTTGATCTCGTTTTGAAAGGTAATATTCATAATTTCCCTGATATATTGTCAGTGTTTGGTTTTTTATTTCAAATATTTTTTCGGCAAGAGATTCAACAAAACAGCGGTCGTGAGAAACAAAAATAAGAGTACCTGAATAATGCATAAAAGCGTCTATTAAAACATCCTTGGAGGCGATATCAAGATGATTTGTAGGTTCATCACAGATTAGTATATTGTGCGGTATTACAAGCAGTTTGAGTAAGAGCAGTCTGCTCCGCTCTCCGCCGCTTAATACAGATACTCTTTTATTAACATCATCTCCCCTAAATAAAAACGCTCCCATCATATTTCTTAGGTTTGCTTGAACGGCCGAAGGCGCCTCGGATTCCAGATCTTCGGTTACGGTTAAGGAAGATGTATAATGAACCGCACTGTCATGTGAAAAATAACCTATAGATACATTTTTGCCGTAACTAACCTCTCCTCTGTCAGGAGGCTCTACTCCTGCTAATACCCTCAATAATGTAGATTTACCCACGCCGTTTGCGCCAACCACCGCTATTCTGTCACCCCTTGATATATTCATACTCACATTGTCAAACACCACACAATCGCCATAAACTTTATGTATATTATTTGTCTCTATAACTTTTCTTCCTGAATGCTCTGCATCGGGAAACCTAAATTGGATTTTTTTTAAAATAGACGGCAGCTGAATGCGCTCAATCTTATTTAAACTCTTCAATTTACTTTGTACTAAAGCTGCTTTGGATGCAGTCGCCCGAAAGCGCCTGATAAAATTATCTAGCCTGACAATCTCATCAAGTTGATGTTTGTACTGCTTAATTAATCCCTCCAGCTGCTTTTTTCTTATTTGTTCATAATCTGTAAAATTACCCTTATACACATGCATGCATCCCATAAAGAGCTCCGCCACACTCCTTACAGTACTATTTAAGAAATATTTATCATGCGATACCAGAATAACTGCGCCTTTATATGTTAATAAATAATTTTTTAACCATTCACACGCATCCAGATCCAAATAATTTGTGGGTTCGTCTAATAAGAGCACTTGTGCATTTTGCAATAACACTTTAGCCAAAGCAATTCGCATTTTAAACCCGTCTGAAAAATGCCTGCAGCATAATGTAAACTGTTTCTTTTTAAATCCTAATCCCAACAGCACACGATGGATGAATTTATCCTTTAAATAGTATTCACTAGATTCAATGCGAGTCTGTAAAGCTGCATATTCATTAATTAATCCCCTCTGTTCCACATCTTTAATAGAGTTGTTCGCTAATTTCTCCTCGATACATTTCAAATTCTCTGTGAGGTCTTTTTCATGCGCAAAAACTTTTTCCACCTCTTCATACAGATTTAAATTACTCAACTTCACACCTGACTGAGGAAGGTATGCAACCTTAATATTTTTTCGGATTTGTACTACGCCGGAATCAGGCCTTATTTTGCCGCAGATAATTTTTAGTAATGTTGTTTTCCCGCTCCCGTTTGCACCAACAAGCGCTGTGCACATTTCGAGTTCAATGTGTAAAGTTATGTCAGTTAATAACTGCTGTGCGCCAAAGCCAAAACATACCTGTTGCATTTGTATCAGGGACATCACTATTACCTTTTAGCGAATTATTCATCGCGGAGTTTTGTAAATATATGTTGGAAATCTTTTTCTAAATAGAGGAAATAATCTATAAGTTTTGGTTCAAAATGCGTACCTATGCCTTTTTGAATAAGTTCCAAAGCCTGTTTGTGCCCCATCGGATCTTTACAACTCCTCTGCATCCTCAAGGCATCATATACATCTCCGATAGCTACGATTCTGGCAGAAAGCGGAATCATCTCTTCTCTTAAACCATAAGGATATCCGGAGCCATCCCATTTTTCATGATGATATAGTGCAATCTCTTTTTCCATGGGATTCGGATATGTACTTAAAATATACGCACCATTAATTGTATGCTCTTTCATAATATTCCATTCCCAATCATGCAGTTGATTTTTTTTGTTTAATATGTCATCCGGAGTTCCTATTTTTCCCACATCATGCAACGCTGCTAAAAAACCAATATCTTCTATAAACTCTCTATCAACCAAAGGGTACCGCTCATCACCATGCAGTTTTTCAGTCATACATCTGGCATAGCGATTAACACGTTCAATATGATTTCCCGTATCATTATCCTTTAAACGAGAGGCCTCAAGTAAACTTAAGAAAGTGCTTTTAAGCATCTGCTTATATTCATCACTTATATTATCTAAAATACAAGCATAAGCAGTTGGTTTTGCACCCTGACTGAGTGAATTAATAATCGGTAAAATGAGGAGATTAGTAATTACCGAAAACTGCTTTACTCCTTTTTTCTCAACCTTACCTGTCCAGCTAAACCCATAATGGGCTGAATAGATATTCTTGCGGAGTTCTTTTATTTTGCTTTCATCAAGAGAAGAAAAATAAAATTTTTCAATAGGTAAGCCTAAGACGTTTGTGTTATCGCCAAAAAGATGTGAAAACTTATTATTAACCCAAATAATTCGTAAATGTTTATTAAGAATGAGGACAGGAATAGGGCTCTGTGCAAAACTGTTCTTCCATATTTTAACTTCTGTTCTTTCTAAGCGGACTAAATCTGTTTTCTTTACTTCTTTTATCTTATCCACAACAACACCTATCTTCGACGCTATCTTATCACTTCAATTAATTGTTTCAAATTTGTAATCACAATATCCGGTTTAATATCTTTACATAATGGATTGTCTTTCCGCAAGCGCAGCGATCGCGCATCTCCGGCAAATAATGCCGTGCGCATTCCAAGCTGTAGAGCGGGATATATATCATTGAGCATATCATTTCCGATATAAATAATCTGCTCAGGTAATACGGAGTAGGTATTCTGTAGCCTTTCCAAGAGCAGCTCGAAAAACCGGAGCGAGGGCTTGGCCATTGAATGTTTATAAGAAAAAATCAGCAGATCTTCATTAAAACCTAAAGCGGACAGAGAACAGCGCAATAGACCTTTGAATATAAGAGGGGTATAAAATTGTGCATTGGAAACTACGCCTAAAAAATATTTTTTGTTCGTAAACCATGACAGCACATCTAAGATACCGGGCATTGGCCAAACAGGATTAACCTGAAGTTCAAAGCTCAAAGCTAGTTTTTTAATAAATGAGTCGTCATACTCTCCGGCATGGGTATGATTGTCATCAATCTCATTTAATACTGATTTCCATATCTCAATAATATCGATTTCGGGATAATCTATTCCTTTGTTTTTAAGCCTTACATGCTCGTGCTTTATAGCATCATGAAGCAGGTGTATACCGGCTTTTTTTCGATTTTCCGACGTAATATTCACTCCAGCTTTCTCTAAAGCACTTGTAAAGATGTTTTTATTTCCGCTATTCCGAGCCGTTCCGATATCACCGGAGTCGGAAATAAAAAGCGTACCATAGATATCAAATATCAAAGCACGAATGTTCTCTAAAATTCCTAAGGATTCCTTTAGTTTTGTAGCAAGCGGTTTAAGCGGCCGACAATACTCATTAAATATAGCAGTGTAGTCTATGTCTTTCTCGATTTGCACTATAACTATCCCGGGTAGTATATAATCTCATATTAATAATGACTTATTTATTAATATAGTATAGTATAGGATAAGATGAAAAGGCAAATAAAAATAAACCTCATCTATACGTTAACTAATCGAGGAGCGTTATTCACTTTTGTTTTTATCTTATTCCTTTTTTCATTTTATTTAGTAGGTAATTACCAAAAATTTTTAGACAGTACTCAGCTTTTTCTTCTTGATATTCTCAACATTTTTCTCATATTACACTGCCTCCTCGGAATCTATTATCTATTTCTTACTATTATATTAGCCATTAAAAATAGGCAGGTAAATATAAGGAGATTTATACTTTGTACTTGTTCTGTGACATTTTCCTTAATACTTCTATTTAGTATTAAGGTTTTAAGAGCATTGATATAGTACCATTAGCCCTGAATATCATATTTATTTAAGAATTGATATTGAATTTTAATGAATATTCTTTATTATATACAGACAAAGAGGATATTATGAAAAAACTAATAATCATCTTATTTATCTTAATCATATTGGGTGGTGTGTGTTTTATTTTTGGCTGGATGAATCTCTTCGTTCCTGCAGACGCATTTGGAGTTATGGTTACAAAAACCGGAGGCTATGACCAAGAGTTGATCCAACCCGATAGTGATTTTATATGGCGATGGGAAAATATTATTCCCACAAATATGACTCTTTATATCTTTAAAACGGAAGTTCATTCAAGTAAAATTCAAACATCCGGGAAGTTTCCTTCGGCAGAAGTTTACGCTCAACTTGAAGAAAAAGCTGATTTTTCATTTAGTATCGATATAGCGCTTGCCTTTTGCTTCAATGAAAGATATTTAGTTTCTTTAGTTAAAGATGAGAAGATTACACCTGAGACACTCCCTCAGTGGTATATATTAAAAGAAGGTCAGCTTACCAGTGAGATCTACACCCTTCTTTTAGCACTCAAAACAGAAGAAGATTTAAGGCTTCTCATTAACCTTAAGGATTTGGAAAAGCAAATGATTATGCAGCTGCAAGAAAATCATCCGGAATTGAAAATAATCCAGGCAACCCCGTTATCACCTCTTAATCTGCCGGATCCCGAACTATATCTACTGACAAAATCTCAATATTTGGAAATATTAACAGCGCGCAAAGACTATGAAATTGAACTTATTGAAAGGCAAAAAGCCTCGATCGATCAAAAAGATTTCGATTATCAAAGGGCACAATACAGACTGAATCAGCTGAAAGAATATGGGGAATTACTCAATAAATATCCGATTCTCTTGAAATTTCTCTATATTGAGAAGCTCGGGGGCCAAGATCTCCTTAAAGTTCCCCAGACTGAACTCTTTGAAAAAGCGGAATAAATGTTGAGTGAGGGATATTTTTATAATTTTAGAAAATTAGCTTATATCAAGCATAAAAAAACTTCAGGTTGTATTCTGTGCAGCCTAGCAAAGCAGAATAATTCCGAAACCGACCTCACTGTTTTTCACGACGATCTTTTCATTGTAAGCCTCAATCTTTACCCGTATAATCCCGGTCATATACTGATTTTTCCTAAAAAGCATATTGAGGATATAAGACAGTATAAAAACAAAGAAAATGAGCACCTTGGTAAGCTCACTCATTATTTTTTGGATATTTTAGATTATACTCATAACCCATGTGGTTATAACATCGGTTACAATATGGGATTAGAAGCCGGTGCGTCGATAAAGCATCTCCATCTGCATATTATACCGCGTTACCCGCATGAAATTGGGATAGCTGATCTTATAGCTGGCAAGCGTGTCTTAGTTGAGAATCCGGAAGTCACGGCAAAAAAAATAAGACAAAGAATAACTCACTTTCCCTTCTCCATTTCTACTACTTGATGAAAAACAGCCAAGAAGTCAGTAACACTATTAATAACAGTTTGTAAAAGCTGTTCCATTGTATAATTCTTTGTTTTATAGGTCTGCAATGTTTTCAGTGTGAATTTTACACTCTCTATGGGATTATGAAGTATCTCATCAAATATTTCATTTATTCCTGTAAGACATTCTACGCCTTTTTCTACCAGATCACTCGCATCTTTATCTTTTTCAGATACAATGTTCCTATATAATTTTTGATGAGTAAGGTCTGTCGCTATATTGTATCTCAGTCTCATAAGCGCTTTGCCATCCTCTTCTTCAGGTGATAGTGCTTTATCGAAATGTAATATTTTATCTTCAAGCTCTTCCAGTGTGGAAGCAAAATTAAGTAGTTTATGTTGATTACGTTTATTATGAGCAAAAAAGTAATCATTTATTACCTGAAGGATATCCTGTATAACAACTCGGTATACTTTTTTAATATAATTATAAAGCAGGGTAAGTGATTTGATTTTAGAAAAATACGCTAATCCCAGTTTAGTGAATATTTCTTCTCTTTCTTCTGTATAATAACGCAAAGGGATTATATCCTTATCACTAAATAATTCCATTATTTTTCTATTAATAACTCTCTCTTTAATAAGCATTATTTTATCGTTTAGCTGTTTTTCTAATTTTAACTTGCATGCTTTAAAATAAATGGTTTTTATAGGAAGAGTCGGCAGATAAAATTTAAGACGGTAGTACGGATCCTTCCTAAAATACTTAATAAGATCTAAAAGCGGTACAACTGCATTAAACTTGGTTACTTCCGAAATCAGTGCTAAAAAGTGATTTTGTAATAACGACTTCTCCTGTTCAAGTCTTGAATAGAGATTGTTATCTTCTTCAATATGTACATCAATGCCTAAATTATTCTGTAGCAGCACTGCGCACCATAACAATTCATCACTTATCACAAAACCACTCTCCAGATTGGATAAGGCAAAAAATAGAGCGTAGTACAGTCTTTCCAGATGATCAATAATTATGAGTGCCGGTGCGCTCTTAAAAAACGGATATTTTTTATCGAGCATTTCAGACGGCAGCAGGTAACTAAAAAAATTAAATATTTCGCGATAGTGAAAAAGAACAATGTTTTTTAATGAGAAAATAGGTTTTATTTCTGCTTCCACTTTATTAAATATCTTAACCGGAATTGCTTTTAAATAATCATCGACCCGTTTATAGAGTATTTTTTCCAATTTCTCTCTTCCGGAAGCTGCATATATCTCCTCCATTTCATCGATATTAAAAAAATCTTTTATATTCTTTTTAGCGTGAGGATTACTCTCATCAATTAAGCGAATTATTAATTTATCTTTAAAATCTGGTTTCCCGGTAAAATTGTAATAAAAATGAATGAGTGGAAATGCAGTACAGTATATATCATAGATATGTTGGGCAAATTTAATCGTTAAATCACGCGTTTCAAATCCTGTTAATCCCGGATTAATGCATCTAATAGTTTTTTTAAGCTCAGTAATCTTCATAGAAAGGAAAAGCTTTTCTTTATCCTTTCCACTCAACAAGGTCTGCAGCCAGAGAATAAATTTTTTCCACCATTTTAACTGCCTGATTTCAGAGTGAATTATTCTGCGCCGTTCATCTTCTTCAAGCTCTATGGGAACAATATATTCCTGCTCTTCATTCTTTTGACTGTTATATATTTTCTCAAGCAACTCTTTTCGTTCTTTTTCTGTGAGATTGCTCGATAATTCACGAAGCGTTGATTTTTTGCTCACACCCTACATCCGCATTACGCCAAAATTATTATTAGTTTACCACATAATGCATAAATAAACAACTATACAATTTTTATCCCATATGTATATTTATTAACTCTAAGATTAAAAGCTAAAGCAGTTTATTTATTTTCCGACCATCTAAGTAGGCATACTGGACAAGGATGTCCAGGTAAAACAATCAAGGAGGATTGTATGATTATTAACCACAACCTAAGTGCCATGTTTGCATTTCGGCACTTAAAATCCAATGGCATAGGATTAGACAAAGATATGGAGAAACTTTCCTCTGGCTTACGAATAACCAGAGCTGGTGATGACGCATCCGGTTTAGCCGTATCTGAAAAGATGCGCTCACAAATACGCGGTTTAAACAGAGCAGCCATGAATGCGGAAGACGGTATTTCTTTTATCCAGGTAGCTGAAGGTTATTTACAGGAATCACAGGATATCCTGCAGCGCTTGCGCGAGTTGGCTATTCAGGCCTCAAACGGAATCTATTCGGATGAAGACCGTATGCAGATTCAGGTAGAGGTCTCACAGCTTGTCGATGAAGTGAACCGTATTGCGTCTCATGCTCAGTTTAACGGTATGAACTTTCTCACCGGCCGCTTCGCCAGATTTACCGGTGAAAATTCAATTACAGGTAGTATGTGGTTTCACATCGGTGCAAATATGGATCAAAGAGAAAGAGTATTCATTGGCACCATGACTGCTCAAGGATTGGGAATTCAAGGAGCCGACGGATATCCGCATGATGCTACTTTTCTCTCGCTGGAAACTCCCGACAGTGCAAACCGCTCGATCGGAGTCATTGATGAGGCCTTAAAAAAGGTCAGCAAGCAGCGTGCCGATCTCGGTGCTTCTCAAAACAGAATGGAGTACGCTGTTTTTGGTCTGTTAACAGGAGCGGAAAACATGCAGGCAGCTGAATCCCGCATTAGGGATGCAGATATGGCAGAGCAGATGGTTAGTTTCGTGAAAAACCAGATCTTGGTACAGTCTGCTACCGCCATGCTGGCACAGGCAAATACCAAACCTCAATCTGTACTCCAGTTGTTTAGATAAACTTCACTATAAAAGGCGGCCTTGCATCTTTGGCCGCCTTTTTTTGCTTTCAACAATTATTCTTTTATTGACAAGGTCAGCAAGAGATTCTAACTTGTTAAGATGAAGATAAAGTTGCTGAATGACTTAAAGAAGTTAGCATCCCGTTTTAAAACAAAAGGATTCCAGTGCTATGTGGTAGGTGGAGCTATTCGCAATCTTTTATTGGGGAAGAAAATTAAAGATTTTGACATTGCTACTGATGCCTTACCTCAACAAGTCAGTCAATTGTTTAGCAGGGTTATTCCCACCGGAATACAGCATGGTACGGTTACCGTTCTTTTTAAAACTCACCAGTTTGAAGTTACCACTTTTAGAATAGATGGTAACTATACGGATCATAGAAGACCGGACAAAGTAGATTTTTCACCCTCGCTCTATGAAGATCTTAAACGAAGAGATTTTACCATAAACGCTTTTGCCTATGATTTAAACACTCATGCTTTGCATGATCCGTTTAATGGCAGAGCCGATCTTAAAAAAAAGATTATAAGAGCCATCGGCGATCCGGTCCGACGCTTTGAGGAGGATGCTCTGCGCACGCTAAGAGCATGCCGTTTTGCCTGTGTTTTGGGATTCAACATTGAAGATGAAACTTTTCACGGCATCACCCAAACCGCTCACCTGATTAAAAATATTTCACAAGAACGTATACGAGATGAACTGATTAAAATTCTTGAAACTCATACTCCCTCACAGGGTTTTGAATTACTGCGAACAACAGGCCTGATGCATTACATACTTCCTGAGCTTGAGGCCTGTAAAGATGTGGAACAACCTGCCATGCACTGTTTTGATGTTTATTATCATTCACTTTATTCATGCGATGCAGCACCACCCTCCAATTTACCGGTAAGATTAGCCGCTCTTTTCCATGATATTGGAAAGCCAATTTCAATTACCCAGAACGAAAACAGCGAACTTCGTTTTTACAGTCATGAAATAAAATCCAAGCAACTTGCATATCGAATCCTTAAGCGTCTTATATTTTCTAATGTAATCATGGAAAACACATGTCATCTTATTTTACAGCATATGTGGAGCTATGATGAATCATGGTCCGATGCGGCAGTTAGACGATTTATCCGCCGGATTGGCCCCACGCATATAGATGATCTGTTCGCTTTAAGAAAGGCGGATCAGATGGGGATGTGTAATCATCCGGTGATTTCTTATAATCTTGGGCAGTTTCGAGCGCGAATTAATAAATTACTGCAAGACAGTAGAATTTTTTCAGTTCAAGATCTTTGTATAAATGGTCACGATGTTATGCAGGAGCTTGCTATCTCTCAGAGTGTGTATGTAGGAAAAATATTAGATTATCTTCTGGAATGTGTACTCGATGATCCTGCGTTGAATACGCGTGAAACATTATTGAATATTGCAAAAAGATTTTATGAACAACGCCTTAAGTCTTTTTTAACGTAGACTGCTTAGTTAACGTATTATACGCAATACCGGCAGCCTGTTGTTCCGCTTCTTTTTTATTCTTTCCCACACCCTTACCATATGATATATTGTTTATACTCACCTCTATAACAAATGTTTTATCATGGTCAGGTCCGGTTTTTCTTATGACGCTGTATCTGGGGTAAGCCTTAAATTTCTTTTGAACCAATTCTTGTAATAAGCTTTTATAATCTTTTTTGTGTCTATCTTCTACTACTTTATCAATCTCAGGCATTAACAGTTTTAATACGAATTCTCTTACTGCAGTGTAGCCTGAGTCCAAATAATAGGCTCCAAAAATAGCTTCCATTGCATCAGCTATAAGGGCTTTTTTACTTCTTCCACCTGAGTATTCTTCTCCCTTGCCGATAAGTATATAATTATCGACGCGGATTTTTTTTGCCACCGATGCGAGAATATCTTCACTGACTACAAATGATTTAATCTTTGCCAGATCGCCTTCGGTTTTATCCTCTAAATTAATAAATAAATATTCGCTTACGATGAGCCCAAGAACCGAATCGCCTAAAAATTCTAATTTCTCATTATTTTCACTATCGCCCGGTATTTCATTTGCGTATGATCTATGCGCAAAAGCGAGGTTCAAGAAGTTAGCACTCTTGAACCTTAATCCAGCGAGTTTTTGAAATAATTTTAATTCTTTCTTTCTTTCCTGGTCTATCGGAGGTACGTTACCTTTTATTGTGTATTTAAGCATGTAATACTAGTAGACGCTATTTCTTATCGAGTTCCGATTTAATATATTCTAAAGCATCTCCTACTGTTTCGAATTCATTTGCTTTTTCATCAGGAATTGTAATTCCTAGTTCTTCTTCAATTGCATACACTAACTCGTATGTATCCAAACTGTCGGCACCGAGATCTTCTCTAAAGGAGGCATTCGGTGTAATTTTACTTTCATCGATTTCAAGTCTTTCCGCAATCAATTTTTTCATCTTCCCTAATAGTTCATTTTTATCCATATATAACTCCTTTTATTGTTTTTATTGATTAAGCCATATCTTCAGGCTTAAGGATTTGTTTTCCCCGATAGAAACCACATTTTGTACATATTTTATGTAAAAGAGTTAAATTACCACAATTGTTGCATTCAACTGGATGTGGAGGCTGCAAACGCATATTAATAGTCCTTCGTCTTCGAGTCCTGGCCTTTGATGCTTTATGCTTTGGTACTGCCATATTTTATCCTCACGTGTAGTTGTTAGTTAAGATAGCAAAAATTACACTATTGTTAAGTTAATGTCAAGAACTTTGTAATCTTAACTTTAAAGCATCTGCCACAAGTTTAGGCACCATTTCAGAGATGTCTCCCTTAAAATGCGCTACTTCTTTTATGGCAGAGGACCTTAAAACAAAGTACTTTTTATCCGTTGGTAAAAGAATCGTTTCAATATCCGGATTAAGAGCCTTGTTCATCATAGATAACTCAAACTCATGATCAAAATCAGAAAGTGCCCGTACTCCCCTCAATATCACATTTGCCTTCATTTTCTGTGCAAAATTCACTATAAGACCTTCCCATAAGTGGACATTGACATTTTTATGCTTTTTTACCAGGTTCTTTAACATATCAAAACGTTCTTGGGGGGTAAACACACAGTGCTTTTCGGAATTTACCGCTATGACAATCTCTATCTGATCAAATATTTTGGCGGCTCTTGATATAACATTTAAATGTCCGTTGGTTGGAGGATCAAATGTTCCCGGATATATTACACGTCTCATGCCATAACTCACAATTAATTTTTGCACATTGCGTAAAACCGCAATTTTCGTACATAGAGTCTACACAAATTAAATAGTATGGTCAACAATGGCAATTCCCATTTTAAATGAGAATGAATAAACTACTTTGCCAAAAAAACAGTCAAACATATTGATTTTTGCAATTTCCTCATATAAACTTATATTAAAATGAGAAACAAACCGTTAATTATCGCAGTATTTTGCATAGTATCGGTAATATGTACGTTTTGTACTACTGTAAAAAAAAGTAATGACAGCGAAAACCAGACAGAAAATTTAAGCAATAATACTTATAAAGTTAGCCAGGAAACCTATAATATAACTTTCAATGAAATCTATCAATTCATAGAGAAAATACAAAAAATTATGGACCGTGAAGATTACGAGACGTGGAAAAGCATATTAACCAAAGAATATGTCCTGAAAAACAGTGATCCTTTTTATCTAAAACAGGTATCAGAAGAACCAAGTTTGAAAAATAGTAATATTACCATAAAAAATTTAAAAGATTTCTTTCTTTTTGTATTCATACCTAGCCGTACAGGCATAAAAATGGATAGAATTGAATTCTTAGACCAGAACAGTGTAAAAGTAATTGCTATTGTAAATAATACCAACTATGTGATATATTTATTGGAAAAAGATAATAATAAGTTATGGAAAATTGGTGTATGGTAGTATATAATCATTACCATAATGATTCATAAGTAATCTTTTATGAATGGAGTGTAAAGATGAAGATTAATGTGCTCTATATATTTCTTATGCTAATATTTCTGGTATCACCCGCCATGTTGATAGCCCAAAGCAACGATGGTGATGATTCATCAGATAAAGAACCGCCTATCGAAGAGTTATTTTTTAAGAATCCCGAACTGCAAATTATCAGCGAAGAGGCTACATCAAACGATAGAGAAGCGAAACTAAGAGCAATAACCCGTGTTGAAAAGACATTAAAAGAAGGAAAATCTACCGATGAAGAATTCACTATGGCACTTATTCTAGGTCGTTTAGCCGGTGAGGGAACTACAACATTGCATTCAGAAAGAGGGAGAATTATCAACTATTTTCCTGAAGTGCGCAGCCAAGCGTGTAATGCATTACAATTTGTAAAGAGTGATAAAGCTAAAGAAAAAGCCGTAAATATCCTTATTGGTGTTCTTATAAATGATGTGGACCCCATCGTAAAATCGAACGCCGCATATGCCCTGGGGGAAATTGGTCTTAATGAGGATAATCGAGCGGTGAGAGCGCTGGCAGAAGCGGTTGAAGTTCAAGATACTTTGGCCCCTAACGATAACTTTGCTTATGTCGCGGCATTAGCTTTTGGTAAAATAGCTGAGTCAAATGACGGAATCTATGAACCCCGAGCATACAGATCACTGATACGAATTGCTCAAGGTAACTATAGTAGAGTTGTCAAAAATAAAGCTTTAGAGGTACTTGAACAGCTCAAGCAGTATAGTAAATAAAAGTATATTATTACTTAGTTAATCTCTTCATTAATTGAGCGAAATTACTTTTTAAAAAGTCTATTACGCCATGAAAGTAACGCGCTCGGATCTTCATATTGTATTCTTTTCCTAATAATAAAAGGGAAAACAGAGGGATCTTTTTGAAATCGGACAATACCAAAACTGCCATTCCCTAAATAGCATATTTTTTCGTGAGAAGCCAACTCCTCACTGTTTTCAATAGATTTTAGAATACAATCAAAATGTGCCGGCTCTTCCGTTTCCCGGTAATTAATGGCAGATGAAATCTCTTTAATTTTATTTTTACAGATTGGGCATGGAGGATAGTTTTTATTATCTGTTTCCCTACGCGATTCTCTATTTTGTCTAAATTTATTTCTATGATCACTGTAATTTGTTTTTCTCCGGTTATGATATGACATAAGCTAATCCTCATTAATCAAGTCTTCTGTTAATTTTTGGGCTAATTTTTTAATAGCGTCAGATAAATATTCCTCATCATGGATCTTTTTTTTGAGCTCTTCTAATTTATCTTTATCGCTTTGTTTAGCGATTTTCAAACCGCCCCCACTCCTTTACTTCCGAAAAAGCTACCACCATAGGTGGTGGCTTTTTCTTCCACCTTGCTCCAACATACCACCAGCTTTGCTGGTAGTATGTTAATTTAAAATGCATTTTTAAAATGATGTACTTGTGTAAAATTGTTTTGAAATAAAATGACATCAAATCTTTTATGTTTCTCCATAAAATGTGCATTATTCATAAGATATAATTTGGCAGTATTTACAATATGCCTCTTCTTTACCGAATTTATCATATATTCCAGATTTTCTCTATCCAAGCTATCGAATACCTTTACTTCAACGAAAGCTAATGTATCATTTTTCAAAGCAATAATGTCTATTTCTCCATATTTTGATCTATAATTTTGAGTAAGTACTGTGTACCCTTCATCTATCAGCTTTTTAATCGCTTTCTTCTCCCCTTCTGCCCCTTTTAATCTCTTATTCATTATTTCACATCTGCACTACTTTTTTATCAACAGCGCGTACAATAAAAAAATCCCCACTTTTTAATAAATCCATCTTCGTGCTCTCCTGTAATTTATCTCCATATTCGTCAATTAATATATCAATCTTAGGCCTTAACGGTGCGTCACTATTTATCTCGTTTACCCTCCCAAGAGCGCCGTTATTGAGCAGTACGATACTACCGATGGGATATATTCCCATACCTTTCAAGAATGCTTTAACAACGTTGGGATCAAATCTTTTAAAATTATCACTGATTATAGTTTTAATAGCGTCGTACCCTATCATATGCCCTCTATATGGTCTTTCTTTTACCATAGCCACATATGAATCAGCTACTGCTACAATTCGGGCAAAGAGAGGTATGTTTTCTTTATTTAATTGTTTAGGATATCCTTTACCATCCCACCTTTCTTGATGGTAAAGCCCGATCTGAGCAATTTCATCAGCAAATTTTAATTCCTTGGAAATTATCGTATACGAATATATTGGATGAGTTTTAATCATATTTAGTTCTTTAGCCGTCAGATCCGCTTTCTTGTTGACAATTTCTTCCGGAATCCGCAGCATTCCTACATCATGAAGTAATGCTCCCGTAGCGAGGATAAGGATCCTGTGACTTATGGTCTTCAAAATCAAGCCGATTACTATTGAGATAATCGTGCAATTAATAGAGTTTGTTGTGAGATCGTCTGCATGTTTTTCCGACTGCAGTACGAGTTGGATCATTTTATTTTTATGTTCTTTTACATGTAAATATAAATCATTGACAATTCTATCAATTTTATCATGGGAAATCTTATTCTGCTTTCTAATGTCTGTAAACACCTCGGTTAATTTTGTTAAGAATTGATAATATGCATCGAGACATTGTTTCTCTTCCGGCTCCAATTCAAAAAGCAGCTCATGTGAAACCTTTGTCTGGTCACTCTCATCCTTGATTTCACTCCCATTAGTGCGTACGGTATTTATTTCCCACCTTTTCAATCTTTCAATATCTTTTGCTTTTATTGGTATTCCCGGAGGCACGAGAATATTTTTATCATCAATGTATACTGGAGCATCAAATTTCATTCCGGGTTTAAGATTTACAGTAGCGATTTCAATCATTTTACACTCCAAATTGTGCTACAAAGACAAATATTTTTGCGATTATTTCATAATACTCTTCTGGTATTAAAGATCCCAATTCCAATTCAATAAGTCCTTCAGTTAACATATGATTTTCTACAATGGATATTCCATTAGCATCCGCTATTGTCCTGATTTTGCGTGCAAGATCGCCTTTCCCTTTAGCTATGATGAACGGAGCAGGAAGTTCACGGGTGTATTTAAGAGCAACAGCTTTTTCCATTTTCTCTATTCACTCACCATTTTATCAAAATCATCCTATTGCAGTGTATTAATACTTTTATAATAGTTTACCTCATCCAAGGGATAAAAACCATCTAAATTTTCGTCCTCAAATTTAGTATCGTCAATTTTTACATTGTTGTTATCTAATTTTAATGCTAATTCATGAAGTCCGCCTGCTGCTTTCTTAAGCATATGCTTTTTACTGCAATATATCGTCATAGTCCGGGGTATGCTTTCAGAATTTATAAAAAAACTCCACTTTTGTTCTTCATTTGCCCATACAATCACACACACTTTTAATACTTTTTTGTTATATGCATCATAAAGCAATCTGATTGTTCCGCTTAGATCAGTTTGTTCTAAGCTAAAATCAAACGGAATGATAATCCAATTTTCACCTTCCGCTTTGAGCTGATTAAAAAGTGCCAGTATATTATTGATACTGTCATCACACCTTATAATAGACTCTTTTATTGCTTGTTCTGCTTTGACTTTGTGCGAATCATTTTCTTGCTTTCTTTTTCGTTGCTTATTTTCTTTTCTCTTTTCACCGTAATTTAACAGTGATAACAATTCATGAATCTGTGGCGAATCCAACGAAATGCCTTTTTTTAATACCTGAATAAGCAATGCAATTATACCTCTGTCCTCTTTTTTAAGTGTTTTTAATAACTGCTTTATTTTACTTATAATATGGGCGTCTACTGCCAATCCACCTTTTATTAAGCTGGAGATAATAAGTAAAGAAAGTTTATCGTTTGCTATGCCCTGATGTATTAATTTTTCCTGTAATAAGCTTTCTTTATCTTCTACTAATTTTAGATTTATTTTATTACCCTGAATACGCACCTGAGCCTTAATTATATCACCAGGTTGCAGCTCAATATCTGAATAGGCAGGCACGGTTTTCCCATGGATACCAATTGCCCATTTATGAACGGCCACTTTTTTTATAACACTTATATAAACAAAATCGCCGGATTTCAGGGCAGCTTGAAATCCGGCGGTTAATTTTATTTGGACATTTCTGTCTATATCAATTGGATCCATTATTGCTCTTTTTTCTTATTATCCTCTTTTATTACCGTAGGAGCAGCTTTCTTTTTAACTGCAGTTTCTTTAGTCTCTTTTTTGGTTTTTAACTCCGTGGTCGCTTTTTTAACTTTTGTATCTTCGGTCTCTTTCTTGACCATAGTTTTCGTTTTAATTGAGTTGGTCTTGCCCTCCGTCTTTACTTTTTGTTCTTGTTGTACCGTTTCTTTTACAGCTTCAATTTCAGCTGGTTTGGTCTTCGTGGCTTTTTTACTCTTCTTAAGAGTTTCTTTGGATTCCTTTTTCTGAATATACTCTTTTACTTTGGCAGCTTTACCCACCCTGCTCCGGATATAGTAAAGTTTTGCTCTTCTTACACGTCCAACCCGAATAATTTCTACATTTACAATTTTGGGTGAATGCAGAGGGAAGGTTCTCTCCACGCCAATCCCATAGGATATCTTCCTTACGGTAAAAGTTTTCCTAATACCTGTATTCTTCTTTGCTATGCACAGACCTTCGAATACTTGTACCCTCTCTGTTTTCCCCTCAATGATTTTGAAATGAATTTTAACCGTATCACCAATATTAAAATTCTTTATATCATCTCTTATCTGTTCTGCTTCACAAGCCTTTATAAGATCCATTTCTTTTCTCCCTTCTTATTTATTTTTCTTAGCTTTCCTGTAAATTGTTTTCCGTAATTAAATCAGATCTATTTTTGAGCGTTTTTTTAAAACTCTGTTCCAAACGCCATTTTTGTATTTCTTTATGGTTTCCGTTCAACAATACTTCCGGAACTTTTAAGCCCAATATTTCTCTCGGTCTCGTATATTGCGGATATTCTAAAAGACCTTGTTGGAAGCTTTCTTCCTCTAATGAATCTTCACTAATCACACCCTTTAATAATCGTGTTATGGCATCTATCATTACCATAGCAGCTGTTTCTCCGGATGAAACAATATAATCACCAATAGATATCTCATCTGTAATATATGTATCAATTATCCTTTGATCAATACCTTCGTAATGCCCGCAAACGATAACTAATTCTATTTCGGCTGCCAACTGTGCTGCTCTCTCTTGATTAAGCAGTCTCCCGCCTGCTGACGGATAAATAATTCTTTTTCCTTTTACTCCTACTGCATTTAGAGCTAAAGCCAACGGTTCTGCCTTGAGCACCATACCGGCACCGCCTCCATAAGGGCTGTCGTCACAGGTCTTATGCTTATCATATGCATAATCCCTTAAGTTTACCAGGTTTACCCATACTAACTCTTTTTCAAGAGCCCTGCCAATTATAGAGCAGCCTAAAAATTCTTTAAACACCTCAGGAAAAAGAGTGATGACCGTAAAAATCACAGCAGCATGCAATCCTCTCTTAAATAAATACGTTGATTTTTTATATCAACCTTTCCGATAAAATGATCCAAAAATGGTATTATAATTAATTTATTATTCTCATCTAATACTTCAAGCAGATCTGCATGTGCGCCTTCACATACGGATTTGACATGTCCCACCATTTTCCTTTTTAAAAAAACATTACATTTATAAAGATCGCTGATATAATATTCGCCCTTATGTAAAGGACTTGCATATTTCTTTTCTACCCATATTTCACACCTGAGATATTTATTAATCTGCTCAGGTGAATTAATACCCTGCACTTTTATTAAAAGCGCTTTATGGGCGTTTTGAATCTTTTCTATAAAAAAAGTTTCATATTGTTTATTTTTTAGTAAATACACTTTTTGAATTTTAAAAAAATGTTTGGTTTCTCCCGAAAAACTCTTTACTTTTAAAAAACCTTTTGTGCCATAACTCGAGAGAACCATCCCAACTGCGATTAAATCACTTAATCCAGGATCTCTAATACTACCCTCTTCTCCTTTTTTGTTGCCGCAGCACTTAATATGGTTCTAATTGCTTTGGCAATTCTACCATGTTTACCAATGACCTTCCCGATGTCGCCATCGGCGACTTTAAGTTCCAGGATGGTTGATTTTTCTCCTTCAATAACATTAACATTAACTCCACTCGGGTCATCAACCAGTGCTTTTGCAATGTACTCAACAAGATCTTTCTCCACGATTAACTCCTTTCATATATTAAGTGTTTAAAATTATTGAATATTCTTTCGTTTTAAGAGTTTTTTAACGGTGTGACTCGGTTTTGCCCCTTTTTGTAACCACTCATTTATACGATCTTCCTTTATCATGAGTTGTTTTTCTTCAACTTCTATCGGATGATAGAATCCAACTTCCTCAAGTGAGCGCCCATCACGAGGCTCACGTGAATCCATCACCACAATTCGATAATAAGGTCGCTTTTTTGTTCCAAGTCTTTTTAACCTTATTTTTACACTCAAAGTGTTAACCTCCTTCATAGATTATCTATAATATCACTACATGCCTAAACGAGACATCATTTGTGTTTGATATTCTTTATTTTTACTTACTTTCTTCATCATAGCTTTGGTTTTTTCAAATTTCTTAAGTAGTTTATTTACATCGAACACTGCTGTTCCCGATCCCTTTGCGATTCTCTTCCGTCTGCCCGGACCAATAATTCGCGGATTTTTCCTTTCTTTTTTTGTCATAGAAAGAATTATTGCCTCTTCTCTTTTCATATCGTTCATATCGATGCCATCAGGATCGATATTTCCTTTTAAACCGGGAATCATTTCAATAAGTGAGCGCATATTGCCCATTTTTTTCATTCTTCTGTATTGATCCAAATAATCTTCAAAATCAAATGTTTTTGATTCAATCTTTCTCTGTAAATCTTCGGCTTCTTTAAGCTCTATTGTTTCTTGTGCCTTTTCCACCAGTGTTACAATATCGCCCATACCTAATATGCGTGAGGCAATTCGATCCGGATAAAAAGGCTCAATATCTTCTATCTTTTCTCCAACCCCTATAAACTTTATCGATTTTCCGGTAACGCTTTTTATAGAAAGAGCGGCACCGCCGCGGGTATCAGAATCAAATTTAGTTAAAATAACACCTGTAATTTCTACTCTTTCATTAAATTCTTTGGCAATATCTACCGCATGTTGTCCTGTCATAGCATCGGCAACCAATAGTACTTCATCCGCCTTGGCTGTCTTTTTAATATCTTCAATTTCTTTCATCATATACTCATCAATATGTAATCTCCCGGATGTATCGATGATGATCGTATCAAACTGATTTTTTTCAGCATATTTAATAGAGTTTTTTACTACTTTAAGCGGATTGCTTTTTTCTTCCTTATATACTTCCACTCCGACCTGTTTGCCCAATATTGATAACTGCTCGATTGCAGCCGGCCTTATAAGATCCGCTGCTACCAAGAGAGTTTTTCTGCTTTTACTCTTTAGCAGACTTGCCAATTTTGCGGCAGTAGTAGTTTTACCCGAACCTTGAAGCCCCAAACAAAGAATTACGGATTGAGTATCCGGTCCTTTTAACATGAGCTCCTGCCTGTTTTCGCCCAACAGCCCTACCAGACGGTCGTGAATTATTTTAATAAACTGTTGACTTGGAGTTACTCCCGATACTACCTTCTCGCCCAATGCGTCTTCAGTAGTATGATTTACAAATCTTCTTACTACCCGTAAATTAACATCCGCTTCAAGTAAGGCAATTTTAATTTCATTAATTACAGCTTCAATATTCTTCTCGCTTATTGCTGCCTTGCCGCTTATGTGTCGAATAATATCTGTAAATTTTTTACTTAATCCATCTAACATTGTACCACCAAACTACCTAACCTATGATTATATACCTATTATTTATTATGTTGTCAAGGTAGAAAGAGAGCAGTATAGTTATTACTTTTTCTCTGCTAAGGATATAATAAGCTCAACTTCTCCGACTGAAGCTCCTAACTGATTGGCAATCATCTCGGATGGAAAGCCGCTGGAATAGAGTCTGATTACTTCATCTTTGATGTTCCTGTTCTTATGTTGATTACTGCTTTCTATAAGATTATTATATACTTTTTTACTTAAATCATGCTTCTCGCTTTCACGCCTAAGAATATTCAGTCTTTTGTCCGTGGTACCCATCAGTGCTTCGATTTCTTTTAACTTATTTTCAATCAATCCTATATTACGTGCTGTTGTTTGATTTAACTCGATAATTATCTTTTCAACTTCATGTTCAATGCTTTCAATTTGACCCTGTTTCGAATATTGCTTATCGAGTTTGCGCTTTAAAAAAATATAGAGTAATAAAAAACTGATCAACTGACATGCTATAATAAAAAGAAAGGATTCCATAAAATGTTTATTATCCCATTATATCAATATGCTTACCTAAATCAGGATCTGCAAATACTGTCTTTTTATGCTCTGCTTGTTCTTTTTTTTCATTTTTTTCTCTTTCCCGCTCTTCCTTCTTTTTGTTTTCTTCATTCTTTATTTTTTCTAAGCCTTCGCCGATATCTTTACTTTGATTTACAGAACTATCTTTCTGCTCGGTATTTTTTACCAGCTCCATCCCCTGAAGTGACTGATGAATTGCATTGCCATCTTTCTGTATGGCCTGCTCTTTTCCCACTTGATTCATCTGAGAGAAAAGAATCTGGAGGTCAATGGGCAGAATAGACATTTATCTTTTCCTCAAGTATTCTCCTTCTACAGGCTCATATTTTGTCATCCTTATACGCTTACCCTCTAATATATAGGTAACCGATTTTTGTTCTACACGAACTTTATCCATAACATCTTTAAGATATATCTTCACTCCGGGGAATACTCTTTCAGAGGCTGATATTTTACCTTTCACTTTAAGCGATGCGAGGTGATGTTTTATTTCATCAATCTGGTTCTTTATCTCTTTCATTTCCGATAATATTTTCATACGCTTTTCATTGAGTTCTATAAGATATTTCTCTTTTTCTTCCGGTAGTGTTTTTTGTACCTTCTTTAGATTCTCTAATGTGTTTACATTTCTCTCGATTTCTTCCAATTCTTTACTTAATATCTCATTCTGTGACTGCAGTTCTATGAGTCTTTTCTTACTTTTCGGATCATATCCTACTTCTAAAATAGTCTCAGCACCTGCAACCGATCCTAGGTTTTTGGCATTAATTTCTTCTGCTGCCCGTAGTCTCCCTCCAACAATCGAAGCTCTTCTTCCTTGACAGATTATTTTTTTATTTGAATCGACATATGAATGCAGTATTCCATCGGTTACAATTACATTATTCTCTGCCTCAACATAAGCATGCTCAATAAATTTTGCATATATATTTTTTCCACATTTTACTTTACCTTCATTCTTGCCCAGTATACCTTGGTGTACAATAATATCTCCTTCCGCATCAAGCATTGCTTTTCCGATATTCCCCATTACCTCTATATTTCCCGCAGCTTTTACTGAAAATCCGTCTTCAACATTTCCGCGTACTATAACCGTACCCAAGAATAAAATATTACCGGTATGAAGATTTACATCTCCCGGGACTGTGTATACGGGCTCTACGTTTAATTTTCCATTAAGGAGGATTACCTGACCGTTGATTTCCGATATTACTGTCGTTCCATCTTCCGAGAGTTTTACATTTTTTCCCACTCCGATTGTACTATCTTTACCGGGCTTTGCAGGTAATGTTTTTCCCGTAACTGTCTGTCCTTCTTTGCCGCGTTCCGGCGGTACTTTTTTTGCCAACTGCTGACCGGCAACTACATTCTCAATTAAATTAAGGTCCTTAAAATCCACACGACCGTTTTTTTCCTTAAAAATAATAGTCGTATGATCAGTCTTGAAATTATAAACTAGTTTTGCATCGTTTCCGTTGGCTTGTTTCTGACCTTCGGCAACCAGGATTTCTTCATTATAAACAGGATTTTCTTGCAAACTCCTTAGCACCTCTTCTTTAATTCCGAAAACAACTCTATTATTGTTTAGATAACCCTTTATTGTTTCCGCGGCTAAATCTGCACCACCAGGTCCCGGTGCCTGTAAAAGTAAAAAAGCTTTCATCTCCATATCTGCAATACTCACCGAAAGAACGGGATCTTGACCGGGATTGTATTCAAAATTGGCAATTTTAACATACTTATCGTCTGCATAGCGTACAACTTTATCGACAAGCGCTTCGTCATAACTTGTGATATTTCTTTTCATAATTATATTTTTAGCAGCTGCAATATTTGCTTTTTTCCCGCTGCCTATAGGTTTGTTTACTTTTAAAAAGACACCGTCCGGCTGCAGGCGGACACTTATTTTGCCGTCTTTATTTTTAGCCTTCTCAAGATATTCTGATTTGAGATTCATATCAAAAGCAATCTCTTCTTCAAATATATCTTTTGCATCCAGGTCTTCTGCTGCAGCATAAGCAACAAGTTCCCATTCTCCGCCGCCCATACCGAGTACTTTTTTAGTACCTCTTTTGATAATTTCATACTCTATCTTTTTTATTGGTAATCCCAATTGAATAGCCGCTTCGCGTAATGCATCGTCTAAAGTTTTTCCTTTTGCATGTATGGTTTTATTTTTTTTATCTTTTTCATAGAGTGTTTTCATATATTTTCTTAATTGATCTATTTTAATCACTTTACATTATACCCTTCTTTAAGCTCGTAAGTTTTGCTCTTAAGCGCAATATCGCCTTAGTATGCAACTGTGATACTCTCGATTCGGTTACATCGAGTACTTCACCTATCTCCTTTAAAGTTAAGTCTTCATAATAGTAAAGGACAAGAACTTTTTTCTCTTTTTCCGGAAGCTCATTAATAACTTCAATAATAACACGCTTAATTTCGTTTTTTTCTACAATCGTATCAGGATTAAGACTTGAGGGTGATTCTATGCTTTCTGCAATGGATATTTTATCATTATCCTCTCCGGTATACCAGACATCATGAATCGACATTATTGAGGTACCACTGATTTTAAGCATAAGATTTTGATAATCGTCTATAGTAAGATTTAAGGCCTTTGCAATTTCATTATCAGAAGCAGATCTTCCTAATTGTCCTTCTAAGTGAGAAATTGTATCTTCTACTTCTCTCGTCTTTTGCCTTACTGATCTGGGAACCCAGTCGATAGATCTCAATTCATCAAAGATAGATCCACGAATTCGCGTTACGGCATATGTCTTAAATTTTACATGCTTTTCAGGATCGAATTTCTCTATCGCATCAAACAAACCGAATACTCCATAACCGACCAGATCATCAAACTCCACATTTTGAGGCATTCCTATGGCAACTTTACCTGCAACATATTTTACTAATGGTGCATATTGTTTAACAAAGAAATCACGTATCTTGGGATCTTTTTTCTTTCTATAAGATCTCCAAAGCTCTTCCTCTGACTTTTTCTTAAAAAGTTCATCGGCCATATTTTTTTGGTCCTTCCTCATCTCTTTTTATGATTGTACGCACTGCTTGTGCATATACCGCCGGATCTTCTTTTTTTGTTATTTTACCGGAAAGTTGTGACTTTACTCCGGCGAGAGGATTATTTTCTGAGCCCTCATCACTGCTTATTACCATAAATGAATTTTCCAATACCCCCATATCCGGAAGCTCATCCAATTCTTCGTCGGCTATTTTTTCAGAGCTTGCTTCAGCGCTTTCCGGAGCCTGAACTGCCTGCTCCTGAAGCTGATTTTTTTGATTTGTCTTATCCGTTACATCTATATTTTCATTTTTATCATGATCCATTTCTTCTACGACAATATTATCATAACCGTTTTCAAGTTTTTCCTCTGCTGTTACTTCTTCTTCCTGTTCTTCCGGCTCTTCATATTGATTTATATTCTCATCCGCATCAACATCTTCATACTCATCAATACCATCAGTTGCTTCAATCTCTTCTGCGGTCTCCAGCTCTTCTGCCATGTCAACATCTTCAATAATCTCATCACCACTTTTTTCTTTTTCTTCAAATAAAGATTCACCTAAAACAGGATTCTCTTCCGGAAGCACGATATCAACATTTTTACTATTAGTTGCTTCTGCTGTCTGTTTATAATCAGCATTAAATATTTCAGGTAAAAACTTATTTATTATAAAGCTCCCCGCAGCTCCCATCCCTGCAAATATAACACCGAATATAAAAGCACGAAAAAGAATAGCAAGAAAAGGATTCCCGCTCAATATTCCTATAATAAATGATAAACAAAAAGCTCCTAAACCTGAGTATACCGCTATATTCCAGCGTATCATATATTTTATCTCCCACCACTCCTTAATAAAAGATTATGAGAAAAAGCCTTTACCGTCAAGCGGGTAAGAACTTAATTACCAAAAAGCTTTTTTAAAAAACGTGAAATACCGCTGCCTTCACGATAATCGATATTTTCTAATCTGCTAATTATATGTTTAATGCATATTGAAGCTTTGCTGTGAGGATCGATTGAAAAAAACGGTTTTTGCTTTATTACAGCATTATGAACCAATTTATCGTTATATATAAAACCGAGATAATCTACTTTTATATTCAAGAAATTATTCGCGATTGAAATTACTCGCTGAGCTACCTTTTTGCCTTCAGTTACTGAATTCACCCTGTTTACTACTAATTTCAATCCTAAATCAATATTTTCTATTTCTGTTGCAATAATCTTTATAATACCGTAGGCGTCTGTGATAGCCGTGGGTTCCGGTGTAGTAACAATAATAACATCATCTGCAGCAGCGATAAAAGAAATGACGTTATTTGATACTCCCGCACCTGTATCGATAATTATGATATCCGCATTGGCAAGTTCATCCAATTCCTGTATAAATATCTTTCTTTCATCTTCGGAAAGATTTGCAATTTTGGAAAAACCTGATGCACCGGCTACAATTTTAATCCCGTAACTTGTGTCCATAATGATATCTTTCATTTTTTTCTGCTGTCTTATTACGTGGTACAGATTATACTTTGGAATAACTCCCAGTACAACATTGACATTAGCCAGCCCCAGATCCGCATCCATCACGGTTACTTTTTTACCCAATTCCGCATACGACAGAGCTAAATTTATGGCAATATTTGTCTTTCCTACACCGCCTTTTCCGCTTGAGACTGCTATAATTCGTGTATTCAAGCGAGTATCTTCTTTTCGGTTCTGCATTAATTCTCTGAGTTTTTCTGCCTGATCAGCCACACCTTAGCTCCACACCTCATTTAAAACATTTTCTCTTTTACCATACTTTTTTTCTAAATACTCGCGATTTATATGCAATCCTTCCAGTTGCAGCAAAAAGCGCAGGATTGAAGCTTTTTCAATATCCTGCGGCACTTTCTGACCGTCTGTAACAAAAGAAATCGATTTCTTCTTTTTAGCTATAACACTTATGATATTACCTATTTGTGAAGTCTCGTCAAGCTTGGTTATAATTATAGAAACATATTTAAACGGTTCATACTGCTGAAATATTTCTTCAAGATCTTTACATTTTGTTGTTGCACTTACCGCCAATATCGTAATCGTTTTACTCCCGCAATAGTCCAATAATTCTTTCATTTCCGCTAATTTTTTATAATCTTTTTGGCTTTTACCAATCGTATCAATCAAAATTATATCAATATCATTATACAGAGCAATCAGTTTTTTTAAATCCGAGGGCGTTTCTGCAAAAGATACCGGAATACGCATGATATTACCATATGTCTCAATTTGCTGTTTTGCTCCTATTCTATAATTATCAATAGTAATTATCCTCACATTTAAGGGCTTTTTCCCGTTATTTTCTAACCCATAAAGTGCAGCCAGTTTGGCAACAGTTGTGGTTTTGCCAACTCCCGTAGGTCCTATTACAGTTATTATTTTGGGTTTTTTAGCATTCTGTTCATCAACATCATATATGGAAACACTCTCTGCAATCCAATCAATCAGATCACCCTGTATTTTATTTATATTTTCTAACTCCATCATAGAAAATCTATTGCACATCTTATCGGTTATCTGCCCGATGTATTCCAAAGAAAAATCGTTTTCCAACAATATTTCCTTTACTCTTTTAATTGCCGGCGGATCTTGTTGCTGTATTCCTATCGACTTACCGATACCATACTTCAATTCCTTTAATTCTTTAAGTATATAGTTGAGTGTTTGTTCTTTTTTTGCCGTCTCCAATACTTTCATTTTTTCGTTTTGAATATTATTCTGTTTATGGTTTTTTTCAGAAACATAGCCTGTAATCTCTACTCCGTCTTTTGAAAACAAGCCTAAAAATCCGCCCAAACGAATATTACGATAGGTAAGTATTTTCCCATTCTCACCATGTTGTATTCTCATCTTATCGATTGCCTCTCTATGCGATTTTGCTTGTATGGTAAAATATTGCATAGTATCTCCCTTACTCATTTATTGATATTGATCCCAAAGATTCTACAGTTACTTCCGTAACTATTTCCGGCACAGACATTACCGCCAGCTGCGGTAGCTCACGTTTTGTACTGTCTTTAACCAAGGGCCGTGCGGCTTCCGAACAGAGGATTATAGGCAGATATCCCTGTTCTTGTACACTTTTTATGAAATTATGACATGAATTTATCCACTTACGCTGCAGAGCGGGTTCCAAAGCAGCAGTTAAACCCTTGCCTGTTTCAACCCGCGAATCAATAATTCTTTTCTCTACATCAGGATCAATCGTCAGCACTCGTAATATTCTGTTTTCATCTGCATACTGAAAACATATCTGACGTCCCAAAGCCTGACGGGCTTTTTCTGTCAGATAGCTTAAATCTTTTGTAACCGGGCCGAAATCCGCCAGAGTCTCCAGTATGACCACAATATTCCTTATCGATACCTGTTCCTTTAATAATCCCTGCAGGACTTTTTGTATTTCACCGACTAACAGTGTCTTTACAACCTCTTCCACAACAGCAGGATAATCAGCACGTAATGCATCCATAATCGATTGTACTTCTTGTCTGCCTAATAATTCTTCAGCATGCTGTTTTATAATTTCAGTAAGATGTGTCGCTATTATTGACGGCGGGTCTACTACGGTATAACCCAACTGCTCAGCCTTATCTCTATGCTCCTCCGAAATCCAAACAGCCGGAAGCCCAAATGTCGGATCATGTGTTTTTTCTCCCGGCAGTTCTTCCTTTTCTCCGCTTGGATTAATTGCCAGATAGCGTCCCATTCTGATCTTTCCTCTCCCCACCTCAACACCCTTGATTTTAAAGCAGTACTCGGGCGGATCGAGACGCATATTATCTATGATACGAATCCGCGGCACCACAAGCCCCAGATCCAAGGCAGCTTCCCTTCTAATTCGTGTTATCCTATCCAACAGTTCCGCCCCATGCTCCTTATCCACTAACGGAATAAGACCATAGCCCAACTCCAGCGACAGAGGATCCAATGGTACTACCGGTGATATTTCCGCAGGCAGCTTTCTTTCTTGTTCCGAGGCTTCTTTTAGCTTTACCTTCTCTTCTTTGACCATCATATTTTTTGAAAGAGTATATGCCAAAAATCCAAACAGTGCGCCCATCGGCCATAATAAATACCAGGGGAAGCCCGGTAAAAAACCCATCAGAATTAAAAATACCATACCGATTAAAAATGGTTTTGATTGACTTGAGAACTGTGATGTCACATCCGTTCCGAAGCTGGCGTCCGACACCGCTCTTGTTACAACAATACCGGTCGCGGTAGATATTAAGAGAACCGGCAGCTGTGCTGCCAGACCGTCGCCTATAGTGAGTGAAATATAGGTATTAACAGCTTCCGACCAGGTTTCACCATGTATCGTCATGCCGACAATGAGACCACCTATCATATTAATCAACGTGATGAGGATTCCAACTTTAACATTACCGGAAACAAATTTTGAAGCACCATCCATTGCTCCGTAAAAGTCAACTTCACGCTGGATTTCATGCTTTCTTCTGATTGCCTCTTCTTCCGTAATTAAACCCGAATTATATTCAGCTTCAACAGCCATCTGCTTTCCTGGCAGGGCATCCAAAGTAAAACGTGCTGCTACTTCTGCAACCCGAGTTGAACCCTTTGTTATGACGATAAACTGAACCGCAATAATCACAATAAAGATAATGAGACCGATCACATAACCGGTAAACTCGTGCTCAGATCCTGTGACAAAGGCTCCAAACGCTCTAACAATCTGACCCTGAAATTCCTTCCCCTTAGCTAAAATCAATCTGGTAGAAGAAACATTAAGTGCCAGTCCGTACACTGTTAAAATAAGCAGAGCGGTCGGGAACACGGAAAAATCAAGGACCTTCTTGGAAAATAAGACTATGAGTATGACCAATAAGCTTATTACCAGGTTTACGGACATGAATGTATCGAGAATGAATTCGGGAAGCGGAATAAGCAGCATCAGTACAATAGTAATTACACCTGCTGCTATGGCAAGATCGCTTTTTCTTTTAGTTAAATACCCGAATACCCGTTGCATATCTGCCATTTAGTTACTCCATACAGTTTTTATCTTGTATATATTCATGCTAAATCACCTCTTTGCTAACTCCTTTAAGTTTATAAATCTCAGCCAGTATTGTGGCGATTACTTCATAATATTTTTCAGGAATTATTTCTCCGATTTCAACTTCATCATATAAGGCTTGAGCAAGCGGTTTATTTTCCACGACGGGAACCTCGTTCTCCAGTGCAATCTCTTTAATTTTATGCGCTATCATATCAGCACCCTTGGCCACAAGCGTCGGGGCAGCCATGATTAAGCGTTCCCATTCCAAGGCAACAGCAAAATGCGTGGGGTTGGTAATTACCACATCAGCCTTGGGCACAGCCTGCAGCATATTTCTGGTCATTATCTCGCGCATACGTTCACGCAACCTGCTTTTCACCAGTGGATCGCCTTCGTACATTCTTCTTTCTTCTTTCAGCTCCTGGCGCGACATTTTTAAACGCTCTCTGTGCAGTCTTTTTTGAAACATGTAATCCAATACAGAGAGCATTAACAGTAAAATACCAGCTTCAAAAATTATTCTGAAAACCACTGAAGAAATAAGCTCAACACCGTTGAAGAAATGCACTTTAAGCAGATTCATTATCTTTGGCAGTTCCGCCTGTATATTTAAGAATGCTAAAATTGCCACCAATACAACTTTAATAAGCGATTTGAATAAATTGAATCCCGCTTCTGCAGAAAACATTGCTCTCTTAAAGAATTTACCGAATTTGGGTATAATCTTGGTAAAATCCGGTGTTATGGGTTTTACCGTAAATAAAAAACCTACTTGCAGTAAATTACTCATAAGTGCGGTAATAAACACCACAGCCACAACAGGCAGCGTAAGTCGAATTAAAAAGCTGAAAACAGCTTGTACGCTAATCGCATTAGTTGTTATATCTATTTTATATGAGTTTACTAAAAAATATCTTATCATAGCTAAAAATGTTTCCAACATATAGGTGGCAAGCAGTGCAAGCGCCCCTATTCCCACAAGCAGAATGAGCGCTGAACTAAACTCAGCAGATTTTACAACCCTACCTTCTTCTCTGGCCTTCCGTATTTTATGCTCTGTTGGTTCTTCTGTGCGTCCTTCATCTTCTGCGGCAAACCACTGCAAATGCACAGAGATCAGTTCTGGCGGCAGCTTATTCAATCTGTATGTGTAAAACAATAGTTCGCTCGCCATTATCCTCCGCCTGTAATACCTTGATAAATATTTATTAATTGCCTGAAGCTTGAGTCGATAAGCCCGGCACACGCCTCAACCAGAAACGGTATACTGAAAAACAAAATAAGAAAGGCTACCCCGATTGCAATCGGAAAACCCAACATAAGCAGGTTCATCTGCGGGGCTGCTTTTGCCAGCAGTCCCATACACACCGAAACGATAAAGAGTGTTCCCAGGATGGGAAAGGCGATGGTAATCGCACTGTCAAACAATTTACCCAAACTGCCCATAAATAATTTCAGCAGGAACGGCTTCCCGTTTACCAGATCAACCGCTCTTATCGATTTAAATGATTTGTAAACTCCGATTAAAAATATTTTCTGAAAACCTCCTATGGAAATAAAGGCAAACATCCCGATTATATTTAACAGCTGGCCCATCAGCGGAACTTCTATTTGTGCCAGAGGATCAAATACAGATGAAGCTCCGAATCCCATTTGCAGTGAAAAAAATTTCCCCGCAACTTGAAATGCGACATAAATGATTGCCAAGAAAAAACCAATGATAATGCCTATAAACATTTCTCCTACAATCAGCAAAAAATAATCGATAATATTGGCAGGCATCTCAAAACCCATAGCATACACCCACGGAAAAACGGCCAAGGAAGTAAAAAGCGAAAGACCTATTTTTGCAACCTCAGGTATGGCACTGGAAGACAGCAACGGAGCTACATGTACCATAGCTGTAATCCTTACGAATATTAAAAGAAATATTTGAAACTGTACCAGATATATTTCTATTGTCTTCCTCCGTTATCCCGGTATAGCAGATATCTGTTGAAACAACCTGATGGTAAACTGTACCATTGATGAGATTATCCACGGTCCAAAAATTATGACTGCTCCCAAAATAGCAGCTATCTTGGGAACAAAAGTGAGAGTCTGTTCCTGAATGCTTGTGGTAGCCTGAATAATAGAAATAATTAAGCCGGTAAGCATTCCAATAAGCAAAATTGGAGATGCTATTACAAGCACCTGCAGAACCCCGCCCCTCAAAAGATTTACTGCCATGCCTAAGCTCATAATTCCTCCTTATAGTACGCTCATACGTATGGCGTTTGCGGTCACATAAAGCTTTTTACCAACTGCATTGTAATCAGACTCCAGCCGTCAACCAGTACAAAGAGAATGAGTTTGAAAGGTAACGAAATCATAATCGGCGGGAGCATGATCATTCCCATTGACATTAATGTCGATGCAATGACCATATCGATAACAATGAAAGGAATAAACAGCATTATGCCAATTTTAAAAGCGATACCCAATTCATTAAGGATAAATGCCGGTATGAGTACATGAATGGGTACATCTCCCTTGGTTTTAGGTTTCGGGTAATTACCTAACTTTAAAAACAACTCGACATTCTTATAATCCCTTCCCAACTGCTTCCACATAAACGTTTTAACCGGCTGTTCAGCATTCTCATACATTTTTTCAATTCCGATAGTTCCATCGGCAAAAGGCTTAAACGCGGTTTCATATACTGCGCTGAAGGTAGGCCACATAATAAAAAATGTTAAAAAGAGAGCAATCCCCATAAGCACATGGGTAGGAGGGACGTTTTGCAATGAAAGCGATCTGTTTATGAAATTAAAAACGATGGCAATCCTTAAAAACGCTGTTGTGAGTACAATAATTGATGGAGCAATAGTGATTATTGACAGCAGTAAGAGAAGCTGCAGTGACAAAGCAACTTCTTCATTGTTAGCGGCATTTCGTATACCGATATCAAAATAGGGAATATTTATATTTGCATCTTCTTGCGCAGATATACCGACTGTACTGCAGCAGATAACAAGTACAATCAGCACGATAATTTTTTTCATGTCCCCTCCCAGGATTTCAATTCTATTTTTTACTTATTCATCTTATGCAATCTGCTCCTTTGTTCCTTCATAAAATTTATACTGTGGTCAATAACCTGTTTTTTTTGACTTTTACGGTTTAAAAAACCTACAATAAGATCACCGAATCCTTTTACCGGATTTTCAGGGCGTTGGCTTGCTTTCAATTTTATAGTATCCTTTGTCTCTTTATCTGAAACCTCTGAAATCAAAGAGATACCTTCATTTGAAGAAGCGATTAAGTACACCGCATTTCCCACTTCAATTAAATGGAGCACCTTATTTCCGGTTACTATTTTTGAACCCAATATCTTTATCAATTCGTTTTGAACTATTTTTTTATTAATGCCCCTTTTAATTGCATAAAATATCACAACGATTATAACGACCACAACCCCGAGGCCCAGTACCATGGAAAGATAATCCCAAAAAGAAGGACCAATCGGTTCCATTTGCTGTACTGCCGGGCCGGTTTGTGTATCAGCCTGATCCGAGGCTGCATAGTCTTCGCTAAGAATATCCTGTTGTTCTTGCGCATACATTACCGAGCATGTTACTAATGTTATTAATATTATTGTTAATAAAAGAGATGTAGTTTTCAGTTTTCCCCTCCCGATACTAAAAACTAATATTTTTAATTACTTTTTTTAATTATGGCATGTAAAATAATTTCTGTCAACTATATTGTACTTTTTTATTTGAGATCCGCCATCCTCTCCAATGGTGATACAATTTCAGTTACACGTACACCGAAGTTTTCATCAATAACTACCACTTCACCTTTGGCAATCAACTTATGATTTACCAGTATATCTACAGGTTCCCCTGCTAATTTATCCAATTCGATGATTGTTCCTTCACCGATACCCAGAATATCGCGAATAAGCTTCTTGGTTCTTCCCAACTCTACAGTCATCTCCATATATACATCCATAAGTAATCCGATGTTACTCTGTTCTTGTGATGCCTGCGATGTCTGCAGATTAGGCAGTTGAACTGACTGTACATTGGGATTTGGCATCATGCTGTTTAATCCATCAAGAATCGATTGATCGCCTCCCTGCCCTGAGTCACCTCCCGTGATATTTGACATTCCTTGTGACATAACATCTCCTTTTCCACCCTTTTTACTGCCCGCAGCGACTGGCTGACCTGTCGCCATCCCGTTACCGGTCGATCGTGCTACGACTTCTTTGACCGAGGACAATGCAAACAACTCAATAAGAGTTGCAGGTTTTTCTCCCTCAATCGAAATTGGATATTCTACTTTTATTAAATTATCACCAGGCGGAAATTTTATTTTCTCTTTTTTTACCTTAGCACACTGTGCACTTGATATCATTACTGTTTGATTTATCTGATTGCCCAAAGTTGTGGCAATTGCGCCTACAATATTGGAAATCGCTTCAGCCACACCTGACAGTGCGGCTTCGTTGAGCTCGACTCCCGACTGTCCCATGATATAACCCGCCAGTTTTGTTGCGAAATCCGGTACAAGCAGATATGAATGCTCGCCCACAATTCCGTCTGTAAAATCAATCTTCACTTCCACGACTTCATTCATCAGTTCGGCGAGCAATTGTTGTTTTGATTTTACTTCTATACTCGGTGCCCCGATTATAACCGATTTACCGGTAACCATAGATATGTTTGAGCTTTGCGATTCAATCGTACTTTGAATTATTGATTTAAACACATTTTTTTCATTTGCTGCAAGCGGACCGCCGCTGCTTAAGTCTTTTGCGTCGGTTATTTCTTCCGTACCCTGCAACAGAGCATCTATTTCATCTTGCGAAAGATAGCCTTCACTCATACTTACTCCTCCCCTTCTACTTTAAGTTCTTCAAACTCTTCGGGTTTTGTTTCTTCAAGCTTCTTTATAACTTGAATCGCCGTTTTATTACCAACTATTCCCGGTCTGCATAAAAATTTCTTTCTATCTCCTATTTTCAAACCCATAGGATCGTTTATTCTCACATTGGGCAGCCGTATCACATCCCCTTTTTTTAAAGCCAACACATCTTTTACTTTGAGCATCATGCTGCCTATCTCCGCCACTATATTCACGCTCACCGTTTCCAGACGTTCTCTCAAAATATTCAGGTTCTCGGTTGTAGTCCCTCGCCGTACAGAAGAATACCAGTATTGCGCGGATAATTTCGAGATAATCGGTTCGATAGTCAGGTACGGAATGCAAAAATTCATAAGCCCGTCTACATCCCCGACTTTCGTCTCAAGTGTCACAAGTACCACCATTTCGGTAGGAGGTACAATCTGTGCGAATTGTGGATTTGTTTCAATCTGTCCTAAGCGGGGCCTTAAATCAATAACCGTGCTCCAGGCTTCACGCATATTGCCCAATATCCGCACAATTATTCCTTCCATGACCGATTGCTCGATATCAGTAAGATCTCTCGATAGTTTTGTTTCTTCGCCCTGTCCCCCAAAAAGTCTGTCAATTATGGAAAATGTAACCGAAGGATCGATTTCAAGTATGGCCGAGCCTTTAAGCGGATCCATATTAATCACAGCCAGAGTAGTGGGATTGGGAATAGATCGTATAAACTCCTCGTAGGTAAGCTGATCTACAGAGGCGACATGCACATGCACCAGACTTCTTAGTTGTGCCGAAAGCGATGTGGTGGTAAGTCTGGCGAAGGTCTCATGCATAATGGAGACGGTTCGTATTTGATCTTTGGAGAATTTATCCGGTCTTTTAAAATCATAGATTTTGATATTGCGCTGAGCAGGCATGGCCTGTGTGTCAGGGGTTTCCACTTCTCCTGATGATATGGCCGAAAGCAGTTGATCTATTTCATCTTGAGAGAGAACTTCAGTCATCTACATCCTCTTATTCCATTATACAACTTTTTTTATTTTAAGCAAAGTGTTTATCATTACTCTTACTGTGGAAAAGTCTGCATCTCCTGAATAAATATAGCCTTTATTTTCCCGCTTCGCATAATTTGATTCAGACTATAGGTAATATCCCTTTCCAGTAAACTAAAATCATTGGTATTAAGCTCACTCGATTTTTTGCTGCCCAATATTTTCAAAATAAGATTATGTATTTGCGAATCTCTTTCATTAATCTCTGTAGTCATGGCATTATTACCTTTTTCATAAGCGATATGTATTTCCGCCGTATAAATATATGGCGGATTATCCGATGTCTGTCCTCTTAACGGTTTTAGATTCTTATAGATCTGATAGATCTCAGTTGATGCGGCGATCTGCTGGGATACAGGAGGTAAATCCTGTGCCGGCACCCTGCCCTGCATGGCAATTTCTACTGTTAAATAGGCCACAATAATGACGAGTAATACCACGATAATTCCGATAGCTGCCCATTTTAAGGCCTTTAATACCAGAGCGGGAACAAAACCAACTTTCCGGCCAACTTCAACCTCTTCGGTCGCTTGATCGGCTTCGCTGTCTAAAAAACGATCTTCATCAGCCATTTTCTCACCTCTCTATCTTCATATAATATTAGGAGCTTTTTGCAAAAATAACATTTTTGCAAAAAGCTCAATACTTAATAATTTATTTTTAAACTGCCGTTCTATAAATGGCCCTCTGTTAATATTACAATATCCACCCTTCGATTATCCGCTCTGCCCTCTTCCGTACTGTTATTCGAAACCGGGACCGTATCGGCATAACCCGCCACCTGCATATTTTGTTCGTTCACTCCGTATTCTATTAAATACTTCAGTACCTCGAGACTGCGTGCTGCGGAAAGATCCCAATTAGTAGTGAACTCGGAATCGGGAGCCATTTTTATATCATCCGTATGTCCCTCTATTCTTACTTTTTTATCACGAACATCTTCGGAAAGCAGGAGATCCCTTACCTTATAAAGTATGGGCCTGGCTTCTTCAATTTTCAGCACCGCACTCGCCGGATCAAAAAACAGCTCTGCAGAGAGTGAAATTATTAACCCTCGTTCGTCTTCTTTCAACCTTACTTTACGAACCGATATCTCCGGTTCGAAGATGGATTTGGCTAATTTACGTGCCTTATCCAGTGCTCTTCCTCTTTCTACCGAGGGCAGAGTCATGATGTTATTGCCGAGTTCCGCCAGTTTACCGACCTGAAGGGTATTACCTCCCCTCATCACGCCCAATCCTTGAAATGCAGCTAAAATCATACGCAGTTCGCTTCCGTCAATCTCGGCTGTGGTAAACATAACCACGAAAAAAACCAGTAAAAGCGTTGTCATATCGCCATAGGTAATCATCCAATACGGTGAACCCTCTCCTTTTGCTTTTTTCTTTCTTTTAAACGGCATGTTTGTTTCTCCTAATCCCTTCCTGATTCCTGTTTAATAGCTTCTCTTCGAGCCGGAGGAAGAAAAGCGATGAGCTTTTCTTCAAGAATTCTCGGATTATCACCCTGCTGAATGGAAAGTATACCTTCGATCATAATCTCTTTTATCAGGCTCTCTGCGATATCCCTATCTTCTAATTTATTAGCAATAGGAATAAGAATCAAGTTGGCAAACAAGGCTCCGTATAATGTGGTAAGCAGTGCCGTGGCCATACCGGGACCGATAGCGGATTTATCTTCAATATTTCCCATAATGGAGATAAGACCGATAAGTGTTCCGATCATTCCGAATGCAGGCGCCAGTTTACCCCAATCTTCAAATACTTTTATCCCGATTCCGTGACGTTCCTGTATTTTACTCAGCTCGTTATACAAAACATTTTTAATTATCTCCGGGTCCGTTCCGTCAACAACCAGCTGAATGCCTTTGCGTAAGAATTCATCTTCAACCTCATCCAGATCATCTTCCAAAGCAAGCAGGCCGTCTCTTCGTGCTTTTTCCGAAAAAGCGACCAGGCGGGAGATAATGCGTTCTTCTTCCCAGCTTGGTATGCTCAAGGTCTGGCGTACGTATCTGAATATTCCCAACGTCCTTGACAGCGGATTAGATATCATAATAGCTGCCAATGATCCTCCGAAAGTAATGAGAACCGATGCCGGATCGATGTATGTGGTAAGCGAGGCCCCCATAACCAGTATACCGAACGCAACCAATAAGATACCTGCAATTACACCTAATATTGTTCCAAGATCCATACCACTTACTCCTCGTTTTTAAAGGCGCCGATAAGTCTTCTATACTCGATTATCCGCTTAAAAATAGACTGGTAGTCATCTTTAACCACCAGTCGTCTTCCTGAAAGCATAACCAATGTCGTATCCGGATTACACTCAATATATTCTATATGATGCGGATTTAAATAATAAATCTTTCCGTCAAGCTTTGTTACTTCTATCATGCTACACGATTATATATCCTTATCGTTTTAATGTTAAGATCTCCTGCAGCATTTGATCCGATGTTGTGATCGAGCGTGAGTTGGCCTGGAAACCTCTTTGGGTTACAATCATATCTACAAACTGTTCGGCCAGATCCACATTACTCATTTCCAGTGTGCCGGAAAGTATTCTGCCCTTTCCTTCGGTTCCCGAAGGACTGATGAGGGCCAGACCTGAGTTATTGGAAATAATGTAGTTGTTTTCTCCGGCTTTCTCAAGTCCTCCCGGATTGGTAAAAGTAGCCAGGGCAATCTGACCAAGAGCGCGGTCTACTCCGTTTGAGTACACACCTGTGATCACTCCGTTTTGATCAATTTTGAAATCTTCCAAATAGCCCAGACCGTGTCCATCCTGCTTGATGGCCTTGGTGGTAAAGAAGTCCGCTGCCTGGGTTACTCCATTTGCCATATTAGCATTACCTAAATTCAACCTGAAATCCTGGGTTTCAGCCGGTTCTGTTCCCGGCACATCGTAGGTAATTAATATTTCTAATAGATTTGTAGCCTCAGTACCACCTACGGTATCTCCATCAGTATCAAGCACTGAGATAATATTACCGTTATTGTCAAAATTAATGGTAAAGGTATTTGCCCCACCGGCTTCCACTCCCAGATTGGCATTGGCATCGATACCATCAACTGTTACAGCGACTATCCAGCTGTTGTTAAGGTCAGGGTTCTTCCTGAAATTGAGCCTCATTTCATGAGTATTGCCCAAAGAGTCAAAAATCTCGATGGTTGCGGTATGTGTATTCTCTAATATTTCTTTAGGGCTTGCACCTTCTGCTATAGGTAGCGCCCGCTGATCCAGGTTACACCTATAGACAATATTGTCCGTAGCGAGGGGAAGATCCTTGCTGTACACGGGAATGACTATATCGTTTAAATCACCGGAAGTGTTAATAACGTTTTCGCCAGCTATGTTTTCAGCCAGCCAGCCCTGCACACGCATGCCGTTGGACGGATTTACCAGAGTACCGTTCTCATCCAGAGAAAACGCGCCCGCACGGGTAAAAAAGCGGCGTTCGCCGTCCTGTATAATGAATAATCCTTCACCGCTAATTGAGACGTCCGTTTTCTTTCCTGTGGTCTGCAGACTTCCCTGAGTGTGAATGGTATCGATCGCGGATATAAGCATTCCTAAACCCACCTGCTTGGGATTAACACCGCCAACCTCATTCGTAGGTTTTGCCGCTCCCGATATCATCTGTGAAATCATGTCCTGAAAGGTTACACGTCCTTTTTTAAAGCCCGTGGTATTGACATTGGCTACGTTGTTTCCAATGACATCCATCCTGATCTGATGGTTTTGTAGTCCGGCTACACCGGAGTAGAGTGATCGCATCATAGTCTTTTCCCCCTATTTATTTCGCAACTTGCTCACATTTTGATAGTCATAGTATTTTCCGTTCACAAGCAGTTGAGGGAAATCCCCTCCTATTATTTCCTCTACCGTACCACTTATGATCTTCCCTCCCTCTACTATATCTACAACTTTCCCTAACAGGGAAAGCGCATTATTTTTTTGAATCAATAAAGATACATTATTGAGTGATTGGTTCATAGCAGTTATCTGTTTGGTCATTTTCGTTACTTGATCCAGCTGCGAAATCTGTGCCATCTGAGCGATAAAATCCCGATCCTTGATGGGCTGTGTGGGATCCTGATTTTTAAACTCTTCGGTAAGTAAGCGCAAAAACTCTTCCTGACCCATAATCTGTTTAAAGCCTTTGCCGTTATTTACGTTTTTATTCAGCGAATCGGCAAGACGTTTTGTTACTGCCAAATCTTTTTCAGATAACAAAGAATTATTTAAACCCTCAACACTCATTTTTTTCTCCTTTAAACTACTATATTCACCAAGGAATCTACGGATACAAGCTCTTCTGAAATAACTTCGTCATTACTCCGGAAATCACTTGATTTATCGTGAGCGAGCTTAGTCTCAAAATCTTCCGTCTCAGCTTGCTCCTGGTTCTTTTCACTGCCCACAAATACATTAATCATGGCCTGATTAAAACCGTCCTCCTTGAACGCATTATAGAGATTGGAAAGACTGCTCTGCACTAGTTCCTTCACAATATTATTGTCGACAAATATTTTGCCTGCTATATTGTTATCTTGAATATTTACCCGAACTCTCACACTGCCCAACGTTTTTGGTTTAAGCACCAAGCGTATCTCACCGTTACCGCCGTCCTTAATGATGAGCCTTGTGTGCTTTACCAGCTCCGAGCTTAGGTTTTTCTGCAATTGCGAAAACTGCGGATTGGGTTGTTTTACGGGAATGTGTTTGTTTTGAACATCCGTTTTAAGCTCGGCAATACTCTCCTGGGTATTGGTATTCTTGGTAAATAATTTTATTTCTTCTTTATCTAAAACATTTTCGTTATATTTCGTGTTTGCGTTCTTATCCGCTTTGGGATCATACCCGATCTTATTAAGCTTATTGTTTTTTGCATTATATGTATGCTTTTTAAGAGGAGCCTTCTCCCTCAAATCAACTACAACAAGTCGGGGGTTTGCAGAAAGTTTGTTTTCCTTTTTGTTCTCTGTCTTAATTGTTTTTAAGAGCTGCTTAGCTAACAGTTCCGCACCCTTTTTACCAGTATTGTTGTTTTTGAGCATTGGGGAAAGTTCAGGATTCACGGCGAGGTGATTCAGCTCATGCTTAATTGATTTTCCTTCACCTAATTTCTTTAAAAGTTCTTCCGCTACTTTTTTATCCGCTTTGATTAAGAGAGATTCCGTTTTCTTTTTATCTTTGGGTATAATATAGAAAGGTTTTATGTCTTTTCTTTTTTTCAGATCTTCAATCGAATTGTTGTCTTTTTGTTTTTTATCTCCGGTCTGCTTTTTAACCTCATTCTCCAAAACCGTTTTAAACGACACCGGCTTATCTTTGTTCGGCTCTTTATTACCATCGACTTTCGGAGCTTCTTTATTCTTCAGAGATTTATTGTCATAAAGCTTATCACCAGGACTGCTGCTTAGTAATTCCGTGATATTTTTATCCTGTTTACTAAACAGCATATTTACCATAGATGTGTTTGTCATTGCCAAAGGCAACCTCCCTTGAAGGTTTTTACCTCCACTTTTCCTGAATCTCGGCTGCTTTTTCTTTATCCATCTCGCTTAACCAGAAGGGTACAATAGAAGCTTCCCCTTCTTTGGCTGCCAGTTCTTCGGTAACCTTAAGAATGTCAATCACTTCCTGCACGTTCATAGTGCTCATTATCTCAACAGCTTTTTTTGGAGGCATCTCAGAAAACTGCTTTGACATCTGTTCCAGCCGTATCCTTCTATCATCGCCCTCTTTGGTTTGTTGCTTAATCAATTTTTCTCGTTCTTCTAACTGTTTTTCACGCTCTGTAAGCTCCTCCATTTGTTGGTTTATCTCACCGCTCTTGGTATCAACCTCCAGCTGCAGTTTTGCCACTTCCTGCTGTAAAAGATCAACGGCTTCATAGTCTTTAGCCAGCCTTTGTTTTGTTAAAAGCATGGGATCATCCACATCTATTTTTGTTTCCGGCCCGATATTAAACAGACTGTTAATGGGCGCCAATAATAAACGCGCATCAACAATCCCCAAACTGTTTAAAATAAAAAATCCTAAAATGATTAAAAGGATTACAATCAAAATAAGAACGAATATTCTCAGTCCAATCGGTATGGTACTATATTCAGCCATATTCATTCCTCCTAGCTTTTAAGTAACATGTTTACGGATTAAATCTCCCGCATTAATTTCATCGACATTTTTAAACTCTTCCCTTTTTGCTTCTTTGTAATATTCTTCTTCTTTCCTTTGTTTCAGCTTTTCCAAGATTTTCTTTTGTTTTGATACTTCAAGGAACTTTTGTTTAACCTGTTCTCTCTTTCTTTTCTTTTGCTCAAGCTCTATTCCGGAATTTATAATATCCTGCTTCATGCGTGCTATATACATTTCATTGGCAATAAGACCGTAAATATCAATACTACCGCTAAAGGCAGAACGTTCGTCTAAGGTATGAGAAATATTATCTTTGCTTGTTAATATTCTCTTTTCAAGCACAATACACTGTCCTGTAATATCCGCCAGTTTAAGCTCCCACTCCCGCTCTCTGTACTGTCTGATCTTTAAAAGCTTTTCCAGCCTAAACTGAAAACGCCTCATAATTCCACACCCGCTATCTTCCCGATCTCTGTAAACGTTTCTTTTAATGTCGACTTTTCAAATATGTCTTGTCTTAAAAATTTATTAATCTCCGGCATTTTTTCAATTGCCTCATCAATCTCGGGATTGGATCCCGCAGCATAGGCACCGACATTGATTAAATCTTCCGCTTCATAAAAAACAGCAAGCATGTGTTTTATATAGCCCACTGCTTTCTGCACTGCAGGTGTTGTTACATAAACACTTAAGCGCGAGATAGACTGCAGAACGTCAACCGCCGGATAATGATTCTTTTGAGCAAGCTTTCTCGCAAGTACTAGATGGCCGTCCAAAATGCCCCGTACCGCATCCGATACCGGTTCATCCATATCATCGCCTTCGACCAGGATAGTATAAAATCCCGTAATGGTACCGTTCTCCGATGTACCGCATCTTTCCAAAAGCTTGGGCAGCATGGAAAAAACGGACGGCGTAAATCCCCGGTTAGCCGGAGGTTCTCCTACAGCCAGCCCGATCTCCCTCTGAGCTCTGGCAAATCTGGTCACTGAGTCAAACATCAACATGACATCTTTATGGCTGTCGCGGAAGTATTCGGCGATTGCAGTTGCCACGAAAGCACCCCTAATCCTTGAAAGCGGGGGTTTATTGGAAGAGGCCACTATAATTACCGAACGCTTTAAACCTTCTTCACCCAAATCGTTCTCAATGAATTCTCTGACCTCGCGTCCTCTTTCTCCGATAAGTGCTATTACATTTATATCAGCAGATGTATTGCGCGCGATCATGCCGAGCATGGTTGATTTGCCGATACCGCTGCCGGAAAAAATACCCAAACGTTGTCCTTTTCCCACAGTCAGCAGTCCGTCAATGGATCTGACGCCCGTAGCTACGGCCTGGGATATTCTCTTGCGATTAAGCACGTGGGGCGGCGTATTAAAGATCGAATACCACTCTGCTGAACCGATATCGCCTTTACCGTCTAGGGGTTTGCCCATGGCGTCCAGCACCCTGCCCAGTAACTTCTGTGAAACAGGGACTGTTAAATTTTGACCCATAGCGATTACAATACAACCTACCTCGATACCTTCCATCTCATCATAGGGCATAAGTTGTACGATTTTTCCGTTTAATCCCACTACCTCTGCCCATACCACACCGCTCCCCTTGGGAATGAAGATCTGGCACAACTCACCTACAACAGCCTGAGGGCCATTGCTCTCGATAAGCAAACCGCGGATACGCTCAACAACACCCGTACATTTTATGGGATCTATTTTTTCCAGAACAGAAGTATACTTGTCAAAAATATTCAATGCTTGTTCCCCTCCGCTTAAAGTTTAAATATTTGTTACTGTTCACCTTTGGCACGTATGGGCATGAGCTCTATGATATTTTCTTCTATTTCATGCAGCTGACTTGAAATACGTGCATCTATCTGTCCGAAATCCGTTTCGATGATACATCCGCCTTTATCAACTGAAGAATCTTCCAAAACAGTAATGGATTTTAGATTTTCCACCATACTCATAAAATCCTTAATATGTTCGGTGGTAAGATCCAAATCACTTAAATTAACACGGATTACCACATCACCGCGGCTCTTTAACTTCCGGAGCGCCTGAATAACATTATTAATCACAACATTCTTTTGATTCTCTGAAATCACTTTTATAACCTTTTTGGCGATAAGTAATACCAAATTTATTATTTGAGTTTCCGATTCTTCTATTATTTCATTACGCTTGTCTATTGCTTTGGTCATAATCACATGCAGCCTGTCGATAAGTCGCTGCACTTCATCCTTGCCCGCATTAAAACCCTGCTCATGTCCGTCGCGGTATCCCTTTTCATATGCCTGATTTTCTATCCGTTCAACCCGCTGCTTTACCTCGCCTTCAAGCTCGAGAGCTTCTTTTTTGGCATTCTCAACTGTCTGCTTTGCTTCTGCTTCGGCTTCCTGTTTAATCTTTTGCGCTTGATTGTTCTTTTTCTTAACCTCTTCGAAAGCCACAGCTTCCGCTTCTTTTATAATGCGTTCCGCTTCGGCTTCGGCATCTTTGATTTTCTGAGACCGTTCATCTTCCCAGCGCTCCTTAAACTCTTCCGCTTCCTGTCTTAAGTCGGTCAAAGAAGGGCCGGTATATTCTTCTACTGTTCTTTCAACTACTTTGGGCTCTTCTTTTTCTATCACTTTGGGAGGTTCGATGAATACTTTTTTATTTACGTTAACTACTTCTGTCGGACGAAAAACATTCTTTGCCAAAGTTGTCTCCTTTTACTAAATTACTTGTTCATTATTATACAACCAGTTCGTCCTCACCCGCTCGTGCAACTACAATTTCACCTTGCTCTTCCAGTTTTCGAATAATGGCAACAATTTTCTGCTGAGATTCTTCCACATCTTTTAAACGAATCGGCCCCATGTATTCCATATCTTCTTTGAGCAGCGTAGAAGCTCTGCGTGACATGTTTCTGAATATTTTATCCTGCACTTCCGAATCAACGGCTTTAAGTGCCTTGGCCAGTTCGGTCGTATCAACTTCACGAAGAACCTTTTGAATCGCCCTGTCATCAAGCAGTACAATATCTTCGAATACAAACATTCTCTTTTTGATTTCTTCGGCTAATTCAGGATCGTCTTCTTCCAACGACTCAATAATAGTTTTTTCAGTAGACCTGTCTACCAGGTTTAAGATCTCAACGATACTTTCCACACCACCGGCTGCGGTATAGTCTTCGGATGATAGGGTAGATAATTTTTTCTCAAGAACACGTTCTACCTCACGCAGTACCTCCGGTGATGTTCTATCCATGGTTGCAATTCGTTTGGCAACATCGGATTGGATTTCATGCGGCAAGCTCCCTAAAATAACACTTGCTTTCTGCGGTTCTAAATAGGCCAGAATCAAAGCAATCGTCTGCGGGTGCTCCTGTTGAATAAAGTTTAACAGGTGTGCAGGATCCGTTCTTCTAATAAAATCAAACGGCCGTACCTGCAGTGAGCTGGTAAGACGGTTAATAATATCGACAGCCTTCTGTGTTCCCAATGCTTTTTCCAGAAGCTCACGCGCGTAATCTATACCACCGGTAGTTATAAAATCCTGAGCCATCATCAGCTCTTGGAACTCCATAAGAACCTTATCCCTATCTTCCGGCTCAATACTTTCCAAACGTGCAATTTCAAATGTAAGTTGTTCTATTTCATCTTCCCGCAGGTGTTTAAATATTTCGGCCGATATTTCCGAACCTAATGTGACAAGAAAAATAGCGGCTTTTTGTCTGCCGGTCAGCTGTTTCTTATGTGTACCGTGCGTAGTTGTATGTTTACGCGTCGGTGTATGGACTACACTGGTTGCCTGTGCTGTTGTGCTTGTTGCTTTTTTTGCCATGGTTCTATTCCTCCAATAACCATGATCTTATAAGCTGAGCAACATCCTCCGGATGCTCGCGTGCCATATTAATGGCATTCTCCTGCATCTCCAGACGTGCCCGCTCTTCCACCGAGAGCTCAACTTCAACACCCTTCTCCTCGGCGCTGCGTAAGGCTGCCTCACGCATAGCCTGGTGCTGACGTGCGAGCTCTTCTTCTTTTAAACGCCTTCTTCTTTCAAGATACCTCGAAAGTATTCTAAAGGCAATTATCGCTACAAAGATAAGCCCTATACCTATTATGATCCAAAAAACAACTCTCTGCAATGCCCTCTGACCGCGATACTGTTCATCTTCAACCAAAAACATGGCTGTCTTGTCAAATTGCATATGCTCTACGGTTACAATATCACCGCGCTCTCGTTTATAACCCACGGCGCCTTCGATAATTTTTGTAGCAGTGGCTATTTCTTCGTCGGATACAGCTATATATTCTCTCTGCAAGCTGCCGTCCGGATTAAACAGCAGTTCACCCGACACTTCATCACGCAGCTTTTTCCAGCGCCCGTCAACCGCCACACCCAGTGTAAGACGTTTAATAACCCACGGCCTATCCTGCATCTTAATTGTACGTGAATTAATCGCATTTTCTAACTCTTCCACACTTCGATCGTAAGTACCCTGCAGACTGGAAAGATCCTTAAAAGCAGGCGGCACCTGTCCCTCGGTACCCGGAGGGCCTTCGGGATTAAAGCCTGTGCCTTTGAATGATTCGTTTTCAGTGGCCTTTGTTCTGGTAATAGATGGCTCATATTCCGTCTCATCCCATGGTGTTTTAGGATTATCCGGCCTCATTTCTATGGGAAAGTATTCCTCGGTTTCCGTAGTTTTCTTGCTCATATCGAGATCGATGTCTATACGAACGATACGGATTCTATCCGGTGTAAATATTTTACTCAATTCTTTGTAGATTTCCGCCTTCATCTTTTTTTCTTCATCAGCCTTGATTTTTAATTCTTTTTTGGCAATCTCCAGTCTTTCTCCTTCTTTCACAATATCAGAATCGAAATCGTTTAAATGTACTCCGCTGATCTCATCCGTTATGAAGATATTTTCCTTTTGCAGTCCGGAGACGGCAAACATTATGAGTTTCTCGATACCTTCAATCTTTCTTCTGTTGGTTGTGATATCCGAACCGGGCTTTGGAGTGATAATAACGGAACATGTTATGGGATCCTGGTCTTCCTCCAGCAGCTCTTTATCCGGTATAAATAGATTCAGGCTTACCGAATCCACATCATCTAAAGCTACTATGTGTTGTCTCAGTTTAGCTTCTATGGCACGTTTAAAATTCTTATCACGTACATAGTCGGTAATCGTCCAGCTGTCGGTGTCGAATACATCCCAGGGATCCACATAATCCGGTACCAGATCTTCGCGAATGAGTACGCTCCTCATCCGCATTGCGGTTTTTTCATCCCGCATGTAGATAATATTATCCTCCACCGTGTAGTTCACACCTTCTTCGTCTAAACGGTTTGTGATACGTATAAGTTGATTTTCATCTGTGATCGGACTTCTGAATAACGGTGGCCGTGACGGTGCCGCACTTAATGTAAATAATAATATCAGTGCAACTATAGACACACCCGTAACAGCCAAGATGATTATTTTTTGATTGATTGACCACTTTTTCCAAAGCGTCTTTATCTGCTCTATGATTTTTTTAAGCCATTCGTTCATCTCCCCCCCCTTTAATGAACGTAATATTTATTTGATGCTAAACTTCGCATCAATCATCCACTTTTTTTATCGCATATTAATAATTTCTTTATACGCCCGCAGTGCCCTGTCAAATAAGGCTTTGGTAATAGAAAGCGACAGATTGGCCTTTGCTGTGCCCAGAGTTACATCGTGTACATCAACAGATCCCGGCTCGGTCATAAACTGCTCGGTCAGCCTGTAAGCGTTCATCTGCGTGTCGTTGACTCCGTTTAAAGCACCGGCCAGCATTTCTCCGAATCCTAGGCCTTTTGGCTGCTCTTTCATTTTTTTAAACTTCAACCGTTCAAAGTACTTGGGCTGCACCTCTACAGGCCCTGTTTTGTGTCTGAAAAGACCGGATGTAAATGTGTTATAAAAGCCAGGCATCTATTACCTCCCTATCTCCAGGGCTTTAAGGAACATACTTTTAGCCCCATTTATTATTGTAACATTAGCTTCATACGACCGTGATGCAGAGATCATATCCACCATCTCTGAGACCACATTGACATTCGGATATTCCACATACCCTTGCTGCGGTCCGGTTTTAAGAGCATCCGGATGAGTGGGATCATATACCCATCGTGTTTTTGACATATAATCTTTTTCAATTTTTACTACACGCACACCTTTCCCAATTTGATTCTCCAAATATTTGGGCAGGAACGGACTTCTCCAATACGGCTGCGTTACCCGCGGCCTAAACACCACCCTGCTGCGTCTGTAAGCCCCACCTTCTGTTGTGCGTGTGGTATCGATATTAGCCAGATTATCGGCAATCGTGTCCAGCCGCAATCTCTGAGCTGTGAGACCGGACGATGCTGTATTCAATGTTGTATACATACCCATTTATTCTTAAATCTCCTATCGCAGTACAAGGTTTAAACGTACAAATTCATTATTCACCGCATGCAGCATAGTCTGATACTGCAGCTGAGTGGAAACCGCATTCATCATCTCTACGTCAATATCAACGTTATTTCCGTTATTTTTAGCGGTAGTCAGATAATCCAACACAACTTTGGGTTTTACATCGCTGTACTTTCTCTCCGTAAAGAATGAAACCCCGCGCTTATATCTCAACCTGCCGGGAAACGACGGTTTTATTTTTTCCGCATCAAGTGCGCGCTTGAGCTGTGCCTCAAAGTTCACCACCGACCGCTTGAAGTTTGGAGTTTCGGAGTTGGCAATATTATTGGCGATGACATTGTAGCGTAACAGCGAGACGTCCATACCTCTTTGGAGAATACTTAAATTCTTTTCAAAAGCATTAGTATAATACATAACCAATCTTTCTTCTTACCTACAATTGTCGGAACACTATTTCCAAAAATTAGGCTTAATTAACAATACCTTTACAGTATATACCGGGTAACATCTCGATCCTCGATAATAGCATTCAATTTGTCATTTACATATTTTTTCGTAATATTAATTGTCTGGCCCTTTAAATCGGGTGCGTGAAAAGAAACCTCCTCTAATAAATTTTCCAATATAGTGTGCAGTCTCCGCGCACCGATATTTTCCGTTTTGGTATTAACCTCGGTTGCGATCTCCGAAATCCGTTCTATTGCTTCAGCTTTAAATTCCAGTATGACATCTTCCGTTTTTAATAATTCTACATACTGCTTAATAAGCGCATTTTTAGGCTGGGTGAGTATTTTAATAAAATCTTCGCTCGTTAAGGCATTCAATTCCACCCGTAACGGAAACCGTCCCTGCAGTTCGGGTATCAGATCCGAGGGTTTGCTCATATGGAAAGCGCCTGCCGCGATAAAGAGAATATGCGCAGTATCGATGATGCCGTAGCGTGTGTTCACTTGGGATCCCTCAACAATGGGCAGAATATCGCGCTGTACTCCTTCGCGCGACACATCAACACCGATTTTACTATGGCTTGAGGCAATCTTATCCAGCTCATCGATAAAGATAATTCCCATCTGTTCCGTGCGCTCCTTAGCTATCTCGGACACCCTGTCCATATCTATGAGCTTATCTCTTTCCTCTGCTAAAAGAATCTCCCTGGCCTGCTTGACTGTAACCCGTTTTTTCTTTTTTCCTCCACCAAGCAGGTTGGAAAGATTTCCACCTATATTAATGCCCATCTCTTCAAAACTTGTACCGGAAAAAATCTCTACCGAGGGAAAAGCCTGTTTAGTTATGTTTACTTCCACTAATTTTTCGTCAAGTTCACCGTTATGTAATTTTTCTCTAAATTTTTCGCGTGTTGTGGACTGTATTCCCTGATCAGGAGCGGTTTCCGCCGGTGCGTTAAGCTGTTTTCCGGGTTTGATTACAGGTTTATTCATCCCCGGTAAAAGTAAATCCAGCAGAGCTTCTTCAGCCCGCTTTTCCGCTTCTTCTTCCACCTTTTCTTGAAATTCCGCTTTCACCATGGATATGGCCACCGAAACCAGATCTCTGACCATTGATTCCACATCCCGGCCCACATAACCTATTTCCGTATATTTTGTTGCCTCAACCTTAATAAACGGCGCACCGGTCAGCTTGGAAAGCCTACGGGCAATTTCGGTTTTTCCCACACCTGTGGGGCCGATCATAATAATATTTTTAGGAGCCACTTCGTCTTTGAGTTCTTCCGGCAGTTTAGTGCGGCGGTATCTATTGCGAAGTGCAATAGCCACGGCCCGCTTTGCTTTTTCCTGTCCGATAATATATTTATCTAATGCGGCCACTATTTCTTTGGGTGTGAGCTTGTCTGTATCAATCTGCATTATAATTCCTCCACCATAATTGTTTCATTAGTATAAATACATATTCTAGCTGCGATTTTCAATGATTTTTCAACAATTTCTTTTGCAGACAGTTTTGCAGAATCAAGATATGCTAAGGCTGCAGCATAGGCATAGTTGCCGCCGGAGCCGATTCCAACCACTCCTAGTTCAGGCTCAACCACATCGCCCGTGCCTGAGATTAAGAGTATTTTCTTGTTATCGCCTACCAAGAGCATAGCTTCCAATCTTCGTAATACCCTGTCGGTTCTCCAGTCTTTGGCCAGCTCTACGGCCGCACGGGCAAGATCACCCGCGTACTCCTTTACTTTGACTTCAAAGCGCTCAAAGAGTGTAAAAGCATCTGCCGTGGCTCCAGCGAAGCCTACCAGAATCTTCCCTTCATAAATGGTGCGTACCTTCCGGGCATTGGCCTTCATTACGGTATTTGCTAAGGTAACCTGACCATCTCCTCCGATCGCCAGTTTACCGTCTTTGAGTACGGCGAGGATTGTTGTACCACGAAACTGTTCCATGTTTATTTCTCTCCTTGCGTTTCTTGACTTTTCATCTTTGCATGAGGATGACTCTCGCGATAAATTGATTTCAGCTTCTCGACACCAACATGAGTATACACTTGCGTGGTCGAAAGGCTTGCGTGTCCCAACAATTCCTGGACAACTCTGATATCAGCTCCCCGGTTAAGCAGGTGAGTTGCAAAGGTGTGCCGGAAGGTATGAGGACTCACCTTCTTTTGACAGGCGCTTTGTTTTAAATATTTGTACACCACATAGCGTATTCCTCTGGCACTTAAGCGAAAACCCCTTTTATTTATAAAAAGGGCATTAGTTCCCGATATGCTATTTTTATGTATATGATGTGAGCGCCGCTTTATATATTCAATAAGGATTTTATGCGCCATTTTTCCAATATATACTATACGCTCCTTATTTCCCTTGCCCCTTACTCTTACACAGTGGTCTTTCAGGTTAATATCCATCACATCCAAACTGACAACTTCCGAGACCCGGCAACCTGTTGAATAGAGAAATTCAAAAATCAACTTATCTCTTAGGCTAAAAAAATCATGTGTAGGTATGTTTAAAAATTCAAGAACCTCTTCTTCGAATAAAAACACAGGAAGCCATTTATCCACCCTTAAGCATTTAATATCTTTAAACGGATTCGCATTACAGAATTCATAACGCTGCATAAATCTATAATAACTTCTAATTGAAGAAATAGTCCTGTTAATAGATCGAGATGAAAGATTTTTTTTGGATAGCAGAGTAATAAAAGCTCGGACCTGCCCCATACTGAGCTCATCCTCTTTGCATTTATTGTCACTTAAGAAATCCATAAACAGTGCCAAATCTCGTTTATATGAGTTTATCGTATTAAAAGAAAGCTTTCTTACACTCTTTAAGTACTCGAAATATTTTTTAAGCACTGTTACGCGACTCCTCATCTAAAATTGCTGACTGTTTATTCCCATTCTCATATTCATCTGCTGTATGCAAATAATTACACAGAGGATTAATGCATGACTTGTATGAACCGCGCTTTTTATCGGTTTTTTCAACAAGAAACTTGCCGCACTTAGGACAGCTCTGATTTATGGGTTTAAAGTGTGAAATAAAATCACATTCAGGATAATTGGTGCACCCGTAAAATTCTCTTCCTCTTCCCCCCTGTCTGCGGCGTGTAATAATTTTTCCATCACAGTTATCGCGAGGGCAATCGGCCAGCGGTACGGATTTTGTGTTTCTGCATTCGGGAAAACCGCCGCAGGCAAGGAAAAAACCGAATCTTCCCAGCTTTTTAATCATTTTCCTACCGCACTTTTCGCAAGTGTAATCGGTTTCCTCATCCAGTACACCCTTTAGTGATTCCAATGTCTCCATGACATGATCAACTTGTATTTTAAAAGGCGGATAAAACTCTTTGAGCATCGCTATCCACTCCTGGCTATGCTCCTCTATTTTATCCAGCTTGCTCTCCATTTCTGCCGTAAAATTCACATTGAGAATGTCAGGAAAGGATTTGATTAAAATGTCATTGATAATTCTCCCCAGAGTGGTGGGAACAAGCTGCTTATTCTTTCTTACTATGTAATAGCGATCCTGCAGTACTGAAATAATAGGCGCATAGGTAGAGGGGCGCCCGATTCCATTTTCTTCAAGTGTCTTTATAATTGAAGCATCGGTATAGCGCGCAGGCCCCGAAGTAAAATGCTGTTCCGGTTTGAAGCCGGTGCATTCCACCTTCTCACCCACAGTAAGTTTGGGCAGTACGTTTTTTTTCTCCTTTGATGCTAATTGCTTTAAAACCTTTTGAAAACCCTTCTCTATCATTTTTGTACTTGAGGATCTAAACACGGCAGCTCCGGCTTCAAAATCCACAGAAATGGTTGAAGATTTAGCCGGTTTCATCTGTGACGCCACAAACTGCTCCCATATTATGGCATACAGTTTAAATTGTTCGCTGCTTAAACTTGAGCGTAGAGATTCAGGGGTCTTATCAACATAAGTAGGCCTGATAGCTTCATGAGCATCCTCTGCACCTTTGGCTACACTATAAAAAAGCGCTTTCGGAGGCAGCTCCAGAGCATAATATTGCTTTATAAAATCACGCACCTGCCCAAGGGCACTGCCTGCAATCCGTGTTGAATCGGTACGCATATACGTAATCAATCCCACATGTTCGCTACCGATATTTATACCTTCATAGAGCTGCTGCGCTATGCGCATGGTTTTTCGTGAAGTAAATCCTAATCGGGTTGCTGCGGCCTGCTGTAGTTTGGATGTGGTGAACGGAGCCTTCGGCTTTATGACTTTTTCAACCTGTCTTATGTCTTTTACAGTAAATTCAATGTTTTTAAGCTCTTTGATTATCGCTTCTACATCTTTTTGCAACTTGAGCTCCGGTTTCAGCTTTTTATACTCTACAAGCTGTGCCAGAATTTTTTTGCTTTTTTTCTCAAGGTTTACCTGTAAAGACCAATACTCTTCCGGAATAAAATTCTCAACCTCTATTTCCCTTTCACACAGCAGACGTAAAGCTACCGATTGCACCCTTCCCGCAGATAGTCCGTTTTTAACTTTTGCCCAAAGGATAGGTGATAAATGATATCCGACAAGCCTGTCTAAAATACGTCTGGCTTTCTGGGCAGCAACCTTGTCCTGATCAATATCCCGAGAGGTTCCGATTGCCTCACGAATTGCCGATGGTGTGATTTCATTAAACACTATGCGCTCGAATTCAAGCTGTGGATACTTCTTTAAAATAGCATTTTTGATGTGGTATGAGATGGCCTCACCTTCCCGGTCATTATCGGAAGCAAGAAGTATTTTTTCCGTGTGCTTGGCCTTCTGGATCAGGTTTTTAAGAATCTTGGCTTTTCCGCGTACTGTAATATATTCGGGAGTAAAATTATGCTTAACATCTACTGCAAGCCGTGATTTGGGCAGATCAATCAAATGTCCCATTGAAGCCTCAACCTGATAGCCTTTACCCAGATACTTCTCTATGGTACGCGCTTTGGCAGGTGATTCAACTATTAATAAAATATTCTTGTTCTCTTTCATCTATTCACTCCAGTAGTATTCTCCGTTATAAACAGATACTTTTTTATTGATTTCAAGTTCAAGCAGATCCGCGAGTTCATGACCCGGCTTGCCACCCGTTTTATGTCTATCTATCTTTCTGTTATCACTAGGCACACTGTTCATCATCTTTCCACCCCTTAATTCTTTTATAACAGTGTAGGCACTATCTATGGCAACCGCTCCCTGCTCATGCAGCATGGTCGTACCTTCACCATATATATCCTTAAGACCTACTTTATGAATATAAAGCTCTCTACCCTGTTCCAATGCAAAATCCGCGGTTATCAGGGCTCCCGATTTTTTGGGAGCTTGCACAACAACAACAGCCTGAGCCAAACCACTTATTATGCGATTTCGCTCAGGAAAATGGTATTTACACGGGCTCATTCCGGGAGGATACTCGCTTACCAGGGTACCTCCACTGTCTAACAATTTATGAGCCGTACCTTTACTCGACGCAGGATAGACCATATCAATTCCGTTCCCCATTACGGCGATTCCATATCCGCCAACAGATACACAGCCTGAATGTACCGCAGTATCAATTCCTTTTGCCAGCCCTGAAATTACTCCGACATGGCACGCGCTCATTTCCACACCTAAGGCATAAGCCCGCATGAGAGCATCACCGGTTGGTCTTCTGGTTCCCACTACAGCCACAAGCGGCTGCTTTAGTTTAAAATCATTACCCCGATAATACAGAACCAGCGGCGGATCGTATATCTCTCTCAACTGCTTCGGATAATTATCTTCACTGTAAAAAGTGTATTTAATATGTGCTTTCGTCAAGTATTTTCTATCACATTCTGCGAATTTAAGATAAACTTGGGGTTCCCACCGTCCATCCCGTACTACCCGACCTAAACAGCGGCTGATATCAGCTTTAGAAAATCTTGAAAATTCAGAAACCGAAGAAACCACTTCCGCCAGCAATAATTTATCGCGGGCTTTGAAAAACGGGACTCTGTTAATGGCTAAAAATAAAAGTTCGTTAGTATAACTCACCTACAATATCCTTTATATATTGAATATTCTTGTTCGCTTCCTCCACCATCTCTTTATCCGAACTCTCCGCCACAATATTCTCATACAGCTCTTTAGCATCCTCGAACCTGTCTTGTTCAAAATATACTCTGGCTAAGAGTGCCATGGCTTCGGTATTGCGCTTTTCTTTTTCTAAAATACGTTGGATATAACTTTCAGCTTCTGTTGCCCGCCCGAGCTCAAAGATTAATAAGACCGACAGTCCTTTCAGTGCATCAACATAACCCGGGTCGAGCTCAATCGCCCGTTTATAATAGGCATAAGCCTCGGAAAAATTACGATCCCGTTCAATACGCTGATTCCCGCTCACCATAGATTTGGCAACACGAGCCGCACAGTTTCCGGCCAAATAAAACAGAATAGGGTTTTCCGGATTGATTTCAATGGCCAGATGTAAGTTTTCCAAAGCTTTATACAGCATTTTCTCTTTTACGTATTTTACAATTAATATATTACGGTACCCCCCCTCCGTTTCAGGAGTGTCCTGCTCCTGTTCCTGCTGCCGCTGCTTTAATTCTGCAATCTTTTCTTTCAGCTCTTCGATCTCCAAATATCTTTTTGCCAACATCTTATAATACAGCCCTAATTCGCCTGTTACTTTTACCGCATCTTCAATTTTTTCTTCAAACAAGAGAATTGTACTTTTTAATTCTTCAATGGTCTCCCGCGGTACCGGTTTTCCTTTATAAGTAAAATCATTCATCTGAGCTAAGGTCTCTAAAATATTTTCCTCCTCACTGCGCGGTCTGCAGCTCTCTATACATATACCGACCACAACAAGCAGGCAACACAAAAATAAAACCAATCCATGATTTTTCATCATTTTGCTTTCTTTAAAACCTCCAAATAATATTCTAAAGCATCATCCCCTGGGATGATAGCGTTTATGATAGTTATGTAAATCCTCTTTTTCCAAGTGTGTATAAATCTGAGTTGTACCGATATCGGCATGGCCTAAAAGCTCCTGAACCGAGCGCAAATCCGCTCCCCCTTTAAGCATATGAGTGGCAAAAGAATGCCGGAGCGTATGTATTTTACCTTCAATTCCTGAGAGATCTGCGATCTCCTTAAAGCGCTTCCACATGCCTTTTCTCGACAGCTTTTTGCCCCATCTATTTAAGAAAACAAAGTTCTGCCTTATTTTGTTTCCGGCTATTTTAGACCGGGCTCTGCTTAAATATTGGATAAGCCAATATGTCGCGTGTTCACCAATCGGCACCAGGCGTTCTTTCCCGCCTTTGCCCAATACTTTTATAATGCCTTCTTTTAAATATAGTTCTTCAATCTTCAAATTCACAGCCTCAGAAACACGCAAACCACAGGAATAGATTAATTCAAACAAAGCACGATCCCTCAAGCCTAAAGGGGTAGTGTCGTCAATAGCAGCCAAGAATCTATCAACCTCTTCTTTAGAAAACACAGCGGGTAATTTTTTAGGAATGCGCGGCGTTTCCACGAGTATGGCAGGATTTGTCTTGTGAAGTTCTTCTAACATACAATATTTATAAAAAGCCCTCAGGCTGCTCAATATCTTAGATATTGTCCGTTGATCGAGACCGTCAATCTGACGAGCAACTAAGTATTCTATAATATCTACAGCAGTTGTATCACTTAGTACTTTATTCATCTTGTTAATGTACGCTAAAAACATACGGCATTCCGTAAGATAGGTACTTATACTGCGCGCGGCTAATCTCATCTCCACATGCATGTACTCTTCGAACTGCTGTAATATTTTTTCAGTTAGAGCTTTCATTACTCATTTTGCCCCATTGCTCTTTTATTTCGTAAGATCGTAGGCACCCACAGTTCGGTCTCTTTGGAATTCCTGCCTAACAGATAATCATTTTGGGATTTATTGCTTATGCCTTTACTCATAGCAATCCACTCATTATAAGAAATTATCTCGGATTCATTTTCCGGTATGACCTCTTTTTTCAGGTGAGGAATACTTTTGTTAAATCCCGTAGCAATTACCGTAACCTTAATCTGATCGCTTAACGAGTTATCCACTGCATTCCCGGCTATAATGAGTGCATCCTCATCCGCATTGGCAGTGATTATCTTTACGATCTCCTCATACTCGGTGAGCGAAAGATCTTCTCCGCCGCTTACATTAACCAGCACACCCTTGGCTCCTTCAATACTCGAGTCTTCCAGCAGAGGGTTATTGATAGCCTGTGTGGCTGCATCCACAGCACGATTATCACCATGCCCGACACCAACACCCATCATGGCATCGCCGCGGCCATTCATTATGGTTTTTACATCGGCAAAATCAATATTTATCTCTCCCGGAACGGTGATGAGATCGGAAATACCCTGTACACCCTGACGCAGTACATCGTCTGCCATAAAAAAGGCTTCTTTAATCGGTGTACGTTTTTCAACGATTTTGAGCAGATACTGGTTTGGAATTACAATAAGTGTATCTACGGCTTCCCGCAGACGCTTGAGACCTTGTTCGGCAAGCACCATTTTTTTACGGCCTTCAAAATCAAACGGTTTTGTTACAACAGCTACCGTTAAGATATTGAGTTCTCTGGCAATATGTGCCATAATCGGTGCCGCACCGGTACCCGTACCTCCGCCCATGCCTGCCGTGATAAACAGCATGTCCGAGCCTTTTAAGGCCTGTTTTATTTCTTCTTGATTTTCCAATGCGGCTTTTTCACCGATTTCCGGAATACCGCCGGCGCCGAGTCCGCCCGTGAGTTTAGAACCTATCGGTATTTTAATTTCCGCCTTTGAAGTCTGCAGTGCCTGAACATCCGTATTTACGGCAATAAACTGTACATGGTTCAGTCCTGCTGAAATCATGCGGTTTAATGCATTATTTCCCCCACCGCCCACGCCAATTACTTTTATAATTGTAGGGCTTGATAATTCATCATCAAGCATTTCGATTGTCATACTCCCCTCCCGAAATATGTTGTTTATATCAAAATTTTATAAATCTTAAAAAAATTCTTGAAACCACTCTTTCAACCTGGTAAACAACCCTTGAGATCGATCTTTGCGCTGGATATCTATACCCACAGTTTCTTCTCTTCGAGATCCGAAAAGCAAAAGCCCTACCGCAGTGGCAAACTCCGGACTTGAATACTCTTCAACCAGACCGCCCAGTTTCATGGGATACCCGATGCGTACAGGCAGACCGAAGGTTTCGGTGGCCAGTTCCACAATGCCAGGCAAGAGGGCTCCGCCCCCCACAACAACAACACCTCCGCCCAATCTGTTTAAATATCCCTTATTCTCTATCTGTTCCTTGGTTAAGCGAAATATCTCTTCCATCCGCGGCTGAATAATCTGGGCTATCCGCCTGCGTGATATTCGCTCAGGAGGCCTCCCACCCACACGTGGTATTTGCACTTCCTCGTCATCAGCTACCAAATCCAAATAACAACAACCCGCATCCTTTTTTATTTTCTCAGCCGAATCCAGCGGTGTTTTAAGCATTATTGAGAGATCACTGGTAACCTGATCACCGCCAATAGAAAGGATTGAGCTGTGATACGGAGAACCCTCGATGTGTACCAGGATATTGGTAGTACCGCCTCCCAAATCTATCAGCAGCACACCCAGCTCTTTTTCATCTTGGGATAATGCTGCTTTTGAAGCAGCGAGAGATTCCAGAATAAGCTCATTTACTTTGAAACCGGCACGGTTTACACTTTTCATGATGTTCTGGGCCGCAGAAAGCGAACCCGTTACAATATGTACCTCGGATTCAAGGCGTACACCTATCATGCCGACGGGATTTTTTATTCCGCCCTGATCATCCACGACGAACTCCTGCGGAATCACATGAAGTATTACCCTGTCCATGGGAACCACAATTGCTTTAGCCGCATCGATGACCCGATCCACATCCTCTCTGATTATTTCCCGGCCTTTACCGGTTACGGCTACCACTCCGCGTGAATTAATACCTTCGATATGAGCGCCTGAAATACCCGTACAGACCTCGTCAACTTCGCGGCCCGACATCATTTCAGCCGCTTCCACGGCTTGAATAACAGATTTTACAGTTGATTCGATATTTATAATAATGCCTCGTCTAAGGCCGCGGGTAGGAGAAGAGCCCACACCGGTTACTTCGAGAATATTATTTTCATTATATTGGCCGATAACAGCACTTACCTTAGTCGTTCCAATATCCAATCCTACGATAATATCATCTTGAGGCAATAGCTTCATCCTCCTTCATTTTGTACACAAGCTCGCCAGTTCTAAAATCCAAATCCTTAACCAGATGCAAAATACCTTCTCGCTGCAAAATTTTCAAGGCAAGCAAAATATATTTAAGAATACTCGCGTCTATTTTTCTTCCCACACATACACCTTTAGGAAAGTTAAGCGGATAAATAATATATTCAAAATCCCCTGTTTCTTCTTT
>Ga0307430_1000089_pt1 | contig 83392 bp, 76 predicted proteins | sample SalMarWE160130MG_FD_202159 | JGI IMG/M metagenome (GOLD analysis project Ga0307430, IMG submission 202159) | Salt marsh sediment microbial communities from the Plum Island Ecosystem LTER, Massachusetts, United States - WE1603-130 | ecosystem: Environmental > Aquatic > Marine > Intertidal zone >... | reverse complement strand
TTAATGAAGCGCGCCTGCGCTGAAGGACTGGGAACCGGCAGCGGCCTGGGCATGCTCGTCGAACAGGGCGCCCTGGCGTTCGAATTGTGGACGGGAGTAACACCCTCGCGTGAAATCATGACCTCCGCGGCACAGAAAGCTTTGGAGGGGCGAGATGCTTAGATTCCTTACCGCCGGCGAATCCCACGGACCGCAGCTGGTCGCCCTTTTGGAAGGCATGCCCGCCGGACTGCCGCTCTCAGCGGAGGACATCGCCCCCGACCTTGCCCAGCGCCAGAGCGGATACGGCGCCGGCCCGCGCATGAAACTCGAAAAAGATGCCGTCGAGATCACCGGCGGGGTGCTGGCCGGAAACACCAGCGGCGCACCGATCGCCCTGATCCTCCGCAACCTCGATCATGAAAATTGGAAAGGCAAAGCGGTTCCCGCCATGACCATTCCGCGGCCAGGCCACGCCGATCTCACCGGGGCGGTGAAGTACGGTTACTCCGATTTTCGCTTCAGCCTCGAGCGCGCCTCGGCGCGCGAGACGGCGGCCCGCGTGGCGGTGGGCGCGGTTTGCCGGAAATTATTGGCCCAATTCGACATTCGTGTGGGCAGCTACGTCACTTCCATCGGGCAGGCCAGCGCGGATCTCGAATCGATGGATTTGGAAGAACGTATCGAAAAAGCCGCACAGAGTGAAGTGCGCTGCCCGGACAAAGCCGGCACGGAAGCCATGCAGGCCGAGATCCAGGCCGCCATGCAGGCCAAAGACACCCTGGGTGGGGTCTTCGAAGTCGTCGCCCTGGGCTTACCCGCGGGATTGGGCAGCCATGTGCACGGCGATCGCCGTCTGGGCAGCCAATTGGCAGCGGCGATCATGAGCATCCCCGCCATGAAGGGCGTCGAAATTGGCGGCGGATTTGCATTAACGAAATTACGCGGCACCGAAGTCCACGACGAGATCGACCTCGTGGACGGTGCTTTGAAACGACGGACCAACCACGCCGGCGGCATGGAGGGGGGGATCTCCTCCGGCGAACCACTGATCGTGCGCGCGGCGATGAAGCCTATCTCCACCACGCTCTCGCCGCGCGCTTCAGTGGACGTCGCCAGCGGCGAACCGGCACAAACCCAGTACGAACGCTCGGATTTCTGCGCCGTGCCGCGCGCCGCGGTCATCGGCGAGGCAGTGGTCTGCATCGTACTGGCCAACGCCCTGCTGGAGAAACTGGGCGGCGACTCGCTGGATGAGCTGCAGCAACGATATCAGCAGTTGCGCGAGGCGCGTTTGGAAGATCTGGAGATGGATGATGAACCCATCGTCTTCTGGGACTGAGGCCCTGGCGCCGCAGAACATCGCACTTTACGGTCCACCGGGCTCCGGCAAGAGCGCGGTGGGCAAGGTCCTGGCGCGTCAGTTGAAACGTTCCTTCATCGACATGGACGCTCGCATCGAGGAACTGGCCGGCAAGTCGATTCCCACAATCTTCGCCGAAGACGGCGAACCTGCCTTCCGCAAAATGGAAGCCGATCTCTGCCGCCAGCTGTCCGGTGAAAGCGGCCGGGTGATCTCCTGCGGCGGTGGTGCGCTGGTCGATCCCCAGAACCGCGCCGTGATGGAAGCCAGCAGCCAGGTGATCTTCCTGGATTGTTCGCAGGAAGTATTACTGCGGCGCACGAAGAAAGCCGACGATCGTCCGCTGCTCAGCGGCGACAAAGAAGCGCAGCTTTTGGCGCTGCTGGAAAAACGACGTGAGGTCTACGCATCGTTCCCCAACCGTGTCGACGCCTCCGGTGACAATCCCAAACGCATCGCCCAGGCGGTCCTGGCGCTGTTGGATGATCTGGGCACTTCGATCCTGCGTGTGGAAGCGCCGCCGCCGGCGTACGACGTCATTCTCGGGACGAATCTCCTCCATCGTGTGGATACGCTGCTCTCCGAACGAGGCTTTAACCCACCTTTCGTCGTGGTGAGCGATTCGAACGTCGCCCCACTCTACGCCGAAAGCGTTTGTAAGGTATTGAACGCCGAGGCAGTGGTCATCCCCGCCGGTGAGGAACACAAGACCCTGGAGTCGATCCGCACGCTGTACGATCGCTTCCTGGAACTTGGAATCGAACGAAGCGCCACGATCGTCGCCCTGGGCGGCGGTGTGATCGGCGACATGACCGGTTTCGCCGCGTCCAGCTTCATGCGCGGCGTGCGCTGGGTCAATCTGCCCACCTCCCTGCTCGCTATGGTAGATGCCAGCATCGGGGGCAAAGTGGGCGTGGATTTGCCGCAGGGGAAGAATCTGGTCGGCGCTTTTCACCAACCCTCCGTGGTGATCACCGACACTGCCACACTGGACACGCTGCCTGAAAAGGAATTCCGCAACGGTATGGCGGAGCTGTTCAAAGCCGCCCTGATCGCCGATCCGCTGCTCTTCGAGTGGCTCGAACGTGGAGACGGAAAAGCTACGCAGCGCTGGATCGAGCGCGCCCTGGCGGTGAAAATCGACATCGTCAACGTCGATCCCTTCGAAAAGAACGTGCGCGCCAAACTCAACCTGGGCCATACCATCGGCCACGGCCTCGAAGCTGCCAGTGCGTATGGACTGAGCCACGGCGAAGCGGTCGCCATCGGGCTGGTGGCGGAAGCGCGCATGGCCGAGGCGATCGGCCTGGCGAAAAACGGGTTGGCAGACCGCATCGAAGTGGTATTAACCCAGCTAGGCCTGCCCACGCGTTTTCAAACTCTCGCCATTCCGAAGGTACGCACGGCCATGTCCAGCGACAAGAAGAAATCCGGCGGCCAGCTGCGTTTCGCCCTACCGATCGAACCCGGCGCGGCGGAAATCGGTCAGACGGTCCCCGAAAACCTTATCCAAGAGACGCTCGAAAGCGTGAAGGAGTCGGCATGAAAACCATACTCGTACTCCATGGCCCCAACTTGAACTTACTCGGAAAGCGCGAACCGGAAGTCTACGGCTCGACCACGCTGGCGCAGATCGATGAGCATTTGAAGACCGAAGCGAAGCGTCTGGATCTGGCCGTTGAAACGCTGCAGTCCAACCATGAAGGCGCGCTGATCGACGCCCTGCACCAGGCGCGCCAGGAAGCCAGCGGGGTGATCATCAACCCCGGCGGTCTCACGCACACATCCGTCTCGCTGCGCGACGCCATCGCCGCCAGCGAGCTGCCCGCGTTGGAGGTCCATCTTTCCAACATCTTCGCCCGCGAAGACTACCGCCGCAGGTCGATCACCGCCGAAGCCTGCGTGGGCATGATCGCCGGTTTCGGCTGGCGTAGTTATTTACTGGCGCTGCAAGCCCTGGCTGCACGTTTGAACGACGGATAGAAACCACTGCAGCGCACGATCCCATTTCAGAGAAAGCATCGAGGAAACACGATGAAGAAGCAACCCCTACGCATGGACTCTGTCCAACCCAGTTTCTACGCCGAACTCGACGGAACGATTGCCGGGCTGCGCGCCCGGGGAACGGACGTGATCCGTCTGGACATCGGTTCGCCCGATCTGCCGCCTTCAGCGGCGATTATCGAAACGCTGGCGCAATCGGCCAGGCACCCGGATAACCACGGCTACCAACCGATCAACGGGCCACAACCGCTCCGCGAAGCCTGGGCACAGTTATACGACCGACTCTTCGACGTGGATCTCGATCCCGATTGCGAAATCGTTCCATTACACGGCTCGAAGGAAGGCATCTTTCACTTCACCCTGGCGAACACCGAGGCGGACGACGTCGTGCTTATTTCCGAACCCGCCTATCCTATCTACGCCCAGGCGGCGCGCTTCGTCGGCGCGCAAGTCGAACTGCTGCCCTCGAACGAGGCCTCCGGATTCCTGCCCGATTTCGAAGCCATCCCCTCCGAGATTGCCAAGCGCGCCCGATTGCTGTGGCTCAACTTCCCCAACAATCCCACCGGCGTTACAGCCCCGATGGCATTTTTCGAACGTGCGGTTGCCTTCGCCCAGGAATACGATCTACTGCTGTGCCACGACGCGGCCTACTGCCAGGTCACTTTCGAGGGCTACCGTGTCCCCAGCCCACTGCAGATCGAAGGCGCCAAAGCGGTCACCGTGGAATTCAACTCGCTTTCCAAATCGCACAACATGGCCGGCTGGCGGATGGGCGTGCTCGTCGGCGACTCCGAGTTGGTAGGTTCGGTGCGCAAACTGAAACCCAGCCTCTTCAGCGGACAGTTCAAACCGATGACCGACGCCGCCACCGCAGCCTTGAACGGCGATCAATCCTGGCTGAAAGAACGCAACGACACCTACCGCCAGCGGCGGGATTTGATCCTGGGGCACCTGAACCCATTGGGTGTGGAACCGGCAGTTCCCCAGGCGGCGCTGTATATCTGGATGCCGATCCCCGAGGGTTGGATCGCCGCCGATTTCACCGCGGCTCTGCTGGAGAACACCGGCGTCAGCCTGACACCCGGAACCGTGTTCGGACAGTCCGGCGAGGGCTACGCCCGTATTTCCCTCGGCGCTTCGCGCGAGCGTATCGAGGAAGGTATGCGGCGCATCGCAGAATGGTGGCGGGCGAATATTGGGTGATTCGATTATCCAAATGTTGTCATCGATTCATAAGCATACACCTCTTAGCGTTCGATCCTCGATTGGCTGGAGGAAGATGTCTAGCCAACATGTAAATCAAAATGGAATTCCGCTACAATACAGCTGAAGGCATACGGTTATAGAATCACTGATCGTATCCTATGTCTTGAGAGGTAAAAATCCATGAACTCCGTAACATACGGCATCACATTCGGGATCGCTTTCGGTTTAGCGTTTGGTCTGGTCTGGGCGTTCGTGCGTCGCAATAAAGAACGCAGCGAGTAACCCGTTTCGAGTTTCTTAACCCAACGAATTGACCCAAATTCTCACTGTTTCACATCCTGGCTAGAGACAACCATGATCGAGTTAAAAACCGAGGTGGCGACAAAAGGGATTACAGGAAAAGCTGTTTCCAATTTCATGCTGCACTGCACGGATGCGGACTATCAAAAATGGTGGCCGGGTACGCACCTCGCTTTCCACATCACAAAATACTTTCCAGGCGATCTGGGCAACCACGTATACTTCGATGAATATATCGGCAAACGACGGTTCAGGCTTCGGGGCATGGTGGTCGAAGTCGTTCCCGGCAGAAAAATCGTGTGGCAAATGAAGAAGGTCTTCAGATTGCCAGCCTGGTTGATCCTGGAAATGGATGACACGGCTGAGGGCGTTCGGATCACACACACGCTGCAAGCCGGCTTCAGCGGGATCGGTATATTATTCGATCCCCTTCTGCGTTTGATACTCAGCCGGGATTTCAAGCACGACCTACAGGAGCACGCGCAGATCGAATTCAACCGGCTGGCGGAGATGTTAACATGATGGCGATCCTCGAAACCGAACGCCTGATACTTAGGCGGCAACGACTGGAGGATATCGACTCCCTCGTCGATCTCTGGTCCGATGCGGAAGTCACACGCTATCTCGGCGGACCGCGTGAGCAGGATTGGCTGCGGACGGAGTTCGAAGCGGTTGGGCGAAATCCTGAAGCGGAGCCTTTCGATCTGTGGTCGGTGATTGAGAATGGAACCGGAGTGCTCGTTGGACACTCCGGACTGCTGGAGAAAGTAGTTGCAGGGAATCCCGAGATCGAATTGATCTACATTATCGCCGCTTCCGCCTGGGGTAAGGGATACGCCACAGAGATCGGCAAGGCGATCATCCAGTACGCATTCGACAAGATGGAAATCGAGCGGCTGATCGCCTTGATCGAACCTGAGAATAGCCCCTCGGAACGTGTGGCGCACAAAGTCGGAATGCGCTTCGATCGTGAGGTGGAACGTCCCGGCGGCGCTGTACGTAGAATGTACATAATCGAATCCAGGGAGTAGTTATGAAACCCGAAGAATTCGCATCCAAACTGATCCGGGAGCTGGAATCGCTCCCCGAACGAAAAACCGCACCGATGCGCCAGGTGCGGCGCCAATATTCGCAAACGCTGCACGCAGAAAATGCACAATATGTACTGGAAGCCGCACATGCGATCGTCGACACCGACCAACACCGCTGGATTGCTTACGAACTCATCGCCGACCATCCCGCAGCATTCCATGCGTTGGATCGGCAGAAACTCGAAGCCCTCGGCTGCGGCATGCAAGATTGGAACGCCGTGGACAGGTTCTCACGCACGCTTTCCGGCCCGGCCTGGCGGGATGGATTAATCTCCGAAGAAACGATATACGATTGGGCACATTCGTCGAACCGTTGGTGGCGAAGGGCAGCCCTGGTGAGCACGGTCGCCTTGAACATGACTTCACACGGCGGGCAAGGCGACGTACCCAAAACCCTGGCCGTATGTGAGCTGCTGATCAACGATCACGACGACATGATCGTGAAAGCGCTTTCCTGGGCGCTGCGCGAACTCGTGGTGCACGACGCGGAAACCGTGCAGAATTTTCTTGCCGCGCATGAAGATGAACTCGCCGCGCGCGTTAAACGGGAAGTGCGCAACGTACTCGAAACGGGTTTGAAAAACCCCCGATCTCGTACCCGTCAGTAATATAAATCTGTATGGAACGCATCATGACATCCATTCATCTTCGTCCTACGATCGAGCAAGATTTACCCTTCGTCCTCGCAGCAGAACGTGCGCCGGAGAATCACAGATTTGTAGACCAATGGACTCAAGCCCAGCACGAAGCGGCCATCAACAACACGGATATCCGACATATGATCATCGAACGCCTAAACGATCGAGTCCCCGCGGGCTACCTGATCCTCGCTGGCCTGGAGAGCCCGCATCGCAGCATCGAATTCCGGCGCGTCGTGGTTATAGAAAAGGGAATGGGCTACGGCAGACTAACGCTGCGGCTGGTGAAACAATTCGCCTTCGAGCAGCAAGACGCACACCGACTGTGGCTCGACGTGAAGGATCACAACACTCGCGCCCGTCAGTTGTATCAATCCGCAGGGTTCATCGAGGAGGGCACGCTGCGGGAGTGTTACAAGACAAAAGATGGCTTTGAATCGCTCGTATTCATGTCCATGTTACGCAGTGAGTACGAAGGAAAACAATAACCCACAGCGCACTTTATCGTATACTGAAATTGCCTTTACGGCCGTTCGCTGCTAGAGTAAATACCAAGTCTTCGATTGGTATGCATCGATCGAGAAAGCAGGAAACCATGAACTCGACACCCTCACCATACAACGACCTCGAAGCGGAAAGCCTGGGTGAAATCATCCTCCAATTCGTCCAGTGGTTTTTCCGCGGTCTTGTACAACCAATATACTCCCTTCCCTTTTATCGTACAGGAATCAAGAAAGGATTGGGTTGGGCCATTTTCTTTCTCTTCTTCTTCGCTCTGGCACAAACCGCGATCACCGGGGTCCGCTTTGCCACTGGAATGTCACTGGCGTCGGAAAATGCCGAAGACTTCCCAAGTATGGGAGATCTTCATTCGATTACCATCGAGGATGGCCTCGCTCGAGTGGACGGAACGCAGCCCTGGGTTGTCAGTGATCAAGAGTATTTTTTCGGCATCGACACAACCGGGGAAATCACCGAGATCGACACGATTCTGTACGACAACGGCATCCTGCTCACACGAACCACGCTGCATAAATTGAGCGACGGTGAGTATCAAACGTATAAATTAGAAAATTTCAATTCGACCTTTGGGAATCCAATCGTGATTAATGAAGAAGTGCTGACCAGGTTTTGGGGCATTTTTTCAAATGTCATGCTGGTCGTGGTCATCGTGGGATCGTTTCTCTGGCATTTTGTAGCCCGTCTCGCTTCACTTGCTCTACTCGCCCTGATTCTATGGTCTGTAACCCAGAGCTGGCGAAAAGAGACGGAATACAGCGAGGTCTTGATCACCGGTATTTACGTCTCCGTGCCTTTCATCTACCTGAACTGGGCATGGAATCAAATCGGGCTGGCGTGTTTCTGTGTCAGCGCCTTCGTTCTGCTGGCGGGATGGGCGATCGTTCTTCGCCTGGTTTTGCCACCAACGGAATCGACACCGGACACACCGGTGATTTCGGCCTCAGTCTAGCGAGGCGGAATTATTGACGCTAACAATCATGCGGACAAATCACAGATTGTGAACATCGTGAACACCAAAAAAATGTTGAGGTTCATATCCCAACGAGTCCAACAGAATATTCTCTCGCTGTTCCCGGTCGGCGTGCTGTTTTTCGCCTTTGCCGGGACGATTAAGATCTGGGGATTCTGGATCTACGTCGCCACGGTCCTTACCTACCAGATCGTTAGTTTGCTGATCATCGTCCCCCGGTTTCCTTCCTACGTCGAACTGGCTCGTCTACGCAAGATCCAGAGAGAGGATGCGAAAAAGTGGGACAGACTCATTGTTGGGTTGCTAATGTTGGCCACATTTTTAATCTACATCCTGGCTGCCTTCGATCTCGGTCGTCTCCATCTCTGTCTGTTGCTATTATGGATGGCACCGATTGGAATGCTGTTTTATGCGGCAGGCAGCGCCCTGAATCAATGGGCGATGATCCACAACCCACACTTCGAAAAAGAAGTGCGTATCCAGGCGGATCGAGCCCATCAAGTGATCGCAGCTGGACCATACAAGTTAGTTAGGCACCCGGGCTACCTTGGAAGTGTGCTGGGCTTCGTCAGCTACCCCCTGATACTTGGTTCTGGGTTGGCATTCATTGGGTCGTTTTTTTGCATTGCCGGCATGATAATGCGTACCTACCTGGAAGACCGAACGTTACGGGAAGAGTTGGATGGATATCGAGCATATGCCGATGCTGTCCCGCGTCGACTACTTCCCTTCATATGGTGACCCTATCGTCCCGAGGAAACGATTCTTGAAGTACAATCCGGTCATCCCTCGATAGAAAACACCGGCGTTGATTTATTCGTTGAAAATATATATATAATAGAACACAGCCGCATTCTGACTTCCCAGTCGCGTTATTCCTACGAATGCCACATATGATATGGTTATTAAGACCAGCGCAGATAGGTGATTCTACTGTAAGATGGAGCGATACATGGCTTGGTTGCATAACCAAAATCGATTTTCTATCCCGAAGAAAAAGGACTCCCGAGTTACATCAAGATCCTAAATCGGCGTGAATCCAAGGAGTCACTGCATGCCTTACAAGGTATTCCTGGTCGAAGATGAGATCGTTACACGGGACGGCATCCGTGAAAATGTCGATTGGGAATCCGTCGGATTCGAAATCTGCGGGGAAGCATCCGATGGTGAGCTGGCGCTCCCCCTCATTGAAGATGCACAGCCTGACGTCTTGATTACCGATATCAAGATGCCTTTTATGGATGGCTTGCAGCTGAGCAAGATCCTTCGCGAGCACATGCCGTGGGTCAAGATCATCATCCTCAGTGGTCACAATGAATTCGAATACGCTCAGTCAGCTTTGAAAATGGGCGTCACCGAGTACCTTTTGAAGCCGGTGAGTGCTGCGGACATCGAGGAAGTGCTCGAGAGACTTGGTGATACGCTGCGCAAAGAACACAAGGAACAGGAACGCTTGAAACAGCTGCAGCAAAGTGTCGCAGGCAACCTCGTTTTACAACGAGAACAGTTTTTACTTCGTCTGATGATGGGCAGTGTGCCCTCAGCAGATGCGATCGAACAGAGTCAACATTACGGCCTGAACATTGTTGCAAAGCACTATCTTGTTATGCTGATGTCGATCGAATTATGTGAAGACAACCAACCATTCGACTTTAACCAGTATCGCCTGGTCGAACGTATCGTCTCCGACCTGGCAGCAAACCATGCGGATGTTCTGATGACCAAAAAAGATGTTGAGGAATTGGTCCTACTCTTGATAGGTGACAGTCACGAGCAGTTGATTGAAGAGGCGAGATTCCTGGCTGAACAGGCAAAGAAATACATTGCTGCTCAAACACAATGTAGACTATCTATAGAAATTGGTCCGCCACAAGATCGCCTTGGAGATATTCACCACTCCTTCGCCGAAGCATTGGTTCGGATTAAGAAGCCAGCCAGGGAACTCCAAACACCAGAAATTGAAAGTGACGACCGGGAGATCGAACTGCGAAATGTCGATCAAGCTGCAATTAAGGATTTTCTCCGCTTTGGTACGTTAGACAATTTCGAGGATTTCTTCTCCACTTGTATACAACCGATTGAAAAAGCAGTACAGCATTCTCCACTGATTCGACATTACTTTATCGTCGACATCTTATTAACCATCGCTCAATTTGTGAGCGATCTTGGTGGGGACGTTAACAAGGTCGTCCCTGAAGTATATAATCTCGAATTTTTTCTGGACGAGGTTGAAACGGTCGAGCAGATAAAACTTGAGATGAAAAACGCGTTCAATAAAGCTCTGGTCTTGAGAAACACTCGAGCGAATCATGAACGGCTTATTTTGATCAAACAAGCCAAAGAATATATCGACGACAATTTTATGGATCCCACATTGCAGCTTAAGAAAGTGGCTACGATGTACAACCTCAGCGCCAGTTATTTCAGCTCCGTCTTTCACGATGAGATCGGGGAGACTTTCCGAAATTACATCAGCAAACTACGGATCAATCGAGCGAAGGAACTCCTGCGAACCACCAACATGAAATCATCAGAAATCGCACATCTATGTGGTTATCGCGATCCACATTATTTCAGCACGGTATTCAAGAAAAAATGTGCTCTCACTCCCCAACAATTCCGAAAGCAAGCACAGCAGACTAAGAGTATTGGATGATGATGATGAATATCGAATTAACGTCTCCTGAACCTACTCCCAAGTTCGTCGGAAAGTTCATCGATATCTTCTCAGGTATTAACATCTCTCTAAGGGCAAAAATCCTGCTTTCCTTTTTCGTGGTGATCCTCATGCTCGTCGCGCTCGTCACGATGATGATCCTCGAGGTGCTGCGCTTTAACCGCAGCTATGCCGCCATCATCACCAACATCACGACGGCCAACAGCATCAATGGGTTTATCAAGCCGAGTATTGATACGGAAATGTGGAGAATCGTGGCCGGGAAGATCTCATTCAATGAAGGCAGCCAATACGAAATCATCGACCAGGTTAACTCGCAAATCGATTCGATGATGGCCAATGCCAGTTCCGATAAATCCAGGATCAAGCTGGACGTGATCCGCCGGACGATGGCCACACTGACTGGCTATGTCGACAAGATGGGCGAACAGATCAGACGAGGAAGTCGCGTCGCTGAGAACGAACTGGTCTGGGATAACATCCGCGGCGTGTCCGAAGTGGTCGAGGACAGCGTGCAGGATTATATGCTTTTCGAGGTCCAGCAAGCCGAACTGCAATACGCAGAAAATCAGACACGTTTCAACCGCTGGATCATCGTATATTCCATCCTCCTGCCCTGCATCATTGGATTCTCGATCGCTGCGGCATGGATCATCTCAACAAGCATCTATGTACCCATCAAGGCGCTGCAGAATTTAACCACTACCATCACCCAAAACGATCTCAAAGCGCTGGTATCCCAGGACAACGTGGATGAAATCACAGAATTGGGTATGAGTTTCAACATCATGGTGGGTCGAATTCGCGAGCTTCTTGACGAAAAAATCCAGGAACAGGAGAACTTGAAGAAAGCTGAATTAAAAGCGCTGCAAGCCCAGATTAACCCCCATTTCCTTTACAACACACTCGATACGATTGTTTGGATGGCAGAGTCGAATAAACCGGACCAGGTGATTGAGATCGTACGAGTTCTTTCGAGTTTCTTCCGAATTGCGTTGAGTAAGGGAAAGGATTGGATTCCCATCCGGCAGGAAATCGAACATGTCCAGAGCTATCTGACGATCCAGAAAATACGCTATCGAGACATACTGGATTACAAAATTGATGTCGACGACGACATTCTGGACAGCACGATATTGAAACTAACCTTGCAGCCTCTGGCTGAGAATGCACTGTATCACGGCATCAAGAACAAACGCAGCGGCGGGACGATCACCATTCGTGCCCATCGCGCCAATCAAAACCAGGTTCTCCTGGAAGTACAGGATGACGGAGTAGGTTTTACGCCTTACAAATTAGCGCAGATACAAGCCGCACTTCAAGATGATACAGGGGCGATCTCTGGAAAAGACGGCGGTTTTGGCCTGGAGAATGTGAACAAACGCATCGAATTGTACTATGGCAAGCAGTATGGACTCTCTATCGAAAGTCAGTATCAATCTGGTACAAGGGTGACAGTGACCATTCCCGTGCAGCACGATGACCATGCATAGAACTTGAAGGAGCTTATCTTTATGTCAAACGCAAAGCATCCCTCAGCCCTGATCAGCGTTCTTATCATTCTTGCGCATCTCGTCGCCTGTGGTCCTGCAGTCACGGCCTCACCAGAAAACCCGGAGCTCACCGCGGATCAGAACAATGGACCAAAAACATTTCAGGATCTGGTCGTTGGTTTCTCACAAATCGGAGCTGAAAGCGATTGGCGCACAGGCAACACCGCTTCAATCAAGGAAGAAGCCGAACGCCTGGGCGTAGAGCTGATATTCTCGGACGCTCAACAAGAGCAGGAAAATCAGATCAAGGCAATTCGCACCTTCATCGCGCAGCAAGTGGACGTGATCGGCGTCTCCCCTGTCGTCGAGACCGGTTGGGATTCCGTTTTTCAAGAAGCCAAAAATGCCGGGATCCCGGTAATCATCGTCGACCGGCGCGCCCAGGTGCCGGAAGATCTCTACGCAGTCCGGCTTGGATCCGACTTCATGGAAGAGGGACGAAAAGCCGCTCGAGAGATGGTGAAGCTGCTCGACGGTCAGGGCAATATCGTTGAGCTGGTCGGTACGATCGGATCCGCTCCGGCGAACGATCGATATCTGGGTTTTCGAGAAGTGCTTCAGGATTACCCGGATATGCACATCATTGCTTCGGCATCAGCGGACTTCACGCGTGCAAAAGGCAAGGAAGTGATGGAAGATTTACTAATCGTGTATGGCAGCCAGATTGATGCCTTGTATGCTCACAATGACGACAGCGCCATTGGTGCCATTCAAGCGATCGAGGAATACGGCCTGATTCCTGGCGAGGATATCAAGATTGTATCCATCGACGCCATCCGCGATGCCTTTCAAGCGATGCTCGATGGAAAATTGAACGTCACTGTGGAGTGCAACCCGCTTCTCGGACCTCAATTTTTCACCATCGCCTTAAAAGTTGTAAACGGGGAAGAGGTCCCCAAATTCATCCCCTCGATTGAAGGGGTCTACTACCCGGAGGACGCGGAAGAATTGTTGGCTTCTCGAAGATATTGACTGAGTTAATATTGATTCGATAAAAATCAATTTCCACTGATCACCTGGATTGGAAAACGGATATAAATCAACTTTTTTTGTAAAAACTTAACTCTCTGGTTGAAACATTCGTTTGTTTATTGACAGGAGAGTATCATTTTCAACAGAAATCCCCGAAAAAACTATTGAGATCACCCCCGATTTCACTATTATTGAATCAGTCGCCACTCCATCCAACATATAAATCTCGCGCAATGTATTTATCGAAAATTATTCGATTTGTGACGTGATCTAAATTGATCTCTCGATATACTGGTGCTACCTATCTGTTCCGGATCGTTTAGGGATTAGAAGGAAGGAGGTTCCTATCGGATACTGCAAAGAAAATGGTAACAAGAGAAGCGCTTGCTCCGGTCTTTGCCCGTTATAAGCAAGCACTTCCGTTGTGCGATATTCCCGTAAAGGTAATACCGCGCAGATTATTCTAACACACGGTTAAAAGCTAGCACAACAAGACCTCCGTACAATCGGAGAAGCCCTACTTAGGGAAGGAGAATGAAATGTCCCGTATTAAATCGATTGCCTTTTTACTCCTGGTCGCCACGTTAGCACTTGCGGCATGTGGTGGCGGAGCTGCAGAGGAAGAAGCAGATTGTGCTCCCAACTGTGAGTACACCGATATGGTTTTCTGCTACCCACAATTGGGTGCTGAAAGTGACTGGCGCACAGCCAACACGGCGTCATTCAAGGAAAATGCTGGAGATTTAGGCATTCGCTTGATTTTCTCTGATGCCCAACAGAAACAGGAAAACCAGATTTCAGCCATGCGCGCCTGCATTCAGCAGGAAGTCGACGTGATCGGTCTACCCCCGGTCGTTGAAGATGGTTGGGAAGCTGTGTTAACAGAAGCCCAGGATGCCGGTATCCCCGTCATCATCGTCGATCGCTCCGTCACAGCAGATGAATCATTGTATGCCTCACACATCGGCTCCAACATGGTGCTCGAGGGTCAAAGGTCTGCGGATGAAATGAACAGTCTGCTCCCCGATGGCGGCAAAATCGTCGAATTGAGCGGCACGACAGGCTCAGGTGCAGCAGTTGGCCGTGCAGAAGGCTTCCGCATGAATCTCAATGACAACATCGAGATCATTGACTCCCAGACCGGCAACTTCACCACCGCGGAAGGTAAACCTGTAATGGAAGCCTTCCTGACCAAATACGGCGATGAGATCGATGGTGCTTTCATCCACAACGACAATATGGCCATCGGTGCCGTAGAAGCCATGAAGGCCGCAGGTCTGCAGCCGGGCGACATCGTAATCGTGTCCGTTGATGGCACGCGCGGTGGATTCCAGCTCATGATTGACGGTTGGGTACAGGCAGACGTAGAATGCAACCCCCTGCTTGGATCGCAGGTCTATGCGATGGCGCTACAACTCATGAACGGTGAAACGATTGACCGCGAAGTTCTCACCGACGAGACCGTCTACTATCCTGGAGAGGCTGAGGAATTACTGCCCTCTCGCCAGTACTAAAAAGAACACGTAGAAGAGAAGCGGTGTGATAAACACCGCTTCTCTTCCGGAATTATTCATTTATACGAAACTGACAAAGAGCCAATCGTTCACAGAAAGGATGCACATGAACCATAAGCCTACTCTCTCGAAACGATTTCGTGAAAGCCAGCTCTTCTGGCCAGTGATTGCGTTGTTTTTGCTTCTCGTTGTGGATGCGATCTTCGCCCCAAATTTCTTCCGAATTGGTATCGTGGATGGCCATTTCTATGGAAACCTGATCAATGTGGTTAACAACTCAGCCCCGTTGATGCTGGTGGCCATCGGCATGACGTTGGTGATCGCCACCGAAGGCGTCGATCTCTCCGTAGGCGCGGTGATCGCCATTTCTGCCGCCATGGGTACGGTGCTGATCAATCCCGCTCTGGGCAATGAGCTGATCCTGAATGAAATCCTGGCGGCCAACACGACGAACACCCCATTATGGATCGTGGTGTTGGTGATTTTAATTGCGGGCACATTGTGTGGTCTGTGGAACGGCCTCCTGGTCTCGAGGGGCAAAATCCAGCCAATGGTCGCAACACTTATTCTCATGGTGGCCGGTCGCGGCATTGCCCAGTTGATAACCAATGGGCAAATCATGACCGTTTATTACAAACCCTACTGGTGGTTTGGGAATGGTTATATTCTAAAGCTACCAGTATCCATATACATCGTGGCGACAGTGGCGATTTTGGCCTGGGTGCTGGTTCGGAAAACATCGATCGGCCTCTTCGTCGAAACTGTGGGTATCAACGCAAAAGCCAGCTACTATTCCGGCGTCAACGAAAAAAACGTCAAGCTGTTCGCCTACACTTTCTGCGGATTTTGCAGTGCAATTGCAGGGTTGATCCTCAGTTCCTACATTCATGGTTGTGACGCCAATAACATCGGCTTGTCATACGAGTTGGACGCCATCCTGGCCGTCGTTATCGGCGGCACCCTGATGTCAGGCGGGCGTTTTTCACTGCTCGCCAGCATGATCGGCGCACTTCTCATCTGGACCTTCACGATCACGATGTATACATTCGGTGTCCCGGCCAATGCGCTCCTGGCAGGCAGAGCCGTACTCGTTCTGGTCGTGATTTTGCTTTATTCAGATTACTTCCGCCGGCTCATCAATCGATTCTTTGAGCGGAAAGGACCTCAGCATGGTACAGAGATTTAAAACCTTCCTGATCAACAATGGTCCTCTGCTGACGACCATTTTGATTTTCATCATCGTGTACGTTGTCGGAGGGTTACTCTATCCCACCATGCAAAAGCCTCAGGTGTTCTTCAACCTGTTTACCAATAACGCCAGCCTGCTGATAGTTTCCATTGGATTGACTATGGTGATTATCTCGAAAGGGATCGATCTATCCGTAGCGGGCATGATCGCCTTGACCTCGGCTGCATCAGCCGCTTTGTTACAGGGTGGTATGAGTGCCTACATCGTCATCCCCTTGATGTTATTGATGGGAATCGTACTGGGCTTCATCATGGGCTGGATCATCCACTACTTCAAAGTCCAACCTTTCATTGTGACCCTGATGGGATTATGGTTCGCCCGGGGAATGGCATACATCATCACCCTGACATCTCTGACAATTAAGGACGACGTGTACCGACATCTGGCACTCACAAAGCTCTACTTATTTAATAAGAACTATATATATCTCGCAACTCTGATCGGACCAATTCTGTTACTGATTACTTTCTACATCATGAAGTACACGCGCTTCGGTCGTACAGTCTATGCCGTGGGCAACGATGAGGAATCGGCCAGGCTGATGGGTTTGCCAGTTGGCCGCACAAAACTGATCGTATATTCCTTCGGCGGCTTTTGTTCTGCCCTTGGTGGTATTGTATTCAGTATTAACTTGCTTTCAGGTTACGGTGGTTATGCTCCGGGTATGGAATTGGATGCTATCGCATCTGTAGTTATCGGCGGCACCCTGTTAACAGGAGGTGTGGGCAACATCATCGGCACCTTGTTTGGGGTGTTGATCAACGGCACGATTGTGACCATCCTCCAATTCAATGGCACCTTGAGTTCGTGGTGGACACGCATAATGGTCGGTGTACTCACGCTTATCTTCATCGGCATCCAGAGCTTGTTCTATATGCGACAAAGACACTCATAACCTGGGTTTTCCAGAACGGAGACAAGATCTATGTCGGAATTGATGAAATCCGTGAACGGGAAAGAAATCGTTGTAATGGAAGGCATCTACAAATCCTTTCCGGGTGTACAAGCCCTGGAAAACGTGGACTTTACACTCAGAACTGGGGAGATCCACGCTCTTGTTGGGGAAAATGGTGCGGGCAAATCCACCCTGATCAAAGTTATGACCGGTGTTGAACGACAGGATCAGGGCACTGTTATTCTTGAAGGAAAAGAGGCCTTCATCAAATCCCCCCTGCATGCACAAACGATGGGAATCAGCACCGTCTATCAGGAAGTTAATCTGTGCAACTATCTGACGGTGGCTGAGAACATCTTGATCGGTCGGGAACCACGCAGGTTAGGTCGAATCGATTGGAAAGGGATGAATAACCGCGCCCGGCAAGTCCTTCAGGGACTTAATATCGATATCGATGTAACCCAACCCTTGGGCTCATATTCCACCGCCATCCAACAGATCACTGCCATTGCCCGAGCGCTTGAGATCTCTTCAGCCAAGGTTTTAATCCTGGATGAACCCACTTCAAGCCTCGATGCCCATGAAACAGAACAGATCTTCCGAGTGATGCGGACACTCAAAAAATCTGGAGTCGGGATCATCTTTATCACGCACTTTATCGACCAGGTATACGAAGTATCTGACCGGATTACAGTCTTGCGTAACGGCAGGCTGGTCGGGACTTTTGATACAACATCCATAGCACGCATGGAACTAATCGCCAAGATGATTGGCCGCAGTCTTGCCGATTATGACGACATGACGGCAATCAAGTTAGAGACCAGCAAGAATATTAAGCAGGAAGCTTTGCTCACCACAGACGATCTGGCTCTTTCTGGTTCGATTGAACCATTTGATCTGGAAATGCACGCCGGGGAAGTCGTCGGCTTAGCCGGGCTGCTTGGATCAGGTCGTACGGAAATGGCGAAACTACTTTTTGGTATCGATCAACCAGATAATGGCACGATGACCATGGAAGGCAAATTGGTCGAAGATCACTCACCACTCGATTCTATCGAGCGTGGTGTCGCACTCTGCCCAGAAGATCGGAAAGCCGAAGGTATTGCCGAGGATTTGACTGTTCGAGAGAACATTATCCTTGCATTGCAGGCTCACCAAGGCTGGTTCAAGTATATACCTCTCCAGAAACAACATGAAATTTCCGAGAAGTACATCAATTTGCTGAACATCACCACACCCTCCACAGATCAGCCAGTCAAGAATTTAAGTGGTGGCAACCAACAGAAAGTGATTCTCGCCCGATGGCTGGCAACAAATCCACAACTTCTTATACTGGACGAACCCACCCGAGGAATTGACGTGGGAGCGAAAGCGGAAATTCAAAGACTAGTGCTCTTACTGGCCGAAGAGGGCAAATCCTGCCTGTTCATCTCTTCAGAACTAGAAGAGGTATTGCGAACCTGTCATCGCGTCGTTGTTTTGCGGGAAAAGAAAAAGGTCAGTGAATTCACGGGTGAAGTTAGCGAGAGAGAAATCATGCAGTCCATTGGAGGCATCGAATAATTTACTCGTACAGGTAAATCCAAAGCACAAGCGTCGATCATCAACACATGTGAATGGATCAACACCTAACTTTTCCTTCTTTATCGTATGATAATACCCGTCTCAGTCATGGGATGGGTATTATCAATAAGATGAGCGATTTCTCCATACAACGGATTGACCTATGAGGGAAACTTATATATAACTCTGATAACATGCGACAGAATCAAAGAGAGAATATCACCTGCAAGAAGCACAGGATTGGATGCTCGTCATTTTAATGATAATACAAAAACGACCTCGTAGTTTCCAAAAGAAGGAGATAAATGCAGATGTCTAATAAACAGATGACCCTGGGCTTAATCGTCGGCAATCGCGGCTTCTTTCCCAGCCATTTATGTGAAGCCGGACGAGAAACCATATTGAAGGTGCTTGAGGAAGAAGGCATTAAACCGATCGCCATCTCCCCCAAAGAGACCCCCTACGGTTCCGTTGAGAGTCTTGGTGAAGCCCATAAATTAGCCGATCTATTTAAGGCCCACGCGGATGAGATCGACGGTGTGCTGGTCACCCTGCCCAATTTCGGTGACGAGCGCGCTATCGCCAACACGCTGCGTTGGTCCGACCTGGACGTGCCCGTACTGATCCACGCCTACCCTGACGATGCGAAAAATATGACCATCGCCGATCGCCGCGATTCGTTCTGCGGAAAGATGTCTCTCTGTAACAACTTGCGGCAGTACGGCATCAAATTCACCTTGCCATCCCTTCACACCGTCGATCCGCAGAGCGAGAGCTTCCGTGCTGACCTGCGCAAATTCGTCGCCACCTGCCGGGTGGTGGGCGGCCTGAAAAACGCGCGTATTGGCGCCTTGGGCACACGTCCGACAGCTTTCAACACTGTACGTTATTCCGAGAAACTGCTGGAGAACTCGGGCATCTCCATCGAGACCCTCGACCTCTCCGAAGCTTTCGGGCGCATTGAACGCTTGGCAGACGATGATCCAGCTGTGAAAGCCAAGCTCAAAGCCGTCCAGGATTACGTCCCCACCAAGGGCATCCCCGAAGATGCACTGCTGAAAATGGCAAAATTAGGCGCCGTGATTGACGGCTGGATGAAGGACACCGAGTTGGTTGCCAGTGCGATCCAGTGCTGGACCTCGATGCAGGAGTTCTTCGGTGTCGTGCCCTGCACACTGATGAGTATGATGTCCAACAAATTGGTTCCTTCCGCCTGTGAAACGGACATCGCCGGTGTGGTGGCAATGTACGCTCTGGCGCTTGCCGCCGAGCAGCCCAGCGCCATCGTGGATTGGAATAACAACTATGGCGATGACCCCAACAAGGGCGTGATCTTCCACTGCTCCAACCTGCCGGGCGATATTTTTGTTAAAGACGACGCCGTGATGGATTATCAGGAAATCATCGCTGGCTCCGTTGGCAAAGAGAACACCTTCGGTACGGTCGTTGGACGTGTGAAAACCAGCCCCTTCACCTACCTGCGGGTCTCCACTGACGATCTCAATGGAAAGATCGTGGCCTATATCGGCGAAGGCAAACTCACCGATGATCCGCTGGAAACCTTCGGCGGCTATGGTGTCTTCAATATCCCCGATTTACAGGGACTGCTGGCTCACATTTGCAACAACGGTTTCGAGCATCACGTCTCCGTCAACCTGACACAAATCGCCGACGCCGTACACGAGGCGCTCAACAAATATCTTGGCTGGGAGGTTTACTACCACAATCGGTCGTGAGCATTCCCGCCGAGAGACAGACAAGACAGTTCGGAGGAAGCGAATGAGCAACTCGAAATATGCGATCGGTGTCGATTTCGGCACGCTTTCCGGCCGCGCCATCCTCGTGCGCGTCGAAGACGGTAAGGAGATCGCCACCGCAGTACACAACTACGCCAATGGCGTCATCGACGAATACCTGCCCGACAGCGATATCCGTCTCGAACCAGATTGGGCGCTGCAGGATCCCAACGATTACCTCGAAGTCTTCAAACAAACCATCCCTGCGGTGTTGAAGAAAAGCGGCGTGAAACCCGATGACGTGATCGGCATCGGGATCGACTTCACCGCATGCACCATGCTGCCCACCAAAGCGGACGGCACGCCGCTGTGCTTCCTGTCCGAGTGGCGCGACAACCCGCACGCCTGGATCAAACTCTGGAAACACCACGCTGCCCAGCCGGAAGCCAATCAACTCAACGCCATTGCCAGAGAGAAAGGATTCGGGAAAATCCTCGATCGCTATGGCGGGAAGATCAGCTCCGAATGGTTCTTCCCCAAAGCCTGGCAAATCCTGGACGAGGCGCCCGAGGTCTACGAGGCAGCCGACCGATTGATCGAGGCGGCTGATTGGGTCATATGGCAGCTGACCGGCGTCGAGACGCGCAACTCCTGCACGGCGGGTTACAAGGCCATGTGGTCGAAGCAAGAGGGTTTCCCACCCAAGGAATTCTTCCGCACTCTCAATCCGGGGCTTGAAAACATCGTCGACGAAAAAATGATGCGCACGATCTCACCCCTGGGCGATAAAGCCGGCGAGCTGACGGAAGAAGCAGCCCAATGGACCGGTTTGAAGCCAGGCACGGCCGTCGCCGTAGCCAACGTCGACGCCCACGTCGCCGTACCTGCATCCGGCGTCACGCAGACAGGGCGCATGGTGATGATCATGGGTACCAGCATCTGCCACATGGTGTTGGGTGAGGAAGAGGAAATCGTACCGGGCATGTGCGGTGTAGTGGAAGATGGAATCCTGCCCAACATGCCGGGTTTCGAGGCCGGACAATCCTGCGTCGGCGATCACTTCCAATGGTTCGTGGAAAACTGCGTTCCGGCGGCTCTGGAGAAAGAAGCCAGCAACAAGGGAGTAGATATCCACGCATTATTGGAAGAGAAGGCAAGCGGCTATCAGCCCGGCGAAAGTGGTCTCTTGGCGCTGGACTGGTGGAACGGCAACCGCAGTGTGCTGGTCGATGTCGATCTGACCGGCATGCTGCTCGGCGCCACGCTGGCGACCAAGCCCGAGGAAATCTACCGTGCCTTGATCGAGGCCACAGCCTACGGCACACGCAAGATCATCGAGACCTTCAACGAAAACGGTGTACCCATTAATGAGCTGATCGCCACCGGCGGTCTGCCGGAGCGCAATCAACTGCTCATGCAAATCTACGCCGATGTCACTGGTCTGCCGATCTATGTGCCTGAATCGACTCAAATCCCGGCCATGGGATCGGCGATGCACGGTGCCGTGGCGGCCAGTGCTGCAGCCGGCGGCTACGATTCGATCGTCGAAGCCAGCGAGAAGATGGCCCGTTTGCGGGAGCAAAACTATCAACCCAACATGGACAATAAAGCAACCTACGATCGTTTGTACGCCGAGTACAGTTTGCTGCACGATCACTTTGGCCGCGGCGAGAACGACGTGATGAAACGATTGAAGGAACTGCGTAACGAGATACGCACCAATTAAATCCGGAGTGGGCTATGCTTGAGGCTTTGAAAGAAGAGGTATTTCGGCTGCATCTGGAACTGCCAAGCAACCAGCTGGTTGCTTGGACCAGCGGCAACGTCAGCGCTCGTGATCAAGATAGCGGCCTTGTGGTGATTAAACCCTCGGGAGTCAAATACGAAGTCATGCAGGCGGCGGACATGGTTGTGGTCGATCTGGAGGGGAACGTGGTTGAGGGAGAATTGAAACCCTCCTCCGACTGCGCCAGTCACCTCTACATCTACCGACACATGCCCGAGGTGAACGGCATCGTGCACACGCATTCCAATTACGCCACCGCTTTTGCTGCGCTAGGCAAACCGATTCCCGTCTATCTCACCGCCATCGGCGACGAGTTCGGGGGCGAGATCCCCTGTGGTGATTTCGCTCTCATCGGCGGCGAGGAGATCGGCAAGGTGGTCGTTGAATCGATCGGGAATTCTCCGGCGGTGCTGCTCAAGAACCACGGCGTTTTCACCGTCGGCCCCACGGCCGAAGCGGCACTCAAAGCGGCAGTCATGGTGGAGGACGTGGCCAAGACAGTATCCATCGCCCTAAGCATGGGCACCCCGGACGAAATTCCCCCGGATGCGGTTGCCAAGCTGCACGATCGCTACAAGAACGTGTATGGGCAGAAGTGAGTCGTGATTAGAAAGGTTCACCTCGGTTTGTGAAAATGGCTGCTTCCTATCCAGGCGCCGATATGGCGGCGTCAAATAAAGGGCGAAACCAATCTCGAATTAATGACCCCGGAGCATCACCGGGGGCGTGAGTTTGTGTTCGACGAGATATCACGAGTCGCCAAACCACTCTCCCCTACTTATATCACCGAATCTATACCTGATAACGAGGTAGATGTGCTGCGGATCGTGGATAAACTCGAAAAGAAGATGTCTTTTCTCTACGGGGATGAACAAGGCACAGTCCTCTGGGCTTCTCCGGTCACCGCTGCATAAACGCCTCATCGGATCTTCTTCAGTACGGGAGAGTGAATCTCCGAATTTATATATATAAGTTTTACCCACAGAGGTCAACAGGTCGAAGCAATCGATTTGGGGGTGAAAGCTAAAACATGTCCATTACTATGATTTTAACTTTATTCCCTTGAAAATGTATAATTCTCTGCAGAGGGGACTGTTCGACTAAAAGAATTGCAATACGCTTGGCTTATTGTATGTAGGACAATGATCTGTATTGAACTTCCTGGCTCCACATGAATTCAATCTCCCAGCGGAGATAATTAACATGAAAGTCTGGGCATCGTCTCAGGCGGAGGGATGAACATGATTAATCTATTTCTTCGATCCACAATTGTCATAGCCTTGTTATTCGGTCTACTTTTCGCAGTTGGGATGGCGGCGGTTGTTTACTTCGATCTCTCAACCACCTTCGCGGTGATATTCGCCTTGGTAATCCTCCTGCTCCAATATCTCCTAGGACCAACAATCCTTCAATTGATTTACAAAATTGAATGGCGGGACGCAGAGAGCATCGATCCACAATTGGCAGGTTTCATCAACCAGGTTGCTTCGGAGCACAACATCCCCTCACCACGGTTTGGTGTAATCCACGACGGCAATCCCAACGCTTTTACTTTCGGCCACTATCCGGGCAACGCCCGCCTAGTAGTCACGACGGGATTGCTTGAGATGTTGGATGCGCAAGAACGTCAAGCGGTTGTGGCACACGAACTAGGGCATATCGTCCATTGGGATTTCGTGGTGATGACCATGGCCGCAGCTGTCCCGCTGTTGCTTTACGTCATCTACATTACCACTCGCAGCGGAGGCCGGAGGAAAGGAAAAAGTGGAAGCTACATAGCCCTTATTGGGCTGATTTCCTTCGTCGCATATGTTATCAGCCAGTTCATTGTTTTATTACTCTCACGTGTCCGCGAGTATTACGCCGATCAATTCGCAGGAGAGAAAACACGCAATCCCGACGCTCTCTCTTCCGCGCTGGTAAAAATTGCCTACGGTCTTGCCCAAGCACCCAAAGAAGAGAGTAAGAAGGATAACACCCGCATGGTCGCAGGGAGGGCATTCGGCATTTTCGATCCAAATGTGGCACAGACTCTCGCGCTAACAAGTGCCGGAAGCGGGGCTGTCTCCACCGCATCGATGGAAAGTGCAATGAAATGGGATCTGTGGAATCCGTGGGCTGCTTTATTTGAGCTGGCATCATCCCATCCCCTTCCGGCGAAGCGAATCCGGGCTTTGGAGCGTCAGACTCAGAGTTACAATCAAACGCCCCGGTTTAGCTTTCGTGCCGAACGACCTGAGAGCTACTGGGATGAATTCCTGGTAGATGTTCTCATCAACTACCTTCCATTGATTGGTTTTCTCGCCGGGTTGCTCGTTGCATTTCTAACACTAGGTCTAACGTCTGCTAACGCCCTGAACTGTGCGGGCATTGTCCTACTCTCTACAAGTGTTGCATGGTGGCTAAAACGCAGGTTCTCGTACCGCCACGAATTCACAGAAAAACGCGACGTGAAGACGCTCATTGGTGAAGTTAAAGTATCCCGCGTCCGTTCAATCCCTTGTACGATTGAAGGCAAGATTATCGGACGAGGCGTACCGGGCCTTTTTTATTCCGAGGATCTCGTTCTACAAGACAACTCGGGGTTCATCATTCTGGACTATCGTCAGCCGATCCGTTTGTTAGAGTTCTTCTTCGGTTGGATTAAAGCTGAGAAGCTCATTGGTCAAAGCGGGAAAGCCGTCGGCTGGTACCGGCGAGCACCGAGGCCTTACTTTGAACTACGGCATCTGTACCTGGAGAGCGGTGAGAAAGTGACAAGCTACCTGTACTCAGTAACCCAATTCTTTATATATGCAGGTATTGTGCTGGGCATCCTGTTGATGCTTTAATCTTGTCGGATATACGTACACGGGGAACGGGATGACTGATGTCAAACCTTTTCAGTATCTTCTCCCATCCCCCTGACCGATTGATAGGATCAATCCCAAATCCTGGTAAGCTTATGGGCTAAAGGTGACCTTCACTGACTCCTGGTCCAGGAGCGATAATTTGCCGGAGCGGCGTTGAAAACGACTGTGATGGTGGAAGAAGTAGCCAAAACCGTCCCGATCGCCCTGGGCATGGACACACCGGATGCCCCCCCCCAGAAGCCGTTGCTAGGCTGCACAAACGCTACAAGAACGTGTACGAGCAGAAGCGAATCAGACACGTTTCAAGACATAATTTCTGTCCATAATTTCGTAGATCTGCCATATCGTGAAGGACGATCCTGCTTATGGCGCAATAATCCATAGCAGGATCGTGCCATCGTAAGAAGCCGAGGCGAGTATGCCAGCCTCCTCCGAGAACGCCAGGTCGACCACTTCGGCATTGTGCCCTGAGAATTGGTTGATCGAAGCCCCGCTGGCGGGATCCCAGAGCACGACGTCCCAAAACGACGAATATGCGCCCAGCTCTCCATCGCTGGAGAATGCGATGCCAGGACCGGTGATCTGTACTTGAGGGTATCGGAAATCCGATGACACACCGAAAGGGATGATTTGGGAGCCGTAAAAAAATGTACTCGTGACTAACATTGAATCATCTGGCGCGATGTCTATACGATACGTTGTAGGCTCAGTGTATATGGAGTCGATCAAGTCGCCCGTCGTTGGATCCAAGAGAATAACTTCGTGATCAGGATAGGTAATCCGAAGGCAAACAAGGTAATCCCCATCATACATAAATCCCCCCAGCTCCAAATCACTCTCTGCATACTTGAATTCTATGAGGCGTCGACCGCTGGCAACATCCCAGATCATGATCGCAGAGTCGCCCGCCTCCGAGGCCAACGTGTTCCCCTCCGGAGAAAATGCGAGTTCGTAGACCGTTTCCGAATGACCCCACAGCCTATAGCGTCTTACCCCCGAATCGACATCCCAGAGGATTATGGATGTGTCCGCGCTGCCACTCGCCAGTACCGTTCCATCTGGCGAGAAGGTCACCGTCTTGATTTCATCGCTGTGTCCGGAGAAAGTGAATTTTACCTCACCGGAGGTGGTATCGCGCACCTGTATCGAATTATTCGGGGCTGTAATGGCAAGCATCTTTCCATCCGTTGAAAAAACCGGCCTTTCACCGCTGAACGAATACAACACAGACGGATCATCGACATCATGCAAAGTGATCCAACCATCCCGCAAATCCCTCGACAGTATCTGACCGTCCGCGGAAATTTCAACCCCATACGAGACTTCGTGGCCGGCCAATTTATAACGCTTTACGCTCGTTCCACTTGACAGGTTATGAACCTGCGTATCCCCATCGTAGGAAACAGTAAGTATCTCGCTTCCATCCGCGGAGAATGCAAAATCCGCCAGCGCAGTTTCATGGCCGTCAAGAAGACCCAAGCTTGACCCATTGGCTGTGTTCCAAAGCTTAACGGTGCCGTCGGATGCACCTGTGGCGAGGGTCGATCCGTCAGACGAGAATTCCAGAACAGATGAATGCGAGCGCAGATCTGAAACGATGGAATTCTCATCCACCGGATTTCCAGAACCATAGAGCGTGCGTATCGTCGACCAATCTTCCGTATTCCAGAGCACAGCGGTGCCGTCGTCAGTGCCGGAGGCGAGTGTTGTCCCATCCGGAGAGAAAGCCAGACTGCTTATGTTCTCCTCGAATCCGGTCAACCTCGATAACAAATCCGCGCTAGCCAAATCCCAGGTATAGACCTCATACACCTTATTAATTCCGTTCTCCGAGTTCGACTTCATCAGGCCCAAACCGGTGGCCAAGATAGCGCCGTCCGGTGAGAAAGCCAGACTGTCCAAGGAATCCCACCACTCAACATCATCCGCGGGCTCGTCAAGTTCTTTTGTTGACGTTCCATCACCGATATTGAATACATCAAAGCCGCCAATATTATGAAAAAACGAGTCACTAAACGACGCCACAGCTAGATGGGTGCCGTTGGGCGAAAAAACCAGACGGCTAATTCGCATATCATCAGTTGAATCCCCTTGTTGAAAGACCTGCAATGGGAGACCGGAAGCGACATCGATCAGCAGAACCGCGGGTTCTTTGATGTAAGCCGATCCTAATTCTAATTTCTCGGCTCCTTTGGGGCAAAGGTAGTTGTTGTAGGATCCCACAGCCAGCGTCTCCCCGTCCGGCGAGAAGGCCACGCTGGTCATCGGCATGTTGGTGGGAAGGAACCACATCTCCTGCAACAACTCAGTTTCGCTATCGAGAGCGTATCGATATACACCGATCGACGTAGCCAGGGCGATGCTACTGCCATCCGGTGCGAGAGCTACGTCGTAGATCGCCCCTTTACCTAATCGGGCGATGGCACCCTCGGGCAGGTCCAACGAGAGATAGTCTTCATAGGGCATCCTCGGTGTTGCTGTCGGAAGAGGCGTTTGCGTTACGGTGGGCGTCGCCGAGGATGGGATTTCCGTGGCGCTGGCCCCAAGAGTTGACTGCGGAGTATTCGTTATACGGTCTTCCCCTCGCCCACAAGCAGCAACCAGACCCACCCCTGCAAAAACTATGCATGTCAGAGACACTGTAATAAATCGTTGGATGCGTGCTTTCATCAGGACCTCCAGGCTTGAGTATTCGACTCAAGCGTAATTGGTTTTTATTACACATTAATGTCAGTTATTTTGCGGCTTAGCAGCGTACTTATACAATCCAGCAACATTTTCATACCCACGGCTGATATGTGAAGGTTCTCCAGAACAAGAAATCCAGCGTGCGAACGAGTCACGCATCTGGTGAGGTAAGTATGTTAATCCGCAACACGATTGGATCTTCCAGGTTCTCGCGAACGAACCAAGGTACTTGAATGAGAATCTCATCTCCCAGATCTTGATAAAACGCATTGGCAGGATATGCACTTTCCTGGTAGCGATCTCGTACACCAGATACAGGTGTAATGGATACAGACTCCATCGTTCCCGTATACGGTACCTTTAACACACACAGATCCGCACCCGTCACGCCTTTATGCTCGTCCAAATTAATCGAATGGACATAAAATCCATTCGCCAAGAGTCGATTGTCCGCTTCAAACCTGATCCGGACTTCCACATCTTTTTCATTGCCGAATTGGCCTTGAAAAGTGATTCCAACACAATTGACCGGCTCATGCCGCTCTTCAGTTACTACAATAGAAGGATCCCCAAACAGGATCCAATTGCGAACCTGAAAGAGCACAAAATCGCGCGTATACCTATCGGTGTTCACCGGCGCTCCCGGCAAACTCACATCGTATGATTCAGTAACCATAATGTACCGATTCTTCAGATCCTTGAGCGCTACACCGATGGGAACACCTTGCAATAATGACTCTTCGATCAGCGTTTCTCGCGGCTCTATATGGGAATTTGCAACATGCGTGGAAGCAATAAAGTTCAACGTGCCGCTTTGCAAGATGCTCAAGGCGAAAGAAGTGTCAACCTGGCCAGGAGTATTCACATCAAAGCGTTCATCGAGGTTGGATGGCGATCCATTGATTCTACCTGTCAAGCCGATTTCGGCGATCGTGAGAACCGTGTCATGCAGCAACTCCACCTGTTGTTCTCGCCCAACACTTTGGTGGCCAATGAGGCCATCAGGCGAACCACAAATCTGCTCTCCACCATACAACTCGAGACATGATGGTGAAGCGTCGGGTCCATTGAGTACAAGCACGTTGGCGAACGGCAGACTGCTTTGCAACGCTTCAACCATGGGCCAGTGTTCCTGAATGCATGTACAGCTTTGGTCGTCACACTTCAATACACAATCAGAGTAGATTTCAATCCCGTGATCGGAGGACAGGTTAATATAGTGAAAGATTGGCGTAGCGCCATAAATCTTCAGCTTAGGGACTGGAACATGATACAGCAATCGCTCCACGTATTGATCTAACTCCTGTGTGCTTCTGGCGGTGATGATCCCAAAGGCGGTGTCCAGGTAGGGATCGGAATCGATCTCCCGCAGGGAGGCATCGATTGCGTCTATGAAATCTGAGGTGAGTTCCTCTGGCGTCGCAAAAACAGCCGTATAGACGGGTTCGATCTGACGCAGCTCCACCAGTACTTCATCGAAATCATCTTGATAGGTCACCACTCGGGTATATCTGTACTCGGCGAACCTTTCTGCCGCAGGCTCGAAACTGGAACCTTCCCGCACAATCACAGTGTATGAACCATCTGGCGGCGGTGGCATGGTAGGCGTCGGCGTCTGGGTTGCGGTGGGTATCACTATCGGTGCTTGTGTTGATATGGTCAAATCCGCATCCTGCGGCGCGGCTTGATCTCCCGCCATATCGAGACCTTCGTCTGCGGTTCCAATCCGGAAAACCAGTTTCCCACAACCAGTAAGTATGACCACTCCGATGAGTAATAAAGCAACCATATACTTTTTCATCATTCACTTTTCCTAAGATCGGGTTCGACTCCTACTTGTTCAGGAGCCCAACCCGATCATAGTTGAGACTTGTAATGAAAAGATGGCAGCCGTGTCACAACCTGGCAACCTGCTGTTGCGATTTGGTAACATCAATTTATAGCAATCAGATGGCGCTAAGCCAAACGCCGAAATCCGAATTTACTCTTCGAGGATTACTTCGACCGGAACTGTGCTGGATTCGACGTTCTCACTCCCACCACCTAACTGCCCCAGTGTATTGCTCCCCCAACACATGATCGTCCCATCGGCCAACATGGCACATGTGTGGCTCTCACCCGCTTCGAGGTAGACAACGTTCTCCAACTTCTCTACTGTATAGGGTTTGGTCTGCGTCTCCATAGATCCGTTTCCCAACTGACCGTCGTACCCCTTTCCCCAGCATTTGACCATACCAGAAGTGGATAAGTAACAGGTATGATAGGAACCGGCCACCAGATCTACAGCTCTTTCCGTCCCCTGCGCAACGTCCACTGCCGTCAGGTGACTCTCGGTCGTGCCATCACCCAATTGCCCCCAGGTGTTATCGCCCCAGCATTTAACCACTCCATCGACCGTCAAAGCGCATGAATGGTACATTCCCGTTGCAACGCGAGTCACTCCCACTTCCAATCCGATCACCTCAACGGCCTGTTGCTTCTGTGTTGTGGTGTTATCCCCCAATTGACCGCGATCATTCAATCCCCAGCAATACACCACCCCTTCTGAAGTTGCGGCACAAGTGTGGTCGAATAATGTTGAGATATCATTCACGCATCCACGTAACCCTTTCACAAAATCCGTATCGAATCCATTCGATAACTGATTATTATTATCCGCTCCCCAACACGCCACCCCCTCAGGCAGAACCGCGCAAGTATGCCCACCACCTGCTGCGATCGCTTTAACCTGATCCGGCAATCCTTGAACTTGAACAGGTCCTGCGCGACCGGAAAAAGTGCCATCTCCAAGCTCGCCAGAGAAGTTGGCTCCCCAGCACATCACCGTTCCATCAGTTTTAAGGGCGCAGGATTGGTTGCCGCCGGTGGCCACGGATATCACATCGGTTCCTAAATTTTCAACCGTTACCGCACCAGCATATGGTTTTCTGGTCCCCACACCCAATTGCCCCTCCTCGTTTGACCCCCAGCAAATTGTGCTTCCATCCGCTTTGATGGCGCAACTATGAAAGCCACCCGAGTCGAGTGGATTGGCGACTTGCGTCTGGCCGCATACATCGACCGGTTGCATCGATTGCCAGTTGTTCCAAACCTGGCCATACTCATTCGCTCCCCAACAAGCGATCTCCCCAGACTCGAGAACAACACAAGTGTGTTGCCATCCGAGACCCATATCGACCACACGAACCGGTAATTCCATCGCAGGCACCGGTTCTGCCTGCCGCGATCGTTCTGCATATCCCAACTGGCGGAAAAAATTCCAGCCCCAGCACAGCATTTTTCCATTCCCGGCAATCGCACAGGTGTGATTGCCACCCGCAGCCAGCGCTTGCGTATTATGTAATCCAATTACCGATGCAGGCGTGGTTCGATCTTCCGTCGTCCCATCCCCAAGCTGTCCATATCGATTGTTGCCCCAACACTGCGCCTCACCACTTTCAAGCAAGGCGCATGTGTGACCACCGTTGGCCGCCAACGCTTTCACTTCCCCGTCCAGACCGCTCACTATTACCGGCAGCGGTATGTTCTCTTCTTCGGTTTCCGTCCCCAACTGCCCGAATTCGTTGCTCCCCCAGCAGTGCACCGATCCGTTCTCGATCAAGGCACAGGTGTGTTCCCAACCTGCTGCCAGCGCTTGTACATCTCCCAGAGCGTTGACGTTCACTGCGGAATTACGATTGAGCTTGGTGCCATCTCCCAGTTGTCCTGACCTGTTGAAACCCCAGCACTGCACCTGCCCTGCGTCCGTTATTACACAGGCATGATCATCTCCCACAGCAATCGCTCGTGCAGCTCCGGATAACCCCTTCACGTACACTGGTAGGCTGCTTTGGATCGTCGTGCCATCTCCCAACTCCCCGTTACGGTTGTACCCCCAGCAAAGCACTGCACCTTCACCATTCACTGCACAGGTGTGACCCCAGCCTGCTGCCAGAGTCTGCGCGCCTTCAAGACCCTTGACTTGCACCGGCACGTCTCGATCCTCGGTGGTGCCGTCGCCCAATTGACCGTATTCGTTCTTTCCCCAGCACTGCACCGTGCCGTCACTGATCAAGGCGCAAGAATGCCCCTCCCCGGCTTCAACATCACGCACAATCGGCTGTGGCGTGGGTGTGGCACTGGGTTCCACTGTTTCCGTCGCGGTGAGCGTCGCAATAGGCATCATCGTGTCCGTTGGGGCGAGCGTCGCAATGGGCAGTGTTTCCGTAGCACTAGAAATCACATTCGTCTGTGGGTTAACTACAACCAGCTCCACATGACAAGCTGCAAGGATGCAAGTCAGTAAAAGAATGAATGTTTCTCGGAAACGCATATTCAATACCTCTGCCATCGAGTAACGCTGCGGCTAATTTTCTTAGTCCTCAAAATACGAACGACTGGTGACTTCCCTTGTTGGATTCACCCATAGTAATCGGATCATTGTCAGGTCCACTACCCAATAAGCAGGTGTTCTCCCATTCCGCTTAGAATCTTAATGACACATACGACAATCCGGAGACAAGGATTACGAATTTAATGGATAACAAAACACATCATCGACATCCTCTTCAGGAATTTCCTCAAAATAAGCCTTGTCGGGGAACACGGCCCAAGCCTGCGTGACCAAGCAGGATTGGAAAGTACCATCCGGTTTTGGACCGATCCCTACGACGTGAGCGTCACTCATTCTAAAATGTCGACAATTGACATATACATGCTCGTCATCTTCCAAGGAAGATAGTACGATTTCGTCGATGACTTCCCAGTACCAATGACCTCTCTCATCTTCGCAATTAAACACTTGTAAGAAAATCGCATGCTTCGATCCAACATAGTAAGAAAATACATCCAGTTCTCTCCCCTGATATGAACCGACGGTGGCAAACTCCATGACTTCAAATCCATATTGACTCCATGGATTGATCATGCCGATGTAACTTCCATCACCCGCAGTAAACTGAGCCGTATCCGGGGGGCATCCCGAATTGGATATACGAATCTCAATTGGTGTGGAGGTGACAGTCTCTGTCGGCAACGGCGAATAAGTCTGCTTATCCTTCGCTGGTGGGGGATTTACTACAATCTCCAAACGACAAGATGAAAGGATGCAACTCAATAGGAGAATGGTTGTTTCTCGGAAACGCATTTCACATACCTTTATCCATTGAGTTTACGGAGCTCTACAATACACATCCCCAATTTCTGCTGTGGAGATCTGCTCGTAAACCATGGTTTCGAAGGAAACCACCCAAGCCCGCCTGGCCTGAAAGGAGTCAAAGCCAATCTCATCGTAACCACTTACTACTCCAAAGAATAAATCAGGGGGCTCATCGATTAAGTCACTCCTGCAAGTAATGTTGACACGCTCATCGTCTGCCAATGGGGGTATGATGAATTCAGCAATGACTTCAATGTATTCATGATATTCGTCATAATAACAAAGGTTTCTCTCGATGAAGATTACATAATCTTGCTCACTTTCATACTTTTCAATTCTGTAGAGTTCACCCCTCCATTCGACATGGTTCCCTCCCCGGAATGTATATCCATAATCTTCAAGCCCTCTTTCGATAAAGACCAAACCAACATACTGGCCCTCCATCGGCACACTCGGTGTTGGAAAGGGAGGGCATACTGAAGGTGTGGAGGTCGAGGAACCGATGGTAAACGGTTCCGGTGTTGGATCTTGGACCACGGCCAGTGCAGGCGAATCCGCAAGCAAATCTGGTAGTAGCACTTGAGCCAGCAGCCAATCGTTCCACCCCTCACTATCTTCGTTCTCCCCCCAACAAGCGATCTGTCCCGTGTCAGTGACGGCGCAGGTATGGCGCCATCCCAACCACATGGCAAGTCCCTTCTCCTGTAAATGGGTAACGGATACCGGTTTCACCTGAGTCATGCGCGTCTGATCTCCCAACTGACCGAGATAATTCCATCCCCAGCATTTCATCCCGCCATCGGCAACGATCGCGCAGGTGTGGTTCCACCCCGCGGCCAAAGCCTGCACGCCGCGCAACCCCCGAACTGGCCCAGGTTGGTCCTGATCCTCGGTTGTACCATCTCCCAATTGCCCATACGTATTGACGCCCCAGCATTGCACTTCGCCGTTCGTTATCAAAGCGCAGGTGTGGCCGCCTTTGGCGGTTATCGCTTGCACCCACTCCCCCAAGGCATCCACCACCACAGGCGTTGGCATGATTTCTTCCTCGGTGTCCACACCCAGTTGGCCGAATTCGTTGCTTCCCCAGCAATACACCGATCCTGCCTCGCTTAAGGCACATGTGTGCCCCCAACCTGCCGCCATACTTCGTACTCCTTCCAGACCCACAACGTTTACTGCCGAATTACGATCAAGCGTCGTCCCGTCACCCAATTGCCCGATCTCGTTGAAGCCCCAGCACTGCACCTGCCCGGCGTTCGTCACCACGCAAGTATGATCGTCTCCCGCAGCAATCGTATTAACGGCTCCAGACAAGCCTTTCACGTACACCGGCACGCTGCTGTGTCTCGTTGTTCCGTCCCCCAATTCTCCATTGCGATTGTATCCCCAGCACAACACCGCACCTTCAGCAGTTACTGCACAGGTGTGACCCCATCCGGCAGCCAAGGTCTGCACATTTTCCAATCCTTCGACCTGCCGCGGTTCCTCCCTTTCCTCTGTGGTCCCATCGCCCAACTGTCCGTACGCATTCTTCCCCCAGCACTGCACCGTGCAGTCACTGATCAAGGCACAGGAATGGCTCTCTCCCGCCGTGACCGAAAGCACAACCGGAGAGGGCAGCGGTGTTCGGCTTGGCGTGATCGTTTCAGTTGTTGTCGGTGGGATTTCCGTTTTGGTGGGTGTCAATGAAGGCGGGATTTCCGCCAAACTAACGGTGAGGTTTAGTTGTGGAGTCACGGTAGCTGTCGGGAGGCGAACTTCTACTTGCCCACAACCTGCAAGTGCAATCATCCCGGCAAAAAAAACGCTGGCCCGAAACCAGGTAATATAACGCTGGATCTGTTCTTTCATCGGAATCTCCTGATCTTAGAGTCCGACTCAAGTGTAATTAACTCATGTTTCATGTTTATTTCGGCGATGTCACAGCTTCGACACTTTGTGTTGCAATCCGGTAACATCGCCTACTGGTAATCGAATGCTGAAAACTGTGCCCTGCCCTGCCCGGCTGCGAACTGAAGCCTGTCCGCTGTGTCGCTCGACGATTGCCCGGACGAGTGCCAATCCAAGACCACTCCCTGGCACCGCTCGAACGCATTCACCCCGGTAAAGCTCCTCCCACACATGCGGCACATCTTCCTGAGGAATTCCGACCCCAGTCTCTGCCACTTCGATCACCACATAGGCCCCGTCCTCGAAAGCGCGCACTTCGATCGTATCTCCCGATTCCGTGAATTTGACCGCGTTGTCGAGCAGGTTGTAGATCGCCAGGAACAGCAAGTCCCAATCCCCGGAGATGTGCGGCAACGGCCAGGGCGCTTGGGGAACCGTCAGTGTGATTTGACGCTGGGAGGCATGGGGAAGATCTTGCGCGGCGGCGAGTGTCTCCTCCAGGAGGACGGCAACATCCACGGGAATACATTCAAGCGGCCGGGTTTCCAAATCAGCCAACTTACGCAGATCAGAGATCAGGTTGCTTAGGCGTAGCACCTGCACGCTAACACTGTCAAGCGCATCATTCCTGGCTTCTTGTTTGGGGGATTCGGCCAGGTTGGCCAAACCTGCACGAATGGCCATGAGTGGATTCTTCATCTCATGATCCAACCTTCGCAGGAATCGCCTTCGCTCTTCCACCATTCCAACCTGGATTTGCGTTTTCAGTTTCTCATCGCGATCCTTGAGCCAGCTTCGAATGCAGTGTGAGCCGATCACTCCAAGAGAGTATAATAATCCCAACACCCAGGGTATGGTTGATATTTCTATCCAGCTGTGCAGGAATAGGTTTTCCTCATACACACGCTCCAAAATAATCCAACCCGCGATCCCCAGTCCGATCGGAAGAAGCACTTTGATAACGAACCCGAGCAATTTCACCCTGCTCATCAGTCTCCTTCCACGACGCCAACGAAACGATAACCTACACCGGGCACAGTCTCTATAAAGTGTGGTTCTCTGGGTTCATCGTCAAGCGCACGACGCAGTTCGGCGATGCGCGTATCGACGGCGCGAGTTCCCGCCGGATAGTCCCAACCCCACACTGCGTCCAGCAAACGCTCGCGGGTTAGCACCTCATCCGGATGAGTGAAGAGATACTCCAGTAAGGTGAAAGCCTTGGGAGTCAGGGTCAACTCGGACTCCCCTATCCAGGCCCGCCGGCGCTGCCGGTCGAGCTGCAATTCCGCACACGTCAGGCGCACCGCCGTCGCTAGCGGTCGTTCACCAGGCCGCATGCGACGCAGCACCGCGCGGATTCGCGCCACTAGTTCGTGCGGATCGAAGGGCTTGTTCAGGTAATCATCCGCGCCTTCTTCAAGCGCCATGGCCCGTTCGGTGGCTTCGCCGACCTGTGTCAGCAGAATGATGGGAGTCCAATTACCTTCACCACGCAAACGGCGCAGCACCTCGCGCCCATCCATTCTGGGCATCATCACATCGAGGATCACCACGTCAGGTCGAAAGGAAGCGATCTGATCCAGCGCCTCTTCACCGTCCGCTGCGACCTCGACTTCGAAACCCGAGCGCCTTAGAAACGGCGCCAGATTATCCGTGATGGCGGTTTCGTCGTCCACCAAGAGCAGCTTTTGACTTTCCAAATGAGGCTCCTACTGTATTTCCATCCTGCAGCTACACCTACGGTTGGGCCGGGGTTAATTCTGGAAGAAGTGCTGCGGGGAGATTTTCAAACACCTGTGCACCCGCAGCCCTCAGTGCATAGGCCTTATTCTCATCGGGACTTACGCCTCGAAGCGCGAGCCCGATTGATATCCCCTCTTGATTCAATCTTTCCTGAGCAGCATGTGCGCTCTGAAGTCCTTTAACCGCATCTTCAAAAACGGTTACCTGCACGCCTTCCAGGCGAAACCAACCTCCGTCCATGTTCCCATCCAAGACCAGGGAAACCGCCGATTGCAGCGCCATATCAACATCTTCCCCCATTGCACAGCGTAACGCCGCCAGAACATGCACGGGAGATGGTTTGAGCAACGCATCCATCTGCAGCCCGTGTTTCTCCGTCATCCAGGCTAAACTCCCGTGTCCAACAATGGGAACACCTTCCAGCCCCACAAGTTTCAGACCAAGTTCCGCCTCAGGTGTATCGAAGAAATCGCCCGGTGGTTGTGAAGGCCGGTTGGTGAAGACGGCGGCAGAATGATCTTTCACTGCAAGCCACTTATGTAATTGCTTAGTTTGATGTTCATCGAGGGCCGGGACGTCCAGGGTGAGTAAATACCCATCGGAAGGCTTGCTGGCATCCAGGCCATACAACTCACGGAAGACCTGACTGCCAAGTATCAGTTCTTGAAACAGGCGATGCGTGAGCGAGTCTTTGAGTTGTCTGGCATTGCGCAGGATCCCCTGAAGGATTTCGACTTGTGTTGAAGAGAGGTCATATTGGCTTAACAGCAATCGTTCCGCATCGGCCAAAGAAGGAACCACAGCGTAACCCGGCGTAGAAAGGGATCGGAAAAAGGCTCGAAAATCGGGTGACGCCAGATCGTGCAGCTCAACTTCTGGAAGTGGTGGTTGATTCGGTAAACTGCGTTCGGGATCAAGCTCCCATACCCGCTCCAGCAACAGCGCATAGCAGATGGCTGAGGAATCCCACTCACTGGTCACCCCGATGGATTCGAAGAAATGCACGTCTTCCTGCGTGAGGCCCACCTGGCGAAACCCCAATGCACGGCCGATGCTTTCAACCACTTCCCGCAGCGCTTGATGATAGGCCCGCGCCTCGAGCAGCACACCATCCATGTCGAAAAGCAAAATCTTCATACTGCAATTTACCCGGAGAGTTCGTGGCGCCGGGCAAGTTCCGCTTCCACATCCGCAAGACTCATTTCGCGCGCCACGAGTAGGACGAGTGTGTGGTAGAACAGGTCGGCGATCTCCTCGATCAAGCGTTGATCGCCCTGCCCTTTCGCGGCCAAGATGACCTCCATGGTTTCCTCCCCGACTTTCTTGAGGATCTCATCCTCCCCGGCATTCAATAAGCGGGCTGTATACGAACCCTCGGGCGCTTTATCCTTGCGGTCTTCGAGAATGACCAGCAGATCATCAAGCTTCATCGATGTCCTCCAGTTCCTGAAAGAAACAGGATCGCGCGCCGGTATGGCAGGCGGGCCCGGATGCCTCCACCTGCAGCAGGAGTACATCGGCGTCGCAGTCGGCCCGAATCTGGCGCAGGTAGAGTACGTTGCCGGAGGTTTCCCCCTTGCGCCAGAGTTCCTGGCGGCTGCGGCTCCAAAAGTGCACCTCGCCGGTCTGGCGCGTCAAACGCAGTGACTCGGCGTTCATCCAGGCCATCATCAACACTTCACCGCTGGCTTCGTCCTGCACGATGGCAGGGATCAACCCGCGCTCGTTATATTTCAATTTCATATCAGCCCTCAATGCCCTTCCCCCCAACCTGCCAGCCATCTCGCTCCGGCCGGATGGGCAACCCCTGCTCCAGCAGAAACGCTTTCACTTCCCCGACCGTGAGCTCCTTGTCGTGGAAAAGTGAGGCGGCCAGCGCAGCATCGGCTTTGCCCTGGGTAAGTACATCGGCGAAGTGCTGTAGAGTCCCCGCACCGCCGCTGGCGATCAACGGCACCTGGACAGCATCCGCAACGGTTCGCGTGAGTTCGATATCGTAGCCAGCGAGCGTGCCGTCACCATCCATGCTGGTGAGTAATATTTCGCCTGCGCCCAGATCCACCGCCTTGCGGATCCATCCCAGCGCGTCGATGCCGGTAGGGGTACGCCCACCGCTCACGTAAACCTCCCACGATCCGGGGGAAATCCGTTTGGCGTCCACCGCCAGCACGATGCATTGGCTGCCGAAACGCTCGGCGCCTTCTGCCAGAATTTCCGGCCGCTTGACTGCAGCAGAATTGACGCTGACTTTATCCGCACCCGCTAAGAGTAATTTTCGCATGTCCTCCAGGCTGCGGATGCCACCGCCGACGGTAAGCGGCAGAAAGACCTGATCTGCCACGCTGCGTACCATCGTCACCGTGGTCTCCTTGCCCTCCGGTGTGGCGGAGATGTCCAAAAATACCAACTCGTCGGCGCCCATCTCGTCGTAAATTCGTGCCTGTTCCACCGGGTCGCCCGCGTCGCGCAGGTTGACGAAGTTCACGCCCTTGACCACGCGTCCGTCTTTGACATCCAAGCAGGGAATGATGCGTTTGGCTAACATTGCAGCGCCTCCTCCAGGGAGAATTTGCCATCGTACAGGGCGCGGCCTACGATCACACCCGGCAGACCCGCCTGGCGCACCCGACGGATATCTTCAAGCGAGTCGACACCACCGGAGGCGATCACCCGCATGCTCGTCGCTTCCGCCAATTTTTGAGATAGATCGACGTTGACACCACTTCCCATGCCATCCCGGCTGATGTCGGTGATAATAATCGTTTCCACGCCGTCTTTATGGAGTTCGCCTACCAAGGAAAAGACATCGACACCAGTGTCATCCACCCAACCCCGTGTATGCACACGCCCTTCGCGCGCATCTACCCCAACCGCCAGATGCTTGGAACCGAATTTCGCCACAATTTCACCGAGCAATTCCGGGTTCTCGACCGCGGCGGTGCCTATCACGGCGCGCTGCACACCCAGGTCTAATACCGTCTGCACCATATCCAACGAACGTAGACCACCGCCAAGCTGCACTTGCGCTCCCGTTCCGAGGATGGCCTGAAGCGCGACACGATTGGCATCATCCGCCTCGCCAAAAGCACCATCCAAGTTGACCACGTGCAGCCATTCTGCCCCCGCCGCCATCCAACGGTTTGCCACTCCGGCAGGATTGTCATCGAAAACCGTCTTGCGGGCGGGATCTCCCTGTTTCAGGCGAACGACCTGACCTTCTCGCAGATCGATCGCCGGATATATAATGAATTCATCCATCAGCACTTCTCCACAAAGTTCCGCAGGATGGTCAGACCCACCCGCTGACTCTTTTCCGGGTGAAACTGCACCCCGTAGAGAGCGCCACGCCCCGTAACGGAACAGTAACGCACACCATACTCCGTCTCCCCCAGCGTGTCCTCGGGCTGCGCATCGCAGTAGTAGCTGTGATTGAAATAAGCATACACACCGGGCGGCAGCCCGTCGAGTAAGGGACTTTCCCGACGAGGCTTTACTTTATTCCATCCGGTTTGGGGGACGGTCAATTCAGGTGTTTCGAAGCGTCTGACCGTGCCCGGCAAGAATCCCAAGCCGGCGTGACGCCCGTACTCTTCGCTTTCCTCAAAGAACACCTGCATGCCGACGCAGATACCCAACAACGGCGTGCCCCGCGCCACAACCGTCTTGATCGGTTCGATCAATCCACGTGATTCGAGCCCCGCCATGCCGTCTCCAAAAGCGCCCACGCCGGGCAGCACGACTTTATCGGCATCCAGAACTACTTGTGGATCCGAAGTCCGGATAACCTCCGCACCGACGGTTGTCAACGCTTTCTCCACCGACCGCAGGTTTCCAATACCGGAATCGACCAGTGCGATCAGCCCCATAACACATCACTCTCCCTGTACTCGGATGTCAACATGATTACAACACACCCTTGGTACTCGGCACGCCCGTGCGGCGCGGATCGAGGCGCGTCGCTTCTCCCAGGGCGCGTCCCAACGCTTTAAACAACGCTTCCGCGCCGTGGTGATCGTCCTCGCTGTAGAACAACGCGGCGTGCAGGTTGGCGCGTGCGGTGGTGGCCAGTGAGACGAAGCAGTGACGCACCATACTCACCGGCATCTGTCCCAGGGAATAACCCTGCCAATCGGCCTGAAAGACCGCGTAGGGACGACCCGAGAGATCGACCACGACGCGCGCCAGGGCCTCATCCATGGGCACGTAGGCCGAACCCATGCGCACGATGCCTTTCCGATCGCCCAGGGCCTGGTCGAAAGCCTGCCCCAGGACCAGGGCGCAATCTTCAACCGTGTGATGGGCATCAATCTCCAAATCGCCTTTGGCTTTCAACGTCAAATCGAACATGCCGTGCACCGCGACGTGTTGCAGCATGTGATCGAAAAAGCCTACGCCTGTGTCGATATCGTTTTTTCCGGCACCATCCAGGCTGAGTTGAAGCTGGATGTCGGTCTCCGTTGTCTTTCGTTCAATTTTCGCTTTTCGCATGGTCTACTCCATCGCTGCCAGGGCAGCCAACAAGGCATCGCTTTGGGCCGGTGTTCCGACGCTGATACGGATGTGATCGCGCACTCCCGGCTTGTTGAAATAGCGCACCAGGATCCCTGCACCCTCCAGAGCCTGCTTCAAATCCGTCGCCGGACGGTTGACGACTTGACATAAGATAAAATTCGTTTGTGATGTATAAGGGCTCAAATACGGTACTTCTTCCAGCAATTCAAACAAACGCTGGCGTTCGGTCACGAGCTTACGGACATTCTCCTGCAAAGCCTCGATATTCTCCAAGGATGCCAACGCGGCTGTAGCTCCCGCTACAGAGACGTTATAGGGTTGTTTGATCTTCCATAAGTACGGCATCAGCTCTTCTGGGAAAACGCCGTAGCCCACGCGCATTCCTGCCAGCCCTGCCCATTTGCTGAAGGTCTGCAGCACGATCATGTTTTGGTGATCGAACACCTGAGTTAAACGACTGGAATTGGGTTCGGCAAACTGCACGTAAGCCTCGTCAACCACCACAACAAGCGGCATCGCCAGGATTCGATCCAGCACGTCTTGCGGCAGCACGCCGCCGTCCGGGTTGTTGGGCGAGGCCAGGAAAAGCAGCTTCGGTTTGTACTCTGCTGCAGCCTGTTCAATCCCCTCCATGTCGAGGCTGAAATCCGGCTTGCGAGGCACTTCCACCAAACCCGCGTTGTTTACACCCGCCCCGAAGGCGTACATACCGAACGTAGGTGGGCAGTTGAGCAGCACGTCACCAGGATCGAGGAACAAGCGCATGATCAAGTCGATCAACTCGTCTGCACCGGCACCCATCATCAGGTTTTCGATGGGTACATCAAGTTGTTTTGCGAGTGCTTTGCGCAGTAATCTACTCTCCGGATCGGGATAAATGTGCGCATACTGCAGATCCTGCAGTGCCACGAGTGCCGCTGGATCCGGGCCGTACGGATTCTCGTTTGCGTTGAGCTTCACAATCTCCGCCGGATCCCTGCCCAATTGCTGCGCGACGACGTCGAAAGGATAAACGGGCTGATACGCCTCCATGTCCCGAATGTGGGCGCGGATCAGCTTCGCTGCGTCGGTCATTTCTCCCTCTCCATGCGTTTCTCGGCCGCGGCGGCGTGGGCGGTGAGAGTCTCGACCTGCGCGATCTGCGCCGCCATGGCACTGAGCGTTTCACTGGTCTCCTCGTCCAGGGCGATCAGACTGGTGATCTTCACGAAATCCCATACGTTCAACGGGGAAGCGAAGCGCGCCGTCCCACCGGTGGGCATGATGTGACTCGGCCCGGCGACGTAATCCCCGAGCACCTCGAAGGAACGTTCGCCCATGAATATCCCACCCGCATTGCGGATCTTGGCTGCCAGACCTTCAACATCCGCCACGCAGAGACAGAGATGCTCTGCAGCATAGTCGTTGGCCAGTGCGGCCGCTGAGTCCAAATCCGGCGTTATCACAATCCCGCCATTATTCTCCAAAGAGGCGGTGATAATCTCTGCTCGTGAAAGAGTCTCCAACTGCCCTGCCACTGCCGCCTGCACCGCTTCAGCCAGATTTCGATCGGGCGTCAGCAGGATTGCGCTGGCCAGCGGATCGTGCTCGGCCTGGGCCAGCATATCCGCGGCCACCCATTGCGGATTGGCCGTCTCGTCGGCGATGATCATCGTCTCGGTGGGGCCCGCCAGGCCTTCGATCCCGACCACCCCGAATACCTGCTGCTTGGCCAGCGTGACGAATAGATTTCCGGCGCCGACGATCTTGTCGACGCGCGGTACGCTTTCGGTGCCGTAAGCCATGGCAGCGATCGCCTGCGCTCCGCCGATGGTGTAGACCTGCTTCAATCCACAGATATACGCCGCAGCTAAAATGGTTACGTGGGGCTGCGGCGGCGTACAGATCACAATCTCGCGCACACCGGCGACCTGCGCCGGAATGACGGACATGAGCAGTGAGGAAGGCAGCGGCGCCGAACCACCCGGCACATATACACCGGCGCGTTCAATCGCTGCGACTCGTTGGCCCAATTTGCCCCCCATTTCTTCTGTGGTCCAGGATGCTTTCGGTTGACGCTCGTGAAAGTCACGAATCCGTTGCGCAGAAAGACGCATCGCCTCAGAAAGTGCCTGCGGCAAAGAATTGAAGGCCTCTGCAAGTGTTTCTTCCGGAATGCGCAGGTCATCCAAGCTGACTCTGTCCAATGTTTCCGTCCATCGCTGGACGGCAGCATCGCCATCTTTGCGCACTGATTTGAGAATGCGGGTTACGGCCTTCGCTGGGCCAACACCCTCACCAAAGATCTTCGCCACGCTATCCAGAAGCGCCTGCGGATAATCTTCCAGCGCCGCCGGGTCACGGCGCAGGATGGTCTCTTTCGCCTTGTCGATATCGAATATCTTGAGCATGATGCTTATTGACTCCTATACATGCAACGAATTCTGACTTCAGTCTTCAAGCGCCTGCAGCATGGCCACACAGGCTTCCGGCTGCTCCTCAAAAATATAGGTTACCGGTGTGACGACGACTCCGCTGCCGCCGATAGCGCGCAGCTCCTGGATGACCTGCGCCAGGTCGTCGCGGGCTACGACTATATGCACCGCGAACCAATCCCCGCTCCGTTTCGTGATCACAGGTGAAATCGTCGGTCCCTGCAAACCACCGATCACGGACTGATCGAACATGCGCTCGGCAATGACCTTCGTTGATTCACCGCGGATATTGGCGAAAATCGAGACATTTCCCGCCGCACGCATGTGCGCCACCACAAATTCCAGCAGCTGCTGGGCTTTGGCGAGCACCTCGGGTCTCGTTTTTAACGAATTTCGATTGGCAATTAAACAAGCCTGTGACTCCAGCACAAGGCCGTCTTCCAGCGAGCGTAGTCGGTTATCGCGCAGCGTTGTGCCCGTGGATACCAGATCGACGATCAAATCCGCGTAACCGATCGCCGGGGCGACCTCCAGCGTGCCCTCCGCTCGGATCAGGCGTGTGTCATCCAAATCGTAACGTGCTAAAAATTCAGCGGACACGTTGGGATACTTTGTGGCTACACGCAGCGGACGGTCGAGTTCGGCGCGCATCTTGGCAAGATCGGCCATCGTGCGAATCTGCTCCCAGCTCTCGGGTACGATCACATTCAGCGTACAACCACCGTAGCCCAACGCTTCCAGCATGACCAAAATCTCACCATTCTCGCCCTTGCGCTCCATCACCGTGTCCATGCCGGTAATGCCGAAATCAACGCTGCCGTCGCGCACGCTGACCACGATGTCACCGGCCCGCTGGAAGAGCACGGTGAGATCCGGCATAACCGGAATGGTCGCCTCGAACTGGCGCGGATTGGGCTTTGCGACGTTTAGCCCCGCCTCGCTGAGGAAAGCCATCGTCTCCCCTTCCATGCGTCCTTTACTGGGTAGCGCCAGACGAACATCACTGCGTTGCACACTCATCAAATCCTCCAAATAAAAAGAGCCCTCTCGATTCAGGAGGGCTGCATGGGTTCTCAGTTGAATACCACGACGCGCTTTAAAGCTCTCCTGACCGATCACTGGGTCGGTAATGATGATGGTAATAGATCAGAGAAAAGCTTGCGTCGTTCATACTGTGCCAGATTGTATACCATTTTTCAGCAGAAGGAAAGGGCTTATACCCCTCCGAAATGAAGATTCCCCCATTCGCGACAGCCCATCCCGCCTAACATTCCGCGAGAATAAAAACCGTAAAAAACCAATCGATTCAGCCGCCAATGGCATCTTTAGAACGCTTGACTTCCCTGCCGCGCAGGTTGGAATCGAGGATGCGCTTGCGGATGCGTAAACTCTTGGGGGTAACTTCGAGCAGCTCGTCATCCCCCAGATACTCGATGGCCTGGTCAAGGCTCATCTCGCGCGGCGGAGTGAGTCGCTCATCGATCTCGCGAAACGACGAACGCACGTTGGTGACGTGTCGCTTTTTGCACACATTAACAACAAGATCTTCGGGACGCTGATTCTCGCCGACCACCATACCCTCATATACTTCGACCCCGGGTCCGATGAACAGCACCCCTCGCTCCTCCGCATTCTTCAGTCCGTACGTCGTGGTGATACCATGCTCCCATGCGACCAACGATCCCTGAGATCTCCCAAGATCCCCGCCGGAGATGGGGAGATAATCGTGGAACACGCTGTGCATGAACCCTGCACCTCGCGTGGCGGTCATGAAACGGTGACGAAACCCCATCAATCCACGTGTGGGCACCAGATAGCTCAATCGCACGACGTCCTCCAGGTTTTCCTGTAAATCCAGCATTTTACCCCGCCGTTTGCCAAGCATCTCCACCACAGTTCCAACGGAATCCGATACGGTATCGATGTAGACCTCTTCCCAGGGTTCGAGCACAATGCCATCATCGTTGCGAAGAATTACTTCGGGGCGCGAAGCCTGGAATTCATACCCTTCACGGCGCATGGTTTCGATCAAGATCGCCAAATGCAGTTCTCCCCTTCCGGAGACCGTGAAAGATTCCGCCGAATCGCCATCTTCTACTCTCAAGGCGACGTTGGTGCGAATTTCATCAAACAACCTTTCCCGCAGTTTGCGGGAAGTGCTCCAGCGACCCTCACGACCGTTGAAGGGAGACGTGTTGACGGCGAAAGTCATGCGCACCGTCGGTTCCTCTACCTGAATGGGGGGTAACGGGACCGGATGCTCAGAATCGGCCAGCGTTTCTCCGATTCTTACATCCTCCAAGCCCGCCAAAACAACGATTTCTCCAGCGCAGACTGTTTCCACCTCGACGAGATCCAGCCCCTGATACAGATGAAGATAACGCGCTTCGATCGGTACGATCTGACTATCGCGGCTGATGCGTGCCAATGGCATGCCAACGTGTACTGTACCGGCGGCAATCCGACCTGAAGCAGTCACCCCGCGGTAGGAATCATAGCCCAGCGTAGTCACCAGCATCTGGAACGGCGCTTGGGGATCAACCTGCGGGGCAGGGATGTGGCGCAAGATGGCTTCGAACAGCGGCTGCAGATTCGGTCCCAGTTCGAATGTGTTACCCGCCTGACCTTCTATCGCATTGGTGTAGATTACGGGGAAATCGGCTTGCTCATCTGAAGCGCCCAACTGGATAAATAGATCGAAGGTCTGATCCAACGCCTGATTCGGATCTGCCCCCCTGCGATCCACCTTGTTGATCACCACCACCGCACGAAGTCCCATCTCCAACGCTTTTCGTAAAACGAAGCGCGTCTGCGGCATCGGTCCTTCTGCCGCATCGACCAGCAGCAGCACGCCATCGACCATGTTCAACACTCGCTCGACCTCTCCACCGAAATCAGCATGGCCTGGGGTATCGACGATATTGATCTTCACCCTCTCGCCGATGGCTTCATCGAAAATGGAAATCGACGTGTTCTTGGCCAAAATGGTGATACCCCGCTCACGTTCGAGTTCGTTTGAATCCATCACCCGCTCGATAACGAGCTGATTCTCACGGAATATTTTGGCCTGCTTTAGCATCCCATCGACCAGCGTGGTCTTACCGTGGTCAACGTGTGCGATGATGGCGATATTACGTAATTCTTTACGTTCAACGTTCATCTCTCGATATAACCTCTATCTATGTACCTACGCAAATAAAGACCCCGGCTTTGAATCGCCGAGGTCGGTTCATTGCTAGTTCGAATCATATCAGACCTGACTTGCTTTGTGAAGATGGAAATGCACCGATTTCCTCCCCCTGAAGGCCAAGCATCAAAACGACAAAAATCCGTGAGTATCGCAGTCCAGCACGATAATTTATAAAGATCTGACTTCATTGGCCCTTTCAACGGCAACATCTCTGATATTGTGAACAAAATTCGTAAACCGATGTATTTCTCTTGTATACTTCATCGCTGCAAACGACCTTGACAAACCTGAACATTTATCATATACATATGCCAGTATGTTAACCTATTTTGCCCCTGCCCCACGTTATCGTCGTCCGCGCCGGACCAATGGTCTGGTATTTGGGGTTGCTGAACGGCATTAAGTTCATCTTGTGTCATACCCCGCCAGACCGCACCATGGGTCTGGCGGTTTTTTTTTGGAGGTCTAATGATCGAAGTCGGCGTAATTGGCGCCACGGGCTACACCGGATGGGAACTGATCCGGCTGCTCGTCAATCACCCACAGATCAATTTGCGTTTTGCCACCTCGAAGTCACGCGCCGGGGAGAGCCTGGGTGCGGTGTTTCCTTCCGCCCCGGATATCCCACTGATCGATCCTAAAAAAGCGCCCATGAAAGACACGCAAGTCGTGTTCCTGTGCCTGCCACACGCCGAATCGGCAAGCGTGGCTGTGGAAGCGTTGGATGCAAATGTGCGCGTCATCGATCTCAGCGCAGACTTTCGCCTGCGGGACGCAGCCGTCTACCAGAAATGGTACAAGGTGGAGCACCCCGCTCCCGAGCTATTGGATGAAGCAGTCTACGGGCTGACGGAAGTTACACGCGCCGATCTGCCCGAAGCACGCCTGGTCGCCAATCCGGGCTGCTATCCGACCAGCGTGCTGCTGGCGCTCAAGCCGCTTCTCGACCAGGACGCCATCAACGATACGATCATCGTGGACTCGAAATCGGGCGTTTCCGGTGCAGGCCGCAAACCGAAACTGATATCGCACTACGTCGAAGTTGAAGGCAATCTCTCGCCCTACAGTCTCGGCCGCAAGCATCGCCATCTGCCCGAGATGGAACAGGTCGCAGCCTGGTGGTCGAAGAAGGCACCGGCGATGATCTTCTCGCCGCATCTCATTCCCGCGCCTCGCGGCTTGCTTTCCACGATCTACGTCAAGCTTGACGCGGGTTGGAATGAAGCAAAGGTCCACGATTTATACAACCAAGCCTACGGTAACGAAGCCTTTATTCACGTGTTGGCAGAGGGTGAAAACGCAACATACGCCCACGTCAACTACACCAACCGCTGCACCATCGGCTTGGCATTGGCTGGGGAAACACTCATCATCACCTCCGCAATCGACAATCTGATTAAGGGCGCCTCCGGTCAGGCGATACAGAACATGAACGCCATGTTCGGCATCGACGAGACCGTTGGGCTGCCGCTGTGAAACGAGGTCTGTAGCCATGCGCGTGATTAAGATTGGTGGAAACGAACTCGATAAACCGGATTTCATGCCCACTTTTGCCAAAGTGCTGCACGACATGGCAGAGCCTACGGTCGTCGTACACGGCGGCGGCAAGGCGGTCGATGAACTGCAACATCGACTGGGCCAGAAAACGGTCAAGATCCAGGGCATGCGCCGCACCGATCCCGATACGCTGCGCACCGCGTTAATGGTGCTCTGCGGTTTGGTCGGAAAGCAGCTCGCTGCCGCTCTATTGAATGCCGGAGTGAATGCCGTCAGCATGTGTGGTGTGGACGGCGGGCTTCTGCGGGTGAAGAAACTGGAGATCCCCGAGGGCGATCTTGCTTTTGTTGGCGAGATAACCTCCGTGCGGGACGATCTGTTGACGAATTGGCTCCAGCAGGGCATCACCCCGGTAATCGCGCCGATTTCACTCGGCATGGACGGACAGATCTACAACGTCAACGCAGACCAAGCTGCGAGCGCCATCGCCGTGGCCATCCAGGCCGAATATATCGACTTCGTCTCCAACGTACCCGGTGTACTCGTCGATGAAGACATACTTTCCAGCCTCACCCAAAGTGAGGCTGGTTTATTAATCAGCAGCGGTGCGATCAACGGCGGTATGGTTCCCAAAGTGCAGGCCGCCCTGGAAGTGTCGAAAAAGGGTATTCCAAACGTGCGCATCGTCGATCTCGCCGGACTCAAGCAGGGTGGCGGCACGACGTTCACCCTGCCCGAATCCCAACCATCCCATTCGATAACAAGTTAACCAATGAAGGTGCCCCATGAACCCGAGTGAAATCCCACACGCCGAAGCCCAACTCATCGTTCCTACCTATTCTCGCCCCGATATGGTTTTCACTCACGGTGAAGGGGTGTACTTATTCGACAGTGAAGGCAAGCGTTATCTGGATATGGTCAGCGGCATCGCTGTCGTAGCACTGGGTCACAGTGATCCCGAATGGGCGCAGGCGGTCGCAGACCAGGCCGGCAAACTGACCCACGTCAGCAACCTGTATCACACTACACCCCACATCGAACTCGCCAAACGCCTGGTGGACTCATCCTTCGCTGATCGTGTCTATTATTGCAATTCGGGTTCGGAAGCGAACGAAGCGGCACTCAAATTCGCCCGAAAATGGGCGGGGAAAAACCACGGAACGAAGAAAAAGCGGGTCGTTGCATTCGAACACAGCTTTCACGGCCGCACCTACGGTGCGCTTTCCCTAACTCATAAAGCCAAATATCGAGAGCCCTTCGCTCCCTTGCTGCCCGAGATCACATTTCTTCCTTTCAATAATATTCAAGCCTCCCAAGAGGCGATCGATGACAAGACCTGCGCCGTCTTCGTCGAACCGCTGCAGGGTGAAGGCGGCGTCAACCCGGCGCAGGGTGATTTCTTGCGCGCACTACGCGAATACTGCGATGCAAACAACGCCATCCTCGTGTTCGACGAAGTGCAGTGCGGATTGGGCCGAACCGGCTACCTGTGGGCGCATGAGGCCCATGGCGTCTACCCAGACATCATGACCCTGGCCAAGCCACTCGCCGGTGGTCTGCCCATTGGCGCCACACTGGTCACCGAAGAGATCGCCCAGGCAATCGGTGTGGGGGACCATGGCAGTACGTTCGCCGCCGGGCCGCTCGTCTGCCGCGCTGCCCAGGTGGTTTTCGATCGCATCGCCCAGACGGAATTCCTACAAGCTGTTCGCACCAAGGGCGAAAAAGTAATGAGTCAATTAATGGAATTGCCCACGGATCACATTGCAGAGGTGCGCGGCGCCGGATTGTTGATCGGCATCGAATTGGACCAATCGGTCAAACCCCTAATTGAAGCAGCTCGCCAAAAGGGTCTACTGGTCGTAAACGCCGGAGAAAACGTACTGCGAATTTGCCCGCCGTTGATCATCAGCGAGCAAGAACTCGAAGAGGGGCTGGGTATTTTAAGCGATTGTATATCTAATCTATAATGTACAGGAGATGTTGCATGAGAACCACCCGAACGGGGAAGCACTCGGATGTCGCCGGGATTGCACAACTGGTGGATATCCACGCTCGTAATGGAAATATATTGCCGCGCTCCGTCGAAGCGATCCAGGAGAGCATTAACAATTGGATCGTGGTCAACGGAGACGAATCCATCGTCGCCTGCGGATCACTATTTTTCCACACCCCACACCTGGCAGAAATACGCTCCCTGGTCGTCGATGAACGGACGGAAGGGACCGGCCTGGGATCGGCCATCGTCAAAGCGTTGATCGATGAAGCCCAAAACCGCGGCGTTCATACCCTATTCGCATTGACACGCGTGGTACCGTTTTTTGAACGTCTTGGATTTATACTCGGTGTTAAAGAATGGTTTCCCGAAAAGGTCTGGCACGACTGTGCGAACTGCCCGGTGCGGGATCGGTGTGATGAGAACGCTGTCGTTTTGCGTTTGAGTGATAAACACGCACCTGCCTATGGGGCCATCGAAAAGGAAAATGGAGGTCATAATGTCCAAACCAAAAATCAATAAAGCCGTATTGGCCTATTCCGGTGGCCTGGATACTTCGGTGATCGTACCCTGGTTGCGTGAAAACTATGGTTGCGAAGTGATTTGCTTCTGTGCCGATGTCGGTCAGGGTGAAGAACTCTCTGGCTTGGAGGAAAAAAGCCTCGCTTCCGGCGCCAGCAAATTGGTCAAAGAAGATTTACGCGAAGAATTCGCCAGCGATTTCCTCGTGCCCATGATCCAATCTGGAGCAATCTACGAATCACAGTACTTGCTGGGAACTTCGATCGCCCGGCCACTGATCGCCAAATGGCAGGTCGCCGTTGCCGAAGCGGAGGGCGCGGACGCTGTGGCACACGGCTGCACGGGCAAGGGAAACGATCAAGTACGTTTCGAACTCACCTATAAAGCACTCAATCCCACTTTGAAAGTAATAGCGCCCTGGCGTGAATGGGACATCCGCTCACGGGAAGACGCACTTGCGTATGCCAAGAAATACAACGTTCCCGTGGCTGCAAAATCCGGATCGATGTACAGCCGCGACCGCAACCTGTGGCACATCTCCCACGAGGGCGGCTTGCTCGAAAATCCGGCAAATGCAGCCGAGGAAGACATCTTCCAATGGACCACCGCACCGGAGCATGCTCCCGATGAGCCGGAAGAAGTCGAGATCGGCTTCGAGGCCGGCGTTCCGGTCTCCGTGAACGGCGAGTCGCTCACTCCAGCGGCGCTGATCGAGCGCCTCAACGAGCTGGGGGCTCGCCACGGTGTCGGGCGGGTGGATCTGGTCGAAAACCGCCTGGTTGGCATGAAGTCACGCGGCGTGTATGAGACACCTGGCGGCACGCTCCTTTACAGCGCCCATCGAGAGTTGGAATCATTGTGTCTGGATCGGGATATGCTGCACTTCAAAGAGCAGATCGCTCTGCGCTACGCCGAATTGGTCTACTTCGGCAAGTGGTACACCAATTTGCGACAGGCGATCCAGGCTTTCATCACCGAAACGCAGCGCAACGTCACCGGCTGGACACGCTTGAAGCTTTATAAAGGGAACGTCACCACCATGGGCCGCTACAGCGAGAACAGCCTCTATCGGGAAGATTTCGCCACCTTTGGCGAGGATGATGTTTACAATCAGATAGATGCCGAAGGTTTCATCAACCTCTTCGGCCTGCAGATGAAAGTGCAGGCGATGCTGGGCATCCCCTTTGATGACAAGACACACCTCACCAAACCGGATTACTCCAAGTTCAAGAGGGACTAAATGCAACGTATCACAGACGGCACGATCACTTCACCGAAGGGATTTTTATCCGGCGCTGCCACCTGCGGGTTGAAAGAAAAGGGCGCCATGGATATAGCCCTGATTCTCTCCGAGCAAGACTGTAATGGCGCGGGCGTGTTCACACGTAACGAAGTCGTCGCCGCACCGGTGATCGTCGATCGACAGGTGCTGGCAGACAATCCCACAAAACTGCGCGGCGTCGTTGCCAACGCAGGCATCGCCAATGCCTGTACCGGACCGGAAGGACTGCAGGCTTGCAAACGAATGCAAGAACTGGCCGCGAGATGCGCAGGATGTGCGCCGGAACAGATTCTGGTTCTCTCGACCGGCGTGATTGGCGTGCAGTTGGATCTCGGCAAAATCGCTGTTGGGATCGAACACGCCTGTCGGCACCTTTCTGCGAACAACGGCAAGGACACCGCTCGCGCCATCATGACTACCGATACACGTCCCAAACATACGGCGGTACGTACAGCGTTGGATGCGGGAGAGGTGACGATCGGCGGCATCGCCAAGGGGTCAGGAATGATCCATCCGGACATGGCCACCATGCTTGCTGTACTCACCACAGATGCGATTGTTCCGGCAGAAGCCCTCGACGGCATGTTGAGGAAAATGATGGATCGTTCCTTCAATCGGATTTCCATCGATGGCGATACCAGCACCAACGACACCGTGCTCCTCCTGGCCAACGGCGCCAGTGGCGTGACCCTGCAAGATGATGCTGCGAAAGCAGCATTCGAAGAAGCCCTCGAAGCGGTATGTGTTGAATTGGCGCACGACATCGTGCGCGATGGCGAGGGCGCCTCGAAGTTCATCACCCTGCAGGTATGCGGTGCTCGTTCGCCGGATGAAGCCCTGGCGGTAGCCCGCACCATCGCCACCTCCCCACTGGTAAAAACCGCCTTCGCGGGCGGAGATCCCAATTGGGGACGCATCTTTATGGCTGCCGGTAAAGCGAATGTAGCGCTAAACACCGAACGCATGGCCTTGTGGATCAGCAACGGCAAGCGCGATGATTTTCAATTGGTCGACAAGGGCATCCCGCTCGAGTATGATGAAAATCAAGCTGAGGCGATCTTCGCCGAAGACGAGATCCTCGTACGCCTGGATTTGGGGCTGGGAGAGGCCGATACGACGGTTTGGACCTGCGATTTGACTCACGAATACATATCGATCAACGCCGATTACCGATCCTGAGAGCAACACAGCCTTCACTGTCTCTGACATCGACGCCATCGAGCAAAGGCCAGTCACGCGAAAAGGATACTTCAATATGAAACTATGGGGCGGACGAATGTCCAAGCCAACCGATCAGCTTGTGCATGAGCTCAATGCCAGTTTCTCTTTTGACGTGCGCTTGTACCACGAGGACATCCTCGGCAGTCAGGCCTGGGCGCGCGCCCTGGCGAAAGCGGGAGTCATCAACGCCGAGGAATCCAAAGAACTGATCGACGGGCTCGATGCCGTCTCGCAAGAATTCGAAACGGGCAAATTTCAGGCTGCGGAAAGCGACGAAGACATTCATACCGCCGTCGAACGCAGACTGACCGAGATCGTTGGTCCTGTAGCCGGCAAACTGCACAGCGGTCGCAGCCGCAACGACCAGGTGGCAACCGACTTTCGCCTGTGGATCATGAATGCTTGTAAGCAACTCGAACAAGCGACCACTGACCTCTGCCAGGCGATGCTGGAAAACGCCGAACGAGATCTCCATACACCCATGCCTGGTTACACCCATTTGCAGCATGCGCAGATAGTCACCTGGGGGCATTGGCTGCTTTCGCATTTCTGGACTTTAATCCGTGATCGGGAACGGTTGGCAAACGCACAAACATCCGCCGCCGTCCTTCCCCTGGGCTCGGGCGCCCTGGCGGGTACATCCTTCCCCATCGACCGGGTATTGCTGGCGAAAGACCTCGGCTTTGCAAGCGTCTCCGAGAACAGCATCGACGCCGTCTCTGATCGAGACTTCGCCCTCGACTTTCTACACGCCTGCGCGGCAATGGGCGTCCATCTCAGCCGTCTGGCGGAGACGCTGATTCTTTTTAACAGTCCCGAATTCGGATTCATCGAGATCGACGACGCCTATGCCACCGGATCGAGCCTCATGCCGCAGAAGAAAAACCCCGATCCGCTCGAACTGGCCCGGGGCAAAACTGGACGCCTGATCGGCAACCTGACCGGCTTGCTGACGACCTTGAAAGGGCTGCCGTCCGCATACGACAAGGATTTGCAGGAGGACAAGGAAGCGGTCTTCGATTCCTACGACACGCTCAGCCTGCTGCTCCCCGTGCTGACCGGATTGATCCAAACCCTGCAGCTGCATCCGGAACGCATGCGGGAAAAGTTGAGCGCCGATCTGTTTGCCACCGATCTGGCTGATTACTTGGTGAGTAAAGGGGCACCCTTCCGGGAGGCGCATGCATTGGTAGGGAAAGCGGTGCGCCGGGCTTCCGATAACAAGACCACCTTGAAGGATTTAAGCCTCGAGGAATATCGATCCATCAGCAAGCACTTCGAAGCGGACATCGCCGAAATATTCGATTTTAAAGCCTCACTCAACCGCAGGAACGCGAGTGGAGGGACGTCTGAGGCCGCGTTGAAAAAGCAGTTGAAAGCGGCAAGGAAAGAGCTGCATTAATGCCAAACCTGAAAAATTGCGACACAGTCGACGAATTTTCCAGGTCTGATTTTAGATTTTCTTCGTAGTTATGCAGGATTTTTGTAAAAACCTACACAATCGCCGTTGCTGGTTCTTCGTTGGACCAACGTTCCACAACGTACTTCGTGAGCAACGCGCCGATGATCAGCGAAATCCACAGCAGCCCAAACAACAAGGCTTTTGCCATGGCTTCATCTGCACCCGGTGTGTTCTGCACCAGATTGATGAGAATATCGTGTACGTAATGAAAGATGATCGCCGACAGCAGAGAACCCGTTTTCAGGACCACGTAGGTATAAAGAAGTCCCATGAAGAAAATACTGATGATATCGACGATCATGTGCAAGTCAATGTGTAATGGGTCCAGATGGATGATGGCAAACAAAAATGCAGCCAGGAATATTGCCCTGCGCTCTGAGAACACGCGCAGGAAAAGCACCAGAATGATGCCCCGGAAGAAAACCTCTTCCCAAATGCCGCGCGTGAGTCCTTTGACCCAGCGTAAAGCGGGTACGGTGCTCCAGTCGAGTACGAAGTGCTTCGTGATCAGCGAGGCCAGGAGAATGCTGCCCAGGGTGAGTGCAGCCAGCAGCAGACCGAGTAGAACGTTCCGCACCACAGGTTTCATCGGCAGCAAGCGAATATCGTAACAGTATTCCCGCAGCGACTTGCGACCGTTCGGCAGCCCCAAGACGTAAGGCATGAGGATCAGTGCCAGGATACCCAGAGCGATAAAGTAGAGCAGAGCGGGCACGTACGTCCCCGGCAGTGTCTCCAATAACCCCAGCAGCAGGTAAACGATGGCGGTTAACGCAATGGCTGGACGGGGAAAATTGGCCAGTGGTGCATTGTATTGGGTTTGGTTCTCTTTCATGCTCATTTTCCTCCAATATGAATAGATACTCTTCAGTGATATCACACCTTTCTATCGATTCGAGGCGCGAAATCCCCATTTACCTAAAAACGACAATGTTGCCTGAACACGCAGAGTCGCTTCGTTATTTACTATCCAACGACTTAACGAAATTGGCAAACTCGATCCGCTCCGTGAACCCCTTCTTGGCATAGAATTGCCGGTCATAAGACTCGGCACCTTTACGATTGTTGAGCATCAAGCGCTTCGCGCCCTTGGAGTTCGCCTCCTCTTCTGCAGCCAGGATCAGCTCATGACCCAACCCCTGGCCGCGAGCCTTCGAAGCGACGATCAGATCCGAGATGTAACCTTCAATTCCGGGAAGCGCTGGAAAAGGGATCCAGTGAATGGCGAGATACCCCTGAACTTCATCGCTTGCGTCTCGTGCGACATACACACTGTGGTTATCAAGATCCGCGAAACATGCATGAAGCTGCTGCGTAGCCGCAGCGGACATCTCACGGCGCTCCTCCGATGATTTTCCCTCCCCACGGTATTCAACGATGATCTTCACAATCTCAGTGATGTCGTCCGCTTTGGCTTTTTCAATCATCAACCCTCTTATATTATTCTCAATCGCGCATCATCAACACCGCATTGATGTTGCCTGGATTTACTCCCTCTCACAAATTTCTTTCAATTCAAGGAACTCTGATTCCATACTATTGCGGAGATTTGCTTCCATCTTCTTTCCGATGAACAGACTCATGATGTTCAGGGGGAATTTCCAGCGAATATCAATTTCGGTAGCTACTTTACTCCCATTCTCGGTCCCATCGACAGAATATCGCACATCGAATGAATGGACCCTGCTCTCGATATGAAACCCGATCATCTCCCCATCAATATACTCTGTAATGCATCCATGCATTTCAAGCTCGTTACCACCTTCTGCGATGATTTCTGTAAACGTCGTGCCGACTTTTTCTGGCGTCTCAACGATGATCTCTCCCCCTTTGACATTCTTCTGCCACTGCATGGCCTTATCCGGGTCTGCGATCCACGGAAAGACCACTTCGGGAGGTTTCGATATCGTGACCTCGTATGAGATTCTCATCAGTGGCCTCCCAATTCCTGACATCGGGCAGATCATCCTTCGATCTGCTTGGGTGAATGAGACTACCATCCCAATTCGATACGCTTCTTCTCGGCTTTTTCGATGCTCCGGCGCGTCCATTCGGGTACCTTCGACGAATGGATTATTTCATGCGCCGTCATCCAGAGCAATCCAGCCACCTCTTCTTCATCGCCGATACCGGGCGTTCCGCTTTTATATTTACACAGAAAAACGACATCGACGACAGGATCACCGGCATCGGTGAGAAATGAACCGCTCTCAATATACTCCATATCGTCTTCGATCTCGATTGTAACCTCTTCTAGGATTTCTCGGCGTAACGTATTCTCCAGAACGTCATCCTGATTGGGATTTTCAAACAATTCGACTTTTCCACCAACCAATGCATGATCTCCAGGGGCATGATCTTCCTGTTCCCCACGAACGACCAGTAGATAGCGACCGTCTTTGAAAATGACTCCTTCCACGTTAACAATAAGCTTATATGAATCCACTCGGAAGACTTCCTTCAGGTAAACGATCTTCTTTTAAGCCAATCGAGAATCATGCCACCCATTTCTAAAATATCAGTTTTAGTTAAGTTCTTGCCAATTCCTTTTCCATCTTGATCAACGGCAACGGCACTCCGTCCAGATCATGTTCTATTTGACCGATCGTCGTGTACCCCAGCTTATGATAAAAACCCTCACCCGTTACTCCAGAATGAAGGAATAGTCGTTGCAGCTGATTGGCGCGCGCATGGTCTTCTATTTCGCCCATCAACAATCGACCAATCCCCTTGCCATGCTGATCGACATCGACGAACACATTTCGGACTCGATCCCCATCCAAAGATGCAGTACCCACGACATTCTCCCCATCGACACACACGATGGTGTAGGAATTCTCGGCTAAATGGCGAATTCTTTCAGAAGAGTAGGAAGGAACTAATGCCTCGATGGCCTGGTGTGAATAATCGCGGATATTCACGAACTGCAAATTCCGAACGATCAAGCGGCTCAACTGCGCTGCATCATCCGGAGCAAACCTTCTCACGAACAATGAAAGATCCTCCTTCGACGATAAAGAGGAGGCTATTCGGTTTGTAAATACGACTTTGAGCGGCCGATTACTGAAGCTCTAATCGAATCCCGCCCAAAACCCCGGCGATCAGATTGTATAGCCAGGCACTGAGTAGTCCCTGAATAAATCCCACTATGGCGTAAATAAAAGGCAGGATTATGATAGAACTGAAACCGAACATCACCGATAGCGTTGATGAATCATCGAAAGCATCTCCAAAATATGCGCTGGTTGCCAGAGAAAGAACCACGCCAATCAAACCCATAACCAGACCCAGCACGAAGTACATGACGCCCAGGACTTTACCAGCTGACAGAGGCCCAATACGTTTTAATTCCATGACTTCCTCCTTATATTAAAGCAACGGAAACAACGCCAAGAACGGATTGCTGCCAACCCTCGTAAAAACAAGCATACCCCCTTTTATTCGTTAATCGAGATCGTCACGCAAACTGTGGGTCTCCCCCAGGTAACAGTGCTTCATCTCCGCCTGCGATTTGTCCGTATCCCAAAGCAGCATGATGCGCAGCACCATCGTCATGCTGCCCGGCACAGCCATTTCTTGAAAACAAAGCAATCCGGGTTGAGTCCAGCCGATCAGGCGCGCGGCTTCCGCCGGAAAAGCAGCGTTCAAATCCGGCGTCGCCGAGAACATGATTGACACGACATCTGCCTCGACGAGCTCATTGCGCTCGATCAACGCCCGCAGCAAGTCCTGCGTGGCTGCGAAAATGGTTTCCTTCGTATTTTCTGGGACGCGCACCGCGCCCCGCAAAGCTCGTGTTGCCATCGTTTTTCCTCGTAGATGAAATTATGATGGATTAATCACCCCGGTATGGGGTCGATCATCCGGCCTTAATCCTTCTCGGACGACGTTTTCCAATGGTGCCGGGGATATGCACCGAGAACACGGAACATCGTAGAGATTGCTTCCAGTTCCTCAAGCGCCTCAGCCACCGCATCCTGCTGCGGTGAACCCGCGAAGTCCAGATAAAAAAGATATTCCCAGGGCTTGCCTACCAATGGGCGGGATTCGATCTTGGTCAGATCAATACCCCGCTCGGCGAACGCATGCAACGCTTCGTACAAAACACCCGGCCGATTGTGCAAGGAAAAAGCCACAGAGGTCTTGGCATCGTCGCCTGGGTCGATTGCCGCTTTCTTCAATCCCAGGAAACGCGTGTAGTTGGCCGTATCGCTTTCGATGCCTTCGGCGAGGATCTGCATCTCATATACTTCCGCCGCTCGACGGGATGCGATGGCTGCTGCATCACGGCGTCCCTCCTCAGCGATGATGCGCGCGCTTCCGGCAGTGTCGTAGGTGGAGACGATCTCCAGCTTCGGGTGCTGCTCCAACCACTGCCGACACTGCGCCAGAGCCTGTGGATGGGAGAGAATCTGACGCAATTCCTTCAACGCCACACCTGGCAGTGCCAGTAAACAATGGCGTACGCGCAGGTGATACTCAGCCACAATGTGTAGCTGGTACTGCAGCAGCAGGTCGTAATTCCGGTGAACACTCCCCGCCAACGTATTTTCGATTGGAATTAAGCCTTGATCGACTTTGCCCTCTTCAACAGCGGTGAAGACTTTTTCGAAAGTACAACAGGGCACAGGTTTAATCTCGGTTCCAAAAAGAGCCAGCGCAGCTTCCTCACTGTAGGCACCCAATTCACCTTGAAATGCCACCGATGTCATGATGGTTTCTTAACCTCTACTTTCACAAATCCGCGTCTTTCTAGGCCTTACGAGACCAATCGGGCACAGATCGAATCACCCATGGCCTGTGTGGATAAATCACCGCCCAAATCAGCCGTGCGCTCCCCGGCTTCGATCGCCGCATCGACGGCGGCTTCAACGGCCTGCGCCTCTTCTTCCATTTCAAGCGAGTGATGCAGCAGCATGGCCACGCTGAGGATCGTTCCCAGCGGATTGGCGATTCCTTTCCCGGCGATATCCGGTGCAGAACCATGTATCGGCTCATACACACCCAGACTGCCCTCCCCAAGTGAAGCGCTGGGCAGCATACCCAGGGATCCCGTTAGAACGGAAGCCTCATCGCTGAGAATATCACCAAACATGTTTTCCGTGACGATCACATCGAATCTGGCCGCATTGGCAATCAACCGCATCGCCGCTGAATCGACCAATTGATCCTCAAATTCCACATTGGGGAACTCCGCGGCGACCTCATGGGCAATCTGGCGCCATAAACGCGAGGTCTCCAGGACATTGGCCTTATCCACGGAGGTCACCTTAGCCCGACGACCTTCCGCCAAGTGAAACGCCAGCTGAATGATACGGCGAATTTCGACTTCATTATAGGCCAACGTATCTACGGCATGGGTAACACCGTCGATTTCCTTGCGCGTGCGCGGCTCACCGAAGTACAAACCGCCGGTCAATTCGCGCACGATGAGTAGATCCACGCCGCGCACTTTCTCCTCGCGCAGTGGGGAGGCATCGATCAACGCCGGAAAAGCATACACCGGGCGCAGGTTTGCGAATAGTTGCAGTGACTGGCGCAGTTGTAATAATCCTTGCTCAGGCCGCACCGAGGCCAGTGGATCGTCCCACTTGGGGCCACCCACCGCACCCAGAAGTACGGCATCCGCTTCACGGCAGGCTGCAAGTGTTTCATCCGAAAGCGCTGTCCCCGTGGCGTCGATGGCACAACCACCGATGAGATGCTTCTCAAATGTAAACTCATGCCCAAAACGTTTCGCAATCGCTTCGAGCACTTTACGTCCTTCACGTACAACTTCCGTTCCGATCCCATCACCAGGGAGTTCAATGATTTTTATGGTCATAATTGCAGCTCCAAATCTTGCACGATAAAAACTCCGTCCAACCCGTTCAACCAGGCGTACGGATGCGGAGCACGCTTACCTCCTCTATCGAAATATTTTCAACCCAAACCCACAGGCGATCAACCCCCCGATGGGTGTTCGGCGATCATTAACCCATACTCGACGCTGTCTGCCAGCGCCAGCCAGGAAGCCTCGATAATGTTCGCCGAGGCGCCCACGGTGCTCCAGCCGGAATGTTCATTGCGCGTGTCGATCAACACGCGCGTGGTGGCTGCCGTGCCACTCGTGCCATCCAGGATACGCACCTTGTAGTCCATCAACTGGAATTTACCCAACTCGGGATAGACCGGGATGAGTGCCTTACGCAGCGCGGCGTCGAGCGCATTGACCGGTCCGTTGCCCTCCGCAGCCGTATGAAAGACCTCCCCATCTACTGTCACCTTTACCGTGGCTTCAGCAAACGTGCCGCGCCCTTGTCGATGTTCGACCATAACGACAAAGTCGATCAATTCAAATGGCGGCTGGTAACCCGGCTCCTGGCGTTTGAGCATGATGCCCACCGAAGCCTCAGCGGCCTCGAAGGAAAATCCTTGCGCTTCGAGGTCTTTAATCCGTTCGACAATTTGACCAACATCTTCGATATCGCCCACCTCGATGCCCAACATCTCGGCATGGCTGAGTAAATTTCCACGTCCCGAGAGCTCGCTGACCACCACGCGCATTTGATTGCCGACCAATTCCGGTTCGATGTGCTGATAAGAATGCACGTTTCGGCGCATGGCAGCAGCGTGAATGCCGCCCTTGTGGGCAAAGGCGCTGCGTCCGACATAGGCTATGTGTTCGTCGGGAGAGAGATTGGCGACCTCGGATACGAATCCGGATACGTCGTACATTTCCTTGAGTTTACCTTCCGGCAAACAACGATAGCCCATCTTCAATTCGAGATCGGGGATGACGGTGCACAGATTGGCATTGCCGCAGCGTTCGCCGTAGCCGTTGATCGTCCCCTGGACCTGTTGTGCCCCAGCCCGCACTGCAACGAGAGTGTTGGCCACCGCAAGCTCGCTGTCGTTGTGGGTGTGGATTCCAAGTGCGGTGCCGATTTTCTGCCCAGCTGCAGTGACGACCTCTTCCACGAACCAAGGCGTCGAACCGCCGTTGGTATCGCACAGCACGACCGTCTCCGCCCCACCACGTTCGGCAGCGCGCAAGATCTCCAGGGCAAACTCAGGATCATCCTTATAGCCGTCGAAGAAATGCTCCGCATCAAAAATGACCCGACGGCCCTTGCTGCGCAAATAGACGACGCTCTCTTCGATCATACGAAAATTCTCATCCAGTGTAGTGCGCAGTACCTCTTCGACGTGCAGTGTCCACGCTTTTCCTACCAAGGTACACACAGGAGTTTCCGCTTCTAACAGAGCGATGATATTTTCATCCTCGTCGACTGGGGTTTCCTTCCGCCGGGTTGCGCCGAAAGCGGTGATCTTCGCCGATTTCCATTCCATATCCTTGGCGCGTTCAAAAAACTCAGCATCCTTCACATTCGATCCAGGCCAACCGCCTTCGATATAGCCGACACCCAGTTGGTCGAGACGCTGTGCGATACGGATTTTATCGTCACAGGAGAAAGAGAGTCCTTCGCGCTGTGATCCATCGCGCAAAGTCGTGTCATAGACCTCAACAACCGGGAGTTCTGTCCGTTTAGATTTCGTCATGTTTCGCCTCGTACTTCTTGATCAGCTCAACCATGGAGATTAAATAATCAAGCGAGTCGATCCCTTCCAATAAACAATGCTTGGAGAAGTGATCGATGGGAAAATCAATTTTCGTACCGTCTGGGAGTGTGACCGTTTGCTCGGTTAGATCGATAGTGACTTTCGCTTCCGGTTGATCGGCTGCCAAAGCCACCAACTTTTGATAATCGTCCGCTTCAACGCTTATCGGCAGCAGACCATTCTTCAGGGAGTTGTTCTTGAAAATATCTGCAAAAGAGGTCGAGATCACAGCGCGAAAGCCCCAATCATACAACGCCCAGGGCGCATGCTCACGGGAGGAACCGCAGCCGAAATTGTCGCCAGCCAGCAGCACGTTCGTCTTCTCGGGCTGCAGTTGATTGAGTAAGAAATCCGGATCGGGTGAACCATCCGATAAATAGCGCCAGTCTGCAAAGAGATGTTTGCCAAAACCTTCCCGATCGGTGAGTTTCAGGTAACGCGCCGGAATGATCTGGTCTGTATCGATGTTCTCATGGGGTAAAAATGCCATCTGGGAGGTCAGTCGTGTGAATTCTGGCATCGCTTAAGCCCCTCCCATCAAAGGCCGCGGATCGCTGACGCACCCCGTAACGGCTGCCGCAGCAGCGGTGAGGGGAGACGCCAGAAACGTGCGCCCTCCCTTGCCCTGCCGTCCCTCGAAATTACGGTTGCTCGTGCTGACTGCGTACTGGCCGGGTTCGAGTTGATCTCCGTTCATGGCAATGCACATCGAACAACCAGGTAGTCGCCATTCCGCTCCGGCCTGGGTGAAAATCCGATCCAGCCCCTCGGCTTCGGCTTGCTGGCGGATTCGATGCGAACCCGGAACTACCAACATCCTCACACCGTCGGCCACCTTGCGGCCATCAAGCAGCGAGGCAGCCAGGCGTAAATCCGGCAATCGGGCGTTGGTGCAGGAGCCGACGAAGATCACGTCGATTTTCTGACCCAGCAAAGGCGCACCAGGCTGCAGATCCATGTACGCCAGCGCCTTTTCCGCCGCAGCCCGTTCGCTTGCATCACGGATCTGGCCGGGATCGGGAATCGGTGCGCTGATGGGGATGCCCATGCCAGGATGGGTGCCGTAGGTGATCATCGGTTCCAGCTCGGAGACGTCGATTGTGATCGATTCGTCGTACGTCGCACCTGAGTCAGAGGGCAGCTTACGCCAATCGTCCAGGGCACGGTCCCATTCTTTCCCTTTGGGCACGTATTCACGCCCGGCAAGATACTCGAAGGTGGTATCGTCCGGGGCAATCATACCTGCGCGAGCTCCCGCCTCGATACTCATATTACAGACCGTCATGCGGCCCGGCATGTCCAAAGTCCGAATCGCCTCACCTTTGTATTCGATTACGTAGCCCGTGCCGCCCTCTATACCAATCCGGGAGATTAATCCCAGGACGAGATCTTTGGCGGTCACTCCCGTCCCTAACGCGCCCTCGAAACGCACTTCCAGCGTGCGCGGTTTGTACTGCAGCAGACACTGTGTGGCCAGCACGTGACTCACCTCACTGGTGCCGATTCCGAACGCCAGGGCCCCGAAGGCACCGTGAGTCGCCGTATGGCTGTCACCGCAGACGACTGTCATGCCTGGAAGAATCAATCCCAGTTCGGGACCGATCACATGCACGATACCATTGCGTTCCGAGCCCAGGGGGAAAAGCGTTATCCCGAAGTGGTTTGAATTGTCCTCGAGTAAATCGAGCTGCGCTTTTGCCTGTGGTTCAATCTCGATCTGGTTCAAGGGCAAGGTCGGCGTGGAATGATCCATCGTGGCAAAAGTCTTGTCCGCACGACGGACTTCCAATCCTCGCGCTCTCAAACTGCTGAATGCCTGCGGCGAGGTCACCTCATGCACCAGATGCCGGTCGATGTAGAGTACAGCCGGATAGCCCAATTCTTGTTCAACAACATGAGCATCCCAGACTTTATCGAAGAGTGTTTTGGAGTTCGTCATTGCCTCACTTCATTCCGCAGCGCTCACAGGAGCGGCTTTGCTTTCTTTCGAATATCCACCTTGTACACTTATGAGCTTATTCAAGGCTGCCATGTAGGCTTTGACGCTGGCCACGATGATGTCCGTGTCCGCGCCATAGCCGCCGTACGTACGTTGGTGCTCTTCGTCACACTGCGCATGGGTCGAGTGATCGCCATCATGCGCCTGAATGCGTACCGTTACCTCACCCTGGGCGTCGATGCCCTCGGTCACGGCATTCACAGCGAACTCAAGTAACTTATTCGGCACCTTGACGATCTGGTCGATAGCGGCGAAAGCCGCATCAACCGGACCCGTCCCAACGGCAGCCTGTACGTGTATTTCTCCATCCGGACCATGCACGCGGACTGTAGCCGTCGGCAGGCCCATCGTGCCACAGGCGACCTGCAAACCGTCCAGTCCGTAAATCTCCGTAGGCTGGTAGATCACATCGGTCGTCAATGCTTCCAGGTCAGCATCTGTGACGGTCTTCTTCTTGTCGGCCAGGTCCTTGAAGCGATAGAAGGCCTCGTTCAATTCTGTATCGCTGAGTTGATAGCCAAGCTCCTCCATGCGTACACGAAAAGCGTGCCTGCCGGAATGCTTACCCAACACCAGCGTACTCTGCGTGAGGCCAACGGTTTCAGGCCGCATGATCTCGTAGGTGGTTTTTTCCTTGAGCATGCCGTCCTGGTGAATGCCCGCTTCGTGGGCAAAGGCGTTAGCTCCGACGACAGCCTTATTCGGGGGCACAACCATGCCCGTGTAGTTACTCACCATGCGACTCACCCGCGAGATCTGGGTCGTAACGATACCGGTCTCCAGACCGAGTACCGGATGACGTGTGTGCAGGATCATCACCACTTCCTCGAGTGAGCTGTTCCCTGCCCGCTCGCCGATGCCATTGATCGTGACTTCTGCCTGACGCGCACCGGCGCGAATGCCTGCCAGGGTGTTGGCTGTCGCCAATCCCAAATCATCATGACAATGCACCGAAATGATCACATCCTCGATACCGGGGACGTTAGCCGCAATACCTGCGATCAAGGCCCCGAATTCATCCGGCGTGGTGTAACCAACGGTATCGGGGATATTCAAGGTCGTCGCGCCAGCCTTGATCGCCGCTTCGAGCACAACATAGAGAAATTCAGGATCACTGCGGCCCGCATCCTCAGGGCTGAATTCAACGTTTTCACAGTATGCCTTGGCATACGCCACCATTTCCTTCACTTTGGCCAGCACCTTCTCCGGCTTCATACGCAGCTTGTGCTTCATGTGGATCTCGGATGTAGCCAGGAAGGTATGGATGCGTGGTCTCTTCGCGAATTGAATCGCCTGCCAGGCTTTGTCGATATCATCCTTGGTTGCGCGTGCCAGGCCACAAATGATGGGTGGTTCCCCATGGGGACCAGCTACCTGTCCAACCTCATCGGCAATACGTCGCACTGCTTCGAGATCATCCGGAGAAGCTGCCGGGAATCCGGCTTCGATGATATCCACGCCCATGCGTGCAAGTGCACGCGCCAATTCCAATTTTTCGGCAGATGTCATCGTCGCCCCGGGTGATTGCTCACCATCGCGCAGCGTCGTATCGAAAATATGGACGTAGTTATTCTTTTGGTCAGCCATTTCCCTACCCTATTTTCTTCTTTCCTTTAATCACCGGGTTTGATGGTAACTGGATCCAAGAACGGCATCATTTCGCGCAATTTCGCACCCACTTGCTCGATGGGATGCTCTTGCTCCTTGCGACGTTGTTCGTTGAACCAGGGTCGCCCGGCTTCATTCTCGGCGATCCACTTTTTCGCATACGTGCCGTCTTGAATCTCATCTAAAATCTTGCGCATCTCACCCTGGGTTTCTTCGGTGATAATTCGCGGTCCCGCGGTATAGTCACCATGTTCGGCGGTATCGCTGACCGAGTAGCGCATGTAATTCAAGCCGCCACGATAGAGTAAATCAACGATCAACTTCAATTCGTGCATGCATTCAAAATAGGCCAATTCCGGTTGATACCCGGCTTTAACCAGAGTCTCGAAAGCCGCTTTGACCAGGGCGCTAACACCGCCACAAAGCACAGCCTGTTCTCCGAACAGGTCCGTCTCGGTTTCCTCGGCGAAAGTGGTCTCGAGCACTCCGGCACGCGTAGCGCCCAGCGCCTTGGCGTACGACAGCGTCAACTCGCGTGCTTCGCCGCTCGGATTCTGTTCCACGGCGAACAACGCCGGCGTACCGCCGCCTTGCTGGAAAACTTCGCGTACACGATGCCCGGGTGCCTTGGGTGCGACCATGCTCACATCCACGGATTCCGGCGGCTTGACCGTCTCAAAGCGAATGTTGAAACCGTGGGCGAACATGAGCATCTTGCCCTCGGCAAGATTGTCCAGAATGGACCCCTCATACACCTTCGGCGCCAGCGTATCGGGAACGAGCATCATGATCACGTCAGCCCAGGCAGCTGCCTCAGCGGCACTGGTAACATCGACGCCGTCGGCGACGGCCTTTTCGTAATTGCTCGTGCCTTCCAGTTCGGCGACCTTGACCTGCACACCGCTGTCCGTCAGATTGAGTGCATGTGCATGCCCCTGCGATCCATAACCAATGATGGCCACTTTTTTTGCCTGAATCAGGGATAGATCGGCGTCCTTATCGTAGTAAATCTTTGCCATGAGATAACTCCTCCTAAATTTCGCGGTCAATTACGACCGTTATTTTCCACTGTATTCCGGTACGCGCGCCGACACAAATTCCGGATCGACCGTTGGTGCATGTGAGCCTCTCGTCATGGCCACACGTCCCGTACGAACCATTTCGATAATACCGAAAGGTTCCAACACTTCCATGAGACCTTCGATCTTATCTTCCGTGCCCGTGATTTCGACGATCAAGGCATCCTGTGCCACATCGACTACACGCGCCCGGAACACGTCGCATATTTGCAGCACCTGGGCACGCGCTTCTGAATCGGCGCCTACTTTGATCAGCGCTAAATCGCGCATCACAGAAGGCGTTTCCGCGACTTCCTGGACTCGCAAGACGTTGACCAACTTATACAGCAGCGCCTCAACGCGTTTGGCGGTGTAGGTATCCGCGTCGATGACTATGGTCATTCGAGAAACGCCAAGTATTTCCGTGCGTCCGACGGCAAGCGATTTTATGTTGAAGGCACGACATCGAAAAAGCGAAGCCACGCGATTGAGCACGCCAGGTTTATCTTCGACATAGGCGATAAACGTACGTTCGATGGGTGTCGTAGCAGCCGGATTTCCGTTGTTATTCATCATCATGAGCCCTACTCCTCACTGGGTTATTTCTTCCTAGTCTTCTGCGGTTCAGGTCGGCGGATCATGGCATCCAGATCAGCCCCGGCGGGCACCATCGGGTAGACGCTGTCCTCCCCTTCCACACAGAAATCGATTACGACGGTTCCCTCTTCCGCCTGCGCGGCACGCACTGCTTTATCTACTTCATCCCGTTTTTCCACGCGTATTCCTGTCAATCCATGCGCTTCAACGATCTTGACGAAATCCGGATTCTCGATCGGCGTACCCATATAACGTCTTTCATAGAAAAACTCCTGCCATTGCCTCACCATACCCAGATAGCCGTTGTTGAGAATGGCAACATTGAGTTTGAAACCTTCCTGCCGACAGGTCGAGAGTTCAGCCTGGGTCATTTGAAAACCACCATCTCCGACGATAACCCAGATTTCGCTCTCCGGTTGGGCTACGCGCGCGCCGATCCCGGCGGGCAATCCAAAACCCATCGTTCCCAAACCACCCGAGGTGATCAGCCTGTTTGGTTTATCTAACTTGTAATACTGCGCAGCCCACATTTGATGCTGCCCGACGTCCGTGACGATCAAAGCATCCCCTTCAGTGAGCCGCCAGATATCGTTGATCACATGCGCGGCGTACAGGCGCTCGTCGTCCACAGGAACGTTCTGAATGTCTCGCATGACGGTGTCGTTCTTGAATTCTGCGATGGTCTCCAGCCAGTCGTCGTGTTTCAACCTCGGGAGAGATTCCGTGATCGTGCGCAGGGTTTCTCCCAGATCGCCCACGATGCCCACATCGACTTTCACATTCTTGTTGATTTCCGCAGGATCGATATCGATGTGGATCTTGCGCGCATTCTGCGCGTAGGTTTTTAAATTCCCAGTTACACGGTCGTCGAATCGCATGCCGAAAGCCAGGAGCAAATCGGCCTGCTGAATGGCCGAGTTGGCATAGGCCTCACCATGCATACCCATCATTCCCAGATTGAGGGGGTGACTGGCGGGGAAACAGCCAAGACCAAGCAGGGTCAAGGTTACCGGGATCTGCGTCTTTTCAATGAATTCCCTTAACTCCTGTCCGGCACCGGACATCGTCACGCCATGCCCCGCCAGGATCAGCGGACGTTTGGCGTTCTGGATGAGTTCCTTGGCACGTTCGAGCTCTTCCGGCAGCACACGCAGATCCGGACGATAACCCGGCAAACGCACCGGTGTATCGTCCCAGTCGTAATCGATGACTCCTTGCTGCGCATCCTTAGTGATATCCAGGAGCACCGGCCCGGGGCGCCCCGAAGTGGCGATATAAAACGCCTCGCGCAGCATGGGGCTTATATCCTCTGCCCGTGTGACCAGGTAATTGTGTTTTGTGATGGGAAGTGTGACACCGGTTACGTCGGTTTCCTGGAAGGCATCGCTGCCGATTACAGATGAATTCACCTGCCCTGTGATGCACACGACGGGGGATGAATCCAACATCGCCGTAGCGATTCCCGTGACCAGGTTCGTCGCACCCGGACCCGAGGTGGCGATCGCCACACCCGCTTTTCCTGATGCACGTGCGTATCCGTCAGCCATATGCGCCGCGCCTTGTTCGTGACGCACCCGCACGTTACGAATGGGACAATCGTACATGGCGTCGAACAACGGCAGCACGGCACCGCCCGGATATCCGAAGATCGTATCTACGCCTAACTTCGTGAAAACTCTCCATATAATTTCTGCGCCGGATAATTTCATCGCTTCTTCTCCTTGAATAAACCCCTGGAGTTCCCTCCAAATTGTCTATCTACTTGCTCAAACATCGTGTAACACAGCACCCGTCGATGCACTGGCGACCTGCTGGGCATATCGCCGCAGCCACTTGCTTTGCGTTTTCGGTTCGAACGGCGGCAGTGCCTTAATGCGCTGATCGATTTCCTTATCACTGAGTTGGACGCTTATCTTCCGCTCGGGAAGAGAAATTTCGATGACGTCACCCGACTGCAGCGCGGCAATCGGTCCACGCGCAGCTGCTTCCGGGCTGACGTGCCCGATGCAAGCGCCGCGCGTTCCGCCGGAGAAACGGCCATCGGTGATCAAGGCGACTTTGTCACCCAGCCCCATACCGACAATGGCGCTGGTGGGACTGAGCATTTCCTGCATGCCTGGACCGCCAGCGGGTCCTTCATAGCGAATGACGACGACCTCACCTGGCTGGACTTCCCCGGCAAGAATGCCCGTAATCGCTTCGTCGTGGCTTTCGTACACCCGCGCCGGACCACTGTACTCGTGCATGGCAGGATCTACCGCGCCGGTTTTGATCACCGCACCTTCTGGCGCCAAATTTCCAAAGAGAATTGCCAGGCCGCCCTTTTCAGAGTGCGCCTTACTCACCGGACGAATCACTTCCTCATCGGTGATCTTCGCCTCCGCGATACTCTCACCGAATGTCCCACCCGTGACCGTCTTTCGGTCGAGATGCAGGGTATTGCCTGTCGAGCTGATTTCATTCAAGATCGCAGGCACCCCGCCGGCACGGTGAACGTCCTCCATGTGCCACGGCCCTGAGGGACTGACCTTACATAGATGTGGTACCTTCTCGGCGATCTGATTGATTCGCTCGAGGGGATACTCAATTTCAGCTTCGTTGGCGATTGCCAGAACATGCAGCACGGTGTTCGTACTGCCGCCCATCGCCATATCCAGGGCAAAGGCATCATCGAAAGCTTCGGGAGTGGCAATTTGACGTGGTGTGAGACCCGATTCGATCAAATCGATGATTTTTCCCGCAGCCTGGATTGCCAGTTCATCGCGTTCCGGAGACTCTGCCATCGCGGTGCCGTTAAACGGCAGTGCCATGCCCAGGGCTTCCATCAAGCAGTTCATGCTGTTGGCGGTAAACAAACCGCTGCAAGAGCCGCAGGAAGGACAACCGTGATCCTCGAGGACCTTGAGTTCGGCTTCATCGATCTTGCCTGCCTTGTAAGCACCCACACCCTCGAAGACACTGATCAGATCGACCACCCGGCCATCCGGCGTGCGTCCTGCATACATCGGACCCCCGCTGACGAAAATCGCAGGAATGTCAACCCGCATCGCTGCCATTAACATGCCGGGAATGATCTTGTCACAATTGGGGATGCACACCATCCCATCGAAACGGTGCGCCGCGATCATGGTTTCCACGCTGTCGGCGATGAGTTCCCGACTCGGGAGGGAAAAATTCATCCCTTCGTGTCCCATGGCGATGCCATCGCAGATGCCGATGGTGTTGAATTCGAAGGGCACGGCACCCGCATCACGCACTGCCTGAGAGACGAGCTTTCCCAAGCGCTGCAGATGCTTGTGCCCAGGGATGATATCGATAAAGGAATTCACGACGGCGACGAAGGGCTTATCCATATCTTCGTCGGTCACACCAGTTGCTTTCAGAAGCGAACGGTGTGGTGCTCGTTCAAAACCCCGTTTAACCAGATCTGATCTCATTGTTTCCACCTTTTAAATAGACATGAGGGCCTTTTAGCCCTCATGTAGTTACTCACGGTTGATATCTGGACGATTCGCTTGTGTCCGCATGGACGCTGCACGAGTCCCAGCATACGCTTCCATACTGCGTGTTTGTGCATGCGCGCGGAATGGGTATCCCCGCTTGGTACAAGTGTCATATGGAGTCGCGTAATTCGTTGCAGATTGCATTATACGTTCATCTCATTTCGTTCGAAGGAAAATCCGTTGGATCCCCTTTCGAAGATGGATTATTTTCATCCGATCTCGTGAATCGAGCCTGGAGGGCTTGATCCGAGTCTTGATAAGAATCCGCATCCAGGTATCATTCATTCGCCCAAGGTCGGTTCCAGGATGGAGAGACTGACTTGTTCTTTGGTTTCGATTCGGAATTCGATTCCGCTGTTGTCATCGTATATCACTCCATCAATGATCTTCCGTTACGAACAAAACCGCCTCCGTCGATTGAGGCGGCCCCTGGTGTTCCTTCCGGTTTCGTTCGGCGCTTTTCTGCGCCTGCCTTCACGAACCCAGGATGGGCTCAACCGACAATCGCTGTTGCTTGATAACAAGCAACAGGCACAATATGTCGATAAGAACCAATTTTTCAGTGAGCCCATTCATGTGCCAAATATCCTTCAAAAAATAAGCGCCTCCCGGCTGGGAGGCGCCTGTCGCTCAACATGATTGTTGCGTGTAAGCTACACTGCTCCAACCGGAACCAACTTCTCATTCTTAATCAAGATGAGAAGCAACAAGGAGCTGATAACTAAGACCAAGTTGAAAATATTCATCGTATAACTCAACGCATTCCTTACGTATTTACGTAACTCTAGCACACATTTCTGAAATGTCAACAACGAATTCTTAAAATTTTTTATTGACACGCAGTCGCTTACACAACAAGCAAAACCGAAAATAGAACATGATAATAAATCCATTGAAACAAGCCGATTTCAAATCGCTGCTCCAGGTAAAAGCATACATAAGGAACGCCGAAGTCAGAAAGGATTCTCTTCTACCCTAAACGATTATTGATCGTATTCGGTTCTGCACCGTATCGCGGTGCATAAATCGATATCCATTTGATCCGCCAGGCAAAGTGTATAGATAAAGATATCCACCAGCTCAGTGACCACTTTCGCCCTCATGATCGGATCGCTGGACATAGCGATACTATCTTCGGCTGAATGCCGCTGGAACAAACGGATTAAATCCGCAGCCTCAACCGCGATGCTCGTGCTGAGATCCTTCGGTGAATTACATTGACTTATACCTTGCCGCGTGGCAAATGCCCTTGCCGTTGCCCGCAGCTCTTTAAAAGTCGAAGGAAGATTCGATGTTGTCATAGAACTACCCTCCGTATGATATAAAATGGAAATTAGCGAAAGAAACCTGCCCCGGATTCGTTGTCTTGATTCAGTTAGTCTATTCATGATATTGATCCTAATGATTCGATTCGTGGCCCGGCAACACGGATTTCGACAGGACAGCGCGGTTCGAAGCGCCGGAAGTTTTCGACGAATTTCGCCGCCAATTGTCGGTATCTGGCCAGATAACCATCTTTCGACGGCCAGCTTGAAGCCGGATCTAGAATTCCCGCCGGGATGCCCTCACAAGCGCTGGGAACTTCATAGCCAAAGACCGGATCCTCAATGAAGGCCACATCATGGAGTTTTCCACTCAATACGGCTTCGATCATCGTTCGGGTATAGTCGATCCGAATACGTTCTCCTACCCCGTAAGGGCCTCCGACCCAACCGGTGTTGATCAACCAGCAATTCACACCTTGCTGTTTGATTTTTTCCTTGAACAAATCTGCGTAGACCGTCGGATGGTGCACCATGAACGGCGCGCCGAAGCAGTTACTGAAGGTGATCACCGGTTCGTCGCGCAGTCCCGCTTCCGTTCCACCGACCTTCGCCGTATACCCGGAGATGAAGTGGTATACCGCTTGCTCGGGCGTAAGCCGGGCGATGGGCGGCATCACGCCGGAGGCATCACAGGTCAGCAAAATAATGTTCTGGGGATGGCCTGCAACGGTGCCGTCGAAAGCGTTGTCTATCTTACCAAGCGAATAGGAGGCACGTGTGTTTTCGGTGATCGAATCATTATCCAGATCGATTTGGCGAGACGATGAGGCGCAGATAACGTTTTCTAATAACGTGCCGAATTGTGATGTGGTCCGATAAATCAGAGGTTCTGCCTCCGGACGGAGACGAATGACTTTTGCGTAGCATCCAGCCTCCAGGTTGAAGATACCTTCGTCACCCCAGCCATGTTCATCATCTCCAATCAAACGACGCCGGATATCGGCGGACAATGAAGTCTTACCTGTTCCAGACAACCCAAAGAACAATGCGACATCATCATTTTTACCGATGTTGGCCGAACAATGCATCGGCAGTACGTCTTTGCGAGGAAGCAGATAGTTCATCACGGTAAAAATGGATTTCTTGATCTCCCCGGCGTATCCACTGCCACCAATCAGGCACAATCGGCGTTCGAAGTTGAGTAGGATAAATGTGCCTGTCCATGTGCCATCAATCGAAGGGATTGCTTCGAATGAGGGGATACACACTATCGTGAATTCAGGTTCGAAACTACGATACGCATCTTCATCGGACGGCAAAATGAACGCGTTGCGAGCGAAGATGCTGTGCCAGGCCCATTCGGAGATGATTCGAATCGCCATACGATTCTGCGGATCAGCACCGACATAGCAATCCTGCACGAACAAATCCATCTTCGCCATGTAACGCTTCATTCTGTACAGCAATTGATCAAACTTCCGTGGCGAGAAAGCTTGATTGTGCTCGCTCCACCACACGTCGTTTTCGGTACTGGATTCACGAACGATGAATTTATCCCTCGCAGCCCGAGCAGTATGCACCCCGGATTTCACCACCAAGGCACCGTCGTAAGAGATGATCCCCTCGCCACGGCTTAGGGACTGCTCATACAGCGACTCCGTCGAGAGATTCCAATACACATTGCACGTGCCGGGAAACCCTTGGGCTTCCAAATCGCAATCGCTTTTTAATTCATTCAATTCATTCATCGCTATTCGATTGATATCATCTGTCGCATTCATCGTCCCATCCCCTGGCCTGTTTTGATGTTATTATCCATGTCCTGTCCGTTGAGCCTGTATTGGTTTTTCCGTGTAACTTATTTCCTCCAATGACCTATCCGACCCATCGTCACACGGCTACCCTTTCGCGTTATGAAAATCGGCGGTCTCCTTTTTACTCGGACCGCCGACGATACTCCCGATCAAAGGGGAATCCACGACCATCCAAACTCTCGATCTGGCTCCTTGGCACCCAGCTTACAAATCCCACGTTCAAGATTCCGCATTACATCCCTCAAAAAGAAAAACCCGCCAATATGTCTGGCGGGTTGGTATTGTGTTTCAATACACGCAAGCAACTAGCCAGACTTCCCCCTCCAAGTTGGCAATGGCTTACGAGCATAACGAATGGAAAGACCTACAACTTTTATACTCATGATTGGGTTGAGATTAGCAAAAAAGAACCTCGCTGTCAAGACCCAAGTTGAATTTCAAATCACAATCCGACATTCATTCTTGACACTCAACCAGGATTTTGATATAAAAGGCTCAACAGAATATTCAATAAAAGCGATGAAGGGGAAGAGTATCCGCTGAAACGAAGGCACAGAAAGCGGGAGTTGGATGAGAATCCCGCCCAAACGCCAGTGGAGAATGGGCCCCAGAGCTGCCGGCCGAAAGGTTGAAACCGAGTAGTCCGCGCCGGAAAGCCACCGTTATCAAGGCAGAAGGTATAAGCGATCAACGAAGATCCATCGCCGTACCGGAATAAGTGAGGCTGGCATGTTCCCACCCGTCGTCATCACGACGGGTTTTTTCATAGGAGCATCGAGTCTAACTGGGGTGGCACCACGGGAACCCTCTCTCGTCCCCAACGATGAGAGAGGGTTTATTTATTCGAGAGTGAAGTGAAGCGGATGGAAAAAACGACGACTCGAAACCATGCCGATGAAAGCCGCCCCACCAATCTCGTACCCGTGGTGCGGGAGCTTCCAGCTGATCTGGAAACGCCAGTGTCCGTGTACCTGAAACTCTCCCTGCTGGGTCCGGGGTTTCTGCTTGAGTCAGTTACAGGCGGCGAACAGGTGGCGCGCTATTCCTTCATCGGCGCCGGGCTTTCCGAAGCCTACGTGCTGCGCGGTCAAACGCTGGAACATCACAGCACCGATGGAGTGTCCGAAACCATACTTCCCATCGACATCAATCCGGTAGATGCACTGCGATCGAAGATCCGGCAGTATCGTCCGGAACTCCCTGACGGCCTGCCGCGCTTCGTGGGCGGCCTTGTCGGCTATCTGGGATACGAGATGATGCGTTACTTCGAGCCTATCCTGGAATCACTCCCTGTGGGTGACCTGCCAGATGCTGTTTTCCTGCAGGCCAATACCGTCATTGCCTTCGATCATGCTTTCGGGCGTCTGGTGATGCTGACCTATGCTGAAACAGATGCCGACGAACAATTTGCCCTGCAGGAAGCCAACGAACGCCTCGATCGTCTGCAGGAACAGCTTGCCAGCCCACTACAACCGCAAAGTCCTTCTGCTGAATCGAGTGAACCCCAGGAATTGGTATCGAACATGTCGCCCGAGCGATACTGCAAGGCCGTCGAGCAGGCCAAAGAATACATCGCGGCTGGCGATATTTTCCAGGTCGTCGTCTCGCAGCGCTTCTCCCGCCGAACGACTGCCGATGCCTTTTCTGTGTATCGGGCATTACGGGCGTTGAATCCCTCGCCATACATGTTCTTCTTCAATTTCGCCGATTTCGCTGGCGATCCTCCCTTGCACATTATCGGTGCATCTCCCGAGATGCATGTTCGCCTGGATGGTGATGAAGCTACAATTCGTCCGCTGGCGGGAACGCGTCCTCGTGGAGATACCGAAGATGAAGACAAACGTCTCGAGCAAGAATTACTGGCCGATCCAAAAGAACGTGCCGAGCATGTGATGCTCGTAGACCTGGCCCGCAACGATCTCGGTCGAGTGTGTGACTACGGCTCGGTACACGTCCCGATCAAAATGGTCGTCGAACGCTACTCGCACGTGATGCACATCGTCTCCCAGGTGCAGGGAAACCTGAAACCAGGATACGACGCTTTCGATTTAATGGCTGCCACCTTCCCCGCCGGCACCGTCAGCGGCGCGCCAAAAATCCGCGCCATGGAGATCATCGCAGAGCTGGAGGGCGAAGCGCGAGGCCCCTACGCTGGAGCTATTGGATATTTCTCCTACGATGGATCGCTGGACTCCTGCATCGCCATCCGCACACTCGTAATGCAAGGCGACGAGGTACACATCCAGGCAGGAGCGGGTCTCGTGGCAGATTCAGTTCCGGAACGCGAGCTACAGGAGACCATCGACAAGGCCAGCGCCCTCGCCGTCGCATTGGAAATGGCAGAGAAAGGACAGATTTAATGATTGTTGTGATTGATAATTACGATTCTTTCACCTACAACCTGGTCCAATACTTCGGGGAACTCGGGGGCGAGATCGAAGTATTCCGCAACGATAAGGTCACGGTTGATCACATCGAAGCCACACAACCCAGCCACATCGTAATCTCACCCGGTCCCGGTACGCCGCTGGATGCTGGTATTTCCAATCGCCTCATCGAAATAATGGGCTCGACGACTCCGATCTTGGGCGTATGTCTCGGTCATCAATGTATCGGCCATGTGTTCGGCGGTGAGATCGTGCGCGCTCCACGACTGATGCACGGGAAGACATCCGAGATTCACCACCAGGGCGATGGATTGTTCGCCGAGATCCCCAATCCCTTCGAAGCCACGCGCTATCATTCCTTGATCATCAACAGACCTGTTCCCCAGTGCTTGGAGATCACTGCGCGTACGGATGTGGATGAGATCATGGGCGTGCGTCATCGTGAATACCCGATTCACGGTGTGCAGTTCCACCCCGAATCATTTCTCACCCAACACGGAATGCAAATCCTGCGAAATTTCCTTTCCCTCAGCCAAAACGGTACACAGAAAGTAGAAAAGCAGCTTGCCGCGGCCAGGGAAGAATAGGTTAAAAGGAGAGAAGGACATGTTAAAAACATATCTCGCCAAAGTATTGGATCGTCAAGATCTGTCCCCTGAAGAAGCGGAAGAGGCCATGGGGATCATCATGCGCGGCGAAGCCACCGACGCACAGATCGGCGGATACCTCATGGCGCTGCACATGAAAGGGGAATGTGTCGACGAGATCACTGGCAGCGCCCGCGCCATGCGAGAGCACGCCAGTAAAGTAAACCTTGAAAACGGAGAAGAACCGATTTTCGACATCGTCGGAACCGGAGGCGACGGCGCCCACACTTTTAACATCTCCACCGCCGGGGCTTTCATTATCGCCGGTACAGGACGCAAAGTAGCCAAACACGGCAATCGGGCTGCATCCTCCCTCTGTGGGAGTGCCGATGTACTCGTTGAACTGGGCGTACAAGTAGATCTGGAACCGCAGGCGGTAGCCGAATGCATCCAAGAAGTCGGCATCGGCTTTATGTTCGCGCCTCGCTTCCACCCGGCAATGAAGCACGCCATCGGCCCCCGCCGCGAACTGGGCCAGCGCTCGATCTTCAATATACTCGGGCCACTCACCAACCCGGCAGACGCCAGCCACATGCTCCTTGGCGTTTACGACCCCGAGCTGACTGAGCCAATTGCCAATGTTCTCTCCGCCCTGGGCGGAAAAGCTGCCATGGTGTTGAACGGACATGGCGGAATCGACGAATTGGCCACCAGCGGTCCGAATCGAATCAGCCACCTGAGCAAAGGCGAAGTGCGTACGTACAATCTGGACCCCGAAACCCTGGGATTGCCACGCTCCGATCTTAAGTCACTGCGCGGTGGCGATCCCCCAGAAAACGCAAAGATCTTCCGCGAATTATTGCGAGGAGAAGACAAGGGACCCAAACGCGACGTACTCCTATTGAATGCTGGTGCCGCCCTGGCGGTCGAAAACGGAGATGTTGCGACTGGAATAGAGGAGGCACGCCAATCCCTGGATGATGGGAGAGCACTAGAAAAATTGGATCAGTTTATCGAATTCAGTCAGAAAATGGCGAAGCAATAAGGAGTCGTATACGTGAGCGTGCTGGAAGAGATCATGGCGCATAAGCGCCATGAAATCAAGGAAAAGAAAACGATCCTGCCCCTGGAAGAAATCCGCCAGGAAGCTGAAAGCCGTCCTCCAGCGCCGGATTTCATCGGCGCCTTACGCTCTGCAATGGTAAAGCCAGCGCTGATCGCGGAGGTGAAACGCGCCTCGCCCTCACGAGGTGTACTCCGCGCCGACCTCGATCCACGTCAGATTGCAGAGATCTACAGCGAGAACGGCGCCGCGGCGATCAGTGTACTCACAGACCAGCGATACTTTCAGGGACAGTTAGACGATTTACGATCCATCGCCGAACAAATCGAAAACATCCCCCTACTGCGAAAAGACTTCATCTGCGATCCCTATCAAGTCTACGAAGCAAGAGGAGCCGGCACCGCTGCGGTGCTGTTGATCGTCGCTGCGCTGTCTCAAGACACACTCTCCAGTTTATATAAACTCATACACCAATGCGGTATGGCTGCGCTGGTCGAGGTCCACAACGAAGAAGAACTCCAACGAGCGCTGGATATATCCCCAGAACTTGTCGGGATTAACAACCGGGATCTGCACGACTTCACGATCAACCTGGAGACAACCGTTCGACTTCGGGCGCTGATCCCGGAAGAGATATGCGTCGTTGCCGAAAGCGGAATCCATACCCCTGAAGATGTGGCCAGGGTTGCTTCAGCCGGGGCGAATGCCATTCTGGTGGGTGAATCCCTTGTGCGTGCAGACGATATCGGCGCACAAGTCCGTATGCTTGCAGGAGGCTAGGCAATTGAAGATCAAGATTTGCGGGCTAACGAACTACGAAGATACCCTGGCTGCCGTCGAAGCTGGTGCGGATATGCTGGGTTTCAACTTCTATCCCCCCAGCCCGCGTTCGATCACCATCGAAGACTGTGCCGAGATCGTCGCCAAAATTCGCCGCAGAAACACGGATGTCGTCCTTGTAGGCGTGTTTGTAAATAAATCTATCGAGACGATCGAGGATACACTTGCGGCCTGTGATCTGCAGTTAGCCCAGCTGCATGGCGACGAAGCGCCGTCCGAGGTGGAGGCACTTGCATCTCGGGCGTACAAAGCTATCCGGCCGAAATCGGAAGATGAAGCCAGAATGCAGTGGCGTCAATTCGCCGGACTGGGTACATCCCACCCGGCCTTGCTGCTAGACGCTTATAAACTGGGAAGTTACGGTGGTACGGGCGAGGTCGCAGATTGGGGAGTCGCTGCGGAGCTGGCCCGGTCGGTGCCGCTGCTGCTCGCCGGCGGGCTCACACCACAGAACGTTCTTGCTGCGATCGAACAGGTCCAACCCTGGGGCGTAGACGTGGCCTCCGGTGTGGAAAGTACACCCGGCAAGAAAGATGTTAATAAAATGAAAGCATTCATCCAAACCATACGCAGGCAAGAAACGGAGAAAAAACCATGCTGAATGGCACAGCAACACCATATGCCGCCAAGTTCGGCCCTTACGGCGGACAATTTGTCCCGGAAACCTTGATGCCCGCGCTGGAGGAACTGGAGCGCGCCTATCAACGCCTGTGCGTGGACGAACCATTCAAGCGTGAACTCGACACTCTGCTGAAAACCTACGCCGGACGCCCGACGCCGTTGACTCATGCCAAACGTCTGAGCGAACATCTCGGTGGCGCTACTATCTACTTGAAACGCGAGGACCTTGCCCACACGGGTGCGCATAAGATCAATAACGCGCTGGGTCAGGGCTTGCTGGCCAAAGCCATGGGTAAATCGCGCATCGTCGCCGAGACCGGCGCCGGACAGCACGGGGTCGCCAGCGCGACGGTTGCCGCCCTGTTGGGCTTGGAATGCATCGTTTACATGGGCACTGTCGACATCGAACGTCAGCACATGAATGTACTGCGCATGCGTCTGCTTGGCGCAGACGTGCGTCCCGTGACGTCCGGAAGCCGGACATTGAAAGACGCCATCAACGAAGCCATCCGCTATTGGGTTACCAACGTCGGCGACACGTATTACTTGCTCGGTTCGGCTTTGGGACCGCATCCCTATCCCACAATCGTGCGCGATTTCCAGACAGTAATCGGGATAGAGGCCAAGGCCCAGATGCTCGAGCAAGTCGGTTCACTGCCGGACGTTTGCGTGGCTTGCGTGGGCGGTGGTTCGAACGCCATCGGTCTCTTTTATGCCTTTCTCGAGGATGACAACGTCGAGTTGATCGGAGTCGAAGCTGGTGGCGAAGGCATCGAAACTGGACTTCACGCCAGCCGCTTCAACGATTCACGTATCGGCCGGCCTGGGGTACTGCACGGCACTTACTCGTACGTCCTGCAGAATGAAGACGGCCAAATCGCCCAAACCCACTCTATCTCAGCCGGTTTGGACTACCCTGCAGTTGGTCCCGAGCACGCCCATTTACGAGACATCGGTCGCGCAGCATACACCTACGCTACAGACGATCAAGCGCTCGAGGCGTTCCAGCTTCTCGGTCGTCTCGAAGGTATCCTGCCGGCGCTCGAATCGGCCCACGCCGTGGCGGAAGCCATCCAACGTGCGCCGAAAATGTCGTCGGATGAAATCATGCTAATCAATTTATCGGGGCGTGGGGACAAGGATTTAGACACTGTTTCAAAGGCAATATAAAACCTCTTTGTGATATAAGTGTTATGAATGGTATGGATAACATCGCAGCAGCATTTGCCAATGCCCAACCACGTGCATGCCTGATGCCGTATTTCACGCTCGGCTATCCCAATCCATCGCTGTCGTTGGACATCATCGAAGCCATCGCAGGTGCCGGAGCGGATTTGCTCGAACTTGGCATCCCTTTTTCCGACCCGCTGGCGGACGGACCTTCGATACAATACTCCACCCAGGTTGCTCTTCAACATCAAATTAGTGTAGCCGAATGTCTCCGTCTTGGTTTAGAATTACGAAAACGCGGAGTCGATCAACCGATCCTCTTCATGGGGTATATGAACCCCATCCTCGCCTTTGGCGTCGATCGCTTCGTGGAACAAGCGAAAGATGCCGGTGTAGACGGTCTCATCATTCCGGACTTGCCGGCCGAAGAGGCACTGGAAATCGAAACCCTGGCGGAAAAACACGGCCTTGCTTACGTGCACATGCTGGCGCCGACTTCAACCGAAGCTCGGATTAAAGAAGCAACCGCGCGCTCGAAGGGATTTGTCTACCTGGTATCTCTGACAGGAACTACGGGCGCACGCGATTCCCTACCAGAGAATTTGGAGGCGTTTATCCAACGTGTGCGACAATATACAACTACACCTCTGGCACTTGGTTTTGGCATCTCGACTCCCGAGCAAGCCCGTACCGTAGGGGCATTGGTTGACGGTGTGATCGTTGGCTCCGCCATAATCGATGCCGCCAAGGAGCCCAGGGAGGCGGTGGAAGCCACCGCCAGTCTCGTTCGCCATTTACGCGATGCAGTAGAGTTAACCTGAAAAGTTAGATGCGATGAGTCAAAAACCTGTATCCCGAATGCGAAGTTTTCAGCATGTGTTCTTCGATTGCGAAAGTACGTTAACTACCGTCGAAGGCATCGATGAACTGGCGCGTATTAAGGGTCATTTCGATTATATCTCCGAACTCACGCGTAAAGCGATGGATGGTGAGATCGAACTCGAGGCGGTTTACAGCGAGCGCTTGAAGCGACTACAGCCTACGCGCGCCGACCTGCGGCTTATCGCCCGGGCGTACTGCGAGAACATTGTTCCGAACTCGAAAGAAGTAATCAGCGCCTTGAAGGCGGGTGGATGCGAAGTCTCGATCATCAGCGGTGGATTATTGCAGGCGATTCAAAAATTTGCCCGTTGGCTGGGAGTATCTGCAAATAATGTACGTGCCGTCCCCGTCGAGTTCGATCAGCTTTCCGGTGAATGGTGGCGCTTCGATCAAACGCAATATGGCGGCAATCCAGAAGAGCATTTTCTCGACATCGCGCCAACACCATTGGTCGAAACCGAGGGAAAACGCGCTGTGATTGAAGAGTTAGCCGGGAACGAGAGACGCACGATGCTCGTCGGCGATGGAATTACCGATCTGGAAGCGCGCCAGACAGTAAATTTGTTCGTCGGATTCGGCGGCGTTGTTCGGCGCGAACGCGTTGCCGAGGAAGCAGATGTGTTCATCGAATCACCAGGGCTGGAAGCAATCGTTCCATTGGCGCTGGCAGAGGGCAGAGCCAAACGCTTGATGGGTACAGAACACGAGAAAGTTTTTCAAGAAGGTATCGATATTTTGAAGCAAGGACTGGTAAAATTCCGCAACCAGACCTTGAAAAGGCAAGTTGACGAACGGTTGCAATCATTAGAAGCCATTGATGATTCCACGATCGATCTGCTTCACATGTCTGGCTATAACTCCTAAACGAGTGAATCGCATCCGATTCCATCACATCCATTCGAGGAAGATATGTACCGCATTTTAATCACCGACAACATTGGACCTGCAGGCTTGGCAATTCTCGATCAAGCTGACGATGCCGAATACGACGTGATCCATTTACCCGAGCGGAAGAAATTATTGGAAATCATCGGCGGCTACGACGCCATTATCACGCGTTCCGGAACGGCGATGAACGAGGATGCCTTTGCCGCGGCGACAAACCTCAAGATCGCCGCTCGCGCGGGTGTCGGCCTGGATAATGTCGATGTTGAAGCTGCCACCATGCACGGTATACAAGTCATGAATACGCCCGGCGCCAACACTCTTGGCGCGACAGAACTAACCATGGCGCTGCTGCTTGGCGTGTGCCGTAATCTCACCAAAGCCGACGCTTCAATTAAAAAAGGTGAATGGACACGCAAAGTCTTTATGGGAACCGAACTCAACGGGAAGACCCTCGGTGTCGTCGGTTTGGGACGCATCGGCTCACGTGTAGCGACGCGCTGCCAGGCATTTGGTATGTCGGTGATCGCTTACGATCCCTACATCGCTGAAGAGATCGCAGAACGCATCCGTGTGGAACTCGTGGCGGAACTCGACGAACTCCTCTCCCGCGCAGATTTCATCACCCTTCATACCCCTTTGAACGAAGAAACCCGCGGCATGATCGCGGCAGAAGAAATCGCCAAGATGAAAGATGGTGTGAGGATCGTCAACGCTGCCCGCGGGGGGATCGTAGACGAGCATGATTTATTCGATGCCCTTAAATCCGGCAAGATCGCAGGCGCTGCACTGGACGTTTACAGCGACGAACCTCCAAAGTCCGGGCTGTTGAAAAAATTGATCGGCCTACAGAACGTCGTGACCACGCCGCATATCGGCGCCAGCACCCACGAGTCACAACATGGTGTTGCTGTACAAATTACCCAACAAGTCCTTGATGCGCTTCGAGGCGACAACTATTGCAACATTGTCAACATGCCCTTTGCTGAAGGCGTGGACTATCAATCGCTGGCACCCTACATGACTCTCGCTGAAAAAATCGGTGCACTGCAAATGCAGTTGATCCACGGCCGCGTCAATC
>Ga0307430_1000086_pt1 | contig 84367 bp, 72 predicted proteins | sample SalMarWE160130MG_FD_202159 | JGI IMG/M metagenome (GOLD analysis project Ga0307430, IMG submission 202159) | Salt marsh sediment microbial communities from the Plum Island Ecosystem LTER, Massachusetts, United States - WE1603-130 | ecosystem: Environmental > Aquatic > Marine > Intertidal zone >... | reverse complement strand
GAATCCCGGTGCATAAGCAAACGTCCCTATATTCCACAATAGCCTGTTCTGTTACCTTATTATTCAGACTAGGGATGCTATGTGCGACCATGCCGCGTTAAACACGCACCCTGAACGGTAAAAGTTTCATGTTATTGCGACGCCACAATCCAGATTAAAGTCCTGGACCACATCATAATAGGCAATAATCGCTACTTCAGCTTTGCCGATGCCGGACTGATCGAGGAATATAACTCGGACTTCTTAAGCCTTAAAGAATGGAAACTTCGCTAAATGAAGCAAGCAGGGCGAAACTAATGAATTACTGGCTAAAGATAGCTGTGAAGGTCATATTCGAGCAGGGAAAGTCCACCATAAGGTAATTGCTACGCCTGGCTATCGGTCTCTATCTTCCTTTTGTTCCCCACGTCACAACGGCTGCACCTTTAAGCAGGCGTTTCGTTTCTACCAGCGGGATTCCATTGTCACGCCATATTGCGGTGAGGCGATCAACAGGACACCGCCTACAGAAGCCAGAGATACTCGGACCTAAGAAACAGCCAACACGATGCCAACCTCGTGAAACGGGTATGGTCATTACTGGCATGACGACCCTATTGTAGATTTCCCATAGAGCTCTCACCCAAAAGGCTTCTGGGAGGCCGAACTCAAGTGAAAGCAATTCCCCGCCTGGTTTCAGCACGCGAGACAGCTCTCGTATTGTTGCATCAGGGTCTTGGACATAACGCAACAGGTAGGTGAAGACAACCGCATCGAAGGTCTCATCAGGAAAGGGTAAATGCTCAGCGCGCCCCTGGATAAGTTGGACTCTGCCGTCCAGGTTTTTATTCTCAACGGCGCGAAGACCTGCTTCCAGCATCAAGTGGCTAACATCGAGCCCCACGATTCGGCCATCGTAGTGGTCGGCAATCTCCATGGCGACACCGGCTGTACCGGTACATACGTCGAGCACAAGGTTTCCCGGCCGAAGAGCCATTCGCGAGACTAAGAATTCACGCCAACGAAGGTACTGAAAGAAAGTCAGCACTTGCGCCCAGGTGTCGTACGAGGGGGCAATACCATCGAACAGGTCTTGGGCAAGGGTTCTCCTTACTGGTACCGCAGGTTGGGATTCAGCCAGCGAAGCTGAGTGGTCCTCTCCTTTCTTTGTCTTCATTCTTTATCCTCCATTGAGCTGTCTTTTCTGCAGATTGCCTCGTGAAATTAGCAATGCCAAGATGCTATGGGCTTAGGCCACTCTTGATTGTGGATAACCTATGTAATCCAGGTAAACAAATCATATGATTTTGGTTCGACCATACACTGAAGCTGATAATAGCATAAATTTTTGCCTGTCGTCCAGTACCCCCCACTTCACGGGATTTGAACTTTATTACATACGCAATTCTTGAGTAGCTCTAAACTACACGTTTATTTATCTTGTTGTTGCCTCTTGTTATTTGATGTACATACGGAGTAGAATTTCTTAAATACATGGTTAATTGACTTAAAAAATGACATAGACTCTACTTCTGTATGGTCTGGCGTCAGTCGATAACCAAAGAGGTGCACAATGGACGAACAATCTGAACAACTGAGATTTGCAGTACTGATTGATGGTGACAATGCCCAGGCGTCTCTTCTTCCTCGAATCCTGGCAGAGGTCAGCAAAGTCGGGTTGATAACGGTCAAGCGTATATACGGAGACTGGACCACTACAAACATGAATAGCTGGAAGAACTCGCTTCATAAACATGCCATTCAGCCCATGCAGCAGTTCAGGTATACGGTTGGCAAGAATTCCACAGATAGTGCAATGATAATTGACGCGATGGATCTACTGCACAGTAACAATGTAGGCGGCTTCTGTCTTGTCGCCAGTGACAGCGACTACACACGACTGGCAACAAGAATAAGAGAGGAAGGTCTTTTCGTTATTGGAGTGGGAGAGAAAAAAACTCCAGAAGCTTTCACCAACGCCTGCAACCAGTTCATCTACTGTGAAAATCTAATTGGACCCGAGGAAATAAGGAAGAAAGCAGCAAAGAAAGAGAAGTCTGATGTATCTGACCCTTTAAACCTCCTTCTCGAAGGATTCAATCTAGCTGCGAAAGAAGAGGAATGGATTCATCTGGCTACATTGGGCTCCGTTCTTCGGCAATTGGATCCAGCATTTGATCCCCGTACTTACGGTCATCAGCAATTACAGTCTCTCATCAAAAACTATCGAGAGACATTTACTCTCAAACGAGATACATCGAGAAAACCACCGGTGGTGTATGTAGCGCTGACGGCTCTTAAATCGGATGCAGACTAATCACGGACTTGTAGCAAATCCCTGCCTCACAATGACAATATGGGCGCGGGAGGTTTGAGGCAGAGAAACAGTCCGCATAGATGCGGCTCACCTTGCTGAGCACCTAGCTACACAATAGCCAGAAAGTTCAGCTTACACATTCCGTCTTATTTGTGGAACAACAATCAGCCAATCTGTTTAGTTCTTCGTTTTGCATTTACCGAGCCAAGCGACTGCACAATGCATCGTATTGTTCACCTTCCTATTCTTAGCGCTTGAGGTAGACGTAGACCCGGAATAGAGTCACGGCGGGACTTGACAATATTAATAATCGGTGTATGATGTAGTTAATAGTGTAAGTTTAGGTTATTACAAACTTCTTAGGATTCTGCTAGATTCATATCGAGTATTGGATGACCCAAACCCCAGCTAAAAGTTTTGAGAAAGGAGGTCATCCAATGAGTTTTCAGGATAAAACTATCCAGTGTGCCGATTGTGGGACCGACTTCAGCTTCACCGCTGAGGAACAAGAGTTCTTTCAATCCAAGGGCTATACTAATGAGCCCAAGCGCTGTCCCTCATGCCGCCAGGCAAGGAAGGCAGAGCGTAATGGAAGTCGTGGTAACAGCTACGGGCTCCCACGCCAAATGTTTCCTGCCATATGTGCCGAGTGCGGCAAAGAAACCGAAGTGCCTTTTGAGCCTACCAACGGCAGGCCGGTCTATTGTAGCGAGTGCTACAATAAAGTCAGACTGAGTAGATAATGCCGGTTTGACCATGGACATAGACGGGCCGGGTATACTCGGCCCGTCTATATTTCTAGAATGTGGCGAAGTACCATCTCAATGGGAGTCTCGATACGTGAAGATGATTCTCAGGTTTCCCTGTTGTGTCGCTTTCAAGGGATGGTGCAAATGAGTGGAATTCTGCGTGAAGCAAAGTTCAACCACCATTTTCTACGCAAGGATTACGAGATTAAGCGAAAGGAGTATCAGTATGAAGATTTATGTAGGTAACTTACCCTATGAGGTAACTGAGGAGGAATTACGTCAGGAATTTGGGACTTTTGGAGCAGTGACGTCTGTAAACATTATAACAGACAGGTACAGCGGGCGATCCAAGGGATTTGGGTTTGTTGAAATGGCAGTGGTGTCTGAAGGTAAGGCTGCAATTGCCGGCCTCAATGGGAAAGCACTGAAGGATCAGACGCTTGTTGTTAACCCGGCTCGCCCACCTTCCGAGAGCAGAGGTGGTGGCTCTTACGGCAACAGAGGACGCAGTGGACCCAGTAGAGGAAGACAGCGCAGGTATTAGACTCCTGCTTATTCATTGCTGCCTGAGACACACAGGATATATTCGTTACTCTAGAGGCCGTTGTTTGGGTGCTGGTGCCCAACAGCAGGCCAGGAAAGTCCCGTTTTACCGCGAAAAAGAGGCAATATGAATATATATGTAGGTAACTTATCCCTCGAGCTGACTGGTGAGGAACTGCAACATGAATTCATGGCTTTCGGAGAAGTGGTATCTGTAACCATCATGAACAACAGTCATATTGTTAGTGGTCAGTCTAAGAGATATGGATTTGTTGAAATGCTATCGAAGTCTGAAGGTCAAGCTGCAATCATTGCTCTCGATGGAAAATCACTAAGGGATATGACGATTGATGTTATTCGAGCCCACGCTCTTTCTAAGAACAGCCACCAGAGATCTTATGGCGACTAGAGAGGTAGCTGGTTCGGTAGCCAAGTAAGACAAAGAGGAAAGTAAACTGCTACTCATGTTCTACATCCTTTAGACGTGTAACACTTAGCTAAATTGTTCGGTTAACTTCCTCGAACTCGTGAGCTGGTCAGGCAATTGCTAAGCCATTTCAGGGATGCTTTGAGTCTTAGTTCTTTGCCCTTCGGCGTCTTCTGAGCCAGATTATCAAAGGCAGAATTCGTGGCCAGCCCGTTGGAAGCAGGTGTCCAGTTCTATTCGAAGGGATATACCTTGCCCGTTTCCTTTCCCATCGCCTGCAACATTTCTTTACCACTGGGGAAAATGGGAGAGGCTTCTTCGGGCGATTTTTGAACCATGGTGATTGACCCTGTAGGACACGCAGATGCACAGAGCCCGCAGCCAATACATCTATCCTTGTCGATTATGGTATAGTCATCTTCACTTCGGATGGCATTTACCTGGCATCGCTCCACGCAGGTACCGCAGTTGGTACAGGTCCCCTGGTCATTTTCGGCATAGTAGTTTGACCTTGCTATGGCGTTCGGATTACCGTATTTTGTGACAAGCGCCAAATACTTACAACAACAGCCGCAGCAGTTGCATATGAATGCTTTGTTGCCCGCGCTGTTCGTGGAGCAGTGAATCAGGCCATCCTCCTCGGCTTTCAACAGTATCTCCTTTGCCTCCTCTTTTGAAATTTCCCGGCCGAGTCCATTTTCAATGTAAAAATCCGCCGATGCTCCAAGACTAAGACAAGTCTCCAGCAGGTGGTCACACCCCTTGCCAAGCATTCTGGCTTCTTTCCGGCAAATGCAATCGGCAACAGCAAACCTGGTATTAGATTCGATAATCTGTGATACCTTTTCGTAGGGCTGAATCTCAGTGTCCCCGTCTATCTCTTTCTCAACAGGGATAACGCGAAAGTCCCTAACCTTTTTGTCTCGCTTTACAGGTACCATTCCCTCTTCGAAATACTTCTCATAAAGCTCGATGTTTTCCGGGGTCAGGTTATTCAACTGGAACTCCCAGATTCCGATTACCCAGGGTACCAGGAAATAATAAATCTCGTTATCAGGCGCTGTATAACGCAGTATTAATCCCCTTTTCGACATCTCGTACAGGATTTCTCCCAGTTCGGTTTTATCCTTACCTGTCCTCTCTGCTATATCTGCTACGTTTTCGGGAAACGGTCGCAAGTGTAACATTATCTCCGCCTCATTTGGATGAAAGAGATGTTGCAATATCTCTAGTTCCACACCGCTTTCAGTTTTAGGGAATCCCTGGGGAAACATATCCAGTCTTTCTCGAAGTCTCTCATAAACGTTAGACATAATAAGCTCCTTTCATGTTAGACAAGAATAAATTTAACCTCGGATTATACTCTTATCTAAGAAAAAATGTACTGCACCTCTGAAGCATAAAAAAGCTGAACAGTATTGCGAGAGATAATACCCAAATATACAGCAGTCCCGATTGTTATAGGGTTCGTGGGTTTCTATTCTAGGAACCCTATTTCGTACAAATACCGGTGCCTATCACGGGCAGGTAATGTTCATTCGGTCGCTGTCCCAGCAGTGCCAGTCGTCATCACCGAAGTGATTGAAATCCTTAATCCGCCCCTCTTTGGTAGTGCTGCTCCACTCGATATACGTGTGGTTATCCTCACCTTTGTTGTACATATCCCAGATGTGGTCGTAGGGAACGCCCTTGGTATACTGGGTATCGATGTAACCTCCGTTTTCCGGACCATCGGGAACTATGTTTGTATATCTAATAGCGTGTGTGCCTGCGGAGATATTACGGGACCAGTTTATTCGTACGAGGTCGTTTGGGACAGACGGGCTCTGCTTTAGAATCCAGAATCCCTCAGTTGCAGGGAGGTCGCATTCACCATAGTACCATAGAAAGTCCTCGTACTCGCCTTCCTTAGTTATTCTCATTTCCCAACGGACTCCCTCAGTGATAAACTTAGCGAGAAGCTCAGCGGTGTATATTGAACCGCCGAAGTTTACCGAATATGACCAGAGCCATGAGCCATCGTCCTGCTGGAGCGGAATATTATGGAAAGATGCGCGAAATGCTGCTACCGGCACTGCTAGTCCGACTCTAATAATTATACTCCAAACGCCTACTGCGGGCGCCGCATAGTTCCAGTTTGAGTGATTGCTCGCTAAGGCTGAACCTTCAGGAAATTGCTCAGTAAGAGGAAACGATAGAGAAGTGGCTTGCATCTGGGATTCGGTGACAAAAACCAAACCGTATGTGTCACCATTCTCGAAGTCTTCAAAGGAAATGACAAAAGTCTCTTCCGGCGGAATAGTCGGCGCTTCTGATGCGCCGCATCCAGCGACGGTCAAAATCACGATGGACAGAATGAGCAGTAAATGCGCCAGAGTTCTACCTCTTAGTGTTTTCATATATGTTCTCCTTTTTATACATTCGCCTGTTGCCTGTATTTCTCGATAAGCTAGACACACATTAGCCGGTCACGTCACTAACAGGCATACGAATACATGCTAACATCTGAGCGAAGAGCAGTCAACGGCATTTTAGACGCGTGTTGTTGATATGTGTTTTTGTCACACTCAGATACTCTGTTCTGAAGGCTTTTGCACCTGGAGATAACACAGTCCGTCTCTATCAGGTTATTATTGGGGACTGCTGTTCCTGGAACGGATGCGTTCTCAGAACCAATGAAAAAAGGTATGGATACTTCGATTTCAAGTGTTGAACGTAGTCTAACCATTCGCTGGCCAGGTGATCATACATTCTCTGGATATCATTAGCAATGTGCTCCAGATCTTTGTCAGGAAGATCAATAAGCGATGACCTTGCTTCAAGTTCTTCATCCAGGTGCGTAACTGCCCAGAGCAGGTCAGTAAAACGATCGTGTTCCAGTAAGCTGGGATTCTCGAGCAGCGTCAGCAAGAACGTTCGTTCCTGTGCCAGAAAGGCCTTGAGTTTGCCGAGATCTATATTCCGGCAGTCAACATCTACTTTAAGGTGGTAAGCAAAGTCGACAGCTTTTTGGAAATCTTTCTTTGTCCATCTCTCAGTAACATTCAGGTGCCTGGAAATCTCCAGGCGGTTATCGAAATGTATGATGAGGTCTTGAAGGAGGTAGTTGCCCATTTCGCTGAAAAAAGCTCCCACCACCATATTTAGTTTTTCCAGTTTAGCTTGCGTCTCACGGCGGGCAAGGAGACGCTCAATGATAATCACCACTAATAGAATCTCGAGGGGCAGAAAGGCAAGATCACCGATCATATAGATAAATATGTGGTGAACATCTCGAAAAATGAGGTAATGAATGAAATATGCAATTCCGGAAAGCGCCACAAATGCAATAGCTAAGTAGATAATAAATGAAAAACGCCTTCGCATGTTAATTACCAGAACCTCGATTAGTAAATGTATACAACATAATCTAGTTTTACTTGAATATTATAGTGACATAGTATCCATGGGGCAACATGCTGGGTTTGAAAAAGTTAAAAACCAATTGTGGGACTTCTGTAATACAGACTATTCCATCATACAATTGAATAAATATGATCTTGCTTAGTTCCATACGTAGCATTGAACCCTTAATACTTACAGTGTCCACCAGCACCACAGGTGATAGACATGTAGACAGTGATTTGTACCTTGACCATCCCATTAAAATGGAGTAAATTCAATGACGAAATCTTCTGTGATAGCAGTCGGATTTAGTAACTTATGCCTACACTCTTGTTAGATAGAAACGCCATTAAAACTCTGATAAGGATGTCAGATGTTATCAATGTGGTGGAAGATGCTTTCAGGATGTGCGGTGAAGACAAGGGGGTAATGCCGGCTAAAACATATCTATCCCTTGAACATGGTGATTTCAGGGCCATGCCTGCCGCTTTACCAGAGTGTGCCGGCATGAAATGGGTAAACGTCCATCCTGAGAATCCGTCTCTTGGTTTACCTACGATTATGGCTATCCTGATCTATAGTGACCCGGAAACAGGGTATCCGTTGGCAATAATGGACGCTACTGAAATCACAGCCTACCGAACCGGCGCGGCAGCAGCTATCGCTTCCAAATATCTAGCGCGCCAAGATTCACATACAATTGGGATTATCGGTGCTGGCTTTCAAGCACACACGCAGATACTAGCTCACGAAGAGCTATTCAGTTCCTTCTCAATAAATGTTTTTGATGTTTCTAAAGCTGCCGCGGATAAACTAATGCAATCTTTGTCTCATCTTTCGATTAGAAATTGTTCCATTCAAGAGACAGTGGCATCAGATATCATATGCACTTTGACTCCTTCTCGTCATCCTATTATTAAAAGGGAGTGGGTAGCGGCTGGAACTCATATAAATGCAGTGGGCGCTGATGCGCCAGGCAAGCAAGAACTCGACCTCTTGATATTGAAGGAGGCAATTGTCGTTGTAGATAATTTGAAACAGGCAAGTACCAGCGGGGAGATTAATGTCCCTATTCACAAAGGTAGCTACAGCATTAGTGAGGTCCATGGAACACTTGCTGAACTAGTTGTGGGGAAGAAGAAAGGGAGAACAGATAATAGAGTAATCACTGTATTCGATTCGACTGGAATTGCCGTCGAGGACGTGGCTGTAGCTAAGCTTCTGTTTGATAAGGCTCAACAGGTGGGTGGCTATCCATCGATTGACTTTATAGGGACACGAGGCAATCCGAGATGAAAGTAATTGATTTGCGTAGTGACACCATTACTCATCCCACAACTGAGATGCGTAAGGCAATGTTTGAGGCGGAAGTGGGGGACGATGTTTATGGTGAGGATCCGACGGTTAACAGGCTTGAGGCGATGGCTGCGGTGATAATGGGCAAGGAAGCCGCACTCTTCACTGCTTCCGGTACCCAGAGCAATCTTATTGCCGTGCTAACTCATACTAATCATGGCGACGAAATCATCGTGGGGGATGAGGCACATATGTTGTGGTACGAAGTTGGAAGTGCTGCCGCCCTTGGCGGCGTAACTTTACGCACCGTTTCGAATGATAGTTGCGGCCGTCTCAATCCAGATGATATTGACCGGGCAATCAGGGATAAGGATATCCACTACCCTGAGACCACGCTACTTTGTCTTGAAAACACACATAATCGCTGCGGTGGAACAGTCCTGACAATAGACTACACAGATGAAGTTTGTAATCTAGCCCACGCACGAGGACTCAAGGTATATCTGGATGGCGCTCGCATTTTCAATGCTGCAGTCTATCTCGGCGTACCGGTATACGCGCTTGCCCGAGACGTTGATTCAGTAGCACTATGCCTTTCGAAAGGGCTGAGCGCGCCGGTTGGATCACTGCTGTGTGGGAGTAAAGATTTTATTGAGCGGGCCCGTAAGTTTCGTAAGATGCTGGGTGGCGGCATGAGGCAGGTGGGGGTTATCGCAGCTGCGGGCATCGTGGCACTGGAAACAATGGTAGACCGCCTGGCGGAAGATCATGTTAATGCCAAACGTCTGGCACAAGGATTGGCGAGCATCAAAGGAATTATTCTAGCCCAAAATGAAATACAGACAAACATCGTTATGTTTCATCTCTCCTCCGAGTTGTCCGTTGTCAAGTTTGCCGAAGAACTCGAAAGAGCAGGCGTAAAGATAGGTTTGCGTAATGACCACCCATTTCGTGCGGTTACTCACCGGATGATATCGTCTTCAGATATTGACGAGGCACTAACACGCATCGAATCAATATGTCACAAGCTACATCATCGGGCCTAAGATTAAAATTTTACTCTTAAAAAAGGTTTTAGTAGTTGACGATAATGTAAAAAAACCATGGAGTTGTCAAAGATGGCTTACTTGCCTAATTGTAAGCTGATTTTCTCAACCTGATAAACTTTTTGTCATAAGACCATCAAGCTATAATTACCGTCCATAGAGTGCAGTTAATTCTTTTAGCCTGTCTTTGATTTCTTCGGTCAGCATATCAGGCACAAAACGCCAACACCAGTTTCCTTCAGTAGTACCCGGAAGGTTCATCCTGGCTTCTCTGTCCAATCCCAAAACATCCTGCATGGGGATTATAGCTGTGTGGGCGACAGACATCAAAGCCAGGCGGATGAAATCCCAGTTTAGCTCGTGCCCATCTGTTCCAAGATACTTCAAGGCAAACTGCTTCTCCTTCTTTTTCTCTTCCCTGCTCTGGGTGGTATCCTCTATTGCGCTATCCTTGAACCAGCCGATGGTTGTATTGTTGTCGTGGGTGCCGGTGTACACTACGCAGTTTCGCGGGTAATTGTGGGGCTTGTAATCACCAGCTTTGGGGTCACTGTCAAAGGCAAACTGGAGAACCCGCATCCCCGGAAAGCCGAGCTGGTCTCTAAGTGCATCTACTTCTGGTGTGATTATGCCTAAATCCTCGGCAATAATGGGTAGGGTGCCTAATGCCTTCTGCACGGCTTTAAAGAGTTCAATCCCTGGCCCGGGAACCCACCGCCCGTTCATGGCAATGATATCTGTGCCTGGAACCTCCCAGTATTTCTCGAAGCCACGAAAATGGTCCAACCTGATGATGTCCACCAAGGCATGTGTTGCCCGGAAGCGCTCAATCCACCACGAGTAGCCATCCCTGGCCATTATATCCCAGCGATAGAGAGGATTCCCCCATAGCTGTCCTGTTTTGCTAAAGTAGTCGGGGGGTACCCCGGCCACCACCGTTGGTTTACCGCTGGTATCCAGATAGAACATCTCTGGGTGCGACCAGGCCTCAGCACTATCAAGGGCGATAAATATGGGCATATCACCGATGAGCCTGATCCCATGCTCATTACAATACTTCTTTAGTTCAGACCACTGCTTAAAAAACTGATATTGTTGATATTTATGGCAAAGGATCTCGTGTTCCAGTTTCTTGCTCCAGTGTTCGAGAGATTTCGGCTGCCGCCTTCGGACGCCTTCCTCCCATGTATTCCAGGCAGCGAGTCTATGAGCCTCTTTCAATGCCATAAACAAGGAGTAAGTTTCAAGCCAGGAGGCGTTCTGCTGGCAGAAAATTTCGAATTGCTCTCGCTCACTTGGAGTAGCTTTCCTATGGAAGGTCTCAAAGGACTTTTTCAACAAGGGTATCTTAAACTTGATAACTGAGCCATAGTCAACCCTGTCTTTAGGGAAGGAAAGCCTTTTCTCTAAGTCTGCAGGTTCTAAGAATTTATCTTCAACTAATCTTTCCAGACTTATAAGCAGCGGATTTCCAGCGAAGACAGAAAGGCATTGGTATGGAGAATTGCCGTAGCCGGTGGGGCCTAGGGGCAAAATCTGCCAAAGACGTTGCCCAGTGCTAGCCAGAAAATCTACGAACTGATAAGCTTCCTTTCCCAAGCATCCTATCCCGAATTGGTCTGGGAGTGAGGTCGGGTGTAATAATATGCCACTTGCTCTGGGAAAGCTCATGCTGACTTGTCCCTTATCCGAGTCACCTAGGTCTGGGATGCAAGAGTTGGAGGTTTCATCGTGCTTTTGATTATCCACGATAGATTTGTATCTCGGAATTGTTATTTACACCAGTATACAATAGGACATAGCAGTAAACAATGCCTGTTGCCAGGATAGGCTGCGAATGGAAAGAGGGTTTCCTACGCTGACGGGGGAGTAAGAACGCCTGGGGACTTAACGACTTTGATTCTTGGTGTTGACCTCGGAGGCACCAAAATTCTGACTTACCTCACCGAGTCTGCGTTTCACTGTGAGGATTTAAAGAACACAGCCGCCAGGGGCGGCAAGGTGATGGTCAAGGAATAGGGGCGGCCATGCAAGGGAATCGGCGCTGCTTCCACTCCACCCAGATTACCTTGACCAGTGCCTCCATATTCCTTGGCGTCGCTGTTTAATAGCTCTCTCCAGAACCCTGCCTGCGGTACTCCAATTCGATAGTTAAAATGAGTTGTGGGAGTGAAGTTACAAACGACCACAAGAAGGTTGTCTGGTGAACGCCCTTTGCGTATCAAACTGACCACGCTGTGCTCAACATCATTGCAGTCAATCCATTCGAAGCCTGCTTGTTCAAAGTCCAATTCGTAGAGAGCCGGTTGTCCCCGATAAAATCGGTTTAAGTCTTCAACCCAGCGTTGAAGACCTGAGTGTGGCGCATAGTCAAGGAGGTGCCATTCCAGGTTCTCGTCATGAGCCCACTCCCGCCATTGGCCAAACTCTCCTCCCATAAATAGGAGCTTTTTACCGGACTGGGTATACATATAACCGAAAAGGAGCCTCAAATTGGCGAACTTTTGCCAGTCGTCTCCCGGCATCTTTCCTAAGAGTGAGCCTTTGCCATGCACGACTTCGTCGTGAGAGAGCGGCAGTACAAAGTTTTCAAAGAAGGCGTAAATTAAGCGGAAAGTCAAGTTATTATGATGGTATTTCCGATATATGGTTTCTTTGGTCATGTACTCCAGGGTATCATGCATCCAGCCCATGTCCCATTTCAGGCCAAATCCCAGGCCTCCCAAGTAAGTTGGACGAGATACCATGGGCCAAGCGGTAGATTCTTCGGCAATAGTTTGCGTGCCAGGGCTTTCTTGATAAACCATTTCATTAAAACGGCGTAAAAAGGCTGTGGCTTCCAAGTTCTCCCGCCCCCCGTACTTGTTGGGTATCCACTCACCTGCTTTACGGCCATAATCCAGGTAGAGCATGGAGGCCACTGCATCTACACGTAGACCATCAACGTGGTATTTATCCAACCAGAATAGTGCGCTGCTAAGGAGAAAGCTTCTAACTTCGTCCCGACCATAGTTGAAAATTAAACTGTTCCAGTCAGGATGAATGCCTTGTCTGGGATCACCGTGCTCGTACAGATGCGTTCCATCAAAATATCCCAGTCCGTGTTCATCATTAGGAAAATGAGAAGGTACCCAGTCCAAAATTACACCTATATCATGCTGGTGTAGATAATCAACAAGGTACATGAAGTCCTGGGGTGTACCGTACCGGCTTGTCGGGGCAAAATATCCTGTTACCTGATAACCCCAGGAGCCATAGAAAGGGTGTTCCATTATCGGTAGAAACTCAACATGAGTAAATCCCAGCTGCTTCAAGTAATCAGTTAGCCTGGGAGCCAGTTCTCGATAGCTAAGGTAGCGATTGTTCTCCTCAGTCACCCTTTGCCAGGAGCCCAGGTGCACCTCGTAGACGGATATGGGAGCATCAAGCGCATTGTGGGTGTGTCGTTTCTCCATCCACGCCCGGTCTCCCCAGCTATAATCCAAATCCCAGGAAACGGAGGCTGTTTTAGGAGGTGTTTCAGCATAGAAGGCGAATGGGTCGGCTTTCTCTACATGATAGCCGCGACGATGAGAGACGAGGTAATACTTGTAGATTGTGCCCTTAGCCACACCGGGGATAAATCCTTCCCAGATACCAGATTGTCCTTTTGCATATAGTGGATGGCTCGACTTATCCCAACTGTTAAACTCTCCAATGACAGAGACCTGTTTGGCATTAGGTGCCCACACGGCGAAATAGGTTCCCTCCACCCCATCTACTGCTATGGGATGAGCTCCAAGCTTTTCATACAGCCGATAATGAGACCCTTCATTAAAGAGAAAAAGGTCCTCATTGGTCAGCATGCTGATGTCATAGTGCACTGATTGATCACTTATCTTATCCTTTGAGGATACTTCTTCCCTTTTATCTTTTCCCTGTGTCATCTCTGAATATTCTCTCTTCTTTGAATTGCTTTAGGTTACAGCACATCCCGCATACTTAGTTACCTCAAATAACATTTCTATAGCCGATGCTCATTCTTTAACTTTCAGTAGTTGTAATATACCCTGAAGTGTCACACTTAACCAGTGCGGACGATTATTCAGCTCATAGCCAATTTCATATATAGCTTTTTCTAAGAGATAGACGTCCAGAAGAATCCTCAGTTGCTCTGAGTCATCAGGAAGCAATCGGGTTCGTCCAACGCCTTGCAAATAGGACATAAGGAAAGATGATGAAACCCATACATACCAGAACTGTGCCCATCGTTCCAGAGCAAGCAGATTTTCAGGTTTAAGTGTCAACGAAGATTGGTACAGTAGAGCGCTGTGGGCAGCGTAGTGGAATGAACGTATCATACCAGCAACATCTCTTAGAGGTGACCGCTTGATTCGCCGTTCGCTCAAAGGGCGTGCCGGTTCCCCTTCAAAATCAATGATAACGAAATCCTTACCCGTATAGAGCACCTGTCCTAGATGATAGTCCCCGTGGCAGCGTATTCGTGCTGCAGAAATTTTTCGATTGCGCAGCAATTGAAAACATTCAACGATACTCTCTTCTGAGTCTAGAACACGTTGGGCATTTTCCCTGAGCTCCTCCGGGAGTTCTTTTAGCTGATCACGCAGCAGTTGTAGTGTTTGCATGGCAAAGCTCCGCATGGCATGGTAGAGAGAATTTTGATAAATAAGAGAAAATGGCTCTGTGGCGAAGTCCGGGTCATCTGATGCTGATGCTAGAGCTATATGGAGTTCAGCAGTGCGCCTTCCTAAGAGTTGTGCCGAAATGAGATAGGGACCAATGGTCTCTTGGGCCAGCGCAGGTGGTTCCTTGAGTAAAAACAATAGGTGTTTCTCAGGAACGGGAGGTATCTGTACTGTAGGATGTGCTAATACGTACTCAAAATTACGATTGAGGAAGTCCAAGGTGTATTGCCAGGCATCTCCTTCGTTCGGCACGAAGCTTTGAAGTATAGCCAGAGTTGTTATCTTGCCCCTCTTACGATAGTACTCAAGGGCACCAGCTACTTGTGAGATATAAGGGAATTCAGTTTTTTCTGTGAGAAATCGACCAATTTCCAACTCAGGATTAACTTCTTCCTCAATACGGCGAAATAGTTTGAGGATTAGCCGATCCCCATAGATCACAGATGTATTGGTTTGCTCTGCCTTAACGGGAACAGGTTCTAAAGAGACTTCAGATACTCCGTGGACATTGCGGAAAATCCGGGTTCGTGAGGCCATGACTTCTCCGACCCTTCCCTTGAAATGGCGCCGTCGACTTATGGCTTTTATTAGGAATCTACAAAAATTCTTGTCTACTAGAGCATCATAGAGTAAGCTCTCGCTTTCACTATACTTTTCTTCAGGTTTCAGGCGGGCGATAACAGCTTGAGGATACTCAGCTATAATCTCTCTTGCTTGCTCTACAGGAGTGCTAGTGAGCGGAAGTATATATGTCTCCGGCTCCCCTTCAGCATATTCCACTTCAATCAATACAAGATTGGCAGCACACTGTGGAGAACGTATAGGTATTATATCTAAAATCTGCAGTGCCCAAGATTCTCTCGCTTTCCCACGGAACCATCGACGCCCTCTTATGTAATCCAGCAAAACTGCTTCCAAGATAAACCGACTCTCTTTCCTAAACAGCTTTTCCACTGTCTCAGTCAGAGTGGGGAATGTTCCAACAGTCTCTGAAGGCAAGGCACGAAGGCGAAGTAGCCCAGTGTGTTCTGCTTCGAGGGAAAACCAATAAAAAGCATACGGACCAAGAGTAAAGTAATATTGACCTTCGCTAATGGTAGCAAATTCCGCCCTTCCGAATAGCTCAACTGGCACGCTTCCTTGAAATTCGGCAAGATCAAGTTGAGTTTGCTGTGCGGCATGCGAAAGGTTAGCCACGACTAGAATGACCTCATCCTGGTAACGGCGAAGGAAAGCCAGAATCTTGCGATTTTTCGGTTGTAGAAACTCAAGGCTACCCCGTCCAAACGCCTTGTACCTCTTCCTGAGAGCAATGGTGCGCTTCATCCACCAAAGAAGAGAGTCGGGATTATTTTGTTGATTTTCTACATTGATGGACTCATAGTGATACTCGGGGTCGATAATGGGAGGTAGGTAAAGTTTCTGGGGATTGGCTCGGGAGAATCCTGCGTTTCGATCAGGACTCCACTGCATTGGAGTACGCACTCCATTACGGTCGCCGAGATAGAAGTTATCCCCCATACCGATTTCGTCACCGTAATAAATCACTGGTGTCCCTGGCAGAGAAAATAGCAGGCCGTTCATCAGTTCAATCTTTTTGCGGTTGTTATTCAATAGCGGTGCTAGGCGCCGGCGGATGCCGAGGTTGAGCCGGGTAGCGGGATCGCTGGCATATGTTCTATACATGTAATCTCGCTCTTCGTCAGTGACCATCTCAAGGGTCAGTTCATCATGATTGCGAAGAAAAATAGCCCACTGACAGGTCTCCGGAATTGCCGGGGTTTCCCGGAGGATGTCGATGAGGGGGAAGCTGTCCTCCATGCGGATGGCCATAAACATACGGGGCATGAGTGGAAAGTGAAAAGCCATATGGAACTCATCACCACTGTCAAGGTAGGCTACCGCATCCTCTGGCCACTGGTTGGCCTCTGCCAAGAGCATTCGATTCTTGAATTTCTCATCCACATGCTTACGTAGCCCCTTCAGGAAAGCGTGTGTTTCGTGTAAATTTTCACAATTTGTGCCTTCCTCTTCGTAGAGATAAGGCACAGCGTCAATCCGAAGCCCATCCACTTCCAGCCTTAACCAGAAATCTATAACCTTAAAGATAGCCCGCTTGACTGCAGGATTGTCATAGTTCAGGTCAGGCTGGTGTGAATAAAAGCGGTGCCAGTAATATGCCTTGGCTTCATAGTCCCATGTCCAGTTAGAGTATTCGGAGTCTTTAAAAATGATGCGGGCTTCTTGGTACTTTTCTGGTGTGTCACTCCAAACGTAAAAATCACGCCAGCGGCTTCCTACTGCTGCCCGTCGAGCTCGTTGGAACCAAGGGTGCCGGTCAGAAGTGTGGTTAAGGACTATCTCTATGATAATACGGAAACCCCGCTTGTGTGCTTCATCTATAAAAGTCTTAAAATCGTTCATGTTACCATAGACTGGCTGGATGCTGGTATATTCTGAGATGTCATAGCCATCGTCCTTCAGGGGCGAAGGATAAAACGGGAGCAACCAAATGGCTGTAACTCCTAAATCTTCAAGGTAATCAAGCTTCTCTGTAAGACCTAAAATGTCACCCACACCATCACCTTGGCTATCTGAGAAGGCACGAATGTGAAGCTCATAGATTATGGCGTCCTTATACCAAAGAGGCTCATCATTGAATGACGATCGTTCCGTAGGACTTCGTTTCTTCATACACTAATCACCATGCACCATATTGTTTCCTGCCAATGATACAACCGTTAAATATAATTTTCTCTCCAAACATAGTAACCAAAGTCTCACTCCGTGCGCACCCGCCGATGCATAAGCAAGATGTGAGCGGGGACAATTTGCGGGTTGAGTTCAACATAGTTTCGCGACCCTTGCCAAAGATAGCGGGCATCGTTCAAGAGGTCATGCATCTGGTAAGGCTTTTGGGGGTCGATTCCCAATTCCTCCGGGGGGAATTCTACCCAGCCCGACTGAGTATAGTGCGGATCCAGGTTCACCACTACCAAGATAACATTGGAAAGTTCATCGGTGCGCTTGCTGTAGCACATTAGCTGCTCGTTGTCTACCTCGTGGAAACGAAGGCTCCAGTCTCTGTGAAGGGCAGGGTTTTCCTGTCTAATACGATTGACTCTAGCGATGAAGTCTTTCAGACTGTCAGGCCTGGCAATATCCCAGTTTTTGATCTCGTATTTTTCTGAGTTGAGATACTCTTCGCTCTTTGGTTCCCTGGGACGATTCTCCCAGAGCTCAAAAGCTGGGCCGTAGATACCATAGCTGGCTCCTAATGTAGCTGCTAGGACCAACCGGGCCATAAATGCCGGCCGGCCGCCAAACTGAAGATACTCGGTTAAAATGTCCGGTGTGTTTGGCCAGAGGTTGGGATGGAAATACTCTCGTACTTCTGTTTGAGTCAGCTCGGTGAAGTATTGTGTCAACTCCCACTTAGTGTTGCGCCAGGCAAAATAGGTATAGGACTGAGTAAAACCTAATTTAGCCAATTGATGCATCACCTTGGGACGGGTAAATGCTTCGGAGAGGAAAATGACGCCGGGATATGACTTTTTGATATCGGTAATCAACCATTCCCAGAAATGGAAGGGCTTGGTATGAGGATTATCCACGCGGAAAATGTGGATGCCATGTTCAATCCAGAAGAGCACGATACTCTTGAGCTCTTCCCAGAGTTCTTGCCAATTCTCAGTCTCGAACTCAAAGGGATAGATATCCTCATATTTTTTGGGTGGATTTTCCGCATATTGCACCTTGTTATCAGGGCGCCAGCGGAACCATTCTGGATGTTGCTTCACATAGGGGTGATCAGGGCTGCACTGGAAGGCGATATCCAGGGCGATTTCAATATCATATTCGCGAGCCTTGGCTACAAAACTCTGGAAATCCTCCAAGGTGCCAAGTTGGTGGTGAATGGATTTGTGTCCTCCTTCTTCGAAGCCGATAGCCCAAGGGGTTCCGGGGTCATCCGGTTTGGATACAGGATTATTATTTCTCCCTTTGCGGTGTGCGTGGCCAATAGGGTGGATTGGGGGGAAATAGAGTATATCGAAGCCCATGGCAGCAATATAAGGAAGGCGAGCCTCGCAGTCCATGAAAGTTCCGTAGCGTCCGGTCTCTGGAGCGCAAGAACGGGGAAACATCTCGTACCAGGTGCTGAAGCGAGCTTTTTCCCTGTCAACCACCACTACAAGCTCCTTGGGATAAGTGGCGGCAAATCGCTTGTCAGGGTACTTATCCATGAACTTTGACAGTTCCTCGCTTAGGCCTAGCTGGACCTTTGTCCGCTCCGCTATCTGTTTGGATTGCAGGGTGTCTGCTAATTCTTCCATCTTTTGTCTCTTACTTTTGGGAGCACGTTGGCTTGCTTCTGCAATAAGCTGAACCCCTACCAGAAGCTCGATTGAAACTTCTTGCTTTGCCTGGAACTTCTTTTTTAGGTCCCGCCTCCATGACTTGAACTGATCAACCCAGGCTAGAACAGTGTAACGATAACGCCCGAGTTCCGCGACTGCAAACGAGCCTCGCCAGCGGTCATTATCTAGAGGCTCCATAGGAGTTTCAGCCCATTTAGTGTCGTTTTCTGCACGATAAAGGAGTAAGGCCGATATGATATCATGGCCATCGGCAAAAATGTCGGCTTCCACGACTACCCTCTCGCCGACAACTCGCTTGATGGGAAATCGACCACCGTCGACCTCAGGCTTCACTCCTTCAATTATCACTCGTAATTCGCCTCTCAGTCCTTCCATAGTCCAGTTCCTTGCCTTATTACTCCGTCACCATTATACTTAAAAAATTGTGCATTATTCGTGCACCATTGTCAACGAATCTGAGGTCTCAATTCATCTCTTCTTGTTAGCTGTGCTATAATCCAATTAGAGAAAAAAGAGAAAATAGGGAAGGGCAGGGGCAGCTTTAACATGAAAAAATTAAACTAATCCAATAGTACGGCAATCTCCTTCAAGTAATGCATAGAATATCCAGCCGTGGAATTATACCTTCTTCAGTAAGGAGTAAAAATGATCCAGCCCTTTAAAGTCCTTTTTGTCGCAGCTGAGATTAATCCTTTAGCTAAGATAGGTGGACTCGGTGATGTAATTGGTTCCTTGCCACAAGCTTTGCGACAGGCAGGACACGATGTTCGTATCGCCGTGCCTAGATATGGGTCCATCAATCTAGATGGATATCAGACTACAGGACAGGGAAGTTTCACGATACCTTTTATGGGAAGACAAGAAGAGATTGGCATAATTCAGGTATTACTCAAAGATATCATACCTGTATATCTACTGGAAAACAAAACGTATTTTAATAGTTTATCCATCTATGGAGAAAACGATGACCTAGAGCGTTTTCTCCTTTTCTCCATAGCAGCAATGGAAGCGCCTAAAAAGTTGAACTGGCAGCCGGATATACTTCATTGCCATGACTGGCATGCTGGGATGGTACCGCCCTTGCTTAAAGTTGCCTATAGAAATAATGATTTCTATTCTTTCTGTGCTTCGATTTTCACTATTCACAACCTATCCTACCAAGGCTGGTTTGATGGACTCTTTGCTGAACGTGCCGGTCTATATGAGTACATGCCACCTTCAGGGGACCCTTCTCACGAAAAATGCTATAGCATGGCAGGTCTCGGCATCTATCATAGTGATCTCGTCTCTACAGTGAGCGAAACCTACGCCAAGGAGATTTTAACCCCTGAATATGGAGAGGGGTTGGAAACATTGCTGCAAAGGCACCAAGATAGCCTCTTTGGCATCCTCAATGGTATAGATTACAACCAATTTAACCCATCAACCGACAGCATTATTGCGACTAACTATGATTTTGGCAGCCTGGATAGAAGGATTGTTAACAAGACCACACTACAAGAGAAAGCCGGGCTGCCAGTACATACTACTATCCCATTACTGGGTTTTGCAGGACGCCTAGTTAATCAGAAAGGCATTGATATACTCATAGGAGCTCTCGAATCATTACTAGCTGAAGAGGATGTCCAATTCGTCTTACAGGGAGTTGGTGATGCAGAATACGAGGAATCCTTCCGGAAATTGGAAGGTCTTTATCCGAACAAAGTTCGAGCATTCCTTACTCTCGATTTTTCTTTAGCGCAGCTGATCTTTGCCGGGTGTGACCTATTTCTCGTACCTTCCCGGTTTGAGCCATGTGGACTATCACCACTTGTTGCCATGCATTATGGCAGTATCCCTGTCGTGAGGCGTACAGGCGGCCTGACTGAAACGGTATCCGGCTGCTCCTCTGACCTAGCGGGATGCCTTGGCTTCGTCTTCGAGCAGTATGATGCCGGTGAGCTATTAACAACATTAGAACTTGCGCTCACAGCTCTTAAAAACAGAAATGAGTGGCATAAGCTCATGGTGAGAGCTATGCAGGCTGATTTTTCCTGGAAAGCCTCTATCCCAAGGTACGAGGCTCTTTACGAAATGGCTCGACGTAAGGTCTCGAGTTAATGTCCTTGAGTCTTTGAAGATTGGGCTGCCTGCATATACATTTGCTCGACATATTCCTTTAACATCCGCCGGGCGCAAAAAAGAGGTACAATCGAGCCAATCGCTTCTTTGATCATATGCATCCAGCCATGGGGTATCCCAGCCCTGTCCCGTTGGTAGTAGAGAGGTACAATTTCCTCTTCCAGGAGATGGTAGAGCGCCTCGGCATCTGACCTATCTTCTTCCCCTGGGTCATATGCTTCGACCTCATCACCGATGGCCCAGCCATTAGCGTCATTATAGCCTTCATACCACCAGCCATCTCGAACGCTGAGATGCATGACACCGTTTACCCCTGCCTTCATACCACTGGTACCCGAAGCTTCATAAAGGCGGCGGGGTGTATTCAGCCATACATCTACCCCTTGGACCAGATAATGGGCCATATGCATATCGTAATCTTCAACAAAAGCTATTCGCCCCTGGAATTCGTTATCCATAGCCAGGGTATATACATGGTGGACGAGTTGTTTTGAGGGAAGGTCAGCTGGGTGAGACTTGCCCGCGAATATTATCTGGATAGGGTGACATCCATCAGTAACAATCCGCTTGAGACGTTCTATATCATGGAATATTAGCTCCGGCCGCTTATACTCGGTAAAACGGCGGGCAAAGCCGATGGTTAGAGCGTCGGGGTCGAGCAAGGCGCCCATGGTCAACACCTGTCGAGCCATGCATTCACGTTCAGTGGAACATTGCCTTGCCCTCTCTACCATCGCACTGATAAGCTTACGCTTAAGAATTCGACGCACTGCCCAGAGTTCCTCATCAGGGATATTTAGCATAGACTTCCCAAGATTGATGTCATCGTATCTTTCAGACACGTCCTGACCTAAGTACTTCTCGTAGAGGCGACTCATCTCCGGAGCGGCCCAGGTAGGCACGTGAATCCCGTTAGCGATATATGAAATAGGCGTTTCATCTTCTTTAACTTCGGGCCAGAGTCCATGCCACATCTTTCGCGTAATTTTTCCATGAAGCTGACTGACTGCATTGCGATGATTAGCCATCTTCAAGGAAAGTATGGTCATATTAAAGGTCTGGGCGCTTCTGCTATCCTGTTGTCCCAGCTCCAGGAATGTTTCTCGGCTGATTCCCAGGGACTCCCAATAACCATGAAGGTATTTCTCCACGAGTGAGACAGGAAAGACGTCGTGCCCTGCGGCGACTGGAGTATGAGTGGTGAAAACTGTAGTCGCCTGTACCTTTTGGAGGGCTTCGCTAAATGTAGCACCTTTTTCTACCTCTTCTCTGACGCGTTCCAGAATCATAAAGGCACTGTGGCCTTCGTTAGCATGCCACACTGAGGGGTTGATGCCAAGGGCTCGTAAGGCACGCACGCCACCAATTCCCAGCGCGACCTCCTGCTGGATACGCTGCTCATGTTCAGCAGTATAGAGGCGAGCACATAGCTGCCGGTCCTGGGGCATATTCCCTTCAACATTACAACATAGTAGATAAAGGTCGACCCGACCCAAACGCACCTTCCACACCCCAATATATAAGGGCCTACCACCCAGTTCAATCTGAACCAGTGGACCACACCAACTAGAACGAGGGACTGGATTGATTGGCTTGATAGGCGCTTCATCGAAATCCAATTGCTCATAAACCTCCTCTTGCCAGCCCTCGGCAGAAATATGCTGGTGGAAATAGCCTTGGGGGTACATGAAGCCAACTCCGACCAAGGGTAGTCCCAGGTCACTTGCTTCCTTGCATACGTCGCCAGCTAAAACTCCCAGTCCACCAGCATATATAGGAAGAGAGTTATGTATAGCAAATTCCATTGAAAAATATGCAACAGGGCCATCTAGGATATTCGTATATTTGGTAGTAAACCAGCTATCCCTGTCTGACATTTCAGCGTCGAAATTCGACATCACAGAGTCATATAGAGTAATAAAGGCGGGGTCAGTGGCGGCGGCAGCTAACTTATCATTGCTTATCTCGCGTAATTGCTTGACCGGGTTGTGCCCACTCAACCGCCATAGGGGATAGTCCAGGACCCGGAAAAGGTTACGTGCCTGGGGGTGCCAGCTCCACCACAGATTATTGGCTAGCTCCTCCAGTCTACCTATGCGTTCAGGTAGCTTCACTTTCGGTGACATATTTTTCCTCACTCATCCATTTTCATTATCATTTTTGCCTTTATGCTCATTCAGTATCTCCGCTATAACCACAGAGACGACACCAGCTACTTCATTGCGAAGTATTATAGCAGGATACAATCGTGCTATCCCATGAATAGGTAGATAGCTTATCACTTTTTGTGCGCGGATTTCTGTAGTATAATGTAAATATAGTATCGAGTCAGGAGGTGGGCAAGAATGGTCAAGATTGTTAAGATTAGCAAGGAGGAAGCCAGTAGACGTTTGGGGAACGTGCCGGACGAGAAACGCTTCTGGTGTCAAGATGGCAAGGTCATCAAGAATATCAAGGAGCTGGGAAAAGCTCTAAATGACACAAGTGACGATATTTTCCATTACCATACTAGTGAGGGGAGAAACGATTTCAGTAATTGGGTCAGGGATGTGGTGGGGGATAATAAGCTGGCGAATGACCTGAGCAAGGCTAAGTCCCGTATCCAAGCTGGCAAGGCAGTAGCACAGAGAGTTTCTTTTCTGGAGAGTAAGCTATAAGAGAATTTGGGGACTTCGCTGAAGGCACGTCTTATCGGAGACTTAGAGCAACTTTGGGTTTTCTCGCGTTTTCCATTCCTCGGGTAAAAGCTCTCTGAACATCGACGGAAACCTCGGGGGATATATTTCATACAGGTGCTGGTACATAGCCATGACCATGGAATCTAGGTTACTGATATAACCCCAGGCACGCTGTATGTGGTCGGTGGCAACAAATACCTCTCGACAATATCCTTTCAACTCTCGAACAAGGCGATTTAACGCTTCGCCCCTTCCGTCGGGAGTCGCTGCTGATTCAACGGAGCGGCTGGCTTCGAGTGCGCGCTGAATAAATTCCGTGGCGACCACTCGGTGGCTTCGTCCCCTCTTAATTTCCAGTAACGCTGCCTCCTTCTGCTTACCAGCAAGACCACCCTCCTCAATGCCAGCTATCAGATAGTCAAATCGAGTGCCAAGGAGGAAATCCAAGATACGCTCCGCTCCCACGTAGGTGCTATCACCAGGGTGCACATATCTGGTGCCGGCGAAGGCGCTATCCTCAGGAGCAGTGCCGAGAAGAAGTTCCGAAAGGCGATAGCCATGTAGGAAAGGTCGCTTCTGGCGCCCCTCTTCGGGTCGCCATCCCCAGTTGCAGGCTCGCTTCATTAGCCTGTAGTGCAAGGCTATCTGGTCTTTTAAATCAAAGCTTGGGACAGCATATCTGGTATCATGGAGCAAGGCTGCATCTACGGCCAGTCGTCTGGGCATGCCAAATGCATCCAAAATCGCCCCGTAGAGATTTATAAGGAAACGCCCGGGTTCCCAGAAGACGAATGGTAAGTGCTTAAAAACCGCTGTTTCGAGGTCCACATCCCTGAACTTTCCGGCATTAAGTGGCGGATAATGGCCATCGTAGCGGAGTACCAGGCGTATCTCAGGGGCCCAGGAGACCTGATTTAATCGGACGCAAGGCAGCTTTGCCATATCGCCCAGGCTCTCCAGATAGTCATCAGGAGTCACGAAGCGCACTTCGGCAATCTTCTTCATGAGCACATTTTTCCAGGCTTGCTCCATTATCCGAAGGGCGATGTCGCCGAAGTCCATAAGCTCCAGGTCTTGAATGTAGAGGATTAATCCGCAGTCAGGTGACTCCGTCAGTGCATTTTCCAGCACTGCGGTATACTCAGCTACCGCCTCCTCCCAGGATATAGGAAAGGGAATGTAAGATTTATTGCGATACTCTTCGGCAAAGACCCAGTACTTTCCCATAATATATCCCTGATTTTTTACACCTTTGGGGTCATAACGGGTTATCGGTCGCCAGATGTATTGAGACACTGGGAAATTGCGGGGCATCGCCAGCATATCAGGCCCCACCACAAAGGCACGGTATTGGATATCACCTTTGCCATTCACGATGAAATGTGCCTTGCGGTCACTAAGATGGGGAAAGACGATGTACTCCATCCCGCTATCTTTATAGGCAGCTAACTTAGCCGCATCCACAGACCCTTCGGTGGGAAATGCGCCACGATGCTTCGGCTCAGGCACGCCCACAACGTTGTGAAGCAGCTCTACATTGAGGCGGAGCTCATCGGATATCTCATCGGAAGTAAGTAAGGCAGTGTGGGTATGATGGGCATGTGTGTACAAGGGGTATATGGTGCCGTTTTTGTAAGCTGCCGACAGGTTCTGGAATGTCTCCGGTACGTACCAAGCTAACTGCACCAGTAGTTCATTGGTGGCATCCAGAGCTACCGGAGCCTCCAGCGATTCCGCCGTTTGTACTAAGTGAGCGTATATATCACGTTCCTCCCGCGCCCTTTTCAGAACATAGTTTTCTCCCCGAATGGCATCGTGTATTTCGGGGTCATCCACCAGGGCAATAAGCTCGTTGGGCAGGTCCCACAGCGGCTCATGGGCGTGAAAGGCAAGGATAACGTAAGCACGCTTCATAATAGTTCCCAACCCCCAAAGGTAAGTTCGGTGGAAACCTCGGGGTGCTCCATTTTATATTTCTGTTTCAGATGCTGGGCCTCACCTGATTCCTGCCATTCCCTTGTCTTACTCACCACTGCTTGAAACAACCTGCCAGCTTCCTCCTTCTGTTTCATGTCTATCGCTTCCCCTAACGACTCTACAGCCTGGTATAATTTCTTGGCACCCCACTCAATCATCTCCACACTCCACCAGGGCCGGCAACTGGCCCACCAGTACTGGCAGCTATGCAGTCCCTCATCTAAAAGTCTACGTGCCTCGGAAAATCCAGGCGACTTTGTTGGAGCCCCCTTGACAGTGTGCAGCACAAGCTTGGTGAGCTGCCATTGCAACTCGTGCAGTTCATGCCCCGGATACTGCCACTGAGGATAAGGTATGCCCTGTGCCATCTCATCTTCCCAGGTGCTCCAGGAAGAAGGAAGAGGATTCACAGTATCCATCCGAACGAAGTGTTTGATAAGTTCCGAAATGGTGCAGGTCTTGGGGCTTCCCCGGGCAAATAACTCGGTGAGCAGCTTTTCCTGCCCCGGGCGATGGTGTCCATAGACTTCGCCATCGGTACCTGTGAGAAGATAGCTATGCTTCTCTAAACCGTTTTTTAGAGCTGCTAGAAAAGGTACTGCTGAGGGATATGCGCCATAGGTAATGCCCGCGCTGAAGGGGCGTTCCTTAAAAAACACCAGGAAATCTCCCAGCCCTTTTACCTTATAAAGGCGGCCGTATTTAACGGAGCCAATCTTCCCTTTAAAGGAAATCTCGTCCACGATTATCCAGCGAAAGCCAAGCTCAGCCACGGTTTGTGCTACTTCGTGACTGTAGCACATCTCCGGGGGGAAAAAGCCGGTAGGCTTGTACACTTCCCCGAAGTAACGCTGATTAACGTCAGTATTGAGATTGACCTGCCTGATGACCTCGTCCTTGGGAATGAGAGGCAGGATAGGGTGATACATGGCACTCCCGGTGAACTCAATCTGGCCCCGCTCGGCTAATTCACGAAGACCTCGAATCACGTCGTCAAGCCCGTATCTGGCAAGCTGTTCCGTGAGGACAGCATTTATGTTGAGGGTGATTTTGCCTCCAGGTGCCTCCCTCAAAACACGCACCAGCGTCCGATAGCTTTCATTGGTGACCTTGCGGACTATTGCCTCGGTCTGGGTCGGCGGTTGATATATGTGAAGGAAATTGCTCCAGTACATAGTTCTGCTCTTTCACTGCTATTGCACAAACAGCCTATCTTCCAGTTTGTTCCTGATATTCCTGGCAGCAACAGTGCGGTAATAATATTCTCGTTTGGTCTCATCACTGGCTCCGCTCTTGTTTATAGCCCGGTAAGCGTTAACCACGGTTCGGAGTTGATCGAGCAAGCCTATGTGGATGAGGTTGATGTCCCACATAGGATGGTTGCTGGCCCACCACATCTGGCAACTACATTCAGCCCGATCCAGAAGTCCCCGAGCAATGGTAGCAGATTGCTGGCTTTCCTCATTATCGGCGCACTCCAGTGCCTTATTCACCAATTCAATGCATATGCCAAGGTGTTCCCACTGGAGACGGTGTACCTTGTTCTTCTTGTCTTGCCACAACGGATAATAGTTACCAGCTTGCATATCATCGGCTGTGGTGCTCCAGGAGGATGGCCTGGGCTCTATCGTTTGCCCCTGGGGAAAGAGGTCGAGAAGTTGGCTGATGGTGACCATCTGAATCTTGCCAGCAGCTTCGTTATTTGTCAAAAGGGCGGCATGCTGCCCGGCTAGTGCCTTGGCTTGTTTAACCTCTTCAAGAGGTTCTGCAGGTGGTTCTAGCTCATTGTAAACCTTGGCCAGGAATGCCCTCTCCCATCCTTGTATATGGTGGCCGTAGGTTTCAGCATCCATGGCCGTGACTACATAGATATTCTCGCGTTTACCCTGCCACTCCTCCAAATGAGCAATGAATGTCTTGGCTTCCAGGTCTTTAAAGCTTATTCTATTACTAAGCACATCGTCGCGGAAGAGGACCATTAGGTTCTGGCCCTCATGCTCCACTTTGTATATAATATCCATAGGCCAGTCTGTCGGACAGGCAATACCACTCAGAATAATCCAGCGATACCCTGACTTGATAATAGGCTGTAAAAGATCCTGGCTGTAGCACATCTCCGGGGGAAAGAATCCTTGGGGTGCGTATGCTTTTCCAAAGGAGCGGCGATTGGTCTGCATGTTCAGGTCTATCTGCCTCTTTACTTCCTCCTTGGGTATCAAGGGGAGAATAGGGTGATATTTGCCGGTTCCAGTGAATTCAAGCTGGCCATTCTCAGCAAGGCTTCTCAAGCCATTGATTACATCCTCGTGGCCGCAGTCCATCAGCATATCGGTCAGGACCCCATTGAAGTTTATGGTTACCCGAGTGTTGGGAAACTCCTTAAAGACTTGAAGTAAGGGGCGGTATGATTCTTCACATATCCTTTTTAGGACCGACGGCATCTGGGTCGGCGGCTGATAGAAATGCAGTAACTGAGCCCAGTAAATCATATATGCCTCTGGGTAGAAATCTTATCCAGGTAATTCAAGGAAGGTTACGGATTTCACCCATTCTAACATATACTCAGATTAAAAAGTAATTATTTACCTAGCTTCGTAGATGAATCAGTATCCTAGTTCCAATTTCAGTATTCGGCTTATGCCTGAAAGCTTCCGGTATCTATTATTGAACCATAAGAGTCCTCTAGATACCATCATTTCCTAGTACTTGAGGAAGAGGCAGATGTGAACTTAAAATATATCCATTACCGTATATTCTCTTTGCGCTAGAAACCATAGATTTTTCCCGACACTGTAATATATCTAGATAGCGGTTCTTCCGAAATATATTAGTAAGATTGCTATTATGAGCAAAAACCAGTACAAAGCAGGTATCGGTCCCCACCATGTTTTATGCCACCAGATTTTTCCTTTACGAAAGTTTTTAATACCGTAATGTGGATTTAAAGCAAACCACAGGAAGTCTTCTATAAAAACCATGCCCACATAAAAACCAAGCAATAGACTTTCTAACCGCCAACTCCACAAAACAAAAAACAACGGTAGATGAACTATGGCAATCAGGAATAACGTCATAAATAAATGGTAGCCCGTTATCGGACGCCCTCCCGCTAATTTGACAAACCAGCCCTTTTCTATACGCCAGCAAGGTAGCTTCGCTGCCCAGCCATCCTTACCCTCGATTTGGATTTCCCATAGGGCAAGTATAAAGGCCATAAAGGCCATAAAAGCCAATAGTCCTATAATCATCACTATATTTCTCTTTATTTCGTGGCTAGTTTACCATTTTCCAGGAAGTGTCTCATTTATTCTTACTGACTACATATTATTATTTGGAAACACCAGACCGTAAACCTGTTATGGCGAATTTTTGGGATCGATAGAAAAGGCGCTAAAAGATACACCGGAGTTTGTTGCTTAATGCCTCATATCATCAACCGGTTGGACTGCACCTCTAACCGGGGGAGTAGTTACCACCACCAGCAGAGCCACAACAGCAAGGCCAGCAAATACAAACCATATTGGCTGGTAGGTACCCCAGTTATCAAATACCCATCCGGCTAAAGGTGGACCTGCGATGGTTCCTAAGGCCATCATGCCTACCGTGAAGCCATGAATGGTTCCAAATCTGCTTCTGCCAAAAAATCCCCTTATCAAGGAAGCTCTCAGAGTATTGTTGCCCCCGTAACCGATACCGAAAATAATGAGGAAGGGAACAAGCAGCCAGGTATCATCCGCGGAAATAAATCCAAAACAAAGTAGACCTAAACTCATCATGGCAAAGGCGCCAGCTGCTACCCGCCTTTTATCAACTTTATCTCCAAGCCAGCCCAAACCAAGGCGGCCGCCGATACTTGCCAGTGGTATACCAGCAGCCACCAAGCCAGATATCGCCCTGGTGAAGCCAATGCTGCTGAGATAAGGCATTACATGCGTAATCACGGCACTTAATATTATAAACTGACACATTAGTGCCAGCGCTATATGCCAGAAGGTACGGCTCTTTAAGGCCTGTTTTGCTCCGACATCCACCTCGACAGTTTGTGCTGTATTCAAGTCGTTGGATATCGCAATGTTACTCATTTCACCGTCAGGCAGATAGCCATACTGTTCGGGCTTATGCCGTACTAAAAGAGATAGCGGCAGGCATACAACCATCAGACCTATGGTGAGCAATCCCAGCGTCATCCGCCATTGATACGTATCAATAAGATTGACTATAACTGGAATTAGCAAGCCACTAAATCCATAACCACAAATCATAATGCCGGTGGCTATGCCTATTTTCTTCCGGAACCAGTTGGCAACTGCCGTCATCAACACCGTGCTGCTACAGGTACTCATGCCTACGGCCATTAACACGAAGGCCCCGTAGAATGTGCCCAGGGAAGTAGTGCGACTCAGGAGCATCAAACCTAAACTGGTGATAATCACCCCACCAAATAACAGTCTCCTTGGCCCCCAGCGGTCAACAAGCATCCCGACAAACGGTGCAAGAATGCCCATTTCCATGCCGCGTAGTGAGGCGGCAAATGAAATCTGCGTGTAACTCCAACCAAATTCGTCCGCTAGCGGTTCAATGAGCGTAGTGAACCCATAGAAGACAACCCCACCCACATATAGCGAAATAAAGAAACACGCACCAACTATCCACCATCCGTAGAATATTCGATGTGGCTTCCAATCTAAATTCCAACGCATGGTATAAGGGCCTTTATCTGTAATAGTTTTGGGAAGGAGTCCTTTGATGAAAAGCTATTCGAATACACCAATATAACCCAAAATACTATCATTAATGGATGTAGTGTGTAAAACCCATTTTGCAATTGGGCAGGAGAGCCTTTTTTTTAAGCAAGGGTACGTTATGTCAAGTCAGTTTTAACCTACAATAGTCTGGTGAAGAAGGCAGTCACCTTAGCAGACAAGCTCGATTCATATCCTCACCAGAAGTGGTCCGCCCCTACAATACTTTCATACTCTTTGGGCTCGGGAAGATTTCGGCAAAATTCGATGAACTTGTCAGCGGGTATAAGCTCATCCCTGCTTCCCGAAATAAGAAGTTTTGGCTTGGTACAACTTTTAAGGAATCCAAAATCGAACATAGTGAGTGGAGGAGAGATGACAGCCAGAGCTTCAATTCGAGCATCGTTAAAGCCAACGGGAAGAGCGAAGCCAGCACCAGCCGAATAACCAGCAAGCCCGATTCTCCTCGGATAAATTTCCTTTAAAGTGCTTATAAAGGAAATGGCTGCTTCCACATCCTCTCGCTCACCTATTCCCTGATCAAACTCTCCCTGACTCCCACCTACTCCGCGGAAGTTAAATTTGAATGAAACAAGTGATGCTTGTATAAGTGTCTCAGAGAGGCTACAGACTACATTGTTATCGATGCTGCCGCCGTAGAGAGGATGGGGATGGCAAACTATTACGGCCGGGAAAGGGCTGACACCTTCGGGTAGAGCCAATATTCCGTCGAGGACAAGTCTGCCAGAGGGGAAGCTTAATCTTATCTTTTTCATTTCTGCCTACTTTGTAGTTTATTACAGGCACATTTCTATGTCGGATTCCATATTACGTTTGTCGCAGTCTTGTCAAAAGTTAGTGAGGGACTATCATAGCAATTCCCTTACATTTCTGCTTTAATTAACTTGATAACAAATAATTATAGCTTGAGGTGATTTATGGATAAGAAGCAAGCAAATCTCGCTTTTCACCACTCGGAAAAGCTAAAGTCCAATCTATTCTTGGTATCGGCTGCCCTGGACATACTGACAACGCTGAAGACAGAAAGGTTGGAAGGAGGCAAGGAAGTAATCAAAGGGGTATTGGGGGCATTGAGAACTGAACTTAATATGGCAAGCCGCTATATTGAACCGGCGAGGATAGAAGCGATAGAAAGAGAATTGTCTGGAGTAGAAGCTGAAATCGAGACACAGGATTATACCAAGGCGAGAGAGCGTTTAGCCCAAACCTTCTCCAAGGTCACCACTGTTAGCAATAAACATATCAAACTCTTAATGGATGAAGACTTGATCTGAACAGAAATACATTGGGGGCGAGGCTGGCTTTATTTAACTATAACCTTAATCAATATATCGCCGGGCGAGCCATCGCTTATCTGGCGCGCATTCCTCAATCTCACCACGTTGCCCGTTTTTATCCCAGCAGGAATCTTCACCTCCAATCTTTTCCCCTTTCTCTTTAATACCTTCTTCACTCCCTGCAAAGCCTCTCCTCGGCTAATTGCAAGCTCATAATGAACTTCGCTGGGTCTTCGAGCCTGGCCAAATATTTCATCCAGATTGATTTCTTGCCCCGGCCGAGCTTCAAATCTCACTCTCCCAGGCCTACCACCGAAGCTTCTAAAAGAAAAAGAGGAACCTCTTCCCTTCAAGAAATCACCAAATATGTCGTCGAGAAAATCAAATCTCAGACCAGCACCACCGAAGTCTTTCATCATTTCCTCAAACGTGGTGTTAGTGAAAGGACTGCTGAAGATGTCGCCTATATTACCTACAGTACCAAACTGGTCATATTGTTTTCTTTTTTGAGGGTCACCAAGAACTCCGTAAGCCTCGTTTATTTCCTTGAATTTCTCATTAGCCCAGTTCTCTTTTCCAGGATTGCGATCGGGATGATATTGCATGGCCAACTTCCGATAGGCCTTCTTGATTTCTCCATCTGAAGCGTTTCTCGGTACACCTAAAATCCCATAGTAATCTTTAGCCATTTACTTCAAGGCAATTGTCAGAATTTTGCTATCCACCTGTTCCCAAATATCCATAAAAATTATAGCAAGGCGGCGATATTAACGTTAATCACCCCCTACTTCTTTCTCTGTTAAAAGTAGTTTTCAACACCCCACGGCAGATACAGCCACCAAGATTGCCACAAGGACCAACAAAGAGTTTGACAAAGAGTTGTTTCTTTGCTATATTGCGATGGTTTATCCAAGACACCTAACCCGTAAATCGGAGGTACTCGGTATGGTCATTATTGGCGAAAACATACATGTCATAGCTAAAGCAGTTTCCACAGCGATAAGGGAGAAAGATGCCAAAGTAATCCAAGATTTAGCCAAAGCCCAAACTGAAGCGGGAGCCGGCTATATTGACTTGAATGTTGGCCCTATGAAGAAAGACCCTGAAGAAAATATGCAGTGGCTTGTCAACGCAGTGCAAGAAGTTACCGATTTACCTTTATCTATAGATACTATGAATCCCGTGGCTATGGAGGCAGGACTAAAAGCCTGCCAGAAGAGGCCTTTGCTTAACTCCGCTTCGGGGAAGACTGACTCCAAAGAACAAATGCTTCCTTTAGCCCAAAAATATAACTGCGATGTGGTGATTTCGGTGATTATGGATAAGGGTATGCCTCCAGATGTGGATTCTAAGATAGAGAGTATTATGGACACGGTGACCTATGCTAATGAATTGGGGATTCCTAACGAAGACATCTGGGTTGACCCCATAATTCTTCCCGTGAGTACCGCTGGCGAAGGGCAGGGGTTCGCCGTAGCCTGCTTAGAATTTATAAGGATACTCGAGGACGTTTTGCCCGAGATTAAATCAACTGTAGGTCTTTCCAATATATCTAATGGGGTGCCAGATGAACTCAGGCCACTTCTTAACCGCACATATCTGGTTATGCTAGATCGAAACGGGCTTTATTCTGCCATCGCTGACCCTTTAGATAAGGAGTTCATGAACTTGGTAAAGGGAAAGATGCCAGAAATAGTCGAACTCATTTATAAGACCATGGACGGGGAGGATATAGACCTCTCTTCCCTTTCTCCAAAGGAAATTGAGTATGTTAAGACAGCCAAGGTTCTTACAGGAGAGAACCTGTACTCCGATGCCTGGCTCGAAAGTTAGGAGGGTAAAGAATGGAATATAAAGCGCCAGCTGAAGCGTACACTGGGGTAGTAAGAGAGATAACTATTGGGAAAGGGCAAAAGAGCTTGAAGATTGGGGGAGAGAACATTCTCCCCTTTCATTTTTTTGACCAGGGCTCAAATCCCAACCCAACAAAGTTTGCCCTAGAAGTTCTTGATATGGAACCTCAAGATTGGCCTGAACATCTAATTCAGCCTTTCAAAGATGTGATATCCGACCCAGTGAAATGGGCCAAGAGATGTGAGGAACTTGGCGCAGATGCAGTATTTCTTCGTCTTGCAAGCACCGATCCGGCAGTGAAGGATAGTTCTGCAGACGAAGCGGCAGCCCTGGCAAAAAAGGTGGCTGAGGCTATAAACATTCCCCTGATTATTTATGGCTCCGGGGATGATAAGAAAGATGCCGAGGTCCTGCCCAAAGTTGCCGAGGCTTGCGATGGTATGAATCTCCTTATAGGACCGGTTCAAAAGGAAAATTATGAGATTGTAGGGAAGGCACTCCTGGACCACAGACACAATGCTAGCGCCCTAACTCCTCTGGACATCAATTTGCTAAAGGAACTAAACGTAAAACTCTGTAAGTTCTTCCCCGCCGAAAAGATAGTTATCGATCCTGAATCAGCGGCATTAGGCTATGGTATGGAATACAGTTTTTCTCTGATGGAAAGGGTAAAGCAGATTGGGGTAATTACCAAGGATAATATGACAATGATGCCGATTATCGCTGACCTAGGGGGAGAGTGCTGGAAGACAAAGCAAGCTAAGGAAGACAAGGATCAAGGATTGCTCTGGGAAGGAATAACAGCGCTATCACTATTTCTGGCCGGGGCAAATATCATTGTTTTGCGACATCCCGACACCTTGAATCTAATAAAGAAAACAACGGAGGTAAAGTGAAAATGGCAGTAGCGGAAAAAAAGTTATCAAAGAAATTAGAGGAGATTCATGAGCGTATTAAGGCTGAGCTGCCCTGGGAGCCAGTAGGTCCCACCCCCATGCCAGAGATGCCTGACCTCAGACAGTGGGATATGAGGTTATTGAAAACATATACGCCTTTTTACGCACCATTCTGTGATTTATGTTGCTTCTGTACCTACGGTAAGTGTGACCTTACCGAGGGAAGAAGAGGCGCCTGTGGTATTGATATATCTACCCAACAAGCAAGATTTATACTCCTCGCCTGCTTGATAGGATGCTCTGCTCATGCCGCTCACGGCGGGCACATTCTGGAGTTCTTGATTGAGAAGCATGGCCCGGATAAGAAGATAGACCTGGGAACATTTATTGAGCTTGAAGCACCAAATATAAGGACAGTTGTAGGTCTAAAGCCTGAGACTCTGGGAGACCTTAAAATAGCTCTAGAGTATGTCTTTAAAGAAATTGCTCATCTTCTTGATTCTTGCCATACGGGGCAAGAGGGAAGCTCTCTGGACTATGAATCTAAAGCCTTGCATGCCAGCATGTTGGACCATGTAGGCATGGAAATAGCTGACATCGCACAAATAGTGGGATTCGATTTTCCCACTTCTGTTGCTGAGACACCTCTTGTTGACATGGGCTGGGGAGCAATAGATAAGAGTAAGCCTGTGATCCTGGTATCGGGGCATAACCCAGCTACCTCGACGGTGGTAATTGACTACCTCAGGGAACACAACCTTGAAGACCAGGTGGAAGTCTGCGGCCTGTGCTGCACTGCACTAGAAACAACCCGGTATTCGGACAAAGCCAAAATAGTCGGTCCTCTTTCTCGCCAGCTTTTCTTCATGAGGACAGGCATTGCCGATGTGATAATGACTGACGAGCAGTGCATCAGAACAGACACGCCTCAAGAGGCAGCCAAGGTTGGGTCAGCAATGATTGCCTGTCTGGACAAGGCTATGTATGGACTCGAGGATGCCACTGAACTTGATACAGATGAGATAGTAAGGCGCATGGTGGATAATAAGGAACAGTTCGCCATCCTGGATTCACCCAAAGCAGCCGAGGTGGCGGTTAAAGTGGCTTTGGAAATAGCTCCCCAGAGAAAGAAGGCATGGGTAACGGAAGAAGAAGCCATAGAGCTGGCCAAGAAGTGTACCGACTGTAAAATGTGTGAGCAGGTATGTCCCAACCTCTTTAATATCGGCGGTGGTATAACTGAGGTTGCTAAAGGTAACTTTGACCTAATAAGGCAGCAATTCCTGCAATGTATTGGCTGTGGTAAATGTGAAGAGGAGTGCCCCAATAATGTTCCTATCTTTAAGATAATGCAGACAGCGGCGGGCGAGGAAACCTGGAAATGTCGGGCTGGACGTGGTCCGGTTATGGATACCGAGATAAGAAACGTTGGTGCGCCTATAACGCTGGGCACAATCCCGGGAGTTATTGCTTTAGTAGGCTGTTCTAATTACCCCAATATAGAGGATGTTGCTGACATGGTGGATGAATTCGCCAAGAGAAAGTATATCGTGGTTCTCACAGGTTGTGCTGCTATGGTTGCCGGTATGAAAAAGGACAAGGATGGCTTGACAGTCTATGAAAAATACCCCCCGAATTTTGATGCCGGAGGGGTAGTTAATATTGGCTCCTGTGTTTCCAATGCCCATATCTCTGGAGCAGCAATAAAGATAGCCAATATCTTCGCTGCTCTGCCCTTGAGAGGAAACTATGAGGTGATGGCCGATTATGTACTCAACCGAGTAGGCGCTTGTGGAGTGGCCTGGGGGGCAATGTCCCAAAAGGCGGCTTCCATTGGCACAGGGTTTAACAGGCTGGGTGTTCCTGTTGTTTTGGGACCTCATTCCTCCAAGTATAGAAGATTATTCCTCTCCAGGAAAGAAGAGGACGACTGGAAGGTTATGGATGCCAGAAAGAGGGAGATTGTGGATACTGTGGAGCCAGCACCTGAGCACCTGGCTTACGTATGTGAGACTAAAGAGAAAGCTATGCCCATGATAGCCAAGCTTTGCATAAGAAGAAACGATACTCCTCAGGGAAGAGCGATAAAACTGAACCACTATATTTCCCTGTACAGAAAATATATTGGAGCCGGTCTTCCTGAAGATATTCACCTCTTTGTCCGCAGGGATGCCGATATTCCACTGGTCTATAAGAAAGAAGTGCGAGCACATTTACAAGAAATTGGCTGGCAGCCCAGGGAACCGATTGGATTGCCTACCCTTATTGGCACTTATCCCACTAAGGTTCCTTTGGATGCAGTGATACATTAGTACCAAGGAAAATGGCTTAAAAGGAGGAGAAAATGAGTGCAGTAATACCACGCCACAGGGTAAATGTCTTAACGGGATTCAAATCGGCCAGGCTGATCGAAGACCCCGCGGAGTATGCCAATCTGATTAAGAAGGCTAAAAGGCCGCTTCTTGTAGTTGGTCCTCTCTTGCTGTCATCTACGGCTGATGGCAAAATTCTTATGGAATATGCCTTGGACATAGCTAAAGCGGCTGGTATTCCAATATGCGCAACGGCACAGACTAAGGGAAAGGTGGTGGAGTCCGGAGTACAGCCAGATAGCGTTTATGATGTCGTCGAGATAGTAAACGCTCTTAAGGACCCTGACTGGCAGGGAGTGAAGAAGGAAGGAAACCACGACTTGGTGATATTCTTAGGTATAAGGAGCGATTTAGAGAACCAAAGCCTTTCTACGCTCAAACACTATGCACCTCATCTAAAGACCATGACGCTGTGCAAGCATTACTTTCCCCACGCCAACTACTCACTCCCTAATTTCAAGAAGGATGCGAAATGGGAGGAGTTCTTAGAAAGCCTGATAGCCAATTTAAAGAAAGGAGACTAAAGGAAAATGGAAGGCGAATTTCATGCAGATATAGGACCACAGTATGAAGGCGAGGTTATAAGGAAGGAAGACCTATACATAGAGTTCGGTGGGCCGAAAGTAGTACATAAATTTGAATTAGCAACAGTCAAAAGTCCTGATGAGGTAGAGAACGAGAAAGTAGAGATTATTGGCTCAGACATAGCTGATTTGCAACCTTACGATGAAGAGAAAGGTGGTGGCAGCTATCCTATTGCCATTCTGGTAGATGTTGCTGGAGGCGAATTAGACAAGGATGCTGAAGCAATCATCGAGAGAAGGATTCATATGTTCACTAACATGGTTGAGGGTTGGTATCACATGAATCAGAGGCAGGACGTATGGATGAGAATAAATAAAGATGCCCATAAAAAGGGCTTTACTTCTCTGCGGGAATTGGGAGAAATTTATATCTTGCTTTATACATCAGAGATGCCGATTATCGAGAGCATCCAGGTAACCATTATCACGGATGAAAAGAAGATAGAGGAACTTCTCCCCCATGCTTTGGAAGTTTATGCTGCCAGGGATGAACGGGCAAGGACCTTGAATGATGAGGACGTGGATACCTTCTACGGTTGTGTCCTATGCCAGAGCTTCGCTCCAACCCACATTTCTATTATAACTCCAAATAGAATTGCTAACTGTGGAGCTATAAACTGGTTTGACGGCAGAGCCGCTGCCAAGATTGACCCTGACGGACCTATATTTGCTATACCAAAGGGGGACCTTATAGACCCTATTAAAGGTGAATATTCAGGAGCGAACGCAATTGAAGCCGAAAAATCACTGGGGACTTACGATAGAGTCTATCTCTACAGTGCATTTGAGCACCCCCATACATCCTGTGGTTGTTTCGAAGCAATTGTATATTACATTCCTGAAACAGATGCCTTTGGAGTAGTGCACAGAGAATACAAGGGCGAAACTGTAATTGGAGAAACATTTTCCCACATGGCCGGTGAAACTTCTGGAGGAAAACAGGTAGAGGGAAGATTAGGAACTGGACTGGAGCAACTAAGATCTCCCAAGTTCATCCAGGCGGATGGTGGTCTGGCCAGGATAGTGTGGATGCCCAAGGAGATAAAGGAAAGGTTCAAAGATGCCCTGGAAGCGAAAGGGCTCTACGATAAAATGGCCACCGAGGAAGACGTCAAAAACGTGGATGAGCTTCTAGAGTTCTTAGAAAAAATCGGGCATCCTTGGCTAAAAGGGGAAGTAGAGCTTCCAACATAAAAGGAGGAAATACGAAATTATAAGTACCAAATCCTAAACAAATTCAAATGACCGAAATCCAAAATTCAAACTGTTTTGAGCTTTTGAAATTTGAATTTGGAGATTGTTTAGAGTTTGGAGCTTAGGATTTAGAGTTTGACTAAGGAGGAGATTTGTTATGCCAATTTCAGGTTCTGAGATTGTAAAGATGCTTCCCGGAAGGAAACCGTGTAGGGACTGTGGCTTCCCTACTTGTTTTGCTTTTGCCATGAAGCTAGCGTCGGGTGGAACGACTGTGGACAAATGCCCTTACCTCTCGGAGGAGACGAAAGCCAAGCTGCTGGATCTTCTGGCACCGCCGATAAAACTTGTTACCATAGGCTCTGGGGAGAACGCTGTCAAAATCGGGAACGAAGAAGTGATATATCGACATGAGAAGACTTTTGTCCATTCACCAGGCATTGCCCTCCTTATCTCAGATAAGGAAGACAAAGCCAAAATCGAGGAGAAAATAAAGAAGATAAAGGAATTGCAGTTCCCCTGGGTTGGCGTAAATCTAGAGGCAGACCTCTTAGCACTTCATTTTGAATCAGGGGACAGGGACAAGTTTTTGGCTTTGGTCAAGAAAGTTTATGATTCAACCGACCTGGGCGTGGTCTTAATCTCAGAAGACATGGACACCTTATTTGCTGCACGGGATATATACGTGGATAGACATCCACTTCTTTACCCCATAACGAAGGAAACCATTGATGAGGCTATTCCAAAGATTAAAGCGAATCCTACTCCTGTTGGCCTTCGTGGGGAGAGTATTGAAGAACTTGTTCCTCTAACTACCAAGTTAAAAGATGCTGAGATTGAGGAATTGGTCTTAGACCCGGGTTCTAAAAATTTGCTGGAGGCGATAAGAGACCAGACTTTTATCAGAAAAGCAGCACTAAAGCAAGGTTTCAGGCCTCTTGGCTATCCCACTATTGGCTTTCCTTGCTTCATGGCCAAAGATGGACTGAAGGAAATGCTAGTGGGCTCAATATTTATAAATAAATGGGCTAGCGTTATTGTCTTTTCTGATTTCGACCAATATTCCCTGCTTTCTCTCCTAGTGCAACGGCTTAACATCTATACCGATCCTCGTTTTCCCATGGCGGTAGAGGAGAAGTATTATGAAGTTGGAGAACCTGATGAATCCTCACCGGTCCTTGTCACTTCAAACTGGGCTTTGACCTATTTTCTTGTCTCATCGGCTGTTGAGGCTACCAAGGTTTCCGCCTATGTTTGTGTTAAGGACGCGGAAGGGCTTGGTGTCCTCACTGCCTGGGCAGCAGGTAAGTTTAGCGGTGATTCCGTAGGAACATTTATCAAGAAATGTGGCATCGAGGATAAGGTAAAACATAGAAAGCTAGTTATCCCAGGGAAAGTGGCCAGAATCAAAGGTGAGCTTGAAGATGCTCTGGACCTTAAGTGGGAGATAATAATCGGCCCCCGGGAAACAACCGGAATAGGAGCTTTCCTGCCTGGATTTGCTAAACAACTTAAGGAATGATTACAGAGGAGCAAACTAACCAAGCAGTAGCTGAGATTTTAAACTCGCATAAAAATGAGAAGAAAAATTTAATCCCGCTATTGCAAGAATTTCAGGCAAAGCTGGGCTATCTCCCCAAGAAAAGTATGCAAGAAATTGCTGACTTCTTGGAGATGCCAGAGGTTGAGGTTTGGGGTGTTGCTACTTTTTATAATCAGTTCCGCTTCGTCCCCTTAGGGAAATACCATATCAGGGTTTGTATGGGGACCGCCTGCCACTTAGGGGGGGGTAAACTTATTTTGGAAGCCTTGGAGCGCGAGTTAGATATTAAAGTAGGCGAGACTGCCGAGGATGGTAACTTCAGCTTAGAAAGGGTCGCCTGTATTGGTTGCTGCATGCTGGCTCCAGTGATAGTAATAGGTGATAAAATCTATCCTAAGATGACGCCTTTTAAGGTGGAAGAGGCTTTAATACCGTATAAGCAAGAACCTCAGAGCGAGAATAGTTGAGACAGAACTCCTACCCCACCCTTTTTCTGTCTCCATCTTGTGTTTAACATGACTTTCGGAGAAATTAATAATAAAGCGAAGTCGGAATGGGAAGCTCTGCAGAACGGCAGCTATATCCTTATTGGCACAGCCACCTGTGGGAGGGCGGCTGGTGCTTTAAGTACCCTAAAAGCCTTCGAAAAAGAGTTATCACGGCGAAACATTGAAGTCAAGATCATCCAAGTTGGATGTATGGGTCTATGCTATACTGAGCCGTTAGTTGTCATATCCAAGCCTGATTCTTTCCGCGTCGTCTATGGAAATGTGACCCCCGAGCTTGTTCCCCGCCTTATAGAAGGCTACATTATTGGCGATGACCCCTGCCTTGAGCTTGCCTTGGGCACCCTCGAAGGAGGTGGAGAAGATGCCCCTTACATCCCAGAACTTCTTAGATTTGAACATGAGCTTCGCCTTGTGTTCCGCCGCTGCGGCTACATCGACCCTGAGAATATAAACCACTACATCGCCAATGGCGGATATAGCAGCTTGGAAGAGGCTCTAAGGAGGCAACCCAAGGAGATAATCGAAGAGGTAAAAAAATCAGGATTGCGTGGGCGAGGTGGAGCTGGATTTCCCACTGGGCGGAAGTGGGAGTTTTGCCACAATGCTGAAGGAGAGCCAAAGTATGTAGTGTGTAATGCCGATGAGGGAGATCCAGGAGCATTTATGGACCGGGTTGTTTTGGAAAGCGACCCTCAGCAAGTTATAGAGGGAATGATTATCGGCGGATATGTTATAGGTGCTAACCAAGGTTACATCTATATCCGCGCTGAATATCCCTTGGCCGTTGAGCGGGTAAAGACCGCCTTAAAGCAAGCAGAGGAACTAGGCCTCCTTGGAGACAATATCCTGGGAAGCGGTTTTAATTTCCATATAGAGCTAGCCATGGGCGCTGGTGCTTTTGTTTCCGGCGAGGAGACAGCTCTAATGGAGGCCGTGGAAGGGAAAATGAGCACGCCCAGGCCAAGACCTCCTTATCCTGCTCAGGCTGGATTGTGGGGCAAGCCCACTCTACTAAACAACGTGAAAACTTTTGCCAACATCCCCTTGATAGTCAAGCGAGGAGCAGATTGGTTTTCATCGATTGGCACCGAGGGAAGCAAGGGAACAGCAGTGTTCACCCTGGCAGGCAAGCTCAACAATAAAGGCTTAACCGAAGTGCCTATGGGAACAACCCTACGTGAGGTCGTTTATGGTATTGCTGGCGGGATTTCTGGGGATAAATCATTTAAAGCGGTACAAATAGGGGGGCCCTCCGGTGGTTGCATACCAGCAGAGTTGCTCGATACCCCCATCGATTATGATTCCCTTCGCCAAGCTGGCTCAATGATGGGCTCAGGGGGATTGATTGTAATGAATGAGGATAACTGTATGGTTGACGCTGCGAGGTTTTTTCTTGATTTCTCTACCAAGGAGTCCTGTGGGAAATGCACTATGTGTCGTTTGGGGACTTTGCAAATGCTACACATTTTGGAGGACATCACGGCTGGCCAAGGCAAAATAGAGGATATCGATCTTCTTCTTAGATTAGCCGAGGATGTCAAGACGGGGTCGCTTTGTGGTTTAGGGAAAACAGCTCCTAATCCTGTGCTCACTACCATAAGATATTTCCGGGATGAATATGAAGCTCATATCCTAGAAAAGAAGTGCCCAGCGAAGGTTTGCCCTGAGCTCACTGCTTACTATATCTTGCCAGAGAAGTGCGAAAGGTCTTGTGAACACTGTGTCCTTACTTGCCCAACAGAGGCAATCAAAGGCGAGAAAGGGGAGATAAAGGTCATTGATCAAGAAAAATGCGTTAATTGCGGTACTTGCATGGATGTTTGTCCCCCTGAGTACGATGCTGTGGTGAAACTATCGCCTGTTAGCTTGCTGCCTTCCACAAACTTGTCTAAAAAGAGAGCAAAGAAATGACCAAAACTATTGCTATCGCAGGGAAAGGAGGCACAGGTAAGACTAGTGTTGCGGCCTTACTCGTCAAGCTCCTTCCGCAAAAAGGGTTGGTACTGGCTGTAGATGCTGACCCTAGTACAAATCTTAACCAGGCACTGGGTCTACCTCTGGATGTTACTATACCCCTAATGAGTTTTTGCATGTCTCCTTAGACAAGCTGAGGCCAAAGAGATGATTGAAGGCTTGGGTTTATGATTTAGAAAATATCCTCCATGTTGGATGATTCGCGAAAATAAGTCGAAAGGGAGGTAAAGGCTTATGGATACAAAAGAATATCCGGCTATATGGTTACAGACCGCTGGATGTAGCGGCTGCTCAGTCTCTCTTCTCAACGTTATAAATCCCTCTATTAAAAACCTTTTAGTTGATGAAGTGCTCCCGGGCAGTCATATAAATCTAAGGTTTCATCCTACTGTCATGGCGGGGGCAGGAGAGCCCGCAATTGAAATTATGGTGGATACCTCCAAGAAGAAAAAGGGAGGTTACATACTCATTGTAGAGGGGGCTATACCCACAGCTAAAGGTGGCATCCATGGGGTGATTGGTGAAAAGGATGGTAAGCCGATGACTATGAAATCATGGGTGGAAACATTGGCTAAGGATGCCCTGGTGGTCATTGCTTTGGGTAGCTGTGCTGCTTTTGGAGGAATTCCCGCTGCCTACCCTAATCCTACTCAGTGTCGCAGCGTTAGTGAGGTTCTTCATGCCAAAGGTATCAGTACTCCATTGGTAAACATCCCTGGTTGCCCACCACACCCCGACTGGTTTGTAGGCACCGTGGCAACAATCCTGCTTTCCGGTCTACCGAAGCCAGAGGATTTGGATGAGCATAAGCGTCCTAAGGTTTTCTATGGTCAAACAATCCACGAGAACTGTCCACGGCGAGCCTACTATGATGAGAACAAGTTTGCTAAAAAGTTCGGCGATCCCGGTTGTAATTATGAATTAGGATGCAGGGGGCCTATAACCCATGCCGATTGTTCTCTGAGGCTGTGGAACAACAGAGTAAACTGGTGTGTAGGTTGTGGCGCCACTTGTATTGGCTGTACGGAGCCCGGATTCTTTGACATATCTCCGCTTTATGAAAAAATTAGCGAAGCTGCTCTGCCAGAGGAGGTTTGAATTAATGGGCAAGATTATAATCGATCCAGTAAGTCGTATTGAAGGACATCTTAAGGTGGAGGCGGTAGTTGAGAGCGGTAAAGTGAAAGAGGTTAAAAGTTCAGGAACATTGTTCCGGGGCTTAGAGCTAATCATGAGAGAGAGGGATCCCCGTGATGCCCAGCGGATATCTCAGCGTATTTGTGGAGTTTGCCCTACAAGTCATTCTACTGCCGCTGCTTTGAACTTGGATAGTGCCTTCGGCATCGCTGACAAAATCCCCGACAACGGAAGAATTATTCGTAATCTAATTCTGGGGGCAGCCCATATTGCTGATCACATCCTTCATTTCTATCATTTAGTGGCTCTTGATTATATAGATGTGGCTAAGTTAGCAAAATATGAAGGAAATAATCCAGCCTTAAATTCAATAAAGAGCTTCATTGCGCGGGGGGAATTAGGCCCCTTTGTACCTCGCTATGAAGGTGACTATCGCCTGCCCGACGAAGCTAATGAACAGGCCGCAGCGCATTATGTCGCGGCATTTGACATGCGTCGTAAAAGCCAGGAGATGCTTGCCATGTTTGGTGGTAAGATGCCTCATAACATGGGTGTAATGCCCGGCGGAGTTGCCTCTGTTCCCACAGTGGATAATATAACAGCCTTCTTCTGGAAGTTGAAGGAGCTTCAGGAGTTTATTGCTAATGTTTACCTACCTGATGTACTAGCAGTAGCCCAGGTTTACTCAGATTACTTTGAGATTGGTCATGGCTGCGATAATCTACTTGCTTATGGCTCTTATGATCTGGATGGAAAGGAAGCCAACCTCATCAAGAGGAAAAGATTTTTTAAGCCCGGTATAACCTCTATCAATCTCAAATTTAATGAATTTAATCCAACTAATATCACTGAAGAGGTGAAGTATTCCTGGTATGCCGATTCTATCAGCGGCAAACATCCCTCCCAGGGAGATGTTGTTCTTGATGAAAAGAAGAAGGGAGCTTATTCTTGGCTAAAATCACCTCGTTATGGTAAGGCAGTCTTTGAAGTTGGACCATTGGCTCGAATCATGGTCAACTATGCCGATGGTGATCCTGGAGTCAAGAGCCTGGTTGATTCTGCCTTATCCCAGGCAAACATAAACCCCGATAAGATGTTTTCTGTGATGGGGCGTAATCTTGCTCGAGCCCTGGAAACTAAACTCATAGCCGATGCTATGGCTGATTGGGTCCTAGAGCTCAAGCCCGGTGAACCAGCTTACATAAGCTACGAACTCCCCGAGGAGTCTACTGGAATGGGGCTGGTCGGTGCAGCGAGGGGGGCCCTGGGACACTGGATAGAAATAAAAGAAGGTAAGATTGCTAATTACCAGGTTATTACCCCTTCTACGTGGAATATTTCCCCCAAGGATGATGAAGATCAACCTGGACCCTTGGAGCAGTCTATCACTGGAACCAATATAAAGGATGAAGCTAATCCCTTTGAGATAGTGCGCATTGTGAGGTCCTTTGATCCTTGTCTCGCCTGTTCTGTACATTTACTCAATCCCAAAGGGCATGACCTAGGAAAATTCAGGGTTTGTTAGTAATAATTTATAGGAAAGTCAGGAATGGGAAAATATGTTCTGGGAGTAGGGAATGTCTTATTAAGAGATGAAGGGGTTGGTTGTCATGTGGCAAATGCTTTGGCAGAAATCCCTCTCCCCGATGTAAAAATAATAGATGGGGGAACATACCCCGATGTATTGCAGTTTCTTGAGGACACTGACAAATTGATCATAGTAGATGCTGTTAAGGGTGGTGGAACGCCTGGACAGATTTACCGTTTTCACCTTGAGGATATAACTTTCGAGCAAAAGACATTACTATCCCTGCACGATGTGGGCTTAGTGGATAACTTAATGTTAATGCAGCTTTGGTACAATATAAGTGAGGCCGTCGTTATTGGGGTTGAGCCTAAGGAGATTAACTGGGGGTTAGAACTATCGCCCGAACTCCAAGGGAAAATGCCTCAGATAATAGATACAATTTTGTCAGAACTTAATACCTCAGCTAACCTCTCTACCAAGGTAGAGGAATAAGGTGAGGGTTTAAAGGAGCGATGAAATGCTGATCTCAGAACAAAAACCACTGGAAGAACTCCTGAGCTATCTTGAGGGGGATAAGAGTCTCTTTCTCATTGGATGTAAGGGTTGTGCCGAGGGCTGGGGGAGCGGAGGAGAAAAACAAGTAGTAGAAATGGGGAAAAGTCTGCAGGAGCAAGGCAAAACTATTACAGGTTCTGTAGTTGTCGATATGCTGTGTGATCGCGTGTTAACCAAGTTGAAACTCAGAACCTACAAAAAGGAAATTGCCGCTGCCGATTCTATCCTGGTCCTGACCGATGGGGCTGGAGTGCAGACTGTAGCCGAAGTAGTGGATAAGGTAGTACATCCTGGCTGCAACACTTTGTCCTCAGGTGGTGCTCACGCCGAATGGAAAGAAGCGGAGCGCTGCCTTGAGTGTGGTGATTGTATGCTGGAGTTTACTGGCGGCCTCTGCCCTATCGCTCGATGTTCCAAGCATCTGCTCAATGGTCCCTGTGGGGGCTCACAAGATGGTAAATGTGAAGTTAACCCAGATATACCCTGCGTCTGGCAACAGATCATTGATCGCCTTACCAAACTAGGACAACTTGATAAATTGGAAAGGCTTGTGACACCGAAGAATTGGAGTGTGAGCCTTACATCAGGACCACCAGTAAAGAGGTTTTCCTAAATGTCATTGCACGTGAGAGAGGCAATCGCCAGAAGCTACACCGGCTCATATGTCAAATACATAAATTATCGAGGAGGAAATTAATGAATGCACAAGTCCCAAAACCCTTTGAGGAGATTTTAGGATATCTTGAAGGCAAAAAGAGGATATTTTTGATGGGGTGTGGAGGCTGTGCCACAATTTTTCATACGGGCGGCATAAAAGAAGTGGATGAGATGGCAGAGAGGCTAACTAAGGAAGGGAAAGAGATCGTAGGTAAAATTGGATTGCCACTTGCCGTATTTACCTGCTATCTTCCTATGTCCTCCATGTTTCTGAAGGAGCATAGGGAAGAGATAGAGAAGTGCGATGCCATATTAATGCAAAGTTGTGGTGATGGTTTGCAGGCAGTGCGAGGATATTTGGAAGAGGAAATGAGTATTGTAAAGCCTATGTATCCATCAAACAACGCCCTTGGTTTTTCCAGTGGAGGACCTAGTAAGTTCAAAGAGGAATGTCAGGCCTGTGGTGAATGCGAACTTGGGAGGACCGCAGGTATTTGTCCACTGGTACAATGCCCCAAAGGATTGTTGAATGGCCCCTGTGGCGGAACAACCACGGATGGCAAGTGTGAAGTAGACCCTACACGTGACTGCGCTTGGGTCATGATATATAAGAGATTAGGAAAACTTGGTGAACTTGATGAGCTCTTAAAAATACAAGAACCGCATGATTGGAGTAAAGCAATAAGACCACGCGCCTTAGAGGTTGAACCCATCGATCTGTTAGAGGAATTGAAGGGAACGAAGAAGGCACTGGAAATGTTAGGAGTATGATGAAGAGCAACATAAGGAGGGACTTATGAAAACGAAAAGCAATCTAGAAAGGGTGCTAGAGGCTAGACAGTTTGCTGTTACAGGTGAATTGGGCCCACCACAAAACGCTGACTCTGAGATAATTAGAAGAAAAGCGAAGATACTCAAAGGTTATATAGATGCTTGTAATGTTACTGATGGTCAAACTGCAGTAGTGCGCATGTCATCGTGGGCAGCTTGTCTTATCGGCAAAGAAGAGGGTTTAGACCCCATTGTCCAGATGACCTGTCGCGACCGCAATCGTATCGCCCTTCAGATGGATATTTTAGGCATAGCAGCCTTGGGCCTTAATAATATGTTATGTCTCACAGGTGACCACCAGAAATTTGGCAACCATCCTTCTGCTAAAGGTGTTTATGACCTTGATTCCATTCAACTGGTTAAGGTGGTGAAAGACATGCGGGATGAGAAAAAGTTTCAGTGTGGCGAAGAGATGACAGTTGAGCCCAATCTCTTCATCGGAGCGGCCGCCAATCCTTTTGCCGACCCTTTTGAATTCAGGGTAGCACGTCTTGCCAAGAAAGTGGCAGCAGGGGCGGATTTTATCCAGACTCAGATTATATACAATGTGGACAAGTTCGCTGAATGGATGAAAGGAGTTCGCGACAAGGGATTGCATGAACAAGTGAAGATACTCGCCGGCGTTGCTCCTATAAAGTCAGTGGGTGCCGCGAAATATATGAAAACCAGAGTTCCCGGAATGGATGTGCCTGACAGCGTTGTTGAACGGCTCCAAGGAGTACCCAAGGAGCAGGTGTCTAGGGAGGGCATCAAGCTCTGCGTTGACATTATCAATCAAGTGCGTCAAATTGAAGGTGTGGCGGGTATCCATCTCATGGCTATTGAATGGGAAGAGGCAGTGCCTGAGATAGTAGAGGCGGCAGGCCTTCTACCCCGACCTAAATTTGCTCCATAATGAACAGGAACCATGCTTCATCACCTAGCTCCCGAGAGGAGGGTCTTGAGCTTCCTTATAAGCTCGCTCGTGAGCAGTTGGCCAAAATCAGTGATATAGAAGAGCAATGCCGCAAAAGTGGCGCGCGGTATGTTGAACCCAGTAAGATTATTATTAATTATCTAAATAAACCATACTGCATTACTTTTCCCAACGTTGAAATTTCACTGGGAGATAGTAAAGTAGAAGCTCCATTGAAGGACAAAATCCTGATTCTACACTATTTTACTTCGGCAAAGAGCACGCCACTTACCGGCATACTTATTACCTATAAACAGCTGCCAGGAGGCGTTAGCTATTTCCCGGCATTTACCAAAAGAGCCATAAACCCGTTTGTAAAGCACTTTGGACAGAAGCCTGAGCTGCTAATAGACATTGCAAAAAAATTGGGTGGCTATAAAGCGGACCACGGGGATGTATCTGTAACTATCGACGCTTTCAATCGTGTGCCTATAACCTTTGCTTTGTGGAAAGGTGATGAGGAGTTTGCTCCCAGTGGTAATATCTTATTTGATGCTAATGTTTCTGATTATCTTGCTACTGAGGATGTAACCGTTATTTGTGAAACTATCGCCTGGAAGTTAGTTAAAAGTATTCCACCCATCTAACCCAACAAATCTTTAGCTATCGTTTTGACACGAAATCAGTAATCTCAATGTCTATATTTGCGTTAAAGCGTCTGCTTATGATATAGTCCAAGCCTTGAAGTTGCTCTCTGGAACTTAGTTGATTGTATGTTTTGGAGACAATTATCTCAAAACTTAGGATTTCCCAGTTTAGTTTATTAAGGTCAAAGTGATGTAATTTAACTAGTGTTTATTAAGGAAGGAAAAGGCAATGGCTGAAGGCAGCATAATTACATTAAATATTGATAACAAGAATATAGAAGCCAAGCGGGGGCAGACGATACTGGAGGCTGCCAGAAGCGCAGGAATTTATATTCCCAGCCTTTGCTACTATCCCGGCCTGAAACCTCTACCACAGGTAATCCCTGACGAGGCTTGCCAGCTTTGTATAGTGGAAGCGAATGGTAATCTCGTCCTTTCTTGTGCCACTCCTGTCTCTGAGAAAATGGTAGTTAAGACAAAGACACCGAAGGTACGAGATTTACAGCAAAAAAATCTGCTTGCCATTTTAGTTAGACAACCTACTGATATCTGCTTTGAAAAAAGGGATTGCGAACTTCAAAAAGCCATCGACTATATTGGTTTAAAGGATATGCCCGTCCATATTCCTAGATCTTTAGCTCCTTTAGAGGACAATCCCTTTTTCGCCCGTGATTCCAGTTTTTGCATTTTATGCAATCGCTGTCTTCGGGTCTGTGACGAGATAAGAGGACTTGGGGTGATTGAGACTGCCTTTCCTTGTAAGGTAGCTTGTCCTGCCGGCATAGACATTCCTCGCTACATTCGTCTTATCGCAAAAGGAAGGCCGAACGCTGCCTTGGCAGTGATTAGGGAGAAGGTTCCATTTCCTGCTGTATTGGGTAGAGTATGTGCTGCTCCGTGCCAGGAGGAGTGCCGGCGTGGCCAAGATGTGGATAAAGCATTACACATAAGAATGCTTAAACGCTTTGCCGCTGATGAGGGTGATGATAGCTGGAAGAAGCAAGCAAAGTCTCTTCCAGCGACCGGCAAAAGCATAGCAATAGTAGGAGCAGGGCCAGCTGGACTTACCTGTGCTTACTATCTGGCTAAATTGGGACACAAGGTAACCGTATTCGAAGCTCTTCCGGAGCCGGGTGGAATGATGAGAATGGGAATTCCTGAATATCGCCTCCCAAGGAATATACTCCGTGATGAAATTAGAGAAATTGAAATGGCAGGGGTTGAAATTACTTTGAACACTAGAGTTGAGTCCCTGGACTCCCTCTTCGATCAAGGATACCACTCAGTCTTTCTTGCCATCGGAGCTCATGAGGAAATGAAGCTAGACGTTGAGGGAGAAGATTTGCCTGGGGTAATCGGCTGTGTGGAATTCCTTCGACGGTTCAACCTTGGAGAGAGGATAGAGATAGGAAACAGAGTAGGGGTGATTGGTGGGGGAAATGTCGCTATTGATTCTGCCCGTGCTGCTTTGCGGCTGGGTGCTAAGATGGTAACCATTTTTTACCGCAGGACAAAGAACGAGATGCCGGCTCAAACAGAAGAGATAGAACAAGCGTTGGAGGAAGGAATTGAAATCATCTTTCTCGTTGCTCCTTCCAAGATTTTCAAGGATACTGGTAATTTGAATCTAGAGTTAATTCGCATGGAACTTGGAGAGCCTGATGCCAGTGGCAGACGCCGACCCGTTCCCATTAAGGGGACTGAATTTATCGCTAAGCTTGATACTTTGATTGCTGCCATCGGCGAACGACCAGACGTCCCAGTAGGCTTTCAGGTCGAAGTAGGACGAGGAAATGTATTGAAGGTGAATGAAGACCTGAGCACTAGTCGAACGGGTGTTTTTGCTGGTGGCGACTGTATCAGTGGACCGGCCTTGGTCATCAATGCTATTGCAGCTGGAAGAAAGGCAGCCCAATCTATCGACTGCTACCTTGGAGGCAAGGGAGATATTACAGAGCATCTAGTTTCTGCTGAAGAGGCTGTGACCTGGTTAGAAGAAGCACCTATAGGAGAGCGATTAGCTACCATTTCTTCTCTGGTGCCCCATACACGCATTGATAATCTTGCCGAAGTGGAACAGGGAATGACTTGGGAGACAGCAGTTGCTGAAGCTCAACGTTGCCTCCAGTGTAATGTTATTACCCCCTTGGAAGGGCGAACCCTTCGCGAGGCTGGTTGTGAGTTCTGCGGTGCCTGCGTTGATTCCTGCCCCACAGGTGCTCTCGCTGATTTGGCTACCCGCGGAATTAGCAAGCCCGACCGTGTAGTTACCACAATTTGTCCCTACTGTGGTGTCGGTTGTCAACTCAAACTCGAAGTCAAGGATGAGAGGATAATAGCTTCCAAGCCTGATCCAGATGGTGTAGCTAATCATGGGCAGGCATGTGTAAAAGGCCGGTTTGGTATCGCCGAATTTGTTCACCACCATGAGAGGCTGACTTCTCCTTTAATAAGAAGGAATGGGGAGTTGAAAGAGGCGTCTTGGAATGAGGCGTTAGAACTGGTAGCGGAAGGACTAAAACACTATTCACCCCAGGAAGTAGCGGTAATTGCCTCAGCCAAGTGCACCAATGAAGAGAATTATATCATGCAAAAATTCGCCCGGGCAGTGCTGGGCACCAACAATATTGACCATTGCGCCAGGTTATGTCATGCCCCCACTGTGGCTGGTCTGGTTCAGAGTTTCGGTAGTGGTGCTATGACCAATTCTATCGACGAGGCTGAAGGCGCTGCTTGCATATTTGCTATAGGTACCAATACGACAGTTAGCCACCCTGTAATCGGGTTACGGATAAAGAGGGCAATTCAAAATGGAACTAGGCTTATCGTTGCTAACCCCATGGAAATTGACCTGTGCCGCTTTGCTGACATCTGGCTTCGACTGCGTCCAGGCAGCGATGTCGCCTTGCTCATGGGGATGATGAGGGTTATAGTTGATGAGGCACTGCTTGACTCATCTTTTATCGAGCAACGTTGCGAGGATTTCGATGTGTTTAAGGACTCGCTTTCAAACTTCGACCTCAACTTTGTGGAACAGGTGACAGGGGTACCCAAGAATGAGATAGCGGAAGCAGCCCGCATCTACGCCACTAGCAAACCAGCTACTATTTTGTACTACACCATGGGCATTACTCAGCATTCTCATGGCACCGACAACGTGATGGCTACTGCCAATCTGGCAATGCTCACTGGGAACGTAGGCAAGCCCTCAACGGGGGTCAATCCACTAAGAGGTCAGAACAATGTGCAGGGCGCTTGTGATATGGGTGCCTTACCTAACGTATATTCTGGCTATCAGGCAGTAAGCAATCCAGCTATTAGAGAAAAGTTCGAAACTGCCTGGGGTTGCTCATTACCACCATCTCTTAAAGATAAGTTTGGGATTACCTGGGCATGTTCATTACCATCATCTCCAGGGTTGACCTTGGTTGAGATGTTTGACGCTGCCTATCGAAAAGAGATAAAGGCGCTATATCTGATTGGTGAAAACCCGGCATTAAGTGACCCTGATGTGCAGCATGTCCGGGAGGCGCTGTCTCGGCTTGATTTCTTCGTTGTTCAGGATATATTCCTTTCTGAGACAGCAAAATTTGCCCATATTATCCTACCAGCTGCAAGCTTTGCTGAAAAGGATGGCACTTTCACTAACACCGAGCGGCGCGTGCAGCGGGTAAGGAAAGTTATCGAGCCCTTGGGTTATTCCAAGCCCGACTGGTGGATAGTCTGCCAAGTAGCTAAGAAGTTGGATGCCAAGGGCTTTGATTATAGCGACCCGTCTGGAATAATGGAAGAAATCCGCAATCTTACCCCAAGCTACGGTGGCATAAGTTACCAGAGATTAGAGAATGGAGGCCTACAATGGCCCTGCCCGCTAGATGACCATCCGGGTACACCAATATTACACACGAATATGTTTGTTAGGGGAAAAGGTAGATTCACGCCGTTAAAATATACGCCCCCGGCGGAGTCACCTGATGAAAACTATCCTCTGATTCTCACCACAGGCCGTAGCTTGTATCATTTCCATACTGGGACCATGACTCGCAAGGTATCTGGACTCAGTATTATAGAACCTGAAAGTGTGATGGAAATCAACCCCCAGGATGCGTCCAAACTCGACATAGCTCAAGGTGACAAGGTGAAAGTCAGTTCTCGGCGTGGTGAGGTTATCACCAAAGCTAAAATAACTGAAGCATGGCCACCTGGAGTGGTGTTTATGACTTTTCATTTTGCCGAAAGTGCTGCCAACATCCTCACTAATCCCAAGCTCGACCCCGTATCCAAAATTCCCGAACTCAAGGTTTCAGCAGTGAAAGTGGAGAAACTCTAAACGCTTTACAAGAAACAACTTATGCAGAGCTAAAACCTGAAGCCTAGAGAAAGAGAAGCGATTTACTCAGTTGCTCTAACTGTTACCTCGATTATAAATCTCTGTTGGTGCTTTAACTATTACCGTGGTTCCCTTACCTATTTTTGAACTAACTTCAATCTCACCACCTACCAACCGAATTCGTTCCACCATACCGGTAAGCCCTAACTTACCCTGACCGGCGAACTCGCTTAACTGTCGGGGAAGCTTAAAGCCCTTACCATTATCGATAATAATCACTCTGATTTCACCGCTCTGGCACTCCACAGTAATACTGGCTTCAGATGCTCCAGAATGTCGTTGAATATTATTTAGTGATTCTTGAATAATACGGAACAAAACTAGCTGTGTCTCTGGTGGGAGTAGCGGTATGTTATCTGTCTTGACATGAATTTCGATTCCACTAAGTTTGTGTATTTCCTCAGCCAGCCATTTAATAGCTGCCAACAATCCCAAATCATCCAGAATGCCAGGCCTAAGAGCCTGGGCATAGCGCTTGATGCCCTGATACGTTTGTTTAGACGTTTCATATAGTTTATCTAACTCGTTTCTTAACTCCTCTGGCAAATAATTATCTGCTTTAGAGGCAATGTTATCTATGCCATGCGTAAGAAGCAATATTTGCTGAGAAGTATCGTCGTGTAGTTCACGAGCAAGGCGTTTACGTTCTTCTTCCTGGGCTTGTAGAACTTGGCTTAGATAGAATTGCAGATTATCCCGTAGTTTTCTCTCCTCCGTTACATCATGAGCCATATTCTGAAAGGCTTGAGGCTTGCCATCAATAAAGATAATACGCGTTACCAATTGCATGATTGCTTCAGAACCATCTTTTTTTATTAATTTCTGCTCATAGCGCTGTTCCATAGCTTCGCCTCTGAGTAGCTTGTCTTTCACCTGTCTTGCTAGATTCAGCGCGTCTGGGTTGAGGAATTCCCGGATATTTTTACCAGTTAACTCTGAAATCAAATATCCGGTGAGTTTTTCACAAGCTTTATTAGCCAAAGTGATATTACCCCTTAAATCATGTATCCAGATAGCATCGCTTGCGTTGGTAAATAACTCCTCGTAGCTTCGCCGTGATGATTCCAGATCCTTCGTAGCCTTTTCTAATCCCGCCTGCCGCTGTTTATTTTGATGATAGGCTTCCATAAGTGCAATGGCTAAAGCACCAATAGCAAGGCAAGCTAGACTTTCCAGGAGCGCGTCTCTGAAACTGGGTGAAAGTAAAAAGCTGCGAAGTAGCATTGCCACAGCACTTGTGGACCATAGCGCAACACCACCGATTATTCCCAATGTCCAGCCCGCATATAACACTAACAAGAGATAAAGAAGTCGCTCAAAACTGTGTCGTGCAAGACCCAGAACTGCGGGCAAAGAGTCCAACCCCAAGGACGGTATTTGAGTTGAGAGTTGGGTAAAGTGAGATAGGGTTAGGGCAGCAAACAGGATAATTATAATCCAGAGGTTCGGGTTTCTTAATCTTAATCTTGCGGTTTGACTTCGGTATTCTCTAAGGTAACTAAGCCCCATTGTAATCCTTTGACTATTGCCTCACTACGTGAAGCAACATTCAATTTATTGAAAACACTGGTCAAGTGAGTTTTAATGGTTCGCTGGCTGAGAAATAATTCCTCTGCTACCTCTCTATTGCTCATGCCCAGTGCAACCAATCTGAGCACCTCTGCTTCTCGCTCGCTCAGCAACCCTTTGGCTTTATTTTCCTTAACTGGTTTCACAGTAACTCGCTCCAGCAACCTAGCAATAATATTAGGGTGCAGCACCGATTCACCGTCCTTTATAGCTCTAATAGCTCCGACCAAATCGCGCCCTCTGGCACTTTTCAGAAGGTAACCAGCAGCTCCGGCATCGAGCAATCCCAGTACATACTCATCATCATCATAAGCAGTGAGTATCAAAATTGCTGTGTCAGGAGCAATCTCCTTGATCTTTCTGGTGGCTTCAATCCCATTGACTTTGGGCATAACGATGTCCATCACCACTACATTAGGTTTCAGTTCTGAGGTGAGCTTGACTGCTTCTTCTCCATCACTAGCCTCCGCCACAACCTTCATGTCTTCTTCGACATCCAATGCTCGATGTAAAGCCTCGCGCACCAACGGATGGTCGTCAGCAATCAAAACGGTTAATTCATCTTTTTTTGCCAATTTCTCAGATTCTTTAAAGCCATTATAGAGCTTATATGCCCTTAAGGGCAAATTGATTGCGCTTTCAAATACGACCAAAGTGTTATTGCAATTGCAACTTATGGACGATGGCGGTCAATCAGGCAATTGCTAGAATTATCCTGAAATAAAGAGGAAAGGAGAACGAAAATGACTAAAGAGCTTTCAATAACCAAAGAAATGCTTGAGGCGCAGGTGGTGCCAGGCAAAGAAGAGGTGCTCACAGTTTTAGAAAGAGCGGCTACCGAATCGGAATTTCTGGCACGATTAGCAGATGACCCACACGAAGCACTTAAAGAGTATTATTCTCTGACTAGCGAGGAGAGAGCCGCCTTAGCCAGCGGGGACATCAGGAAAATAGAGTCCTGGGTCGGTAAGCTGGATAAAAAGCTAGCTACCTGGCTGTGGTGCCGACTATCTCAGGAAAAATGGTAAATAGAAGGAGCTAGCACAATGAAAACTAAACTAAAAAGCGTGCCTCGAGTAACAGAACTGCCCGGATTTGAACTTATTACCGAGAAGCTGGAAAAGCTAGTGCCCGATGCCTACCAGCCAGCGCAAATGGTTTGCAGATTGGAGGGCGTCGGAGCAGCTAAAGCTTCTCAAAATACCCTCAGTATGGCGCTTTTAGGCATATTAGCAGGCTTCTTCATTGGCCTGGGGGCAGTATTTTGTACTTTAGTTACCACTGATATTGGTCTGGGTTTTGGATTAGGGAAGTTGGTAGGTGGATTGGCCTTTTCCTTAGGACTTATTCTAGTTGTAGTTGCCGGAGCAGAACTGTTCACTGGCAATTGTCTTATAGTTGCCCCCTGGATGAGTTCCCGAGTCAGTGGGGCTGCACTGCTGCGTAACTGGGGTATAGTCTATTTTGCTAATCTTGCTGGCTCATTGATTTTAGTAGCCCTAATCTTTCATTCCCAATTCTGGGCACTTGACGGCTATGGAGTCGGAGCTCATGCCCTAATGATTGCCAGTGGCAAGACGAGTCTGGCTTTCGTGCCAGCATTATGCCGGGGCATATTGTGTAACATTCTAGTATGTCTGGCTGTTTGGCTTGCCTTAGCTGCTCGCTCAGTCACCGGTAAGATACTAGCTATCGCCATCCCTATAACTGCCTTTGTAGCCTGTGGTTTTGAACACAGCATTGCCAACATGTTCTTCATTCCCATGGGTATCGCTATGGCAGGTCAGGCTGAGGTTATGCAAGCTGCCGGAGTAACAGCCGCTCAGATAGCTAGTGTCGCTCCGCTTGGTTTTGTTCATAACCTCATTCCAGTGACCATAGGTAATATAATCGGTGGTAGCTCGGTAGCCGTGGTTTACTGGCTGGTATTCCTTCGCAAGGAGCGAGCCGCCGAAGTCCTTGCCGCAAGGCCCTGGCTTAGAAGATTTGCCCCTGTTAAAACTCAACCCACAAAGATGCCTGCTCTGGGGATTGAAACTGATGCTCTAGATGCGGAAACTGAAGCTCTGATATCTGTGCTGGTTAAAGCCAGGGATGACAGTACTTTCTTGGCTCGATTATCTGATAACCCTGATAAGATTCTCGAGGGTTATAATCTAACCGAGGAGGCGAAAGCAGCTCTAGCCAGTGGGGACCTTCATTGGGTGGAGTCCAAAATAGGCTTCTTAGATGAGCCCTTGCGTACCTGGCTTGTCTCTCGACTATCCCAGGAGAAGTGGTAGCGTTAGTGCTCCACTTCTCCTCCCCATCCCCCCTCAGCTGCCAGCTTTCTTGCCCTATCCAGGTCAGCCTGGCTATTTATGTTAAAAAAGCTTAAGTGCTCAGGGTCAAATCTATTAATCTCGTCCTTTTCAACGTACTTCACCTTGACCATGCTAAAAAGTTTATCAATCCTCAATTCATTTTGCTCCAGCAACCCTTGGATGGGGACTAAACAATTCTTGGAATACACTGCGCAAAGGGGCTCCACTTTCTTCTGTATCCGAGGAACAACAACATCAGATGTGGAGTAGATTTGAGTCATGTATTCAAGCAGGCTAACGCTTAGAAACGGTGTATCACAGCCAACGACGATAGCCCACGAACTAGATGAGGCTATTAAACCTGAGTAAATGCCCACAAGCGGACCCTTTCCAGGATAAATATCTGCTACAGTTTTTATCTCCACAGCCGAGGAGCAAGGAATTGCTTCGCCGCGAGCAGTCGCTATGATGATTTCTGTACTGAATATAGCAAGGCGATCAATCACCCACTGGATAAGGCTCTTACCGTCAATAATCTGAAGAGCCTTGTTCTGACCAAGCCTCGAACTTTTACCACCGGCAAGAATAATAGAAGTCATGCCAAAGCATCCGAAATTCATAACTACGTTAACATAGTGAACAAAGCCAGGCAAGCGGTTGATGCTTGCCTAAGCTTTCCTGCTGTATTAGAATAGTGACATATGCACATCACGAAAACGATTTTTATTTGCTCCTGTACTTGGTATCTGATTTATTATCGGTTTAGTAGCTAGGTTGAAATATTTAGCTTACTCGTAATAACCTATTTACGTGAGCAAACCATGATGGAAGAATTGTACAAGCTAAAAGTAAAGGAAATAATGATACCCCAGCATGACACCCCATTTATGGAGGAGAACGCGAGTTGGGAGGAGTTCCTTAGCAAACTTTCCCTTAGGGCACACGCCTGGGTGGTAAACAATACTGAAGAAATGAAAGTGGTGGGAGTAGTCACGGAACACGACATGCTGCATGCCATGATTCCTCCCGGGCATAAGAAGGCGAGAATATTCGGAGTTCCCAAGGCTGAGGTATTTTGCATAAAAGAAAGTGTCGTCCATGACCTCATGACACATAATCCTGTTGTATGCTCGCCGGAGGAAACTGTAGCTGACGTTTTGAAGAAGTTTTCCTCCTTCGATATCCGTAGATTGGCAGTTGTTGATGAAAATAAAAGACTCTTGGGAGAAATAACAATACAGCTCCTGGTAAGAAATCTCAGAAATAGGTTCCTGAATACCTTATGAATATCTATGTCCTTGTAGCCTTAGTTCTCATACTTGGCTTCACACTCGGAAGGATACTACGCAAGCTAAGGTTAACTGAAGTTCTAGCATATATTCTCGCGGGTATTATTATAGGACGGGTTTTAAATTTCAGCCCACCCGAACAATTCAATGTCATCGTCACTGGGACATCGCTTGCCCTTATTGCCTATATGGTCGGATTGAGCTTTTCCTTCGCTTTCCTGAAAAGAATGGGTAGGCAAATGGTCATCATATTGATTGTGCAGGTCGTCATCACCGTTGCTGCTACATGGGGTTTCGTATATTTATTGACGAAAGACCTGCCGCTTTCCATAATCTTGGGTTCGCTCGCCGGTGCAACCGATCCCGCAGGAACAATAGCAGTTTTAAGGGACTTAAGGGCCAAAGGAAGCCTTACCGACATGACTATTGCTCTTGTCGGGCTGGATGATGCAGTTGTCATAGTTGTTTATGCGGTAGGGATTGCACTTACGAAGATGCTGCTAGGCGTGGAAACAAGCGTTTCATTTGCCTTTAGTCATCCGTTATGGGAAATTTTTGGTGGCCTGGGACTTGGCGGGGCAATTGGAGCTATGCTTTCTTACGTTACGAAGAAAATGCATCTAACTTCTGACCATATCTTCCTTATTTCTATCGCGGCTGCTATTCTGTGTTGGGGTCTGGCCGAAATGATTGGAGTCTCGGCAATTCTCACATGTATGGCTTTAGGAACTGCCGTGATTAACCTCAACGTCCAAGTCGGTAACCGCTCAAACGAATTAGTAGACAACATCATGACGCCGATATTTGTTCTGTTTTTCGCCACCATTGGCATGGAGATAGACTTCTCACTTTTTCATCTCATGTGGCCGCTCATAATTGTGTACTGCGTTGGCAGGAGTATCGGCAAGATAACAGGATGCAGTTTGGGAGGGATCTTAGCTAAATCTGAGGCTAAAATCAAGAGGTATGTTGGCTTCGCCATGTTGCCCCAAGCGGGTGTTGCTATGGGTCTTGCCTTCCTGGCGGCTCAAGCATTATCGGGCTACGAACTGGGAGGTACAATAATCACACTTGCGACGACCACAACAGTAGTTTTTGGACTCCTTTCGCCACCTCTAGTACAATACGCTGTTAAGAAGGCAGGAGAAGCAAGCACATAGTAGTCCATGAAAATACTGGGTATTGAAACCTCTTGTGATGAAACTGCTGCTGCCGTAGTAAAGGACGGCAGCAGAATTATCTCTAATGTTGTATCTTCACAAATAGACATTCATGCTCGCTATGGCGGCGTAGTCCCCGAAGTTGCTTCAAGGCAGCATCTTCTCACTATTATCCCGGTTATCAGCCAGGCAATGAACGAAGTTTCCTGGCAGGATATCGATGGTATTGCTGTGACTTTTGGCCCGGGGCTTGCCGGGTCATTGTTGGTCGGTGTTAACGTGGCCAAGGCGATTGCCTTGGCCAAAAAATTACCCATTACCGGGGTTAACCATCTTGAGGCACATATTTATGCTAATTGGCTGGATTCCCACCCAGTTGGCGAAAAAAGTAGAGTGAAATTCCCTTGCCTCTGTCTCGTTGTTTCTGGTGGACACAGCGATTTAGTATTAATGACGGGACATGGGCAATTTGAGAAGTTAGGGCGAACCCTGGATGATGCTGCCGGCGAGGCCTTTGACAAAGCAGCTAGAATCTTGGGCTTGGGTTACCCTGGGGGTCCAGCTATTGAACAGGCAGCCCACTCTGGAATTCCTTGTTTAACTCTCCCCCGAGCCTGGCTCAAGGAAAGCCATGATTTCAGCTTCAGTGGCTTAAAAACTGCCTTGTGGCATCTTGTTCACAAGGGAGGGGTCTCAGTTGCCGATGTCGCGGCAAGCTTCCAGCTGGCTATAATCGATGTTTTAGTTACCAAAACAATTGAGGCAGCAAAACAATTAAAGGTGGAACAGATTTTGCTGAGTGGTGGAGTAGCATCCAATAAGACATTAACCCAGCATTTCCTTACCCACTCGCCAGTCCCGGCCCTTATTCCACCTCCCCACTTGTGTACTGATAATGCTGCTATGGTGGCTGCTTGTGGCTATTATCATTTCCAGGCTGGCAGGATAAACGGTTATGACCTGGATGTAGCGCCAAACCTTAGCCTTGGGTGACCTATTAAACCGCAGTTTCTATAATTTTCGGTACCATAATTATTTAGCTATTATCTCTTTCCAATCAATCCGTTTTACTCCTAGATCAGGTGAAAATTTTCTTCTCCTTAGTACTTTTAGGCTATAGTAATAAAACCTTGATGTCCAGGTATAGGACTTTCGGGTCATAGACAGGCTGTAGAACTTTTATTAAGATTTTTATACTGAAGGTAATAACCGATCAAGGGAGTAGGAAATTGGAGATGGAAGTAAAATACCTCCACGAAGAGATCGCGACTCTACAAGCGGCAATTGAAGAAGCGATAAACAAAGGGCAAAAATCCATGGACGGTCTTAACGATCTTCCCGGATCCGTCCTGATTTCCAATAAAGACTTTGCCCTCCCTCATATGAACGCAGGCTCAGAAGTTGTTGGCTGGGTCGACGATTTTTAAGCTTACACCCCACTATTACTCAAATTAACAGAGGACAATCTGTACATCTTCCTTCTCGACAGTAGGTCCTGAAGATGTGAATGAGTCCTTGTTGCTGACAGGCAGTGAAATCAACAGATTCAAGACAAAGCTGTTCTTTCATATGCCTTGTTATGCAATTTTCAGTCAATTTGGGGTAATTGCAGTAAATCTCTATAGCGTTCTCTTTTAGCTTCGCATCATTTCCCAATTCTCCCCAAGCTAAAGCAAAGGGCAAGATCACATTTACTGCCATTTCACCTGCCTTACTATTTCCCAAGAGAGCCGATATTTTTGTTTTATCTCTGACATTAAAATCGAAATGGTCCCGCCAGTAGCCATCACCAGCCACTGTCAATCCGTTTTCCAGAACGCCATGCCCACCAAGCAGAGGCGCTCCCTTTACCAGCTGCAATATCCCTTCTAACAGCTTTCCTTGATAGTAACGCTCAAGAATGTAGCTGAGGGCAACAATACGGCGCACTGGAGAATTATTGGGATATATGTGTGAGCGGTTCCAGTCACCTTCCTTCATGGTTTCGACTTTTTTACCAGCCGACTGCCATATTTGCTCCAATTTCTGGACTTCTTTTTCCCTGACAAATTTTCCTTGCCATCTTTGGGAAGGTAATAACCCGGCTGCGCCTAACAACAAAGCTTGCTTTGGTGCCAAGCCTTCTCTGGATTCTATAGAATTGAGGGGCACTCTACCAGCAAGGTCTTCAAAGGGCTTTGTGTTTTTAGCATAACCCAGAGCCCTCATCATGCCCCGGAAAAGCACCTGTCCTGCCTCCTCCTTCTGATCGAATCTAAGAATCTCAGCTCGAAAATGCATTGCCTTCTGCTTAAATCTTTCTTCACCGGTAGTGTTCAACAGCTTTCCTAAAGTTTGACTATCCATACGGTCCAGTATCTGGAAGCAAGGAAGTTGGTAAGGCAGCAAGTAGGCCTGGTGTCGCAATGCCTTCGCCAGACATAGCATTGGAACTGTTTTGCCACTTTGCAGTAAGGTAACTGAATTGCAATCATGCCACATCACTACATGAAGGATGACATTATTATATTCAGTATCAACATGATGCTTGTGGCTATACCAATCGCCTGATTTAACGTGAACCTCTACATCCCCTTTCGTCAAATGAGATTTCTTCACAATAACTGCATCACGAAAATCAGGGCCGTTATCACCATTATTCCTTCCAGGATAGATTACACTAACTAGCTCGTCTTCGGCGGAGATCAGCTCCCTTCCAGCCGTTTGTTGCCATATTAAAGCTGCTTGCTTTTCCGAGAATTTTATCCGATTACGTGTAATCATAGTGTAAAAAAACTTGCCGTTTTATATCAGTTTCTTAAACCTTAGAGCATTGTTCACAATGTTTCCTCCTACTATTGTCAGGATTGTAACAGCCAACCCTAATTTTATTCATCGTACTTCTCTCTGGCTCTGTAAATAAATCCACTACGCTCAGCAACTATGCTGAGCAAGGTCCCCGATGTTCCGCGAGGCCGATATATCCCCTTTTCCCATTCACTGATCGTTTGTTGCCGCGTGCCTAATTCCTCCGCTAACTTCACTTGAGTTAAATTCAGGTGTTGCCTCAGTGCCCTGATCTCTTCTTTACTCCATTGTCTTTTTTTCTTTCTTCCTTGCTCCATCTCTCAGAAATTATACACGGTTCAGTGTAATATTTCAAGAAAAATTTTAAAAATTTTGGTAAAAACCTCTTGCATTTTTGGGTTTTCCTGATATAATAAAAAGTTAGCAATCTCAAGGACAGAGTGCTAAAATAAATCTAGGAAAGGAGGGAATATGGCTAAGATTGAACCTTTGGGAGACAGAGTGGTGATAAAACCAACACCGAAGGAAGAAGTAAGTAAAGGAGGGATAGTTTTACCGGATACAGCTAAAGAGAAGCCCCAAGAGGGGAAAATCATTGCTGTTGGTCCGGGCAGGTTGAGTGAAGACGGCAAACGTATCGCCATGGAAGTAAAGAAAGGAGACAAGGTAATTTATTCCAAATACGCTGGCACCGAGTTTAAGCTAGATAATGAAGAGCTGGTTATCATGCGAGAGGGTGATATTCTGGCCAAACGGAGTTAAGAAAAGGAGGTAAGCGAATGGCAAAACAAATTATTTTCGGCGAAGAAGCAAGGAAATCATTAAAGAACGGCGTAGATACCCTGACCGATGCTATCAGGGTGACTCTGGGACCACGCGGGCGGCCTGTAGCACTGGATAAAAAATGGGGTGCTCCTTCGGTTCTCAACGACGGCGTTTCTATAGCCAAAGAAATAGAGTTACCTGACCCCTTTGAGAATATGGGTGTGCAGCTAGTAAAGCAGGCAGCCACTAAGACAAATGACCAGTGTGGTGATGGCACTAGTACATCTACTATTATAGCTCAGGCTATCATTAATGAGGGCTTCAAGAACATCGCTGCTGGAGCCGATTCGATGGCTCTAAAGCGCGGGATTGATAAAGGGGTAGAGGCTCTAGTTGAAGGGCTCAAAAAAATGTCTATACCGGTGGCTGGTAAAGAGCAGGTAGCTCAGGTAGCCGCTATATCAGCCATTGATCAGGAAATCGGCAACTTGATCGCTGACGTTATGGAAAAAGTGGGCAAAGATGGAGTAATCACTGTCGAAGAAGGCAAGGGTCTGCAATTCGAGACTGAATACGTTGAGGGGATGAAGTTCGATCGCGGTTATATCAGTCCTTATTTCATCACTAATGCAGAGCAGATGAGGGCAGAGCTAGAGGACCCCTACGTTCTCATCACTGATAAGAAGATTTCGGCTATAAATGATATACTGCCCGCTTTGGAAAAAATTGTCCAAGTCTCCAAAAATCTGGTCATTATCGCTGAAGATGTGGAAGGTGAATCACTCGCTACGTTAGTAGTTAATAAGCTGAGGGGCACTCTATCTCCACTGGCAGTTAAAGCACCAGGCTTTGGCGACAGAAGAAAAGCCATGCTTCAGGATATAGCCGTTCTTACCGGAGGCACTGTTATATCTGAAGAAGTTGGCAGGAAATTAGATTCGGTGACTGTAGAGGATTTAGGGCGAGCCAGAAGGGTGATCTCTGACAAGGATAATACAACCGTTGTTGAAGGCAAGGGCGAGACCAAAGATATTGAGTCCCGAATCAAACAAATCAGATCCGAGATTGACATAAGCACGTCGGATTATGATAAGGAGAAATTACAGGAAAGACTGGCTAAACTAGCAGGCGGTGTGGCAGTAATTAAAGTAGGTGGGGCTACGGAAACAGAGCTTAAAGAGAAGAAACACCGTGTAGAGGATGCCTTATCAGCTACTCGAGCTGCTGTGGAAGAGGGTATCCTGCCCGGTGGTGGTGTTGCCTTGATCAATGCCTTATCGAACCTGAAGAAGCTCAAGTTGAATGATGATGAGGCTACTGGGCTGAGTATCTTGAAACGAGCATTGGAGGAGCCTTTGAGGTGTATCGCTGAAAATAGTGGCCGAGAGGGCTCAGTTGTGATAAATGCCATAAGGGAAAGCAAACCTGGCATAGGCTACGACGCTCTCAAAGACGAAATGGGTGTAAATATGGTGGAAAGGGGTATTGTAGACCCTCTCAAGGTCACCAGGAGCGCTCTCCAGAATGGTGCGAGCATTGCTACTATGATTCTGACTACAGAGTCTCTGGTAACTGATATTCCCGAGAAAGAAAAAATGCCAGCAATGCCACCAGGAGGAGGATACGAGGGTATGATGTAGCCTCTGTGGCTGGAATTCAAACAAATTCACCATAATCAGAAAGAACCGCCATGAGGCGGTTCTTTCTGTACAATTGTAAACAATCGCCCCAAAGATTTGTTTTTAAAAAGACTATCTTCCCTGATCGGTCCCGTTATAGCTAAATTAAGCCCGCTATCGGTTATGATCTGTCCGGCTACATTTTTTAGCTCATCTATGGTAATGGCATCCACAATGGAAATAACATCATCTATGTCCAGAATTTGTCGCATTAATATCTCCTGGCTACCATACCATAAAGCTACATTCTGGCTATCCTCAAACCGCAAATATAATCTTCCTTTGGATAATTCTTTGGCCCTGGTAAGCTCATTTGCAGTAATTCCTTGTTTAATTTGAAACATCTCTTCGAGAATAGCTGCCACAGCAGTTGCTATTTTCTGGGGGTCAACACCAGCATAAATAGTAAATGACCCCGCCTTGAGGAAGTGCTCGGTATAGCTGTGAATATCATAGGCTAACCCCCTGTGCTCCCGTATCTCCGTAAATAGGCGACTGCTCATGCCACCGCCAAGGACTATGTTAAGCAAGTCAACGGTAAAACGTTGTGGGTGGGAGCGAGAGAAGGCGTGCACAGCAAGGCAAAGGTGCGCTTGCTCGATATCCTTGGGCTCAATACGCAACTTGGCTTCCGTTTGCCTGTCATTACTTACGTAACCAGTGGCTAGTTTCCCGGCAGTCCATTTATTAAACAGCGGTTCAATTTGAGCCATTGCTTCTTCATGCTGTATGTTGCCGGCAATGCTGAGCACTGTGTTATTGGGTATATATCTGCGAGTAACATAGTTCAATATTTGCTTTCTTGTTATCGAAGATACAGTTTCCTTGTATCCGATGACTTCGCGCCCCAGAGGTTGCTCCGGCCATAACAACCCGTCTATGAGCATACCTATCCTCTGCTGAGGTAGGTCCATGTTCATATTGATTTCCTCGCTGATAACCCGACGCTCTCGCTCTATTTCTTTGCTATCAAAGAGGGAATTGAGCAAGAGGTCAGATAGTACATCAAGGGCAATGGGAAAGTGAGGCTTAGCCACTTTGCACCAGAAAATAGTTAATTCCTTGTCCGTGGCACCATTAATGATGCCCCCAATGCCTTCAATATCCTGAGTAATTTCCTTGGACGTTGGCCGCCGCTCAGTGCCTTTGAAAAATAAATGCTCAGCGAAGTGGGAGATGCCCGCTTCCTTTTCACTTTCATAGCATGAACCAGTGCCTATAAGTATGGCAAGACATATCGAGCGGCTATGAGGCATAGTACTGGTGATAACCCTCAAGCCGTTATCGAGCACAGACCTTTTGTACATTACCCTGGATTTTACTTTGCTTTTCTGTTGCCGGTCAATGAAACCTTGCTGATTCCTGAGCTCCAGTCCTTATCACTTGATGATTAGACCGATTGGTTGACTCATATAGAAGATTGGCCGAGCGTTCGTATCTAACCACTCTAATTCCATCGCCGAGGCATATTGAGGCTACTCTTCCTTGGTAAACTGTTGGGCGGCTTCACCCATTTCGGCACCACTACCTGAGCCAAGACATATGTCGGTCTCCATGCGAAGCCCTATGTCAAGCGGGGTCGACAGGGCAAGAGTAGTCGCTCTTTTAGCACCCTGAATAAGGCGAGGATTGATTTCAGCTATTTCTTCGGCCAGCCTCTTAGCTTCAACCATCAGCTGGTCTTTGGGATACACATGATCTACCAGCCTAACCCTGAGCGCTTCGGCAGCGTCGATTCTCCGTCCGGTAAGAATCAACTCTTTAGCAATACTGGTTCCCACTATTCGGGGTAACCGCTGCGTGCTCCCCAGGTCAGGTATAACCCCCAACTGAATCTCAGGAAGCCCGAATACAGCAGTATCACAAGCCAAGCGTATATCGCAGCAAAGAATGAGTTCCAGGGCTGCTCCTAAACAGTACCCATTTATGGCAGCGATAACCGGTGCAGCCAGTTCTTCATACAAGGTAAATATCATCTTTAAATTGTACAAGGAATCATAGCCCTGCCGGTAACTGGGAATAATTTCCGTGGGACCGCTCCCTGAGGCCACCATCTTCAAGTCCAACCCGGCGCTAAACGCTTTATCCCCAGCACCAGAAATGATAACAACTCTGACCTCAGGGTTTTCCTTGATGGCCTGCGCTTTTTGTTGCAACTCTAATAAGACCTCCTGGTTAAAAGCATTTAATGCTTCCGGTCGGTTCAACAGCACTATGGCAATAGTATCTTCAATATCCAATCGAACAGTGTCTTTATTTGCCATTTATCTCCCCTTTCTTAGATTACTTTCAAACTGATTCTACATGTCCGCTCTTACAAAGGTCAATTTTATTACTCCCTATCCACTCACCACAGCCTATATACTCAGAATAACAGAGACATTCGCATAACAGAGAGAAGTTACGAATCAACTTCGATTATCTAAGGTGATTTTAGTCAGCAAGCAGTGGTATAATCAGAATGAGATAAAAATCCAGGCGCGTTTTTTAAGGAAGCATGGCAGTCTTACATATTCACACTTTGCCTGAACCCGTGTTGCGGCAAAAGGCTAAAAGAGTAACCAAAATCGATAATACCACTCAAAAGTTAATCGACGACATGATTGATACGTTACGCGCTGACCCAAATAGAGCGGGTCTAGCTGCCCCGCAGGTAGGAGTGTTGCTCCGTATAGCAGTTATCGAAGTGCCAGAACAAGAACTGGTAACTCTAATTAACCCTGAAATAGTAAAAAAGGAAGGTGAACGAATAGTTCAAGAAGGTTGCTTATCCATTCCTGGCTACTTTGGGGAAATAAAAAGAGCGGTAACAGTGAAGGTCAAAGCGCAAAACCGACACGGTAAGCAATTTCGCCTCAAAGCACAAGGGCTTCTAGCTCAGGCTCTTGAACAGGAAATTGAGCATCTCGATGGCATTCTATATATTGACCATCTAGAGAGCCCTGAAAAGCTTTTTGAGATTATCCAAGAAGGAGAGTAGTAGGAAGGCTTTGCTCTCTATCGATGACTTAACTCCAGAGCAAAACGGTCACGCAATTCCAGGTGCAAATAATTGACATCCCCAGGCTCAGCGGCTTCAACAATCTGCCTCGCTTAAATAAAACCAGAGCCGCGACTATTCCGGCAGAAATCAGTCCCTTAACCAGCATATTGCTGCCAAATTTCATGCCCAGAAATGGGTTGAGTTCATAATTTCCGGCTCCTAGAGCAAGGCCGGTCAGCCAGGCATCCAGAATGTTCAGCCCAATGAATACAACGCAGAGTAGAATGGTTCTATTTAAAACTGGCTCAGCAACCGCCCACCTGAGTTTTGCCATGACTTTGGTCCTAGTACTTTAGTCCTAGTACTTCAGTTTATCAATATTCAGCATGTCGTGTCAAGATTCGGGGCTTGGGGATTAAGTATAATTGCAGTTTATTGCAGTAGCATTTCACCTTATGATATTGTTATTATGCTAGCCTCAATATATACCTTCTGCTTTAAGTCTTTCTATTTTCTCTTTGGGTGTTAACTCTTTCGAGCAGGTTTTGCCCTTGTAGATAATACAAGCTTTGACCTAGCTAAGGCTTTCTTCCCACCAAGTTTTGCAGAGATTGAAAGCCTCTTCTCCGCAAAAAGTGTCCTGTATTTCGTAGTCGTTTTTATCAACAACCTCATCGCTTGATGGCTCTACCCAGAGCCAACAGATCTGAGTTTCGTCTTCAATACGAAACTTAACTACCCAGTGATTTTGCTCCTCACCCCATTTCACGCGCTTTACCCAGACCATGCAGGCCTCCAGTCCTTGCACATAGGAATTCCACCAGACATCAGCAGCAAAATGCCCGCACTCATAACGTCCTGATATCCACAAATTTTCATCAGTGGAATCTCGAGCTAGAAAATCCAGAACCTTTTGCTCAGTTGCTGGTGAAACTTTAGATTCATCGTAAATTTCAGAGGAATAGGTACAAGGCTCCCTATTTTGAGCTTGAGCTGGCACACATCCAGAAGTAATTATTAACAAAGCCACCAGCGAGACAAGAATGACGAGAGCTAGTTTGTGACTCATATCAGTTGTCTTCATTTCTTCGCCAATTTACCTAGCATCTAGCGAGTGATTTCATTACGATTACGGTATTGGTCACTGTTATCACCCAACTTATATGCACTCGGCCAGCAATTTTCCTTAGTCAAATCTATTCTTTATTAAGATATCCCACATTTGTACTTAGCCAGATCTAGCAGGGTGAAAAGGGGAGGGGGATAACCGAGCCCTAGGCTCAGTTATCCTTCCTCTCCCTGTGTTGCTCTATGCCTCCTTCTTATACCCCATGCTATCAAAGCTAGTATTACAATGAACGCGACAACTAAACCAACGATCAGCCACCAGTTAACAGTTTGTGACGTTGTGAATTCACCACTCAACCCGGCAACTTCTACGTCATACTGCCCGTAATCCAGTCCAGACACGGTGAAACTCACCTGCTGGCTCTGTCCTGCACTCAAAGTCAATATTTTGGTATCAACTGCTTCTCCATTTAGCTTAAGCTCAACGACATAGGTGCCTCCCTGCCCACCATCGTTGACTACGTTGGCGTTAATGGTGATGCTTTCCCCAGTCTTAGTCAGGAAGGTAATGTTTTCCCATATGGTTTCCACCGTGGGCTCGATGTTCAAGCCACCAGGCACAAAATGGGCAGGAGGTGGCGGAGCAACTTCAACCAGTACCCCAAATATACTGAAGTGGTTTATCGCCGTCGACAGGGTCAGCTCTGCCACACCATTTGGTCCGCCTGCTTCACTCTCCAATGGTACCCATAATTCATTAAAATCATCATAATAAGCAATGGTTGCATTTAGAGTATTCTCGGGCAATTGATCGAAACCCAGTGTCAGGAAAATATCTTTGTCGAAAACAGCGTCTACAGGAGTTATGTTAAAAACGACAATCGCTTCAGTATTATCTGGGAGAGGAGGTATATCCTCGAGTTCTCTGATTATTATCAGGTAATGTGTCGTTTCATAGACAGTAGGTGCGTGAGTCCTTGTCACTAGCAACAAGCTGTGGCTGCCATCGGGGTTAGGCCCCAACAGGTCTACCGCAAGCTTATCATTGCTGTAAAGAGGCTTCGTGGTGTTATTCCCTTCCCAGTCAACCGTAAGGTATTTACGCGCAGGACAAGAACCGCCGCTAACTCTGCGAGGTGGTGGCCTCGAAGTGATGGTGACAGTAGCCGTAGCCTGATCGGTAACTTCCTGATCGCATGTTACAGTAGCGACGTTAACGATATCAGCACCTGTGTCAATATTATCCTGGGTGACATTGTAGCTGGCAGTTCCGCTGGTGGATTCATCAAGAGCCAGTGTAGTCTTGCCCAGGGTGATGTTGCCCAGCTTGTCGTCGGTGACGTTGATGCCGGTGAGTGTAACGTTATCGTTGTTGGTCACGATGTAGGTATAGGTGACCACGGTGCCAGCCACTGATACGGAGGTCGGATCGGCTGTCTTGTCTATCTCAACCACTGGTTGTTGTTCGATAGTGACAGTGGCATCGTCCTCGTCGGTAACCTCCTGGTTGCAGATTACGGTGGCGGTGTTGACGATGTCAGCACCGGCGTCAATATCATCCTGGGTGACATTGTAGCTGGCAGTGCCGCTGGTGGATTCAACAGGAGCCAGTGTAGTCTCTTCCAGGGTGATGCTGCCCAGTTTGTCATCTGTGACGTTGATGCCGGTGAGTGTAACGTTATCGTTGTTGGTCACGATGTAGGTATAGGTGACCACGGTGCCGGCCACTGAGACGGAGGTCGGATCGGCTGTTTTGACTATCTCGATGTCCGCTTCTGCACCTATCTCGACCTTAGCGTCGTCGATATCGGTAACCCCCTGTTCGCAGGTTACAGTAGCGACGTTAACGATATCAGCACCTGTGTCAATATTATCCTGGGTGACATTGTAGCTGGCAGTTCCGCTGGTGGATTCATCAAGAGCCAGTGTAGTCTTGCCCAGGGTGATGTTGCCCAGCTTGTCGTCGGTGACGTTGATGCCGGTGAGTGTAACGTTATCGTTGTTGGTCACGATGTAGGTATAGGTGACCACGGTGCCAGCCACTGATACGGAGGTCGGATCGGCTGTCTTGACGAGCTCTATGTCCGCGTTGCTTTCAATATTGCCGAAGTTGAGGGTTTTAGAATCTCCGGCGCCGATGGTGACCTGCTGGCAGTCCGGAGTGGTATTAGTCCAGCCACTCTCCAGCTTCTCCCTGACGGAGTAAGTGCCCGCGTCCAAGTCACTGAAGACTACATCGCCGTTGCTGTCGGTTGTGCCGGAGCCGATTTCATTGCCGCCGGTGCAGTCGGAACCTTCGTACAGAGTCATTGTCCAGACTTCGAGGTTGTCCTCGCCGACATCCTGTACGCCATCCCCGTTCAGGTCATCATTGAACTTATGAGCGGTAATAGAGCCGGATAATACGATTTCGAACTTCTCGCAGATTGTCTCTGCGAACTCCTCAGCATCTTCGACAACCCGTACCCAGCCCGGACCCGGTGGTGGCCAGCTTTCTGGCGGATTTGAGTAGCCGGTCGCTGGAAAGATGATATTATTCTTGAGCCAGTCGCGGTTCCGGTCTGTTATACCGATGCCCTCAACATCGATCTCATCCTGGCCCTCAGTCATTTCGAGTTCATCAATCGCGTATGCTCTAGCGCACTCGGCGCTGTCCTGAGCATCATAGCCATTGCAGCGAGAGCCGCTGTACCCGCAGTTACCCTCTGTACATGAGCATCTATTGGGCACGCCGTCTGTAACCAAGTTGAGTGCCTGCTTAATATCAGGGTCAAAGTTGTCCGAATCTGTCAGTGTATCAGCAGCCAGACAGATGCCACAGGAAATACAGGTGCTGTCTCTCATTTGTGTAATCTCCCTGATGTCTTGCGCTACATTGCTCGCACTTGACGCCCCGTCAATGATCACCGGTCCTACTTCTAGCCGGGCATTGTCGGAGAACTGAATCACGGTCAGTTCCACCGAGCCGTCCTGGGGAACGCAGTCAGGGTTTTCAACGGCACCAGCCAGCCCTTCGAGCATGATAGTCCAATCGTCAGAGCTGATGCTGTCAGAACCGTCGAGGATCATGGCAAGCTGAACCTTCACCCCGTTGCTCGCCTGGCTTGCCTCGCTTGCTTGAGGTGTTGCCGTCGCTTGTAGTGCCATGGTAACCAGAATGATCACTCCAACTAATGAAAATATTGTCCTTTTCATATTCACACCTCCTGGCCAGTACTAATTACCTATTACGTTTGTAATATTACCTTTGTATATATATAGTCGCAAAAAAAGGGGAAATCCCTCACTTTTTCTAGTACTTTTAGGGGGTTTTTCGGGTTTGTCAACCAAGTAGTAGATACCAGAGGTACTATAAAATCTACTTTCTTTACCCTGCCTCCCTTCCAAGTATTATGTCTAATGCTAGCACAACTCTCTTTCATTCGTCAATATAGACCTAGTTAAAAAGTACTAGGACCAGGCTCCGCGGTAAGTAGGTAAAAGGTCGTATTACTAAATTCCAGACAAAACGGTACCAAAACGGTACCGATGGGTGATTCCCATTAGACTGGATGGCTGCTAAATATAATATATATTGAAGAAGCTAAAATATTTAGCTATCGCCCTGGTGCTGGTTGAGGTATTACTTGTTGCTTCGTTAGCACTCAATGTATTACTTGCCAGAGAAAGCGCGTCAGCTTACAGTTATGCGCCTGTTTATCATATGCCACATGCCGACGATAGCGATTCCTTAAGCTATAGTCCTTCCCTACTGCCGACGTATTCTCCCGATGGCACCTATCAAGCTGAGAGGTGGGGGCTAATCAAGATTGAGGCACCCCAGGCCTGGCAAATAACCCGAGGGGACCAGTCAATTATAGTGGCTGTGCTGGACACGGGCATTACTAAGGATAATCCGGTTTTGGCTGACAGAGTAGTGGCTGAGATTAATTTCACCCATAGCCCGACAAGCGATGACCTTTATGGGCATGGGACGCATATGGCAGGCACTATTGCCGCCATCGCCCCAGAATGTCGGCTAATGAATGTGAAGGTGGCTGATGATGCGGGACGGTGTGAGCCATCAATGGTAGCCAGAGGCATAATCTGGGCAGTGGATCACGGAGCCAAAGTTATCAACATAAGCCTATCTATGAAAGCATCGCCAGAATTGGAAGATGCGATAAACTATGCCTGGAGACAGGGAGCAATACTTATAGTCGCTGCGGGCAATAAAGGCGGGTCGGAGCCTTCCTACCCTGCTTATTATGTCAATTGCCTCGCAGTGGCCGGCACCAATGAAAACAATTCTTTAGCTTTATTATCCAGCTACGGAGACTGGGTGGATGTAGCTGCTCCCGGCTTTAATATTTACTCCGAATTGCCACAGAATCGATATGGCTATAAGACTGGCACCTCGGCAGCCGGAGCTCATGTCTCGGGCATAGCTGCCCTGGTCTTTAGTGTCGCTGAGGATAGCAACGGCAACGGTGTCGTCAATGATGATGTACGTTGGGTTATTGAAAATAGTTGCACTTCCATTGCTGAGGATGGTGTGGGGCAGGGGCTGGTCAACGCCTTCCAGGCGGTAACAGAGACAGTATTCTAAACTTTCACTCTAAACCTCCTCATATAGCGAAGCGGGAGCCCTGTGTGGACTCCCGCAGCCTATATAATCTGGAGGTTTATTCCATACTAAAATTAAGCGGGGCTATAATCAGGATTCGTGGTTATTTTCTTCCAAGTTATCGCGCATAGCCTTGCGAGCCCGCGACAGCAATCCCTCAACCGATTTTGGTGAACGACCCATGACCTGACTTATTGCTAGCACGGGCATTTCTTTGAGGTATTTCAATACTAGCACCTCTTGATAATCTTGGGGCAAGCCCTCCAAGGCCTGGTGAACTGATTGGCGAATCTCTTCGGACTCCAGCACAGTTAGGGTCGCTGGTTCATCGTTCCCGGTTTGCTCTAGCTGTTTCATGGCGTCAAAATCGGTGGGTGATCCCTCGGGTTTATGTTCTCGTGCCTGGCGACGATAAAAGTCATTTATTTTGTGCAATGCAATACTGCGCACCCACGTATAAAGCTGGCTTTCACCACGGAATTTGTCCAGTGAACCCAGAGCAGCAAGGAATGTTTCCTGAACCAAATCCTCAGCTACGGCCTCGTCTCGGCCCACTTGGTCCAATACCAGGGAGTAGAGTCTGTTCTTATAAATATTATAGAACTCCTCCATGGCTGCGCTGTCACCCGAGCGCAGCTTCTCGACCAGCTTAGTTTCATTACCTTGATAGGTAGAATCAACTACTTTCATGTCGCCTCTATCTATTACGTCCTACTGCCGTAGTATTTTTAGGATACCAGCCAGCCACGTTTATGTGAATCACCCATCAGTACTGTTTTACAGTAGAAATTAGTACTATGACCGCCTGTAGATGACGTCTGCATACTCAGTATTGGAGCTTCGCTATTGTGAACCGAAGGTATGGCAATCTCCTGAGATTGCCATAGAAGCCTATTCCGAACGCTAAGGTATTCTTCGTGTAGCCTATCCTGAGCAGAGCTAGATTTTTTACTCCGCTTAGAATGACTTGGAAAGGAGTGCCCGATTTGCCACCTCTTTTCTGTCATTACGAGGCTGACTTTGTCAGCTGAAGCAATTTCGTGGAGGCGTAGGAGATTGCCACGCACCGACAGGTTGGGGCTCACAACGACAGAAAGAGAATAAAAATGACGTACGTGGTTAAAGCCTTATAAGTTGAAGCTTAACAGTCATTCAGGCTTAGGTTTACGCCTGAAGTAATAATAGACACCATAGCCAAGTAGTACTATACCCACGACGATCCCAGCAACCAATCCTGCATTGGACCCGACTCCTATTGCGGCCTTTGTGGATACCAGCAGGCGAACATACAACTTCACACCCAATAGGTCACTTGATTCAGCAGCAACTCCCAGCCATGTCTCCCACTCTTTGCCTGCCCATTTTGGCTCTCGAGGTATAGTTAACGTCACATTTACCGCAGCCTCAGAGTTCGCGGCTACTTCAATTTCCGCAGAAGAAAAGCTTATCCAGCTATCATCGGGGAATTCATCTCTCCCTACCCTTCTTTGTTCTTCTGGAGGTTGAAAGGTAGTTAAGGTGAAATTATGAGTTAGCTCTTCCTTATTGTGAATGGTCAGTTCAAATTCTGATGTCTCTCCCGGGGACAAGTCATCTATGTGTACTTCGGCGGGGGAGACGCTAAATTTAAATTCTCGAGCCAGAGTGTAAGAAGGCAGGAATATGACCAGTAATACGGCAATAAACCCGGCTAATTTAATGCACCTTATCATCAGGCAGTCGCGGCGCTTATGGTGATTTGAGTTTGCATCTGCCTGCTACCAACGAAGTAGTTTGGCGTTAACAATTTCAGGCCAAATTGCTTGGTATCCCCGGGAGCCAAGCTTGAGCCACCAGAATAAGGCCAAAACTCGCTTTCTATCTTAGTAATAGGGACATAACCATCGCCTAAAGGTCCTCGTGTAGTATCGCCAGATATACGGAACTGTAATCCATACACGTTTTCCCCATTAGTACCATCGTTGCTCAGCGTCCATTTATAGGCGCCAGGATTATCCACCCATTCAGCATCCTCCCCCAGAATAAAGGTGTTCACATTACAATTGCCCTCTACGGTCAAAGTGCACCACTCTATCGGCGGGCTTGTTATGTACTCTGTGTCTGCAGCCACTTCTCCTGGCAGCCATTGTGTTTTATCCAGGCTGATGGAAATCTCATTTACCCCTGTCATAGTGATGGTTATGGTGCCACTCTCCTGAGCTAGAGCCGGCAAGGAGAGCATTAAGGCTAGGATAATAGATATCACAATACTCGTGATTACTGTTTTCATCTTCCCCTCCTACTCTGATAAAACTCTGCTTACTGTATTGATTCAGTCGTTTTCGGACAAAACGACTATGGTTAAATGCTACAACCCTCTTCAGCTCTTGTCAAGACTATGTTACACCCTAAAAACTCTTGAAAAATACACGAACCAAGGCACAATTGTCAGGCGTACAAAATACCAGTTCAAGGTGCTCATCTTTTCTGCTTTCTGCTCTATTCTGAAGCCGCTGATGTTATAGCTATTATAGCAGCGCCAAGAGCAGTCATGAACTGGGGCTGTGCCGGTACCAGGATTGTGGTGTTCAATTCGCTTTCTATGGTCTTGACGAGGGCGATATTGAGGGCACCGCCGCCACAGATGGCGCAAGGCTCCTCCAACTTAAGTTTCTTGACCAGTGACGAAATCTTGTTTGCCAGGGCTTTATTAACACCAGCGGCGATGTCCTCTTTTGGGACCCCTTCGCTTACTCTTGTGATAGCTTCGGATTCGCCGAAGACAGCACAGCCTGTATTAAATGTGATGGGGGTCTTTGACCTGGCGGCAAGCGGGCCAAAATCACTCAGATTTATGCGCAGCACGTTGGCGATAACTTCAACAAAGCGGCCACTACCGCCAGCACATTTCTCGCTGACTGTAAAATTGACGACCTTTCCTTCTCCACTTAGCCGTATTACCCTGGTGGATTGGCAGGCTACATCGATCACAGTCCTAGCCTGCGGGAAGACATTATTTACGCCTCTGGCAGTACATACTATGTCGCTTGCCTTCCGGCTAGCAAAATATACATTGTCTGCACCGAAACCAGTGGCAACAGTATTGACTATATCATTCTGGGTTAGATTGACCTTTTTTATTAACTCTGCCCTTATGGCATCGGCAGATTTTCGGTAATTAGCTCCAGATATGACTATATGTGAAACAACAAGCTCTTGGTCTTTAATTATGACTCCTTTGCTGTATGCTGAGCCTATGTCAATACCCATAAACCAGCTCATTGATGCTCCGAACTGAAGAAAGTGGCTTTTTCCAATTGTCGTGATTTTGCAGGCAAGGTTTCGCCTCTTGCTACTGCTTTCGTGTAGATTTCCTTTGCCAGAATGGCAGCGCCAAGTGCCCCCGTGAGGAGTGGCTCTTCAGGAACGAAGATTTCGCAGCCCAAGCTTTCTCTCATTGCCCTAACCATGCCTCTGTTCTTGGCAACGCCGCCAGTAATCACTAAATCAGGCTCTATCCCGAGCCGTCTTGCCAGTGCCGCTATGCGGCTGGCTAAGGCATCGTGAAGTCCAGCTAGTATGTTATCCAGCTTTTCCCCGCGGGAGAGTAACGCCACCACTTCTTGCTGTGCGAAGATAGTGCATAAATTGCTTATCTGTATTTTTTTTATAGCCTTCAGGGAAATGTCTCCCATATCTTCCAGCCCGATATCAAGTGTAGTCGCAGCCATTTCAAGGAACCTCCCAGTTCCAGCTGCGCACTTGTCGTTCATGACGAAGGTGATCAGCCTGCCATTATCAATTTTCATACATTTGGCGTCCTGGCCGCCTATATCAATAGCGGTCCTTACATTGGGGAAAAGGCTGGATACGCCCCTGGCATGGCAGGAAAGCTCTGTTATCTGGCGGTCTGCGAAAGGGACATTGAGCCGTCCATAGCCCGTAGCAACGATACAGGAAATGTCGTCAATCTGCAGGCTGGCTTGCTCAAGTGCCTGTCGCATAACTTCGTTGGCAAGCTGGCGATGCTCGGGACCAGTGGGGCCCTTGACAGTCGTAAGTAAATTGCCGCTCTTGTCCATGAGCACGACCTTGGTCATGGTGGAACCTATGTCAACACCGGCGAAGTACAAGTAGACCTCCTGATGATTTGGTATTAGCTGATCGTCTCAAGGAAGGCTTCGACCCTCGTTCTCAATGGTGCCAGGACTCCTATAGTGTAGTCGTATTCTATGTAGGTGCTGGGAATGCCGAGACTGTCGAAATAGTCTTTAAGTCCCGGCATTTCAAAGGCAAAAGGATCACAATACCTGACAAGCAGCATTATAACGCCGTTTATTTTCCATTCTTTAATGATGCCTTTAAGATAACCGAACCGGCTTTGCAAGTCTCTGGCATAGTCCTTTCTGGTCTCGCCGAGAGTAGCCTGTCTGAAGGTGCGGGCGCAGGTGATTTCCTTGAGATAGTAGTCGGCCAGTCCTTCCAGCGGGTCAGCAGTGGATTTTACTTCAGCTCTGTAAGCCCTCATGCCACCACAGCTTTCGCTCATCACCACATTCGCCTTAGTTTCGAATACTTGCATGATATCTGTATCATCAAAAATGCTGCTCCATATGAGAAGACGTGCTGATTTCTTTTCCGGTCCATTAGTACGGTTTTTCACTTCGCTTATAGTTTCAGTTAACAGGTCGTTTCCTTCAACTACAGGCAGGCTCGTCAGGGCTTTCAATACCTGAACGACTTCCGTTCCCGAGATGCGGGGTGGGGACGACTTTGTCAGTTCATATAGTTCTCTCACCAGAGCCCGCTGCCTGTTATGGGATTTAATAGCTGTCTCAAGCTTGCCTGTGGACAATTTCTTCCCGGTGAAAGCCTCCAGAGTCTTCCTGAAATCGTTTAGCTGGCTTTTAAAGTATTCTAGGGCTTCGGGACGGATTGTGATAGGCATATCTATGAAGTGGAAGTAAGAATAGTTGGTATAAGACTCCCAGACGCGAGCTGTTTTTTCCTGAGGGTCGCAGGAGTGAATGGTAGCCATGCCATCAAGGAAATCGTTTTTACCCTTCAATGCACAATCAAGGCAGTTGCGCATGATAGGACAAAATGAACTGGGCAAACCCCTGTCTGCTTCTGTGACTGGTTCCTTTATATCCCCGCATGTCTGGTAGGGGATAAGGTCAAGGGCAGTGAGCATCTCCAGTGGGACGTAGACACAGGGATAGCCTATAATCTTTTTGCCCGCTGCCTTGAGTTCCTTGGCCCTCCGTGAACGATTTGAGTAGATTTCCCGGGCTTTGCTGAGACCTTTGTTTTTGTCTGACATCGCTACCTCCTTGTTAGGTTGCAGTCCTGGATTATTTCACCAATCGAACCCCTCTTGTTTCCTTATCTCTCTGTAATGCTCCATGGCTTCCTCGAATGGCTCCGCCCTGGCTAAAGCATCTTCAGGGTTAAACAGGCGAAGGTCTACGATATCGCCTTCGATGCTCAGTGAAGGCACCTTCAGTTCCTCCATGAGCATGTCTGCAACGTATGGAAGGTGTGTAGAGGCGCTACGACAACTAATAAGGGGGTGAAGAAATGCCCCATCGCACTTCCATTCCCTGGCATACTTCAGGTAAGGATAAGCCAAGCCGCTGCCGAGCACATTCTGTTTCCGAGCATCTTCGTAGTAGCCGACATAGAATTGGAGGTTGAACCTGGTGATGCGCTCCAGCGGGTCACTAACGTTGCTGAGGTCAATGGGTATAGGTGGACGATAGCCAAAGCTCTCAACGACGAAGTTCCATCCCCTCTCAGCCAGTTTGTTGAAAAAGCCCAGGCTATGCCAGGGAGGGAGTTCAGCGAATACCAGTCGGTATTTCTCATCGGGGACGGCGCTTATATGGTTATCGACTCTGTCTTTGACCTCTTTATACATATTCTGGTAGAGCCTCAGCGAGTCTTCGAGGTCTCCAGCCAGGAACAGGGCAGCGGGCATGGCGCTCCAGAAGTCCCGGCTGTGCATTGGGCATGGCTTTGTCTTACGCAGCTCGTTGACTTCATACCAAACGCGGTTAACCTCTATCATGAGGTTCGCTGTTTTATCCAGCTTGTCCCAGTCCATCTTCCTGCCCACCATGCCTTCCACGAAAGCAACAAAGTCCCTCAGGTGCTTGACTTCCAAATCCACCATTCTGTCATAGTAGCCCTTGATGAAAAATTCCTTGACGCCGGGGGTAGGTGCCTCCAGTGGCCATACCGGGACATCCATATAACGCCCCAGCGCCTGGAACCATTTGTATCTTGCATCGCAGATGGCAGCCGAAGCCATCAAAAATAAGGGCTTGGGCATTCCTCCGAAGGGTGCTTCTGGGGGTATCTGCCCCTTTAACTCGTTCATCATCCTGGACGCATAGCCAAGAGTAGTCAGGCTGTAACCGCAAAGATGGGTGGGAAAGCCAGCGGCATCAGCCCGGTCCAGATATTGCTGGGCAACTCCTGTAGCCGCGGCAATAGCACCATAGTTTTCGGGATAGACGACTTCTATATCCATGGCTTTCAAGATGGGGTCACCATAGTAGAAATTGAGCATACCCCAGACAGCAGGCTTGCCCGCTTGTATCGCTTCTACACTCTTTAAATATGTTTCATTTACCTTGGCCCTGAGCGGGTACATTGATTTCAGCCGGTTTATCGTCTTTTTTCCCTTTTCTACAGCCATAATTAGTTTGCCTCCTGAGAAAATTTACGTATTGTTTCAGTAGTTTTCAGACAAATCGACACTAGGAAGTGACACATCCCGCTGTTAACTGTTACCAATCCCTTTTAATAACTGGCTTATAAATATGGATAAAATTCGCACTTGTTTCTAATATGTCACTTATGCTGTGGTTAGCCCATTTTTTTAACAAACCTGTCCATCCTTCTCAGTGCTTCCTCGATGCTAGATAATGAAGTAGCGTAACAGCAACGGACAAAACCTTCACCGCATGGTCCAAAAGCAGTGCCCGGGACTACGGCAACTTTTTCTTCCAGCAGCAACCTTTCAGCGAACTCTTCTGACCTCATTCCGGTAGATTTTATAGAGGGGAAAGCGTAGAAGGCACCCTTGGGCTCGAAACAAGGTAAACCGATCTCATTCAATCTCTTGACCATGAGGCGACGGCGTCTGTTGTATTCTTGAACCATCTTTTCAACCTCGCTCTCACCATTCTTCAAGGCCTCGATGGCCGCCAGCTGCGCTATCGTTGGGGCACTGAGCATGGTGTATTGATGGATTTTTGCCAGGGCTTCTATGAAACGGCGTTGGGCTGCCACATAGCCAATACGCCAACCGGTCATGGCATGAGATTTGGAAAATCCGCTAATCAAGATGGTACGTTCTTTCATTCCGGGAAGGCTGGGAAAGCAAATATGCTCCGCCCCATAGATTAAACGAGCATATAGCTCATCAGATATTAACAATAAGCCATACTTTCTAGCTAGCCCGGCAATAGCGTCAGCCTCTTTTCTGGACATGATTGCGCCAGTGGGATTCGCCGGGTAACCTATCAAAATAGCCTTCGTCCGTTTTGTGATCTTAGCTTCAATATCGGTTGCCTTGACGACGAAATTATTTTCTTCGTTTGTGGGAACAAGAACAGGCACGCCACCGGCCAGGATGATATTGGCAGGATAAGCTACATAACAAGGGCTGGGAATTATAACTTCATCACCGGGATTGATAATTGCTCTCAGGGCAATGTCTAATCCTTCACTAGTGCCTGTAGTGACAAGAATTTCATGCTCAGGATGATAACTCACTCCATAATGAAGCTCCAGGTAGTTGGTTAATTCCTGGCGTAGTTCCAGCATGCCAGAGTTCGAGGTGTACATGGTATAGCCTTTTTCCAGAGAATATGTGCCTGCCTCCCGGATATGCCAGGGAGTAATGAAATCAGGCTCACCTATACCAAGCGAGATAATGTCTTCCATGGAAGAAAGCAGGTCAAAGAATTTTCTGATACCCGATGGCGGAAGGTTAGTCACTTTTTGTGAAATCAGATTATCCCGAGCTTGCGCTGGAGCAGACTTCGTGTTCAGCATGTTACGGTGTTATGGGTAAACGTTTATTTATTTCTTTGGGAAGGTAAAAGGTCTCCCCGTTTTCTTTATATCGTTTGAGAAAAAAGTGGGTGACAGTGCTTTGCACCATCTCCAGAGGAGCTAGTTTTTCAGTGACAAAACTGGAAATTTCATGCATGTTTTTGCCTTTAACTAATATGGCTAGGTCGTAAGTGCCTGAGACCAGATATGCAGAATGTACTTCAGGAAACTGATAAATGCGCTCGGCAATAGCATCGAACCCAACAGCACGCTGCGGTGTTACCCTGACTTCGATTAAAGCCCATATATGTTCTTCCCCTAATTTAGGCCAGTTTATTATGGTTTTATATTTCAGAATAATTCCATCTTTCTCAGCCTGTTTGATTATTTTTTCTACCTCCCCGACAGGTTTATCCACCATAGTAGAAATCTGTTCGGGAGTTGCCCGGCCATTCTGTTCCAGAATTTCAAAAATCTCTTTCACGAGTTCTCCTTAAGGCATCAATTCAACAGCAGACCACTGGTTATCTGCTTCATTGTAACACAGTTTAAATAGTTTACCATGCTCAGTAACAACTCTGAATAGTCTTCTGCCTGGTTCCTGCCAGGCTTTCTCTACTGACTTTATTCCAAGTTCCTTTTCTTGCCAGATAAAAGACCGTGGATCCTCGGCATATATATACCCTGAATAGCATTTCACCTTTGTCTCCATATTTTACCTCTACATACTATAGGACTATTAGATTCAATTCAACGAAAGAGCGTGGTCAGCCGACTCATTATAATACAGTTCATTAGTTTACCATCCCATTAACAACTCTAGAGCTTGTTGCAAAATTGACAAACGTGATAGGCTGAAGTAGTATCAAGAGAGGCGAAAGATGAAAAAGGATTTGCTCTCAATAGCCGACCTTAACCGTGAGGAAATCGAACACCTTATAGAGCACGCCCGGCGTATGAAACAAGAAGGAGCACCGTCTCACCTCTCAGGAAAGACATTGGCTCTCCTCTTTGAGAAGCCTTCCTTGCGAACCAGGGTCAGTTTCGATTTGGCTATGTATCAATTGGGGGGACACTGTATTTACCTGTCTCCAGAAGAAGTAGGTCTGGGCAAGCGAGAATCAGCAGCTGACATAGCTCGAGTGCTTAGTCGCTATGTTGACAGCATAGCTGCCCGCACATTTTCCCAGGAGACTTTACATATACTCGCCCGCAATTCCTCTGTGCCCGTAATTAACGCCCTTTCCAACCTAGAACACCCCTGCGAAGCCCTTTCTGACCTCTTCACCATCTATGAAAAGAAAGGAAAGCTTCCTGGATTGACTTTAACATTCATTGGCGATGGCAATAATGTAGCCAATAGCTTGTTTCTCTCTGCCTGCCTAGCTGGCATGAATTTTCACTTCGCCTCTCCACCAGGCTACTATATTAAGGAGGAGGTATTGAATCAAGGAAAGGAACTCGCAGCCCTTAGCGGTAGCCAGATTCAGCTAACCAGTGACCCTTATGAAGCAGCCAAAGGTGCTGATATAATTTATACTGATGTTTGGATTAGTATGGGCCAGGAGGCTGAGGCGGAGAAGCGTCACCTTGCCTTTTCAGGTTATCAGGTGGATAATAAATTACTAAGCTCGGCTAAAGGAGATGTTTTGTTTATGCATCCCTTACCGGCACACCACGGTGAGGAAATTTCCTCCGGGTTACTAGACGATCCGCGGTCAGTAGTATTTGACCAGTCAGAAAACAGGCTTCATTTGCAAAAGGCATTGCTGGTGAAGTTGTTAGCAAATCCCAAGGTATCAGGTAAATGACCAGGCCTATTGTAGCCATTGTTGGTAGAACCAACGTGGGTAAGTCCACCCTGCTTAATCGACTGGCGGGCAGGCGGCTAGCTGTAGTTGCTGATTTACCCGGGACTACCAGGGACCGCGTTTTTGCTTTTATTACCTGGCAGGGGCAGGAGATGACCGTGGTTGACACTGGTGGCTGGCAGACAAAGCCATCTACTTCCTTAGAGCAAAAGGTAAAACAGCAGGTAGAAGCAGCCATTGCCCAGGCGGATGTCATCATCTTCTTGGTAGATGCCATGGGCGGAGCTATTGCTGCCGATGGGGAAATTGCTGATATGCTGCGCCCCGCAAATAAGCCTATAGTACTGGCAGTAAACAAGGTGGATTCTGCCAAGCAAGCAAATCAGGCAGCCGATTTCTATCACCTGGGTATAGGTGAGCCTATAGCTATCAGCGCTCACCATAATCGAGGGATAGACGATTTAATGGATGCTGTGTCATCTTCTTTACCTCCACAACCTCCCAGTATTGGAGAGCCAGGAGAAGCCAAATTAGCCATTGTGGGGCGACCTAATGTGGGCAAGTCAACTTTGTTGAATACATTATTGAGAGATGAAAGAGCTGTTGTCCATGAGTCTCCGGGAACAACTCGCGACTCGCTTGATGCTGTAATTCGGTGGGATGATAAAGAAATCCTGCTTGTCGACACTGCTGGGATTAAACGACGCGGAAGAGTCAGTGCTGGAGTCGATTATTATAGCTTGATTCGAGCCTTCCAGGCTGTCAATCACTGCGATGTTGCCTTGTTGCTAATCGATGCCAGTGAATTTATTACTGCCCAGGATATGCATATCGCTGGCTATATTATTGAGTTTGGAAAGGGTATACTACTGTTGGTCAACAAATGGGACCTTGTTCCTCAAGAACACAGGCAGGAATTCAAACATAGAATGGAGCAAAGACTTAGATTTGCCTCTTATACACCTATCATTTACATCTCTGCCAAACTGGGGAAAGGGATAAACAGGATTCTACCCCAAGCATGGGAAATCTGGCAGGAAAGACAAAAACGAATACCACAATCGGAAGTTAACGAGTTAGTCAAACAGGCAGTAAGTAATCATCCCCCACCCCG
>Ga0307430_1000084_pt1 | contig 86147 bp, 78 predicted proteins | sample SalMarWE160130MG_FD_202159 | JGI IMG/M metagenome (GOLD analysis project Ga0307430, IMG submission 202159) | Salt marsh sediment microbial communities from the Plum Island Ecosystem LTER, Massachusetts, United States - WE1603-130 | ecosystem: Environmental > Aquatic > Marine > Intertidal zone >... | reverse complement strand
ACGAGCGCGTGAAACTGCTGCTGAAACGGGGCATGGCGGCAGAGGAGATCAGCGGCCTGATTGGACGCGGCAAGCGAGTTGTGCTAGAATACGTCGAGCTTGCTCGCCAGTATCACCCGGAACTGTTCGCTGGAGCAGATTAGCGAAGCCAGGGTATCAGGACAGGTGTCCTAAACGAAATACCTCTTCATCAAGCGTGCCTACGCCAAAACTGTCCTACAGTCCCTCGATTGGCACCGGCGTCATGATCGCTGGTCATTATTCGTCTTTGTGGTCATGCCCAACCATGCCCACTTCATCATCCGCCCGCTCGGTGAGCAAACCATCTCCGCAGTCTTGCAATCCTTCGGCTCTTATACAGCGCACGCCATCGCCGGCGATGATTTGCCCTTGTCAACATCGCCGGGCGGATATACAATAGCCCCGCCCCTCGTGGTAGGCTGCAACGCACGCAGCCGAAGCCCGGGGCAGGGCACCGATCGAGGTTCAGCAGACGAGAGGTAGAAAGCAGAGATGGCAATAAGGATGCGACGTTTGACACAGGCAGCGTTCGTCAGTCTCGTGATCTTGCTGGGCGCCGGATGTGGGGGAGGCACGTCTGTCGTCACTCCCGCTCCCACCCACACTCCCACACTCCCACCCTCTCCTGCTCCCACCCACACTCCCACACTCCCACCCTCTCCCGCTCCCACCCACACTCCCACGCCCCTGCCCTCTCCCACCCCCACCCCCACCCCCACTCACACTCTCACGCCCCCCCAGTTCCCCCCCACCAGCGCCAGCCCGCTGGGCCCGTGGGAGCCGCTGCTGGCGGAGGGGTTGCCCGGCCCGTGGGTGAGCGACATCGCGTTCGCCACACCGGAGGTCATCTTCGTCGTCGCAGATGGCGACGTCTACCGCTCCGACGACGGCGGGGCGATGTGGATGGAGTCATTCAATATATATCGCATGATACAGAGCGTCGCCGTCTCGCCGGAGTTCGCTGCCGACCAGACCGTCTTCGCCGTGGATGGGGGCAGCCGCCTGTTCCGCTCGACCGATGGAGGGGTAACCTGGGAGGAGGTGACCCGCATCGCGCAGGTTGGCGGCGCTTCCGACGTGCCGGTGTGGCTCTCCATCTCGCCCGCCTTTCCCGCCGACCCCACGCTGTGGGCCAACACCTCAGGAACCACGCACCGCTCCACCGACGGCGGGCTGGCCTGGGGGCCGTTCGACCCCGGCGTGCCGCTGACCGAGGAGATGCGCCTGGTGCCCAACCCCGACTACCCCGCCGACCCGACCCTGGAGGTGCTGGATTACGGCACCGCTGAATGGTCGCCGCTGCCAGACGGGCTCCTGTCCACGCCGACGCTCCTGGTCGCGTCCGGTACGACGCTGCTGCTGGGCACGCAGCGCGGGCTGTACCGCTCTACCGACAGTGGAGCGGCCTGGCGTGAGGCGAACACTGGCTTGCCTCCGGCTTCCGTGGAACCGCTGACAGTTGCTTCTGACGGCACTATCTACGCTGCCGTCAGCCGCGACCCCCGGCTGTTCCGGCTGCTGGCTGGTGGAGCGCGCTGGGAGGCGCTGGCTTCCCTGCCGTCGAGTGATCCCGCGGGCGCCTGGGTGGTAGCGATGGATGCGGTCGTCGGCGCGGATGGGTCAGCCGCGCTGGTCATCAAGACCTCTGATGGGTTATTCGTCTCCCGCGATGGCGGCGTGACCTGGGATCGTATTGAGGGTGCGGGGCTGCCTGCGTGGTACTCGTTGCCGCTCCTTTCGACGGACTTTGCCGAGAGTGGCGTGGCCTGTATGGTCGTCGAGGGGGTCGTTTACCGGACTGACGACGGCGGTGGTTCGTGGGCGGCGGTAGAGGGGACATCGGGCGTGGCGCGGCTGGCCGAGGCGCCCGACCGGCGACTGATCGGGCTGGCTCCCGGCGCTGTCTACGAGTGGGACCCGGCCCTGGGGCCGGAGTGGGTGCGGTACCCGGCCGATTTTGGTGAGAGGTCGTCCATCGTCCTCAAACTGCTTTCGGCGCGTTTCGCCACCGGCCTGCTGGGGGTGGTGATAGTGGGGGGAGACGTCTATCTCTCGGAGGACGGCGGGCGGGCCTGGACGGTGATCGGGCACTGCGACCTTAATCGGCCCCCCTACCAGGTCTCCCCCTGCTTCGACGCCGACCACGCCATCTACGCCGCTGACGACGCGATGATCTACGTCTCCACCGACGCGGGCAGGACGTGGATCGAGGCTGGCGAGGGGTTGCCCGTCTGTGAGTACGCCGGTCCTGAGTGTGGCCTCGAGCTGCTATGGGCCGAGCGCTCCGACGGCGGCTACAACCTCTATGCGCTGGTCGCGCAGGACTTCCACAGCCGCATCTGGGTGGCGCGTGCGGAGGAGTTCGAGTAAGATTGGCGATGGGCTTCCTGACTCCTCTTGCTCTCACCTTCGCTGCCCTGAGCATCCCCATCCTCATCCTGTACATGCTCAAACTACGGCGGCGGGACGTGCTCGTCTCCAGCACGTTCCTCTGGCAGCACCTCCTGCGCGACCGGGAGGCGAACGTGCCCTGGCAGCGTCTGCGGCGCAACCTGCTCCTGCTCCTGCAACTGCTTATCCTGGCGCTGCTGACGCTGGCACTGGCACGGCCCTTTGTCCCCATTCCAACCGTCGTCAGCGGCAGCGTGGTCATCTTGCTGGATGCTTCCGCCAGCATGCAGGCCGCCGATGTTGCTCCCACGCGCTTCGAGGCGGCCCGCCGGACGGCGCAGGAGATCGTAGCCGGGCTGGGGGCGGGCGACGTGGCGACCATCGTCGCCGTCGGCCCACAGCCCCAGGTGTTGGCCTCTGCGACGAGCGACCGGGCCCTCCTGCGTCGTGCTCTGGAGGAGGCCGCGCCCAGTAATGGTCCCGCTGATTGGGAGGCCGCCTTCGCGCTGGCGGCGGGGGGACTGACCGGCGCGCAGGAACCCCGCGTGGTCATCATCTCCGACGGTGCTCTGCCGGAAGCGTTGCCCCCGCTGCCAGGCGAGGTGCGCTTCGTGGGGGTAGGGGGCGGGGGGGATAACCTGGCTATCACGGCGCTGGCGACGCGGGAGGGGCGTGCTGGCCCGCAGGTGCTTCTTCGTGTAGTCAACTGCGGCGATGCGGATGCCGAGCCACTGGTCGAGTTTTCTGCCAACGGCATCCTGTTCGACGCTCACCGTCTGCTCGTCCCGGCCCACTCCAGCGCCGACCTGACGCTCACCGATCTGCCCTATGACATGCAGGTCTTGCAGGCGCACCTGGCCGTCGAGGACGTGTTTCCGCTCGACGACACCGCCTGGGCGGTGCATGTCTCCCCTGTCTCCAGGCGGGTGCTGCTCGTCTCCGGTGGTAACTTCTTTCTGGAGCGGGCGCTGGGCGCGTTGCCGGGCGTCGAGTTGGTGCGGCTGGCCCCCGGTTCCCCCATCCCCCCTCCCGGGGGGAAACAGAGGGGGGATACGACCTCTACGTCTACAATGGCGTGGTCACCGGCACGCTTCCCTCCGGCAACCTGTGGCTCATCGGTCCATCGTCTCTTCTCCTCCTCAGGGGGGAGCCGGAGGGGGGTGCACTCCCTCCTCGTAGGGGGGAGTTGGAGGGGGGTACTGTCTTCACTGCCACAACGATCACCCGCGTTGCTGGCGACGACCCATTGCTGCGCTATGTGGGCCTGAGCACCGTCCACGTCCTGCAAGCGCGCGCGGTGGTACCGCCACCTGGAGCGCGGGTGCTGATCGAAGCCCAGGGTGGGCCGCTGCTATTCGTCGCCGAGCGGCCCGAGGGGCGGCTGGCGGTGCTGACCTTCGACCTGCACGACTCCGATCTGCCGCTGCAGATTGCCTTCCCCATCCTCACCGCCAACCTGGTTGACTGGCTGCTATCGCCCTCTTTCCCCCTCCCCGCGGGGGGGGGCTGGGGGGGAGGGCGGCTTCCCGCCACCGTCCGGCCCGGCGACCCCATCCCTATCCAGCTCGACCCCGAGGCCGCGGAGATTCTCGTCACCGCGCCGGATGGCACCCGCTACACGCTCCCCATCGGCGAGGGGGTTCCCGTATTCGCCGCCACCGATCAACTGGGCATCTATCTGGTCGAGCAGTTGGACCAATCCGATACTGTCCTGCAATCCGCCGTTCTCTCCGTCAACTTGTTCGACGAGGCCGAATCGAACATCGCCCCGCGAGGTGTGATCCGGGTGGGGCCGGCGGAGGTGGGTTCTGCTACGTGGGAGGAGGAAGGCCGCCGCGAGTTCTGGCCCTGGCTGGCCGGCGCGGCGCTGGGGGTGCTCGTCGTCGAGTGGTGGGCGTATCAGCGGGGAACAATGTGGTGGGACAGGAGAAAGAAAAGATAGAAGGGCATGGGAGTTAGTACGGTGGAATGTAGCGGCCTTTCCAGTGCCGCATAACATTGACCTGCCGTGCAGTTACCTTGCCGCCGCAGAAGTGACAATCGAACCTCTGCTCGTTCATTGGCTTATTTCCTTGGTGCTCGTGTACAGCGATTCTTGACTATTGTGCTTGGGATGGATTATAGCCTCTTTTCACTGGGAGGCAAATGGCTTTCACGCAACCACTATTCTTGCTACTGCTGACTGTCCTGCCCTACTTCGCCTACCTGGGCCGACCGGTGGGGCACTTCGGGCGCGGGCGGGCCTGGGCGGCGCTCGTCCTGCGCTGCCTGATCGCATTCCTGGTCATCCTCAGCCTGGCCGGGGCGCAGTTCGTCCACGGCGGCGACGAACTGGCGGTCGTTTTCCTGGTAGATGTCTCCGACAGTGTCCCGGAGCCGGAGCGCGAGCGGGCGCTGGCCTTCGTCGAGGGGGGGCTGGCGGCGATGGGGCCCGACGACCGGGCGGCGCTGGTGCTCTTCGGGGCCGACGCGCTGGTGGAGCGCCCGATGATGGTGGGCGGTGGCGAACTGGGCAAGACTGCCTCCATCCCTCGCACCAACCAGACCGACCTGGAGAGGGCGATCCGGCTGGGGATGGCCCTTTTCCCCTCCGGCATGGCCCAGCGGATAGTCATCCTCTCCGACGGTCGTCCCACGCTGGGCGATGCCGAGCAGGCGGTACTCTTAGCCCACGCCCAGGGCATCCACGTTGACGTGGTGCCGCTCGGCCAACTCCCCCCCCTCCCAGGGGGGGGCAGAGGGGGGGTAGAAGCCTGGCTAACCGATCTCACCGCCCCCGACCGGTTACACCAGGGTGAGGAGTTCACCCTCTCTATCACCGCCCGCGCCACGTCTGGCATGGAGGCCGTGCTGACCGTCCTGGCCGGGGCGAAAGTCATGGCGCAAGAGGGGGTGCACTTGAACCCCGGCCCCAACACCTTCGCCATCCCGCTCGTGGCCGGCGAGCCTGGATTTACTCCCTTCCGCGCTTACCTGATCCCCGCCGCCGACACCTACCCGCAGAACAACGGGCTCTCCGCCTTCACAATGGTTGAGGGGCCTCCGCGCGTCCTCGTCGTCGCTTTCCCCCCCTCTTTCCCCCCCAATGGGGGGGATGGAAGGGGGGGGTACCTGCGTGCTGCGCTGCAGGCCGCCGGGCTGGACGTGCGCGAGAGCACCCCCGGCGCGCTTGGCTCTGACCCTGCCGCCCTGGTCGGGTACGCCGCCGTTGTGCTGGTGGATACGCCGGCCCAGGCCCTCTCCCCCCGCGCGCTGGCTGCGCTCCAATCCTACGTGCGCGACCTGGGTGGCGGGCTGGTGGCCGTCGGCGGGCCGCACGCCTACGGGGTGGGGGGCTGGTACGGCACGCCGCTGGAGGAGACTCTCCCGGTCGAGATGACTATCCACGACCCGCAGCGCTTCCCGCCGATGTCCATCGTCGTCGTGATTGACAAATCGGGCAGCATGGCGGTGGAGGAGGATGGGGTGCAGAAGATACGGCTGGCCGGCGAGGCGGCCTCCCGCGTCGCCGAACTGATCACCGACCTGGACGAGATTACCGTCATCGCCTTTGACGACCGCCCGGCCGATGTGATCGGCCCGCTGCCCGGAAGCCAGCGCGAGGAGGTGATAGGCCAGGTAACCCGGTTGCAGGCTGGCGGCGGCGGCATCTATGTGCGCGAGTCCCTTCAGGAGGCATTGCGTTACCTGGCCGAGTCCGACAAGACTGTGCGTCACATCATCCTCCTGGCCGACGGCTCCGACTCCGAGCACCAGCAGGGGGTGCGGGAACTGGTTGAGGGGGATATCGCGGCCCAGAACATCACCCTCAGCACTGTCGCCATCGGTGCTGGAGAGGACCTGCGCTTCCTGGAGGAGATCGCCGCACTGGGCGACGGGCGCTACCACTTCACCGACCGGGCCGCTAACCTGCCGGTCATCTTCGCCGAGGAGACGCAACTGGCGATGCGCTCCTACATCGTCGAGGAGCCTTTCTATCCCCAGCAGACCTCCGTCAGCCCGATACTTACCGGCATCGAGGCGGTGCCGCAACTGGCCGGTTACGTCGCCACCACGCCCAAGCCGGCCGGTCGCGTGATCCTCTCGACCCACCAGGACGATCCGCTGTTGGCGGCCTGGCAATACGGGCTGGGCCGGGCCATAGCCTGGACCTCCGACGCGACCAGCCGCTGGGCGCAGCGTTGGGTGGGATGGGATGGCTTCTCCCGCTTCTGGGCCCAGGTGGTGCGTTGGACAATCGTCGAGCGGTCCGACGTGCCAGTGGAGGTGGCGGTCGCGCTGGACGGGGAGGAGGCCCACGTCACAGTGGACGCGGTGGATGAGAGTGGGGCCTTCGTCAACGGGCTGGACGCGAGCCTGAGCGTGGTTGGGCCAGAAGGCGAACCGACGCGGGTGGAATTAGCGCAGACCGCGCCGGGCCGCTACGAGGGCACGTTCGTGCCCCAGGCGGAGGGGGCCTACCTGATGCGGCTGACCGCTCCCTCCCTCTCCCCACCAATGGGGGGGGAGGAAGGGGGGGACGAGGAAACGGTAGCGCTCACCACCGGCTGGGTGATGGGCTACTCACCCGAGTACGCCGCGCTGGAGGGTGATCCGGCGTACCTGGCGGCGTTAGCCGAACTGGGGGGTGGGGCGGTGCTGGGAAACCCGGCCGAGGCTCTAGTCCGCGATTTGGCAGGGGCCGGTGTGCGCCAGGACCTGTGGCCCTACCTGCTGGGATTGGCAGCGCTTCTGTTGCCCTTCGACGTGGGAGTGCGGCGGCTGGCGCTGGGGCGGCGCGACCTGGCGCGGGCGTGGGCGTGGGTGATGGAGCGCACGCGGCTTCATAAGGCTCCCTCCCCCGTTGGGGGAGGGCGGGGGGCGGGGGTGGCCCGTCTCTTCCAGGCCAAGTCCCGGGCCGGGGAACGCCGGCCAGCAGCGGGCGCGCCCCCAGTGGCCGAGCAACCGCCAGCGCCAGCGCCGCCCTCCTGGCCTGCTGCGCCACCACCGACAACCCTCTCCCCTGTTTCACGGGGGAGGGCTGGGGAGGGGGCCGCCACCGAAGGGGAGACGCTGGCTGGGCGGCTGCTGAAGCGGAAGCGGGGGCGCGAGGAGGGTGACTAGGATGGACCATTGCACGTACTCACCGATGTACCACCACAGTGGTGAAAGGCCGATGCCTGGGCTGAGCCGCGCGTACTCGGTCACGCCCTCGTGGAGCCGGTCGCGAAAGGCCGCGTCGGCAAGAGTGCTGCGCGCCACGCCTGTCTAATCCAGTCGTCGGCGCAGGATCACCGTCGCCAGTGCGAAGAGCAGCGCCGTGAATCCGGCCAGCGCCGCCAGGTCGAGGCCCATCGGCCAGCCCGGCGTTCCCAGCAGGGCAGCCTCCAGCCCCTCCACCGCGTAGGTCAGTGGCAAGCCCCGCGCCAGCATCCGCAGGGTGGCGGACAGGCGGCTCAAGGGAATAAACACCCCGCAGAGGAAGATCATCGGGAAGCGAACCAGGTTAGCCAGGGTCTGGGCCTCGAAAACCTCCCGCACCGCCACGGAGACGAAGGCCCCCAGGGCAGAGAAGGCCGCCGTGGCCATGATGAGCACCACGAAGGCCGGGACCAGCCGCCAGGCTGCCAGCCCGAAGCCGATGGTCACGCCGACCAGCACCATTATGCCGATGGTCAGGCCAAACAGTACCCCACCCAGCACCTTCCCCGCCAGCATTGCCGGCAGGGTGACGGGGGCCAGGAGCAACCGCTCCAGCGCCCCGGTCCGCCGCTCGAAGGTGATGACGATGGCCTCCATCGAGGTGGCGCTAAAGAGGGCGGTCATCGCCACCAGCCCGGGGGCCAGTGCTTGCAGGTCGCCGGGGGTGCGGATGGCGAAGGCCAGGATCAGCGCGCCTGGGAAGAAGATACCCCAACTGATGTTGGGTGGCTTGAGGTAATAGGCCCGCATATCCTTGAGAGCGATGTAGAAGATACCGCGCAGGTCGTCACGCCACATCACCGTCCTTCCTTCTCCACCTGCATCATCTCCGCGCTGAGCCCGGTCAGTTGGATGAAGGCGTCTTCCAGCGTGGGCTGCAGTGTATTCACGGTCATCACCCGCTTTCCTTCTGCCTCGGCGTGAGTCATGGCGGCGTGCAGGGCGGCCTCCACGCTCTCGCCATGGAACCGCAGTCGCTCCTGACCCATCGCGCTGGTCAGGTACATCTCGACCGCGGCCCTTTGCTTGACGTGGGCCTTGAGCCCCTCGACCGTGTCCAGCGCCACGATGCGCCCGCGCACCAGCAGAGCCACCCGGTCAGCCAGCCGCTCTGCCTCCTCCAGATAATGGGTGGTCAGGAAGACAGTCACCCCCTCCTCCCGCAGCCGCCCGACAAGAGCGCGCAGGCCATGGGCACTGACCACGTCCAGCCCCACCGTCGGCTCGTCCAGGAAGAGGAGGCGGGGGTGGTGGATCAGAGCGGCGGCCACCGTCAGCGCTCGCTTCATCCCCCGCGAGAGTCTCGCAAAGAACGCGCCTCGCTTTTCCTCCAGGCGGAAGCGGCGCAGGAGTTCGTCGGCCCGCAGTCCCCGCTCCCGCCGGGGGACGCCGTAGAGGGAAGCCACGAAGAGCAGGTTGTCGCGAGCGGTGAGTTCGTCGTAGAGATTCGATTGCTCTGGCACCACCCCTATCTGCTTCTTGATGCGGGGCAGTTCCCGCGCCAGGTCGAGCCCCAGCACCCGGGCCCGGCCCGAGGTGGGGCGCGTCAGGCCGGTCAGCATACGGATGGTGGTCGTCTTCCCGGCCCCGTTGGGCCCCAGCAGGGCGAAGACCTCCCCCGTCTGCACCTTGAAGGAGATATGATCCACGGCAGTCAGGGGACCGTAGGTTTTGGTCAGCCCCTCCACCTCGACAACCAGCGTCATTGGCGCAGCCACTCGATCACAGTTCTCACACACATGCCCACATTCTGCATCATCATTGCCATTTTGTCAACCCGTGTTGCCCTCCCAGGAGAGCACTCTTAGACGGCCACGGCGATGCCTGCGGGGTGCATTTCAATTCTGGGACAGGCAAACGTTTGCCCAGCGCACGCCGCCGTAAGCAGGCGGTGCTGGACGGTTTTCCCCATTAGCGAGGCTGTCTAGCACCGGCGCTTCAGGCTGGTGCGGTCGACTCGCCCTCAAACTGAAAGGCACGCGTGCCTGCGCTGTGTGTTGACAAACCCTTCTCCTCCGGCGATAATAGGACCATGCGCCGACCGAAACTGGTCCTCTGGATCCTATTCATACTCCTCGTGGCCGCGCTGGCCTGCAACGTGCCCTTCGACCTGACGCTGCCATCGCTTTTCGCCACCGATACCCCCACCCCCACCCTCACGCCTACCCCCACACCCACACCCACCCAAACGCCCACACCCACACCCACACACACTCCTACCCCCACCCCCGACCCAGGCGAATGGCTTTCTGACGCCGCGCGGGCGATGCAGGGCGGCGACTACGAGACCGGCGCCGAAATCTACCGCCGTCTGCTTGCCCTCTCCCTCGACGAGGAAACCGACGCGCAGGCCCGCCTTGGTCTGGGCATGGCCTACCTGCGCGACGGAGATGACTCCAGGGCCGCCGACGCCTTCCGCGATTTTCTCGCCGCCCACCCCGAAAACGACCTGGCCCCCGACGCTCACTTCCTGCTGGCCGAGGCCCTGGTCAGTGCGGGTGACCCACTGACGGCGACTGAAGAGTACCGTGCTTACCTATCGGCCGGGACGGTCATCACCGCATACGTCAACGAGTCGCTGGGAGACGCCCTCTACGCGAGCGGCGCGACCCTACCCGCCACTGAAGTCTACGAGGCCGCTATCGCCGACGCTCCCGACCGCTCCTTCGAGGTCGGCGTGCGCGAGAAACTGGCTCTCGTCCACGTCGCCCTGCAGAATTACCCCGCCGCCGTCGCCCAATACGACGCTATCCTCGATATGGCACAGATACGCGCCTACCGCGCCCGCATTGAGCACCAGGCCGCTGAGACCCTCATTCTGGCCGGGGAGACCGAGGCTGGCTACGACCGCCACCTGGCCATCGTCGAGACGTACCCCACCGAGCACTACGCCTACCTCTCGCTGGTCGAATTGGTGGAGGCCGGACACCCGGTGGACGACTTCCTGCGCGGCGTGGTGGACTACTATGGGGAAGCCTACGGCCCGGCGGTCGAAGCCCTCTACCGCTACATCCGCGCCCACCCCGAGGCTCACTCCGGCGACGCCCACTGGTACGCGGGCCTGTCGTATCTGGCCGCCGGCAGCCCCAAGCTAGCCGCCGGGGAATTCCAGACGCTGATTGAGACCCACCCAGAGAACGAGCACTGGGTTGACGGTTGGATGGGCCTGGCCGAGGCGTACGCCGACGCGGAGGACGTGGACGCGGCCGTTGAAACCTACGGACAGTTCGCTGAGACCGCTCCTGACCATCCCCGTGCGGCGGAGGCGCTTTGGAAGGCGGCCCAACTCCTGGAGCGCAACAGAGAATTAAAGGCGGCTGCCGAAGCCTATCTTGACTGTCACGTCCGGTATCCCGATTCTGACTACGGTCCCCTGGCCCTCTTCCGCAGCGGGCTGCAATCCTATCAACTGGGTGAGTTCGTGGACGCCGCCGTCGCCTGGGACACGCTGGCCAGTATCTATCCCAACTCCCCCTGTCGCCCCGCCGCCCTCCTCTGGCTGGGCAAACTCCGCCTGGCTCAGGGTGCCCCGGAGGCAGCCGAGGCCGCCTTTGAGGAGGCCAGCGCCGCGGCCCCTCTTGGCTACTACGGCCTGCGCGCCGCTGACCTGTCCGCTGACCCGCTCTCCCCGCCTTTCCCGCCCACCTGGTACAAGCCCGTCCACGGCGCAGTCGCTGCCCAGGCCGAGGCGGAGGACTGGCTGGCAGGGTGGCTGGGACTGGACACGGCCACACGATTAGGCGAACTTGACTTCGATCTTGCCGCCGATCCTCGCCTCCAGCGTGGCCTGGAGTTGTGGCGGCTGGGCCGCTTCGAGGAGGCAAAGTGGGAACTGGAGGCTCTCCGCTATGCCACCAGGTCGGACACACTGGTTCAATACCGACTGGCGCTCCTCTACCGTGACATCGGTCTCTACCGCTCCTCCATCCTCTGCGCCGCGAGGATCGTGTACCTCTCCCCGGCCGACACCGTCCTCGATGCCCCTGCCTTCATCGCACGCCTGGTCTATCCCACCTACTACGAAGACCTGGGGCTGCAAAATGCCCGCGAGAGCGGGCTCGCCCCACTTCTTGTCTTCGCCCTCGTTCGGCAGGAGAGTCTCTTTGAGAGCCTCGCCACGTCCACGGCCAGTGCGCACGGGCTGATGCAGGTAATTCCCCCCACCGGCGCGCAGATTGCCGCTGAACTGGGCTGGCCGCCGGGCTATGAGACCGCCGACCTGTATCGCCCCTACGTCAGCCTGCGTTTCGGCACCTACTACCTGGCGCAGCAGCGCGACCGCTTCGACGGCCGGATCGACGTGGCACTGGCGGCTTACAACGGCGGCCCATTCCGCGCCGAGCGCTGGCTGGAGAGCGCTGGCGACGACCCCGACCTGTTCCTGGAACTAATCACCCTGGGCGAACCGCGCCTCTACATCCAGCGCATCAAGGAGCATTTCGCCGTCTACCGGGCACTTTACAGCGGGCATTAAGGCCCTCTTGCCATATCCTCCTGAAGATGTGCTAAGTCAGTTATACCACTTCCCGCATTGCTTCGATAGCCCCCTTGATGTCCTCATCGCCGATCCAGTAGTGCGTCACCGCCCGGAAGCGGCCAAGTTCTCGTCCCAATACCAACACGCCTCGTTCTGCCAGCGCGTCCTCCACCTCCTCCGGCGTCTTCGATACTTCCTCCGTCAGCCAGAAGTAGAGGATGTTCGTCGTCATCGGGGCGACCTCTACGCCGGGTATGTCCGCCAACCCCTCCGCCAGTCGCCGCGCCCGGACGTGATCCTCTCCCAGCCGGGGGACGATCTCCTCCAGCGCGACGATGCCTGCCGCTGCCAATATCCCCGCCTGGCGCATCCCGCCGCCCACCACCTTCCGCGCCCGCCGCGCCTCGGCGATGAAGTCGGCGCTGCCACACAGGAGCGAGCCCACCGGCGCGCACAGCCCCTTCGAGAGGCAGAACATCACCGAGTCTACCTCCCGTACCAATTCCCACACGTCCACCCCCAGCGCCGCCGCCGCGTTGAAGACGCGCGCCCCATCCAGGTGCACCTGCAGGCCATGGGCGTGGGCCAGCGCACAGACCTGCGCGGTATACTCCGCTGTCAGCGGCGTGCCGTTGCACATGTTGTGCGTGTTCTCCAGGCAGACCAGCCGCGTGCGGGGGAAGTGGACGTTATCCTCCCGCATCGCCTCCTCAATGTCCTCCAGACACAGTGTGCCATCGGGCTGGTTGGGGATGGTGTGGGGCGTGATACCCCCCAGCGCCGCCATCCCACCCTGCTCGAAGAGGAAAGTGTGGCAGCGATCGCCCAGGATGACCTCGTCGCCCCGCCCGCAGTGGGTCAGAAGCGCCACCAGGTTGCCCATCGTGCCGCTGACGACGAACAGCGCCGCCTCCTTCCCCAGCCGCTCCGCCGCCATGCGTTCCAGCCGGTTGACGGTGGGGTCCTCTCCGTAGACGTCGTCGCCCACCTCCGCCCGATACATCGCCTCTCGCATCGCTGGCGTCGGATGCGTCACTGTGTCGCTGCGCAGATCAATGATCCTCATCTATTCACCTCCCAGGTTATGATGCACAGATTATAGTCCTTCTTCCGCTCCGGTCAACATCCCCGGCTTGACCTCCTCGCCAGGTTGGCTATAATCAGTAGAGGGTGAAAGCCAGATAGTCCTCTTGCGTGGGAGAACTGTTCAATGAAAGACTGGCCCGATTTCAACGACGACGGCGACCTGCCCCCCGGTATCTACCAGGCTACTCTAGCCGAGGTGATTGAGCATTTTGGCAAAGGCACGCCCTGGCGCCGCATTACGGCCCGGCGGTTGGAGCGCATCTATATCTTGGCATCTCAAACTGGCCATCTGGCTCGCTTCATCATCTTTGGCTCATTTGTCACCGCTAAACCTGCTCCAGGGGATGTTGACATCTTTCTCCTGATGGAGGACACCTTTGATGCCAGCCAATTGTCTGATGAAGCAGCCCTCATTTTTGACCATATAGCGGCCCAGAACTATGAGGGCGCCAGCATCTTTTGGATACGGCGGTTGGCTGCTCTTGATGAGGAGAAAGCAACGGTGGAATACTGGCAGATCAAGCGCGATGGCACAAAGCGAGGAATTGTCGAGGTGATCAAAAATGATTAGGAATGACCAGGAACTCCAGGTGACTCTGGAACGAATTAGATACTTTCAGCGACAGGTGGCCCACCTGCGACAGGTTGAAACTAACCCGGCAAATTATCGGTTGTCGGTTAGTGGCTACCTGGCTGAGCTTGACCGGATGAATTTAGAAGTCCGAGATTATCTGTGGTTGCATCCCAGCGAGGTAGTCAGCGTTGCCGTACCAGTAGTTCCTCTCTCACGGCCGGCGTCAACTTGTTGACGCTTCCATCTGTCCAAGCAAGGTGCGGCAGAGAGCCAGAACGGGACATTTTGCGCTTCACGCATCACGTTTTACGTTCCATGGAAGTCATCCTGACCCACGAAAACGCGGATTTTGACGCCATTGCCAGCCTGCTGGGGGCGAGTAAACTATTCCCGGCCGCCACGCCTGTCCTGCCCCGTCGCATCAACCGCAACGGGCGGGCATTCATCGCTCTCTACGGCGCTGAACTCCCTTTCGTCCAGCCCGACGACCTCCCCCACTGCAAGATCAGGCGCGCCATCCTGGTGGACACGCAGAGCCTGACCACGCTTAAGGGCATGGGGCATGACCTGCGGGTGGACATCATTGACCACCACGAACTCGACCGCGAACTACCTCCTCACTGGACCTACTCCGGCGAGTTGATGGGGGCCACGACGACGCTGCTGGTCGAGGAGATTTCGGCGCGTTCCTTCAAACTGACCAGTATAGAAGCCACGTTGTTGCTGCTGGGCATCTACGAGGACACCGGATCCCTCTCATACCAGGGGACGACCGCCCGCGACGTGCGGGTGGCGGCCTGGCTGATGGAACAGGGAGCCCGTCTCGCCGTCGCCAACGAGTTTCTTCACCACCCCCTTGCACCTGAGCAGCGCGAACTCTACGAGCGGTTGCTGGAACAGAGCGAAACCCACGAGATCAAGGGCCATACCATCATCGTCGCCTGGGCCGAAGCGCCGGAGTTCTCGGAGGAGATCTCGACGCTGGCACACAAACTGCGCGAACTGCTGGAGCCATCGGCGCTGTTTGTGCTCGTCTCCCTCGATAAGCGCATCCAACTCGTCGCCCGTAGCACCACCGACGACATTGACGTCTCCACTGTGGCAGGGCACTTCGGCGGCGGGGGACACAAGCGGGCGGCCGCAGCGCACATTCGCGACCGCTCGCTACAGGCGGTACGCGGGGAACTGCTGCGCCTGCTACCAGAAGTCGTGCGAGCAGGCATCACCGTCGCTCAGGTGATGTCCCGGGGGGTGCAGGTGCTCTCTCCCGAGGACACGGTCGCTGATGCCGCCGAGCGCATGCGGCGCACCGGCCACGAGGGATACCCAGTCGTCGTGGCGGGCCGCGTGATCGGGCTACTGACCCGCCGGGCTGTGGACCGGGCGCTGCAGTTCAAGATGACCAGCGTCCCCGTCACCCAGGTGATGGAAGCCGGCAGCGTCACCGTCAGCAGTCACGATTCGGTGGAGTACCTTCAACGAGCGATGATCGAAAGCGGCTGGGGCCAGATTCCCGTCGTCGAGGGCGACCGCATCGTCGGAGTGGCCACCCGCACTGACCTGATCACGCTATGGGGCACGCCTCCCACCCCACCCCGTCGCCATGAAATTGCCGTACTGCTAGAGCAGGCCCTTTCAGCCCCGGTGCTCGCCCTGGTGCGCCGTATCTCGCAGAAAGCCCACGAGATGGGGTTTGTTCCCTACTTCGTCGGCGGGCTGGTGCGAGACATGCTGCTGGGCAACCCTATCGTGGACGTGGATATGGTCATTGAGGGAGACGGAATCGCGCTGGCTCGCCGCCTGGCCGCCAACCTGGGTGGTCGGGTACGCACCCACAGACGCTTCGGCACTGCCAAGTGGCTCCTTTCGCGGCGCGTCTGGCGGCAGGTCACCGATCGCGTTCCTGACGACACACTACCGCCCAGCGTAGACTTCGTGACGGCGCGCACCGAGTTCTATACCCATCCCACTGCCCTGCCGCAGGTGGAGCGCAGTTCGGTCAAGCAGGACCTCCACCGCCGCGACTTCACCATCAACACACTCGCCATCTGCCTCGATCCGGATCACTGGGGGGAACTCCTGGACTTTTACGGCGGGGAGGCCGACCTTCGCAACGGCGTCATCCGCGTGCTGCATAGCCTCAGTTTCGTGGACGACCCCACCCGTATGCTGCGGGCCGTGCGGTTCGAGAGCCGGATGGGATTTCATCTTGATGCCCGCAGCGAGGAACTGATCGCTGATGCATTGCCGCTGCTAAAACGGGTCAGCGGTGACCGTATACGCCATGAACTGGAGCAGAACTTCCGCGAGGCCGAGCCGGAACGGGCGTTGGGCCGCCTGGACGAACTGGGTGTGCTGGCCCAGATTCATCCCGGCCTGCGTTGTGACAAGTGGCTGCACGAGAAGTATCGGACATTGCGAGAGCGGCTGGATGCCGGGCGCTGGACGCTCGATACTGGATACTGGATGCTGGATGCTAGTGACACCCCTTTCCTGTACCTGGCATTGTTGGCATACCGGCTTGACGACGAGGAGTTGGAGAGCCTGATCGCCCGCCTGAAGGTGGTGCGAGACGACGCGGAAGACTTGCGTCTGTTACACGGCCTGAAAAACGCCTGGCCTCAACTGGGGAAAGCACGCCGGCCCAGCGCCGTCTACCGGTTGCTGCAGCCATACCCTGCCCGGGTCCTGGCCGTGGCCTGGGTCGCCACCGACCGCAAGCGGCTACGGGGGCGGCTGCTGCGCTACCAGACGGAGTGGCGGCTGGCGGAGACGGAACTGACCGGCGATGACTTGAAAGCGATGGGACTGAAGCCCGGCCCGCACTTTGGCCGGCTGCTGGGTGCGCTGCGCGACGCCCGGCTGGATGGTAAGGTGAGCACGCGGGAGGAGGAGGAAGCATTGCTGGAAAAACTGCTGGCTGCTGAACGCCGGAGGGAAACGAGTAGACAAGGGGAAGAGGAGGGCTGATGAACGAACGGGCTATCGGGAAACGAGGGCCGCTGGTAAGTGAGGTCGTCGAGGGAAAACCCATCCGCGTCGGAGAGCGCGAACTGGTGCCGCTGGTGCGCGTGACGGGGCGTGTACGGCGACGGGCCTTCCTCGGCAGCGACAGGGTAGGTGCACAAGGATGGGGTTTCGTGCGCATGCGGCCTGTGGCGATCCTGGAGCGGGACGAGGCGGACGAGCGCCGTATTCCCATCGAGGATAAGACGGTTCAGGCGCTCGGCGGGTTGCTCTTGGCGGCGTTCGTCATCCCGCTGCTGCTGGCGCTGGCCGTGCGCCTGGCGCGCGAGGATAGAGATTAAAGATCAGAAAGGAGAAAACCGATGGAATCTGAGATTCAGACACTGCTCGACTCTTTCGCTGACCTGCGGAAGAAGGCCAACGTCAACGCCTGCTTTGGCAAACCTGTGACCGCCGAAGGCCGCACCGTTATCCCTGTCGCAGAGGTCGCTTACGGCTTCGGACTGGGAGTCGGGCACGGGCCGGTGGCCGAGGAGGAAGCCCCAGAGGAGGAGGCCCCGGAGAAGGCCGAAGGTGGTGGTGGCGGCGGCGGCGTGAAAGCCCGCCCCATCGCCGTCGTCGAGGTGACACCGGAGGGCACCCGGGTGGAGCCAATCATTGACGAGCAAAAAGTGACGCTGGCCGGAACACTGCTCATCGGATGGGCCGTCTTCTGGCTGGCCCGGGCGCTGGTCAAGATTTTCGGCCGGCAAACATGATCACTTGAATAAGGAGAAAGCACAATGAAAACACGGAAAGGAGGTAGATATGGCTGACCATTCATCTGTGAAGGGCCCAGAGGAGACCGCACCCGCATCAAGCGAGGAGACTGCGCTGAAAACACTGGTGCGGTTGGCGTGGGAGGCGCTCTTCCTGAAAGAAGAACCTTACGCCGAGATACGCGAAGCCTCGAATCCAGCGCTGCGCGGCCTGGGGCTCATCGTCCTGGTCGCCGTGGCAGTGGCGCTGACCAGTCTGGTGGGGACGGCGCTGGAGTGGGCGACAGCGCCAGACATGCTTGACATCCAGCCGGTTGTGTTCCAGGGTATCCAGCAGATGCCCTGGTACCGGGAGATGCAGAGCGATCCTGCGTTCCGTAAGGGGTTCCAGGAGCGGTGGGAGATGTTGGAGATGTTGTGGAGCCTTGCCCCACAGTTGTTCGGCACGCCAAACATCGCCCCTGCTGCGTCGCGGATCATCCTCTTGCCATTGGGCTTAACGCTCACGTGGTTCCTGTACGGAGTGGTGGCCTACCTCTTCGCCCGGTTGCTGGGCGGTCAGGGAGGCCTGGGCCAGATGCTGGGCTGCACTGCGTTGGCGGTCGCACCCCAGTTGCTGAACCTGGCCACGTTCCTCCCCTACGTCGTCGTTGGCGGCGTAGTGGGTACGTGGATGATACTCTGCCGCTACGTAGCGCTGAAAACGTGCCATCGGTTGACCTGGGGCCGCGCCCTGGCAGCGACGCTGTTGCCCTACGTCGCGCTTGCTGTGGTGGTCTCATCCTTCGCCTGCCTGGGTAGTGTGGCCGCGGTTTTGATCTTCGGAGGAGGTGCGTCGCGATGAATGAACTACTTCAACTCGCCCGGGATGTGCTGCTGTTCAAACACGAGACCTACGCCCAGCACGTCGCTCGCGCCGACGCACTGAAGCGCGGCCTGGCGCTGCTGGTATTGGTGACGCTGCTGGCAGGCGTCGTTTCGTTCATCATCAACGTCGTCGGCGACCTGCGCCCGACGAGCGTCGAGGCCCGGCGGCAAGAGGCAGAGGAGGGCATCCAGGAGTTCACCAAGTCCCTGGGCACTATGCGGCAATTCTTTGACGTGCCGCCGGGCTTTGAACGGGAGATCACGACCTACATGCGGGCCGGGATGGGGATGGGCTTCCGCATCGAAGCACTGCCGACCCGGCTGCCCAAACCTGTGGGGCGCGTGCTGACAGACCTGGGCGCATTTCTGTCGCTGCCCTTCAGCCGGCTGGCGGGCTGGATCGGGTATGGCATCTGGGTCTTGCTGGTCGCCAAACTGCTGGGGGGTCGGACGACGGCGTCTCAGATGCTGGGGGCAACAGCCCTCTACGCTGTGCCACACGTTCTGGACATTCTGAATTTCGTACCCTGTCTTGGGGGAGTGCTCGGGCTGGTGGCGACGGCGTGGGGCATCGCCATCTACGTCAAAGCCCTGGCCGTTGCCAACGACTTCAGCATCGGCCGGGCCATCGCTGCGACCGTGGTGCCAGCGCTGGTCGGCGGGGTATTGGCACTGCTGGGCCTGCTGGGGCTCCTCACCCTGGCGCTGGTGAGTCGGTAGGCAGCCCTCCCGCAGGTTCTAATGATGGAGTAGATGCACGCACAGAGCGCCAGGCCAGGCTAGATGGAACGAAAATGATATTGGCAACCTGCGGAGGGGCTCGTCCAATTGGATAACTGGCCTGCTTGTGGTATAATCTATCACACACTTGCGGCAGGAGGAAACCATGAAGCCACCGCTTGACCCCATTCTCATCCACATTACCTCGGACTTTGGCATCCACTGGTACGGCATCCTGATCATCACCGGCGTCATGCTGGGCGCCCTTTATGCCTCCTGGCAGGCCAGGCAGGACGGTGAGAACCCCGACCACGTCTGGAATGGGCTCATCGCCGCCATCATCCTGGCCATCATCGGCGCTCGGCTCTACCACGTCTTCTCTGAGCCTGAAGGCGGGATGGTGGGCTGGAGTTACTATCGCCAACACCCCATTGAGATCCTGTACATCTGGCACGGCGGTCTGGGCATCTACGGAGCCATCGCTGGAGGTGTGCTGGGGGTGGTGATCTACGCCTGGCGCGCCAAACTACACCCGTTGCAGTGGCTCGACTACGGTGCGGTGGGGCTGGCGCTAGGCCAGACCATCGGTCGCTGGGGGAACTTTATCAATCAGGAACTCTACGGACCACCCACCAATCTCCGCTGGGGTCTGATTATTGACCCAGAGCACCGTATCGTTCCCTACAACGATCTCACTACCTATCCACTTGATACCCTCTTCCACCCCACCTTCCTTTACGAGTCGCTGTGGTGCCTGCTACTGTTCATCGTCCTGGCTCTGATCGCCCATAAGTGCAAGGATCGGCTGTTGGAAGGGGACATCCTTCTGGACTACATCATCGGTTACCCGCTGGGCCGCTTCTTCATCGAATATTTCCGCCCTGACGCCTGGATGATCGGCCCCATCGCGGCTGCGCAACTGTTCGCCATCATCTGTGTAGGGGGAGGGATAGCGCTGTTGTTCGTGCGGCACGCGAAAGCGAGGCCGGCTCAGCCGCCTATTGAGACGCCCGTCAATTTTGCCACGGAGCAGGAAGACGAAGCCCCGGTCGAATCTCCCGCCGAGTCGGCTGCAGGAGAGTAAAGTGTTTGAGGGCAGCCAATGACAACGGGAGCGGACATCTATCGCCTGCAATGTCTGGATAGTGAAGGAGACGCAAAGCAGCGCCGCCTGGCGGAGGTGGAAGCTGCATTAGGGGAAAGCGAGGCGCTGCGGCAGGCACGCCAGGCACTGGAGCACGCACAGGCACTGATCCAAAAGTGGATGCTCCGACAACGTGACCGGGAACTGGAGATCCAGGGGCTGTCGGACAAAATCTCACGCTCTGAGCAGCGGCTCTATGGCGGCGCGGTCAAGAATCCCAAGGAACTGACAGACCTGCAAGCGGAGGCCGCCGCGCTCCGGCGGCGGCGACAAAAACTGGAGGATGATCTGCTGGAGACGATGATCGAGCGGGAGGAGGCAGAGGCCGCGCACGCTCAGGCTCAGGAGCATCTCGATGAGACACAGACTCACTGGGCGACCCAGCAGGCAGACCTGATGGCCGAGCGAGAGATGCTGCACGGGAGGCTAGCAGAAATTGAGCAGGCACGAGCGGAACTGCTGCCCAGTATCGAGGCCGGTGACCTGGCCGTCTACCAGGCCTTGCGGCGTACGAAAGGTGGGCTGGCTGTAGTCCAGATGCGCGACGGCGCATGTGGTGGATGCGGCATCGTTGTACCGCCAAGCCTGGAATGGCAGTTGCGCCAGGAGGGACTGGGCTACTGCGGTAACTGTGAACGCATCATCGTGCGTGTATGATGGGATAAAGAAGTCACGGCCTCCCCGATATGGAGGAGGCCGTGACTTGCGAAAGGAGGGTAACCACAAACAGCCTTTGATGTGGGTTTCGGGGGGCGGGCACCCTCCCCCCACATCGCCCTTATTTTAGCGCATAGGTAGCCCCGAGTCAATAGTACTAATGTACCAATCGTGCGGTTCGGCGCGGTTGACATTCGCGCCAAATCCGACTATCATAGCAAGAATTCCAACCAGTGCTAAATCTGTCTGGTCTTCGGACGTGGAGGTAAGATCTTGGGAGAGCAAATCCTGCTCATTGAAGATGACGATGCCTTGGCACGCATGATGCGTATCCAACTCGAGCATGCCGGGTATCAGGTCACGGTCTGCCAAGACGGAATGAGTGGATTACAAACGGCCCATGACCTGGATGCGGACCTGGTTTTGCTCGATATCCTTTTACCCGATATTGATGGCTGGGTCGTCTGCGAGCGGTTGCAGAAGATTATCGATGCTCCAATCATCTTCACCACCGCACTGGGGGCTGAGAAGGACGTGATCCGCGGCCTCGAGATGGGCGCTGACGACTATATGATCAAGCCTTTCAGTTACAAGGAACTTCTCGCCCGCGTCAGGGCCGCCCTGCACAGAGCACGGCGTACTGCGTCTCGGAAGGTGACTTATACGAGCGAGCGGCTCCTCGTGGACCTGGAGAAGCGCACTGTCGAAGTGAACGGAGAGCGCGTCTTCCTCACGCCGTTGGAGTACAAATTGCTGACTGCACTGGTTCAAGAGGCCGGACACGTGGTCCCACACAAGACACTCCTGCGTCGTGTCTGGGGACCGCAACACGAGGAGCGACGCCAGTACCTGAAGTTGTACATCTGGTACCTGCGCCAAAAGATCGAGGCGGATCCCTCTAATCCCACGCTCATCCTCACCGAACGGGGGATCGGGTACCGACTGGTTGCTCCTCAGCAAACGGTGTAGATATCGCCGCTGGGAGTGGATCATGCTCTGCACCGTCTACTCCACCACCCACTATTTGCCAGGGTCTGCTCTAGCCTCCCACTCCTGGCAATTTGACGTTACGTCAGCGCTGGTCGGCGCAGCGGTAGCCCTTCTGCTGGCTGGGCTGGCTTACCACTTCCGTGACGCGTTGCGCCTGGGTTGGGAGACCATGGTGGCCCCACTGGCCCAGTCGTACCACCGCCTGGAGGCCAGCGCCGAGGATCGCTACCGCGAACTGGTCGCCACACGGGCACGCTCCCTCGTCGTACCGGCACATGTGGCCTCATTGGATGCTGTCTTCGTCGAGCCCAAACTGTTCTCCCCCTCCCCTCCCCCTCAATCCATCTCAGAAATCGAGCCCTTGCCTGTCGGCCCTCAGGTCTTGCCGCTGCGCCGGATACTGGGGGGACACCCTCAGTTGGTGATCCTGGGCACTCCTGGAGCGGGGAGAACTACACTACTGGCCTACATCGCTTTCCTGTGCGCCCGCATAGTGAACGATGGAGAAGACAATGTCGAGGCCGGAGCGACACTGGGGCCAGTTCAGGCGCGATTGCCACTCTATGCGCCGCTCTCGGCAATGGATTGGCACGAGACAGACAGTGAAAGCGGACAGGAGAGCGATGGGATAGAGAGACTTGTCACTGCAGTGGTGGCCGCCGTCGGAGGCAGCAGCGGGATGGTGCACACCCTACGCCAATGCCTGAAGGCCGGTCAGGCCATCGTGCTTGCCGATGGATGGGATGAACTATCGCCACAGCAACGCCAGCAGGCAACAGCGTGGTTATCCGAACTGACTGGTGCCCTGCCAGGGAATCTCTGGCTGGTCGGCGCGGGGACGCGAGGGTATGCGCCTTTGACTGAGGCCGGCTTCGTTCCTCTAACGCTGGGGGCGTGGGATGCCAGGCAGGTGGAAGCATTCGCGAGGCGGTGGGCGGAGGCCCGCACTCCGGCTGGCGAGGAACCTCCTGTCGCCTTCCGCAAGTTAGTAGCCGAACTGCAGCATGCGGCGCGAGCAGGGGCCCTCCCGCTGGAATTGGCGTTGCGGGCATTCGTGTGTCTCTCGGACGGACAGTCGCCGGCCAAACGAGCAGCGCTGTTCGACCGTGCGCTGGGCTTGCTGCTGTGGCAAGAGGAGGAGCCCTGGTTCTTGGCGACCTGCCGGGCAGCACTGGGGCAGGTGGCGTTGAACCTCCAGCAGGAGGGGCGTGCGACCGCGAGCCGTGAGGAGATTGATGCCGCCGTCGAATCCGTGCTTCCCCCGCCCGAGGAGCGCCCGGCCCGTGCGGCTGCCCACGTCTTCCGCGTGCTGACCGGCGAACGGGGCTTTCTTCGTCCGGTGGGCGCTAATCGCTACGCTTTCGCTCACCCGCTCTGGCGAGCATATTTGGCAGCGCGGCAACTGGTTGCCGCCGACCCCGCCACCCTCGTCGAGCGGCTGGACGACCCCCGTTGGACCGAGGTACTGCGCTTCTACGCCGAACTCGGCAATATGGGGCCGCTGGTGGGAGCGTGGCTGCGCATGCCGGACGATATGTTCCACACGCGCCTCCATACCCTCAGTTCCTGGATCAGCGTGGCCCCAGAGGAGGCGGCCTGGCGCGACGGGGCGATGGCGGCACTGGCCCGTGGTTTCCTTCAGCCCGGCCAACCCGCGCAGGTACGGCAGGCACTGGCAGAAGCACTGGCGGCGACCGGTGTACCTGGTGTCACCTACTTCTTCAAACAGGCGCTGCAGCACCCAGATGCCGAAGCGCGCGTCGCTGCTGCTCTAGGATTGATCAGGACGGCGGGTGAGTCGGACCTGGCCATGCTTGAGGATTTGCTGGAGGATGAGGACCCGGCCGTGCGTGAAGCGGCTGTACGCAGGCTGGCGTACCTGGACGTCGACGCTGCAACGCGACGGCTGGGGCGGACGCTACTGGAGGGAGATAACACGCTCAGACCAGCAGCGGCCGAGGCGTTGGCCATACGTGGAGAGGAGGGGGCGACTTTCCTGCGCGAAGTGATCGAGTCGGAGGATGTGATGGCCCGGCGGGCGGCTGTCTTCGGATTGGCGCAGATAGAAGCATGGGATTTGCTGGAGAAAGTGGCGCGGGAGGACGAGCAGTGGATCGTGCGCTCGGCAGCCTCGACGGTGCTGGAGGAAATGGAGAAGCAGGAGAAAATCTCTGGCGTTACACCTCCGCCCAAGATCGAGCAGTTGCCCTGGCTGATCTCGTGGGCAGCAGCCCAGGGCGAAGGGGTCGGGTTGGGCGACATGGCACAGCAGATGCTCTGGCGCGCCTTGAGTGCAGGGGACGCACCGGCCCGCCTGGCTGCAGCGCAAGTACTGGCTCAGGTTGGTCGTCCTGACGACGTCGAGCCGCTGCGAACTGCGCTGACCGATCCCGATCCGGTTGTCGCGAGTGCTGCATTAGAAGCGCTGACCGAGATCGGCAGGCGATATGACTTGAGGATTGAGTAAGGCAGGTGAGACAATGTAGGGCATCAGCCTGTCACTTCTCGCCCAGCAAAGCACGGACGACATCGGCGGAGACGCCCTTTACGCGCACCTGCTTCTGACGTGAGGTGCGGCCGCTGAGAATCTCGACGGCCGAGGGCGAGATGCCCAGCCGTTTCCCCAGGAACTTCCGCAACGCCTGGTTGGCTCTGCCCTCTACCGGCGGGGCCGTCAGTCGTATCTTAAGGGCGTCGCCGTGCAGTCCCACTACTTTATCCCGCCTGCTCCGAGGCAGGACACGCACCCGAAAAGTGCAACCTCCCCCTCCCTCGGTTACCTGCAGCGCCATCCCAGCCCCCAACATCAAAACAGCGCCAGGACCAGCAGCAGTAGCCGCTCCACGAACCAGAGGATGAGCAGAGCCACCACAGGCGTGAAGTCCAGCCCCCCCATGGGCGGAATGTAGCGGCGCAATGGAGCCAGTAGCGGTTCGGTGATCTGGATCAGGAATCGCATCACCGGGTGGTAATGACTGACTCTAAACCACGACAAAAACGCGCGGACGATAAAGGCGAGAGAGTACAAAGTGAAGACCAAGTTTATGAGACGCAATAAAATGTTCATCGGTTCTCCGTCACCAATTTACTAATTTGCCAGTTTACTAACCTACTGGTTCTCCCGTCTACCAAATATGGCGCGTCCAATCCGCACCATCGTTGCCCCTTCCTCAACCGCGACCTCGAAATCGTCGGTCATACCCATCGAGAGATGACGCCAATCGTGGGCCGGGGAACGTTCTCGCAGTGTATCCAATAGAGCGCGCAGGCTGGCAAAGACCGGCCGCACAGTCTCTGGGTCTGCGACGAGGGGGGCCATCGTCATCAGGCCCCGCACCGCAAGCCCCGGCAGCGCCAGGATCTCCTCGACGGCGGCGAAGAAAGCCCCTCGCCGCGCTTTATCCCGCTCCCAACCCTGCAGGTCAAACCCAAACTTGGTCTCCTCGCCGGAGACGTTGCACTCCAGCAGCACCGGCAGTGTCCGCCCGGCCTCCTGCGCGAAGTGGCTCAGCCGCCGCGCGATTTTGAGCCGATCCACGGAGTGGATGTAGTCGAAGTGCGTCACAACTGCATGTGCCTTCCGGCTCTGCACGTGGCCCACCATGTGCCAGGTTGGTTGAGGGCCAGAGATGGCGGCGTGGATGGCGGGGATCTTGGTCATCCCTTCCTCAACGCGATTTTCGCCGAAGTGAAGCACGCCGGCCTGATAGGCAACTACGACTGCTTCGGCCGGGAAGGTCTTGCACACGGCGACCAGCGTGACCTCGGCGGGGTCCCGCCCAACTCGCAATGCAGCCTCGGCCATGTGCTCCTGTACTTGTGCCAGATTACGTGCGATGTTGGTCATTTCAGCAGCTCCATCACTACGCCGAAGCGGCCTGTGCGCCCGTGCTCAGCCCGGTGCGAGAAGAATTCGTCCACGCGGCACGCGGTGCACAGGCCCGCGTCCCCGACCTGCTCCACGCCAGCGGCGTGGAGTTGGGCCCGCACTGCAGCGGGCAGATCCAGGTAGGTCTGTCCGTTGACGTTGTGTACCACCCCAGCACCTGGCGGACACGCGGCCTCTACCACCGTCACAACTTCTGGCCCCACCGCGTAGCAGCAGGGGCCGATGGTCGGGCCAATGCCGGCCCACAGGTCGGCCGGGTCACAGCCCCACCGCTCCGTCATCGTCCGCACCGTCGCTCCGACAGTGCCCGCCACCACGCCGCGCCACCCTGCGTGAGCCATCCCCACCACGCGCCGCACGGAGTCGAAGAACAGAACCGGCGCACAGTCGCCGAAGCGCATCAGCAACGGCACAGCGGGCACAGCAGTCACCAACGCATCGGTGGCTGGCTGGACAGTGCCCAGGTGGGCTCGCCCGACCACTCCTACACGCGCCCCGTGTACCTGATGAGGACTGACGACCTTTCCGGGCTCCAATCCCAGCGCGCCCAGGGCCCGCCGGTGATTCTCTTCCACCGCCGCCAAATCGTCACCGACGGTGTGACCCAGATTGAGCGTGGCGTAAGGCCCCCGACTTACACCGCCGATGCGGGTTAAAACGGCGTGGATCAGCCCCTCGGCCCTGCTCAGCCCTGCGAAGCGATACAGCACGATGCCGTCTACACGCACGCGCAGCATTGCTTCCCTCCTTGACCCCTCCCCGAGGCGGGGAGGGGAGCCTCCGACTCCCGGCCCCTCCCCGAGGCGGGGATGGGAGGGGAGCCTCCGACCCCTGGCCCCTCCCCGAGGCGGGGAGGGGGGGAGCCTCCGACTCCCCCTTCCCTCGTAGGGAAGGGGGCTGGGGGGTTAGGTCGTACTACTCCCACTCGAACCGCCGTTGCAGTGTGCCGTGGAACTCGTCCATCGCCTCTTGAACGAGAGGATAGGCCAACCAGACCGTCGCCAGGCCAAAGAGCGCACCCGTGAGAGTGCGCATCAGCGGCGTGGACTCGTGAGGGACAATGGGGAAGCCAGGCATCAGCAGGGGTAGGGCATACGAGAGGAACTGGTAACCGCCATCCAGCGCCATCGGCAGGAGGCCAAAGCCGATGTAGGCCCACCAGGGGAGCGGACGCACGCGCCGCCGCGCCAGCGCGTAGAGCAGCCCAAAGAGGAAAATCGCGCCGTGGGTGGCCGTGCATCTCTCGCAAAGGGCCATCTTATACCCCATGGCCTCATTGCCGGCGAAAGCTTCTGCCCGCAGCAGGTCATTCATCACGTCTATCCCCACTCGCTCCATAAACTCCGGCAGCGTGTAAGTGAACTGCGGGCCGAATAGAAACCAGGAACGCTGTGGCAACTGATTGCACAGCGGTCGGTAGATGAGGTGAATCAGCATCGCTGGCCCTCCGGCCCCCAGGTGCATCAGCACCGGGGCCAGGACAGGGAGGCCCACGTAGAGAAAGGCCAGCGCGTTGAAGACAGCCAGCCAGTGTCTGGAAAGCCAGAAGACAAAACGGTCGGCCAGGATGACGACACGGCGCTGGCTCTCGCTCACCGGCTGCCGGGCTTTTGCCCGTCGTCGTTCCACCTCGGCCAGCACATCGGCAACTGGAATCCCGGCCGTGATCGATTGTCCAAGGTTTTTCTGTTCATCCATTTGCGGCAACATTGCGCAGGTTTCAGACTCAACCTTCGCGACTTTCGATTATAGCACAAACAGCCTATTCGACAATAACAGACCGTCTTCTAGCGCCAGAAAACGGGGTCCTGAGGGCTGCGGCCAGTACCATGCCCCCCTTGCTCCCGTCGGACCGCCAGATCCGGCGGGCCTCGCCTACCCGAGTTTCTCCTTGAGGGCCGCTGTAAGCGCAGGCACTACCTTGAACAGGTCACCGACGATACCGTAGTGCGCCAATTTGAAGATTGGCGCTTCGGGGTCTTTGTTGATGGCGACGATGACTTTGCTGGTGCGCATGCCAGCCTGGTGCTGGATCGCACCTGAGATGCCAGCAGCGACGTAGAGGTCAGGGCTGACCGTCTTGCCGGTCTGGCCCACCTGATGCTCGTAGGGAATCCAGCCAGCGTCCACGGCGGCGCGGGAGGCCCCCAGCGCTCCACCCAACGTTTTCGCCAGTTCACGCACAGGCTCGAAGCCTTCCGGCCCGCCGACGCCACGCCCGCCAGAGACGATTATGCTAGCGTCGGCCAGGCTCACGCCGCCCTCGGTCTCCTGGAACCCCGCCACCTGGGAGAGGATATCGCCCTCGGCCAAGACCGGCTCCACCCGGACCACCTCACCGCTTCGGGCGGAATCGGGCTCCGGCTTGGGGAAGGCACGCACGCGGGTGGTGAAGATCCGCGGCCGCCGCTCGGGAATAGTACACTTGGAGAGTAGCTTGCCCGCGTAGATGGGGCGCGTGGCGACCAGTTGGCCATCCTCGAACTCCAGTGCGGTGCAGTCGGCAATACAGCCAGTATCCAGTTCCACCGCCAGTGCGGGTCCCAACTCACGCCCGCGGAAGGTCGCGCCGATGAGGACAGCGGTGGGGCCGGCCTCGCGAACTGCCTTGGCCAGCAGTGCGACCTGTGGCTCGACGCGGAAGTCGGCCAGCGTCGCGTCTTCGGCCAGGAGGACTGCATCGGCTCCGTAGGAGATGGCCTCCTGTGCCAGGGCTTCCACTCCCTGCCCGCCGAAGACACAGGCAGTAACGTGGCCGCCCATCGTGTCGGCCAGATGCCGCGCCGTGCCGACAGCCTCCCAGGAAGCGGCTGCGGGCTGGCCCTTGAACTGTTCTACCCAGACAAAGATGTCGTTGCTCATTGCATCGCCTCCTAGATCACCTTCTCGGCCAACAGTTTCTCGACCAGGACCGAGGCCGCTTCTTCGACCGTCTCGGCCTCAATGATTTCGGCCTCGCCCTCGCGTACCGGCGGCGCGAAGACCTGCGGCCAGCGCACGCCGGAGCCAGCCGCGCCCACCTTGTCGGCCTCTGCGCCGACGTCGGCCAGCGTCCACAGGGGATACTCCATGCGGGCCGCTTTGCGGATGCCCATGAAGGATGTGTAGCGCGGCTCGTTGATGCCCTTGGTCGTACCGACCACAGCGGGCAGCGATGCCGACACCACCTGTCGCCCCTCCTCCAGCAGCCGCTCGACGGTGATGGTCTTCCCATCGGGGTCCAGTTCAGCGATCTTGATGACGTACATCAGCGAGGGAACGCCCAGACGGTGAGCGACAGCCGAACCGGTCTGCCACGTCTCGGCGTCAATCGCCGACTTGCCGAAAAGGAGCAGGTCCACGTCGCCCAACTTCTCGATGGTCTTGGCCAACACATAACTGGTGGCAAGGGTGTCGGAATCGGCGCAAGCGTCATCCCAGATGCAGATGGCCTCGTCACACCCCATCGCGACGGCGTGCTTCAGTGCCTCCAGTGCCTCCTCCGGCCCCATCGAGATGACAGTGACCGCCCCGCCGTGCTTGTCACGGAGCAGCAATGCCTCCTCCACGGCGTACTCGTCCCAAGGGTTGATGATGAGTGGCGACTCCCCCCAGGAAACGTTGCCCGCCTCGTCCACCGACATTTTAGCTTCTGAGTCGGGTGTCTGTTTGGTACATACTACGATGTGCAAAGTACACCTCCTTAATCTAATGCGTAATGCGTAAAACGTAGTGGATGACTGCGGTCGTACTCCTTGATGATAGGAGCCACCTCGCGCTCGGCGAACTCCCGCATCATCTGGTGGGTCATCTCGTGTTCGGGGGTAAGGGAGAGATCCATCGCAGGCTGCTTGGGGAAGGTGTCGAACTGCTTATAATTATAGTCGTAGGCCGCCAGTGTGCAAGTCGGCGAATTGACCTGGGTGTGTTTCATCTCGGTTGGTAAACCATACGTAAGGGCGGGGCAACCCTGCCCCTACCAACCCATTTGAAACACACCGAATTGACTTCCACGCAGAGTTGTCATATACTGTAACCGGCTCTGAACAATGTGCACCATATAAGGCGGCTGCGAAGAAGCCCGAGGCAATGACCAAAGATGGTGGGAGTGCCCCGGTAGTAGGCATTGTAGCATAAGGCCCGCCCACCGTCAAGGTGTGAGCGGGCACGTGAGCGTTGACACCTTCCGGTTCTCAGGCTATAATCAAATTATGGGGTCGAACTACGTGTGTGGAGGTTCTCATTGATGCGATCTTTCTTCCTCGCCATCGAAGGTGCCATCGGGGTGGGGAAAACAACGTTGGCTCGTCTGTTACAGCCCCGCTTCAAGACGGGGTTGCTATTGGAGGCTTTTGAGGCCAATCCCTTCCTCTCTGACTTCTATGCCGATCGAGTTCGCTACGCCTTCCAGACCCAGATATTTTTTCTGCTGAGCCGCTACCGGCAGCAACAGGTGATACCGGCGCTTCTGGCACGCGGCCCCCTCATCGCGGATTACACCTTCGCCAAGGATAGCCTCTTTGCCCACCTGAACCTGGAAGGCGCCGAGTTGGATATGTATGAGCGGCTATATGACGTGCTGGCCAACGCTATCCCTGTGCCCAATCTCGTCATCTACCTACATGCTGAGACCGACGTGCTGATGTTGCGCATTGCAACCCGCGATCGCGCATACGAACGGGAAATGGACCACGCTTACATCGAAAGCCTGCAACAGGCCTACGAACGATACTTCTCTACCTATACCCAAACACCGTTACTGACCATTGACACTGATGACCTGAACTACGTCCAGGATCCGAGCGCCCTGGCTTTCGTCGAGGGTCAAGTGCGGACAGCGCTTGGGATTGGGGCCTATCAGAGACATTTGCCTCAGATGGGACCAGTTGACCTATCAAGGACACCAGCAACGCTGGCAGAGACAACTTACGTGCCAGCAGGATGGGACGCAGTGGAGGACGCAGTGGGAGAGTTTCTGGCGGCGAACGAGGCCATGGGGCGAGTGGGAACCGCGCTGGTTGATGGCACAGCGAGGTGGTCAGGGGGCCCGGGCACAGAACTGAGGACAGCGATGCAGGATGCGATGGCGCGGCTGCAACGCCTGGCCCACACGGTCGGAGTTGACCTGTGGGGGAGGCAGTAAATGGAAGGTGATGAGATGAAACGTTTCGTCGCCGTCGCAGGTAACATCGGGGTGGGTAAATCCACACTGACAGCGCTCTTGAGCGAACAATTGAACTGGGAGCCCTTCTTCGAAGCGGTCAATGACAACCCTTATCTGGCCGACTTCTATGGGGATATGCAACGTTGGAGTTTTCACTCGCAGATCTACTTCCTTTCACGCCGCTTGCGTCACCATTGGCAGCTGCTCCAGCACACCAACTCGGTGGTCCAAGATCGCACGGTCTACGAGGACGCCGAAATCTTTGCCCGCAATCTCCATCGGCAAGGGTTGATGGACGAGCGAGATTACCGTAGTTACTGCGAGCTATATGAGGTCGTGACCACTGTGCTTCCCCCACCTGACCTGATCGTCTATCTACGGGCCTCAGTTCCCACACTCCGGGAACGAATCCGTCGACGAGGCCGTCCATACGAACAGGACATTGCGACGGCCTATCTGATGCAACTCAACGAACTGTACGAGGAATGGATCGATGGATTCTTCCTCTGTCCGGTGCTGAGTGTGCCCTCCGATGATCTGGACTTCGTGCTGAATCCCGGTCACCTGGAACTGATCACAGACAAGATTCTCGATAAACTGCGGGGGCGGGAGGAAGTCGTATTTAAGAACTCATGACAGACGGTAAGTCCCAAATCTCAAAGCACGAGGCTCCCGATTTTGAAAACTGGCCAAGCCAGGGGCTAGATGAGTGCCAGGTTGAAGCAATGCGGAAACAACTACGTGAACTGACTTTTCTTCACGAGACCAGCCAGGCCATCACCGCGACCCTCGACCTGGACAGCGTGCTGCGATCTCTCATGGCCCAGGTACGGGATTACTTCCAGGTGGACGCCGCCTCGGTGGCCCTGCTGGATGAGAAGACAGGAGAACTGGCCTTTCGCGTTGCTGTCGGTGAGGCGGCTGAGGAGGTAGTCGGACTGCGCCTGGCTCCCGGTCAGGGGATTGCAAGTTGGGTGGTCCAAACTGGCCAGCCAGAGCTGGTGTCCGTAGCCCACTCCGATAAGCGCTTCTACTCCGGCGTGGATGATAGAACAGGCTTCTGCACGCGCACGATGCTCGCCGTACCGGTCAAGATCGAAGGGCATGCTATCGGCGTGATCGAGGCGATCAACCCAGCCGCAGGTACTTTCGACGGAGATGCGCAACGGTTGCTGCTTGCTGTGGCCGATCTGGCCGCCGTCGCCATCCGCAACGCCGAGCTTTACGAGCGCGTGAGGCAGGCCGAGCGCCGTTACGAGAGCCTCTTCAACGAAAGTGCTGATCCCATCATCGTGCTGGATCTGGAGGGGAGAATCCTGGACCTCAATCAGCAGGCGGTCCAAATGCTAGGGCGTCCTCGGGAGCAGTTGAGCGGTGCTGACTTCTGTGACGTGCTCGGAATGGCACGAGAGACCTGCCAGGCAGCCATGCAGCAGGTTCGAGAAGGCCAACGCCTCAGAATGAAGATGAGCCTGGAGATGCAGTCCCCGTCCAGCGAGAAGCCCCGCACCTTGAAAACACACATGGCTAAGATTGACTACGGTGGGCGGGAGGCCATCCAGTGGGTCGGGCACGACATCTCGGAGCAGGTAGCGTTGGAGCGGATGCGCGAGGACCTGACGCACATGATCGTTCACGACTTGCGCAATCCGTTGGGCAGTATGATGAGCAGTCTACGATTGATTCATACCGCCTTCATCGAACACGACGAGACGCTGCCGATGACGAAACTGCTGGGCATCGCCATACGTAGCGGGCAGAAATTGTATCGCCTGATTGATTCGCTGCTGGACCTGGGCCGGCTGGAAGCGGGCGAAACGGAGTTGAAAAAGACCCTCATAGGTCCCGAGCCGCTGGTTCAGGAGGCGATAGAGCAGATCCAACCGTCGGCGCTAAATAGAGGGCAGACGCTGGTGGCGCAAGTCACCCCTGGCCTGCCGAAGGTGCCTGCCGATGGCGACCTGATCTTGCGCGTGTTGACGAACTTGCTGGACAACGCGGTGAAGTTTACCCCGAAGGAAGGGCTCATCACGCTCAGCGTAGAACGGACGGGGGAAGAAATGCTGTTTGCTGTAACGGATACTGGCCCTGGTATCCCGCCGGAATATCGCCAGCGCGTCTTTGATCGCTTCGCGCGTCTGGAGAGTGCCGAGGGTCCTATGAGAACCAGGGGAACTGGCCTGGGCCTGGCCTTCTGTAAACTGGCCGTGGAAGCCCATGGAGGGCGCATCTGGGTGGAGAGCGAGGTGGGCCACGGCGCGACCTTTTATTTCACTCTGCCGCTGAAGGGGGATATGGAATCCCCCCCTACGGACCTGGAGGCCGAATGACCGAGCGATTGTACTACACGGACTCAACCTGTACTCGCTTCTCTGCCCGCGTGATTGAGCAATTGGCCTGGGAGGGCTGCCCGGCCGTCGTGCTCGACCGCACGGCCTTTTACCCCACCTCCGGTGGTCAGCCAGCCGACCGGGGGACGCTGGGTGGGATAGCAGTGCTTGACGTCGTCGTGCGAGAGGAGGACGGCACCATCGTCCATGTGCTCTCGGAAGCGCCCTCGGGTTTCGGAAAACCCGAAGGGGCTGAGGTCGAGGGAGTGCTCGATTGGCCCCGCCGCTTCGATCACATGCAGCAGCACACCGGACAGCACATTCTCTCCGCTGCCTTCGAACAGGTGCTCAATGCCGACACCGTAGGGTTTCACCTGGGGACGGAGGCGAGCACGGTAGACATCAATGTGGCCCGTCTGGAGCCAGCAGCAGTGATGCCGGTCGAGGAACTGGCCAACCGGGTGATCTGGGAGAACCGTCCGGTCGGCACACGTTTCGTCGGCTCTGACGAATTAGCTGCACTGCCCTTGAGGCGCCAGCCGGTCGTGGAGGGGCCAGTGCGCATTGTGGAGATCGCCGACTTTGACGTGAACCCCTGCGGTGGGACACACGTTGCCCACACTGGCGAAATCGGCCTGGTCAAGATCGTGCGCCTCGACTATCGCGGCAACGAGACGCGCGTTGAGTTCCTGTGTGGCGGGCGTGCCCTGCGCGATTACCAGGCCAAGAACGCGATGGTCAATCAACTGACGGCTATGCTGACCGTCGGCCATTGGGAACTGGGCCAGGCTGTGGAGCGGCTGCAGGCTGAGGCCAAGCGGCTGCGGCAGGAGGTGCGCCGGGCGCGCAAGCGGCTACTGAAAGTGGAGGCGAGTGAACTGGCAGAAACCGCCGTCGTCCACGAGCCGTACCGCGTGGTGTGGAAGGTCTGGGAGCGGCGTGAACCAGGGGAACTACGTGCCCTGGCCCAGGAGTTGGCGCAGCGCCCGGGCGTGGTTGCCTTGTTGGTCAGCGTCGGTGAGCGGACACATCTGTGTTTTGCTCGCGCTGAGGGAGTAGACCTGGACGTGGCGGCGCTGCTCCGGGAGGCCTGCGCGCAGTTGGGGGGTAAAGGGGGGGGACGGCCTCACCTGGCCCAGGGTAGCACCCCAGCGACCGACGTGGCTCACGCCAGGGCAATGCTTGCCGGCCTATTGTCCTCCCTGGGACCGCGTGTTCCTTGACCAGCATCCAGTATTGAGTATCCAGTATTAAGGGTCCGCAAAAAATGCTTCCCACGGTAACTGCTCACCCCAATGCTCGAAGTCCCCGTCCCGGGGACGTTCCATGCAGCGGGTCACAGTTTCTAACAGAACGAGTATCTAGTCCTATGGAAGAGATCGCACCTGATATCTACGCTTCGACCGAATACCCCGGCGTCAACGTCGGCTTTATTGCCATGCCAGCGGGGGTTATCGCTGTGGATGCCCCGACTCTGCCAGGTGACGCTCGTGCCTGGCGGCAGCGGATTATGGAGACCACTGGAAGTCCCATCCTGTACGTGGTGCTCACCGATGCCCATCCTGATCGGCTGTTGAGCGCGGGAGTCCTTGGCGGTTCTGGGGAGGCTCCCATCGTCGCTGCGCGGCCGGTTTACGAGCGCGCCTCCGCCTATACCGATGGTTTCTGGCGCGGTGTTGTCGAGAGTTGTGCGCGCCGTTACCCGGAAGCGGCCGATGACCTGGCAGGAACATCTATCACACTGCCTGAGATCATGTTTACCGGCCGCCTGACGCTTTACAAAGGAGGGCTGGACGTGACGGTTAAGCGCGTCGCTGGTGGCGCTCCTGGCAGTGCCTGGATCTACCTCCCTGACCAGGACGTGCTCTTCGCGGGCGATACGCTGGTTGTAGATAGCCATCCCTTTCTGAATGCAGCACTGGATACCAAGGCATGGCTGAACACGTTGACAACGCTACGCCGGGCACGCTTCTCGAAGACCACCATCGTGCCTGGCCGGGGCTCATTATGCGACCAGTCTGCCTCCCGGGCGCTCAGCGAGTACATCGCATTGGCACGCCGGCGGGTGCGCTCGTTACACACGATTGGGCAGACGCGGGTGGATATGACGGCTTTGGTAGCCGAGATGCTGCCCCTCTTCCCCGTCCCCGAGGATGAGCGTGACTTGGTCCAGCGCCGCATCAAAGCAGGGCTGGACCGACTGTACGAGGAACTCTGGACGGATTGAGTGACGAATATGGGTAAGTTCTTTGTTCCCTACACAGCCCATACCCCGGCCAATCGCCTGCGCCAGGCGCTGGATCTCGCCGAACTGCGGGTGACCAACCTGCGCGGGGCTGGTCTCCAGGCGCTGGAATTGCTTCATCTGCTCGACCAGGCTGCCCAGGGATTGGCGGAACTCGAGGCGACCAGCGCGGACGTGCGCGCTGAGCGTGTCCGATTCGAGACTGTGCAGCGGCGACTCCGCCGCCAGCAGGACCACTTCCTGGCCGAGGCCGGTGCGGCGCTCCAGGAGGAGCGGGCAGCCGTGCAGCCGGACCGGGCGCGCTGGTGGTGGTTCCTGGAAGAGGAGATGGCCCGGCAGCAGCGGTACCAACTGCGCCGGGTACTGACCTGGGGCCTGGTGGTGGTTCTTTCCCTCGCAGTTGTCTGGCTGGTCTACGACCGCCTCATTGCACCTCCGCCTCAGGTACGCCAGGCGTTCCAGCATAGCACCAGGGGAGAATCCCTGATCGAGGAAGGGGACCTGTGGGCGGCGTTAGCCGAGTTCGAGGCGGCGGCTGCTCTCACCCCCGACGATCCTGACCCATGGCTTTGGCAGGGCGTGATCTACTTGGAGTTGAACGAACTGGATGACGCGCAGGTGGCTTTCGACACTGCCCGCTCTCTGTACGAGACGGACTTCGATTTCCTGCTGGATCGCAGCATGGCATATCTGCGCATGGGGGGCCTGGCCGCAGCCAGCGCCGATATCGAGCAGGCCATCGCTCAGAACCCTCAGGCGGGGGGGGGGTACTACGTGCGAGCAAGCATCCTCACGGAGCAAGAAAACTACGCCGCGGCCACCGCTGATCTGGAGCGAGCGGCAAATCTGGCCCATGCGGCCGGGGATACGCAATTGGAGGCGGCCGCTCGCACGCAACGGGCGATGGTAGTACAATTGCAACTATATCAGCAGTCCACGCCCTCGCCATAGACAAGAGGATAGGATAACCGGATGATACAGGATAAGGAATTAAAGCGCCTGCGGGCGGTCAAGGCGGTATACGAGGCTGATCTGATGCGCAAAGCCAACGTCGTCGGGGTGGGGATCGGGCTTCGTGAGGGAAAACCAACCGGCGAACCGGCTATTGTAGTCTCGGTAACCCATAAGGTGCCCCTCTTCCAACTCGCTCCGGGCGACGTGATACCACGTGAGTTAGAGGGAGTACCCATAGACGTTCAGGCCGTTGGCGAACTGCGAGCGCTATGAGGTTTGGGATTCGGGATGCGGAGTTTGGGGTTGGGGTTGATCGGGACTCCGCCATCGGATTTGTTTGTGGTGCGAAGCGCAGCGAACGCCATGATCCACCAGGAGTGCCCTGGCTGAAGCCGGGCCTCCGCCCCCGTTTCGCACCGGGAACCGGTAAAGGAGAACAGGATGACCACAGAACTGATAGCCCAGGTGAAGCAAGTCAAAGGAGCCCGTGTCTATGAACTGCTGGGAAAGCGCAACGTCGTGGGGGTGGGCCTAGGCTACAAGATCACCCAGGGGGTCAACACGGGTGAACTGAGTCTCGTAGTCTCGGTCACGCGCAAGGAGGACCCCTCTGTCCTGACCGCAGAAGACCTGGTGCCACGGGCACTCGACGGCGTCAAGACGGATATAGTGGAAACGGGGGTATTGCGTGCCTTCCAGCGGCGGCCTGAGCCTGCCGAAGGGTTGGGGCCACGCGACCGCTGGCGGCCCGTCGTCCCGCCGGGCGTCTCCGTGGGTCACTACCGCATCACGGCTGGCACTTTCGGCTGCCTGATGCGCCGGGGCGAGGAGACGTTTATCCTCTCGAACAATCACGTCCTGGCCAACAGCAACAACGGTCAGGAGGGGGACGCCGTTCTCCAGCCAGGTGCTGCCGACGGTGGCACAATGGACGACCGTATCGCCACGCTGGCCGATTACGTGCCCCTCGACTTCGGCACCGCCCCGTCGGAGTGTCCCACCGCTGAATGGTCTGCCAGGCTGCTGAACTACGTGGCCGGGGCGCTTGGTTCAAGCCATCAACTTCAAGCAGTGAAGCAGACCGAGGGAGTCAACCGGGTGGACGCGGCGCTGGCCCGTCCTCTCTCGCCAGACCTGGCGAGCAACGATATCCTCTACATCGGCGTGCCGACCGGTGTTGGCACGGCCACGTTGGGGACGGAGGTACAGAAGTCGGGGCGCACCAGCGGTCACACCCAGGGCACCATCACCCAGATTGACGCCACGCTGCGCATTGACTACAACGGCCCCACGGCGCTCTTTACTGGCCAACTGGTTGCCGGCCCGATGAGCCAGCCCGGGGATTCCGGCTCGGCGGTGCTGGACATGGACAGGCGAGTCGTGGGGTTGCTCTTTGCCGGCTCCGATGCCGCCACAATCATCAACCCGATTGATGAGGTGCTCTCGGCGCTGAACGCAGAACTGGCACTCTAGTTGGTAGATTGGGAAACTGGTAGTATGCGCATTCTCGTTTTTAGCAACACCTACAAGCCTACCGTTAGCGGGGTGGTGACATCTATCGTGCTGTTCCGCCGGGGATTGATTGAGGCTGGCCACGATGTACACATTATCGTCCCTGAGTACGAGGACTATCAGGACAAGGAGCCCTATATCTTTCGTTTCCCCGCCCTCGACCTGCCCGACCAACTGGACCTCTCGCTGGTGCTCCCTTTCAAGACGACGATGGCACCCACGGTGCGCGGTATCAAGCCGGCCCTGATCCACAGTCAGCATCCCATTTGGATGGGAGATATAGCAGCTACCTTTGCACGTGACATGAATCTGCCGCTGGTCTTCACGTTCCACACCCGTTATGATATGTGCGCCCAGAGGTACATCCCCATTGTGCCAGATTTAGCGGGCATGGTGACCGAGGAGATCGTCAGGCGCTACCTGGAAAAGTGCACTCAGATCGTGGCTCCCACGCCCAGCATTCGTGATTTCATCCTGCACGAGTATGAAACCGATGTCCCGGTGACTGTCGTGCCGACGCCAGTGGAGCTGAGCCAGTACCACGATCTGGAACCACAGCGCGTCCGCGCCGCTCTGGGGCTGGAGAACGCCGAACTGCTGCTATACGTGGGCCGGCTGGCGGATGAAAAGAACCTTGACTTCCTGCTGCGAGCCTTCGCCCGGGTCGTGACCGAGCGGTCCCAGGCCCGGCTGGTGCTGGTAGGCAAAGGGCCGCGCGAGCGCGGTCTGCAGCGCATGGCGCGGAGACTCGGCCTCGGCGAGCAGGTGATCTTCGCCGGCCCCATTCCCCACAGCGAGGTACCCCACTACACCGCCGCTGCCGACCTGTTCGTCTTCCCCTCTCTGACGGAGACGCAGGGCCTGGTGCTGATCGAGGCGATGGCTGCCGGTACCCCCGTGGTGGCGATGGAGACCCCCAGTTCGGTAAACGTGTTGGCCGAGGGAGGGGGCCTGCTTGTGCCAGCCCGGGAGGATGCTTTCGCCGACGCGGCGGTGGGACTGCTGGCCGACGAGCCACGCCGCCGGACGATGGGAGAGCAGGCTGTGCAAGCAGCGCAACGCTACGCGATCCCGGCGGCTACCGCCCGCCTTGTCGAGGTCTACGAGGCGGCGGTTGCTGCCAGCCCACGCCCTACAGAGAAGACGTCGAGGCCACTCCGAAGACAAAAGAAGGCTAAACCAGACGAGTAAGGGAGATTCTTCGCTACGCTCAGAATGACGGCGTATCTTCTCAATATCTTGGGGCAGGGGCAGCGTAGGGCGGTTTTGCTAACCGCCATAGGGTCGGATAGCAAATCCGACCTACTGGCTCAGAATGAGGGCTAACCGTCAAGGCGACTTTTGCGGTACTGCCAAAGAAGTGACTTTTCAGATCAATTACCAGGAGGAATATATGGGCACCATCAAGATTACGTCGTGGAACGTTGCACACTTGAATCGCCTGACGAAGAATACCCTCAGCGGTAGCGCACGCAGGCGGCGAGAGGCCATCGTTCGCGAGATTCACGATCTTTCACCCGACATCCTTTGCTTGTTGGAAGGGCCGAGAGGCGAGGAGGCGATCGACCGAGTCTCAAACGACCTGCTGGACGGCAAGTGGGTCACGGTGAAGGCCACTGATGGGGAGTACGGGACGCGGGGCACTCAATGGATTTGGTTCCTCGTCCGCGAGAATCACTCGAACCGGGCTTCGCTTCTTCCCATCAAGACGTGGGATGCGTTTGCAGGCCGCTCCTGGAAGTGTCATTTCTGGGGAGAATTCGAGGAGCGGAACCACCGGCATTACCGCCATCCTCAGATTCTCGTACTCGATTGGAATGGTTTCCGCGTCGAGTTCATTGGTCTGCATCTCAAAAGCAAGTTTGTCAATCATGGCAAGCACATGTGGGATGAAGGAGGCGTGGAACGCGAAATGTTCGTGCGGAAGGCGCTTACGGCTCGGATCAAGATGACCACCGAGGCGGCGAACGTCCGGGCCTACATTGACGCCAAGTTCAGACAGGTTGAGAACCCGGCGATCTTCGTTATGGGCGATCTGAACGACGGCCCGGGCAAGGAATACTTCGAGGAGCAGTTTCTCTTCTTCGATCTGGTCTCCAACGTCCAGGGCGACATTTTCTCCGCGAGCAGGTTCCTGAACCACGCGCTGTTCGACTTCGCGGACCACCTGCGGTGGAGTGTCTACTTCAAAGACTTTGTGGATCCGGGCCGTGATCCTCATATCCTGCTCGATCACATCCTGTTCACGCAGGGGTTGGTCGACGGGTCGCTCCCGTGGAGGATCGACGCGCACGCCGGGAAGGTCGAGCACGAGATCCACGACTTGATCAATACCACACTCCCGAGGAGCGCGAAAACGAGCGATCACAAGCCCGTCTCGGTGATCGTGACAACCGAGGACTGAAGACGCAGCGACGACAAGAGATGTTTCACGCCACACCGCCACCTCAGCCACGCGACCCTGACTATCCGCGCGTTGCAGCGTGCCACAATCTCCCCCAGGTCGACGGGTCATAGGACCACTTTGAAGGTGGGTTCCCGGTGATACGCCATCATCTCGCCAGGGGGAAGCAAACCTGCAAAATGCAGGCCGATCGCCTGCATCGTTGCCCTGTCGAGCCACCATGAGCCTGAGTCGCCTCCTGCGCTGACCTCCTCGAAGCGCTGGCGCGGCTCAATTATACGCCATACCTGGCTGCCATGCCAAGGGGTTTTGTCTGGACAAGGGGTACAGTACTGGGTTCAAGGCGAGGCTTCGCTGGATACTTACGGCTCTTTGTCTGCACCGGACCGATCACCGGCTTCTGTTTTGCGCTTGAGCGCCCGCAGCCCGGCCTTCACTCGTTGCCAGTCAGCGCGCACCTGTCTGGCCCGCTCCTGGTCAATGGCGTGCCGGCTGTAGCGTGCCTCCACGAAGGCCTGGGTGAGCAGGCTCATCTCCTGCTGCGCCTCGGGCAGGTGGGGCCCCAGGCTGGCGTCGTATTCGTGGGGCGTCTGGGCGCGCCGGCGGGGGAAGCCCTGCCGGCCCGCGCGCCGCAGGATGCTCAGGTAGTAGTACAGGACGCGCTCGCGGGGCGGGAGTGCACCCAGCCGGAAGAAACGGAAAGGCCCCTCGGACGGCCTGGGGCTCACCCGCCGCAACAACGACCGGCGTGGAAACCGCTCGTTGATGGTCTCCGCCAACCCGACTATGCGGCGCCAGAGAGCGGCCAAGAAACGACGCAGCGCGCGGATCGGCCCCAGCGCGGCCAAGGCTCCCAGTATTTCCAGGTGGTCGAGCAGGTAACTGCGGACCACATAGACAACCATTCCCAACGCGACGGTCCAGAAAAGAAGCGACCGCAGTATCTCGAACCAACCAGGTGCAGCGCCGCCAGGGCCACCGGGCTCCTGAGGTTGAAGCGATGGGAGGCTGGGCTGTGGGGGAGAGGACGGGCCACCGGTAAGCAGGAACAGCAGGTAGAGCCACAGCCAGACAGGGAGGCTGATGAGAAAGAAAAGCAGCCCGGCGAGGAACGAGAGGGTGCTGACTATCAGGTCCAGTGCGCCTCCCACCAGATCCAATAGACCCAGCGTGTAATCGGTGGGGAGCAAGAAAGCCACCAGCGCCGCCAGGCCGATGACGACCAGGCTGTAGCGCACCCAGCGACCCGCCAATTCATCGGCGATCTTTATCTTCTGCGCCTGCCACCGTATACGCAGCGTGACGAACTGCATCTGCCCCAGCATCACCAGCCCCAGCAGGAAATAGACCAACACGTTGAGCACCAGTCCAGGCACCGGTGGACGACGCAGGTTCAGCAGCGCGGCGATCCCGATGCGGTTCAAGCCGGCGATGAGCAACAGCACCGCTCCCCCCCAAAAGAAGCGGTTGGCGAGGCTCTCTCTGGGAGGCACATAGTAGCGACGGCGCTCAGGAGGTTCACCAATTCGCTCCAGATCACGTGCTGTCTGGGTGGAAACCCACCAGGAGAGAAGAGCCAGGATGAAGGCGGCCGTCATCTCGGGATCCATGGCGTCGAGTGGGTGGTGCGGCCAGGTTTGAATGTCCGCCAGCACGTGTGCCCATCCGTCGCCTATGTAGCTACCGATCTTGAGCAAGATGAAAAACAGCGTGATCTCGACCGCCCGGAATCGCAGGACATCGGTGCCCCGCAACTGCCTGGCCCGGATCAGCCGGTACGAATAGCTGGCCTCCAATGCCGCCAGCACACATCCCACGATGAAGTACGTCCCGTTCCAGGCCGGGGCGAACAGATGCACCAAACCCACTAACGATAGAGCGATGCAGCCAAACATCGCCCCGATCGCCAGCGGGCGGAACAGATTCTCCAGCCACGGATGACGATTCATTGCCACGTCTCCAGGTCGCGTTCGTGCCATACCCGGTGAATCGGCACGCTGAGCAAGCCGGCCCGCTCTTGCAGTTCGGACGATGGGCGACCTGATCGCACCAGGATCAACGCGACGGCGAATCCGGCCCGCCGCAAATAGACCAGGGTGTCGAACAGCGGTTCGCTCTCGCGACCGGTGATGACCAATAGAGTGGCTCCCCACGAGAGGTTCACGCTCTCGCGGCGCAGCAGGTGCACAAACTGCGTCGCTGACGTGATCTGCACCCGGGCCAGCACTTCCAACAGGCTCATCAGATGGGCACGCTCCGGGCATGGGGGCAGGAAGAAGCGAGCCTGTTCGTCAAGCAGCGGGTCCCACGCCTCGGTGGCCAACCCTGCCGGCAGCCCCTCCCTGACGATGACGTGATTGGCAATGGAGGCCGCGACGACGATGGCCAGTTCGGTGGCGGTGTATCGCTGACGGCGCTCGTAGTCCTCACGGTTCAGGTCAAGACAGATGAGGGTTTCGCGGGCGATGGCTGGCTGATACTGTTTGACCAGCAACCGGCCGGCGCTGGCCGTCGCCGTCCAGTGAATGCGCCGGGGGGAGTCGCCCCGCTGATAGTCGCGCACGCCCATCACCCGGGCCGGGTCTTCGAACAGGGGCGAGCGGGCGGGCAGCGCCACCAGTGGGGAACGCGTGGGCAGGCCCAATTGCTGGAAGGGGACCACGCGGGGGTAGACGGTGATGTGCTCCAGTGCCGCCCGCGTCAGGGTGTGACACGCAATGCCCAGCAAATCGCCGGTTTGCATCGTCAATGGGCCGATGGGATAATAGCCCCGCTGGCGGCAGTTGAGCGTGTAGACAAAATGCCGTCGCTCGCGCGGGCCCAGGCTGATCACTTCGCGATAGAAGGGAGGGGCAATGAGTTGTACCGGCAGCGACTCGTGCACCTCCAGCCAGGGGATAGGCAACCAGCCAGTGTTGTGCACCACCAGATCCACCGTCACCCGGTCACCGATGAAGGCGTGGTCCACAAAACGCCGCTGGACGCGCAGGTGTTTCACCGTGCGCCGCGTCCAGAGGCGCGACAACAGATAAACGGCGAAGAAGAGATAGACGATGGTGAAGAAGAAGTCCACGTGCAGGAGGGCCGCGAGGGCGAACAGAAGCAGCAGGAAGAACACAAAATTTCGCATGGCGTTGCTCGTACAACGTGAAACGTAATTCGTTAGGAGAAAATCTCGTCTCACGTCTCACGTATTAGGTTCCAGCCCTCCGACGTCCAATTCCGTGCGCTCCAGAATCTCCTCCAAGACCCCTTGAGCAGTGCGTCCGCGCAACTGGCTATCCGGCTTGAGGATCAGCCGGTGGGACAGGGTGAGCGGAGTCAGCATCTTGACGTCGTCAGGGATGACGTAGTCACGGTCGCGCAGCGCTGCCAGCGCCTGGGCGGTCTTGTAGAGGGCCAGCGACCCGCGTGGACTGGCTCCCAGCGCCACGTCGGGATGGGAACGGGTAGCACGCACGATGGCCAGAATGTACTGTTCCAGTGACTCGTCCATGTGCACGTCAGTAACGGCGTCGTGCAGATTCAGCAACTCAGCCCCGTCCACCACCTGACCTATAGTCTCAATCGGGTGTCGTTTTCTAAGGTTGCGCAGCATCTGGACTTCGTCGTCGGCCTCGGGGTAGCCCAGCGACAGGCGGATGAGGAAGCGGTCGAGCTGGGCCTCGGGCAGGGGAAAGGTGCCCTCGTATTCGATGGGGTTCTGCGTAGCCAGCACCAAAAACGGCGCAGGGAGCGGGCGAGTGACGCCATCCACCGTAACCTGCCGTTCCTGCATCGCCTCCAGCATCGCGGCCTGAGCGCGGGGCGTGGCCCGGTTGATCTCGTCGGCCAGCAGGACGTTGACGAAGACCGGGCCAGGGCGAAACTCGAAGATATTGGTCTGCTGGTTGAACACGCTCACGCCGGTGATGTCGTTGGGGAGCAAGTCGGGCGTGCACTGCAGCCGTCTGAAACTGATGCCTAAGCTGAGCGCCGTAGCCCGGGCCAGCATCGTCTTGCCGGTGCCGGGTACGTCCTCAATGAGGACGTGCCCCTGGCAGAGCAGGGCCACCATCAACAACTCAATCTGCTGTCGTTTGCCGACGATGACCGTTTCGACGTTGCGGACGACGCGGTCGGTGTACTCTCTTACCCAAATTGACATATCTCCTCCCCTTGTGCTGGTAGTTCATTCTACCCCGACCGCCCCGCCCGCGCAAGTCCCTACGCTGCCCCCCCCCGCCGTGGCCCGGGTGGGCGCTTTCGCTAACCATCTCCTTAACCTTCCACCCAGATCACCACCAACACTTTACACGAGGTAATACGGCCCATTGACGTCTATGCAGCGTTCGGTTATAATAGAACTACTGCTGGTACAGATGCGGGAGAAGCACACGGAAACGGCTGAAGCAAATGATGAGACTTCGCAGGCGCATCAGAACTGCCCTGAAATGGTTAACCCCTGGCATAGGAGTCAAACGCTGGCTACTGCTCCTGGCCTGCGGCATCACGCTTCTGAGCCTGGGCTTCAGTTTTATGCTCAGGCAATTCTACCCCTTGCCGCCTGTCTTCTACTACCTGGCCCTACAATTCATTCCACGCGGTCTGCGGGCTGGGCTCTTCGGGCTGATCGGCGTGGCAGCAGTGGCGCTGGCGCTGATCCGTCTCAATCAGACGCTGCTGGAGCCTTTCGTGGACGCCAACCCGGAGGCGGTGGTGAACGCCGTATACCAGTACCACCAGCGTGGGCGGGGGCCGAAGGTCGTCGCCATCGGCGGAGGGCACGGCCTCTCTGTCCTTTTGCGCGGGCTTAAACGATATACCTCCAACATCACCGCCATCGTCACCGTCGCCGATGACGGGGGTAGTTCGGGTCGCCTGCGGCGCGAACTGGGTGTGCTACCGCCAGGCGATTTACGCAACTGCATCGCCGCGCTGGCCGACGACGAGGCGCTGACAACCCAGTTGTTCCAGTACCGCTTCCCTTCGACTGCGCTCAGGACAAGCAGCGGCGGCAGCGGGCTCAACGGCCACAGTTTCGGCAACCTCTTCATCACCGCGATGGCGGAGGTGACCGGCAGTTTCGAGCGGGCGGTCATGGAGTCGGGGCGGGTGTTGGCGGTGCAGGGGCGCGTGGTACCCAGCACACTACAAGATGTGACGTTGACGGCCGACTTGCGGGCCGAACCGGTCGGGGTCAGCCGAGTGACTGGCGAGTCGAGTATCGCCGAGGCAAGCGAAGCCATCGAACGGGTTTACCTGGAGCCCAACGACGCCCCGGCTTACCCTGGCGCGGTGCGCGCGCTGCTGGAGGCAGACATGATCGTGGCTGGTCCCGGCAGCCTCTACACCAGCATCCTCCCCAACCTGCTCGTTCCGGACGTGGCGCGGGCAGTTGCGACCAGCCGTGCGCTCAAGGTCTACGTCTGCAACGTCGCTACCCAGCGCGGCGAGACAGAGGGGTACACCGCGGGCGATCACGTCGCAGCGCTGGAAGCGCACGTGGGAGCCGGCTTCTTCCCGGTAGTGCTGGTCAACGATAACCTGGACGTGGACTTCGACGCGCCCCCCGGAGTCGAGTTAGTGCCGCTGGACTTCCCACCCGACGCAGGGTACCGGCTGATTACCGCTGACGTGGTTGATCCAGCCCATCCCTGGCGACACGACGGCCACAAACTGGCGCAAGCGTTGCTACGCCTGTTGTGAGAACAACCATATATCCCAACAAATGAAAGGAGCAGAGCAATGACAGCAATGACAGTGAAAATCGGTATCAACGGTTTCGGCCGTATCGGCCGACAGGTGCTCAAGGCGATGAAGGAGAACTACTGCGACGAGTTCGACGTCGTCGCCGTCAACGACCTCTTTCCGCCTGAGACCAATGCTCACCTGTTCAAGTACGATTCCAACTTCGGCAAGTATGCCGGCACAGTCGAGGTGGTCGGGGGAGACATCGTCGTGGACGGCGACCACATCAAAGTCTTCGCCGAGCGCGACCCGGCGAAACTGCCCTGGGGCGACCTGGGCGCGGAGGTCGTGATCGAATCCACTGGTGTCTTCCGCGACGGGAAGAAGGCAGCGGCACACATTGACCCGGCAGGGGCAAAGAAAGTCATCGTCAGCGCTCCGGCCAAGCCGGCCGACAGTGTAGACTTGACTATCGTGCTGGGCGTGAACGACGAGATGTACGACCCGACGCGACATCACATCCTCTCGATGGGTTCCTGCACCACCAACTGCCTGGCTCCCGTCGCCAAGGTCATCTTCGACAACTTCGGCATCGTCAAGGGGCTGATGACCACCATCCACTCTTACACCACTGCCCAGAGGGTCCTGGACCTGGCATCGAAGGATCTCAGGCGCGCCCGGGCCGCCGCCCTGAACATCATCCCCACCACCACCGGCGCGGCCAAGGCGCTGGCGCTGGTCATCCCAGGACTGAAGGGCAAGTTCAACGGCATGGCGCTGCGCGTCCCCACCCCGACTGTCTCCATCGTGGACTTCGTGGCCGAACTGGAGAAGACGACCACCGTCGAGGAGGTCAACGCCGCCCTCAAAGCCGCCGCCGAAGGCCCAATGAAGGGCATCATGGGCTACTCCGAGGAGCCGCTGGTCTCAATGGACTACAAGGGCGACCCGCGTTCCTCCATCGTGGATGGGTTGTCCACCATGATGATAGGCGGCAACATGGTCAAGGTGATAGCCTGGTACGATAACGAATGGGCCTTCTCGGTCCGCATGGCCGACCTGGTGAAGTTTATGGCGGACAAGGGGCTGTAACAAGTAGGGAGTAAACGAGTAGATGAGTAGATGAGGACCGTCCTCATCTGCTCATTCCTCATCTACTCGCCTCCTTCCTGACAAGGAGACGTGATGAACAAAAAAACCATCCGTGACGTGGACGTGCGCGGCAAGCGCGTGTTGGTGCGCGTGGACTTTAACGTGCCACTCAAAGAAGGGGCTGTGGCAGACGATACCCGCATCCGGGCGGCACTTCCCACAATCAACTACCTGCTGAAGCAAGACGCAGCACTGATCCTGTGCTCGCACCTGGGCCGGCCCAAAGGGAAGGTCGTGTCCGAATTAAGGATGGACCCGGTGGCAACGCGGCTGGCGGAACTGCTGGGCCGCCCGGTGAAGAAACTCGACGATTGCGTTGGGCCGGAGGTCGAGGCAGCCGCAAAAGCCATGCAGCCAGGCGAAGTCATCCTGCTGGAGAACACCCGCTTCCATCCGGAGGAAAGGGCCAACGACGCCGAGTTCGCCCAACAACTGGCTGCACTGGCCGAGATTTACGTCAACGACGCCTTCGGGTCGGCACACCGTGCCCACGCCTCCACCGAGGGGGTGACGCACTACCTGCCGGCCGTGGCGGGTTTCCTGATGGAGAAGGAACTGGAGTTCCTGGGGCGGGCGACCGAGAACCCCGAGCATCCCTACATCGCCATCGTGGGCGGGGCCAAAATCTCCGACAAAATCGGCGTCATTGAGAACCTGCTGGCAAAGTGCGACCGGCTGCTCATCGGCGGCGGAATGGCGAACATCTTCTTCAAAGCAATGGGCTTCGAGATGGGCGATTCGCTGGTCGAAGATGAGGCCGTGGAGACGGCTAAGTCGCTGCTCAAGCAGGCCGGGGGCACACTGGTGCTGCCGGTGGACGTGGTTATCGCCGACGGTTTCGACAACGACGCCCGCACGCGGGTCGTGGCCCCTAACGAAGTCACTGCTGGCTGGCGCATCCTCGACATCGGCCCCAAGACGATATCCACGTTCGAGTCGGCGTTAGGCGGGGCCAAGACGGTGGTCTGGAACGGGCCGCTGGGCGTGTTCGAGATGCCCAACTTCGCGCAGGGCACCTTCGCCGTGGCGCAGTTGCTCGCCGATGTGGATGCAGTTACGATCATCGGCGGCGGCGACTCGGCGGCAGCGGTGCGCCAGGCCGGATTGGCAGACCGGATGACCCACGTCTCCACCGGGGGCGGGGCCAGTCTCGAGTTCCTGGAGGGCAAAGTCCTGCCCTGCGTGGCGGCGCTGGAGGAGCGGTAGGTAGGCGGTTTGTCAATAGCAGAGCGAAGGAGACACAATGCGTAAACCATTCATCGCCGGCAACTGGAAGATGCACAAGACCATCAAGGAGGCTGTCGCGCTGGCGCAGGAACTACGGGCCGCGCTGGAAGGTATCGCCGGCTGCGACGTAGCCGTCTGCCCGCCCTTCCCCGCGTTGGCCGCCGTGCGCGAGGCCCTGGCCGGGTCGGCCATCGGCCTGGGCGCGCAGAATATGCACTGGGAGGAGCAGGGGGCCTTCACCGGCGCGGTCAGCCCACTGATGTTGCAGGGTCTGTGCGACTACGTCATCATTGGCCACTCGGAGCGCCGCACCCTCTTCGGCGAGACCGACGAGATGGTCAACAGGAAGCTATACGCAGCGCTGGCCCACGGGCTCAAGCCCATCGTCTGCGTGGGGGAGAACCTCCAGCAAAATCAGGCTGGCGAGACGGAGGAGTTCGTCGGCGGGCAGGTGCGCGCCGCCTTCGCAGGCCTCACGCCGGAGCAGGCTCGCACCGTGACTATGGCCTACGAGCCAATCTGGGCCATCGGCACGGGGGTACCGGCCACCGGCGAGGGAGCCAACGATATCATCGGGGGCACGGTACGCGGGACGCTGGGCGAGATGTACGGCGATGATCTGGCGCAGGCAATCCGCATCCAGTACGGCGGCAGCGTCAAGCCCGGCAACACCGCCGAGTTTATGGCCCAGCCGGAGATTGACGGCGCGCTGGTGGGCGGGGCCAGCCTGCGAGCAGCCGACTTTGCGGCAATTGTGCGGAACGGGCTGGCATATAAGAGGAAGTAAATGAGTAGACGAGTAGATGAGGAAAGCGGAGCCTCATCTACTCATTTACCCATTCCTCGTCTACTCCTTCCTCCAATGAACTGGTCATCTCTCACCTGGCTGGCGGTGACGCTTGTGCTCCTGCTGCTGGTCGAGCGCTGGATTCACCGCCACCTGCAGGGAACCATGCTGCTGCTCACGGGCGACCCCGATGTCACGGTAGTACTGTACGCGATGCCACTCCTGCCAGGCATCCTCCTCCACGAGTTAAGTCATGCGTTCGCCGCAATACTCCTGAGGGTACGAGTGGGCCGCATCTCCATCCGGCCTAAACGGGCAGGACAGCGCGTCCAGTTAGGTTTCGTCCCGGTCGAGAGGACTGACGCCGTGCGGGCCAGCCTGATTGGGCTGGCCCCGCTATTAGCAGGGAGCGCCGTCATTCTGCTGATCGGGTACTGGGTCTTCGGCATCGGCACGGTTGGGGCAGCGTTCGTCGCCGGGGATCGAGCCAACCTGATGGCAGGGCTGCTGGGAATGCTGAAAGCGCCTGACGCCTGGATCTGGGCCTACGTGATCTTCGCCGTGAGCAACACGATGCTGCCCAGCCGGGCCGACCGGCAGTCATGGGCACCGGTGATTCTCTTCGTGTTCCTGATCGGCGTGTTGATCTGGGCGGTGGGGCTTGGGCCAGCGGTTGTCGGCAGTCTGGCCGAGCCTCTCACCATAGCACCGCGCTGGCTGGCGACGATGTGCGCTCTCACGATAGCGGTGGACCTGCCGTTCGTCTTGCTGATTGCGTTGGGGGAGAGACTGTTGGAGCGAGTGAAGGGCGTGCGGGTGGAGTACTGAGGACATGAAGCGTGAAACGTGAAATATAAGACGTGACTACACGTCACACCTCGCGTTCGCGAGACAGGCGAGCCAATACCAACATCACCACCACGCCGATGCCCACCAGCGCCAGCAGTTTGTAGAAGCGGCGGGAAATGACCAACGCCAGCACGCCGAACAGCGCGCAGAAGCCCCAGTAGAGAAGTACGATGGTCCGCTCCGATAACCCCAGGTCGAGCAGGCGGAAGTGGAGGTGGCCCCGGTCGGCCTGGCCAGGGGAATGGCGATGGCGCAGCCGGTCGAGGATCTGCCAGGCCACGTCCACAATGGGCAGCCCCATCACCAGCAGCACGGTGGCCACCCGCCCGCCGGCGATGAGGCCCAGGCAGGCCAGGGCGTAGCCCAGAAAAAACGCCCCCGCACTCCCCAGAAAGACCCGTGAGGGGGCAATATTGTAGGGCAGAAAGCCCAGCAGCGCGCCGAGGAGCGCCAGCGGCAGTAGTGCCACGCTGGGTTGCCCTACGCGGTGCATGTGAATCGCCAGCACCAGGCAAAGAATCGCACCCACCCCAGCGGCCAGCCCGCCGAGCCCATCGAGCCAGTTGACCGTGTTCATCATCCCCATCACCCAGAGAACCGTCAACGGGACGTAGACCCAGGGGCCCCAGGGGTAGGCCTCCAATTGCACGTACCCGAAGAAAGGCAAGGTGAAGCATTCGAGCCAGAGCAACGTGGCGACGGCGACCAGCGAGAGGGCGAACTGACAAGCAAACTGAGGTCCCGGCGGAAGATCGAAGCGATCATCAAGCAACCAAAAGAGAAAAGCGATCAACCCGCCAAGCAGAAGACCATTCAACCGAGTGAAATCATCGTCGTTGTAGCCCACGGTGAGAACCCCGCACCACGCCGCAACCCCGATAGCGGCTACGAACGCCAGGAACACCGCCACGCCACCCAGACGGGACACCTCGCCCTTGTGCCTTCGGCGCCCCCCCGGCCGGTCCACGATGCCCAACCGGCGCCCCAGGCGACCGGCGAGGGGGGTGAGCAGTGTCGCCAGGACGAGTGAGATGATGAAGGTGAGTAAGTAGTGTGGCAAATGTGTCAACGGATCACCAGCGGGTCAACGGATCACCAACGGGTCAATGGATTAGCAACGGATAAACGGCTGAGAGTGGATCATGCCAGTTGCTTGCCCCATCCGTTGACTACCCCGTGCCGAACAGCCGGTCCCCCGCGTCTCCCAGGCCCGGCACGATGTATCCCACATCGTTCAGCCGCTCGTCTACGGCAGCAAGGTACAGTGGCACGTCGAGATGGGCTGTGGTGAGGTGTTGCACACCCTCAGGGGCCGCGATGACACCCGCGAACTTGATGCGCTTGGCTCCCCAGTTCTTAAGAATATCCACCGCCGCCACCGCCGATCCACCTGTAGCGAGCATAGGGTCGAGAACCAGGCAGACGTCTACGGTTGGGCTGACCGGCAGGCGGTTGTAATACTCGACCGGCTCCAGCGTCTGCTCGTCGCGGAAGAGACCGATGTGCCACACCTCGATGTTGGGCATCATGTTCCAGAATCCCTCCACCATCCCCAGCCCAGCGCGCAGGATAGGGACGAGCCCAACCCGCTCCCGCAGCCGGCGGCCGCTGGCCTGTCCCATCGGCGTCATCACCGTCACCTCTTCCGTGGCCAGATCGTCTGTGGCTTCGTAGGCGATCAGGACGGCTATCTCCCGCAGCAGTTCGCGAAACATCTTGGGGTCAGTGCGGCGATCACGCAGCAGAGCCAGTTTGTGCTGCACCAGCGGATGGGTCGAAATGTGCACCTGTGACATCACGGTTCACCTCCTGTGGACTTGGGACCTGTGGACTTGGGATTTGAGACTTGAGATCTAAATTGTACCCCCAAGCCTACCGCTTGTCAAAGCGTCGTTTCACTGTATAATCCATTTCTGAAATGCACAAGCGCATCATTTCACCTCAGCCCCAGGTAGAAGATGAAACCGTGCTCGACCGGGCACTGCGCCCCCAGCGCCTGGCCGATCTGATCGGGCAGGACCGGGTGCGGGAGAACCTCGCCATCCTGATCAAAGCAGCCAAGCAGCGCAACGAAGCGCTCGACCACGTGCTGCTGTACGGGCCACCGGGCCTGGGGAAAACCACTCTGGCCCACATTACCGCTAACGAGATGGACATGCCCATCCGGGTCACCTCCGGCCCGGCCATCGAACGGGCTGGCGACCTGGCCGCTATCCTGAGCAACCTGCGCGAGAAAGAGGTGCTGTTCATTGACGAAGTACACCGTCTGGGCCGCGCCGTCGAGGAGATCCTCTACCCGGCGATGGAGGACTTCGCGCTCGATTTCGTCATCGGCAAGGGACCCAGCGCCCGCTCCATTCGGCTCAAACTGCCGCACTTCACCATCGTAGGGGCTACCACCCGCCTGGCACTGTTGACCGCCCCGCTGCGGACCCGCTTCGGCGCCATCTTTCGTGTGGACTTCTACGACCAAGAGGCACTGGAGGCCATCGTGCGCCGCGCCGCGTGGGCGCTGAAGGTGGAGACAGAGGATGCAGGGGCAGCGGAAATCGCCCGGCGCGGTCGGGGGACACCCCGGGTGGCGTTACGGCTGCTCAGGCGTGTGCGTGACTTTGCCCAGGTACGCGCCGACGGGCGCATCACTGCCGAGGTGGCCCGCCAGGCCCTGGAGCTGCTGGACGTGGACGAGCGTGGACTGGACAACCTGGACCGGCGCGTGCTGCGCACCCTCATCGAGAAGTTCGACGGCGGGCCCGTGGGGCTGGATACCGTCGCGGCCGCCGTGAGCGAGGAGCCCGACACGATCATGGACGTGGTCGAGCCATACTTGCTGCAACTGGGCTTCCTGGACCGCACGCCCCGAGGGCGAGTCGCGACGGCATGGGCTTACGAGCACCTGGGCCTGCCCTACGGACGACTGGAGCAGCCAACGTTGCTGTGACGACGAATTATTGGGGTGTGGAGGTGCGGGAGTGTGGGAGTATGGGTGTCTGGATGTGTAAATGGAGGTCGCCATGAGTGGGCTAGAGACGGCAGGCAAGTTGCTGATGGGCATAGGCGGCGCGCTGGTTCTACTGGGCGGATTGCTGTGGCTGGTCTCAAAGACGCCCTTCCTGGGCCACCTGCCGGGAGACATCCACATCGAGAGGCCGGGCTTCACCTGCCTGATCCCGTTGGCCAGTTCGATCATCCTCAGTATTCTGCTGACGATCCTGCTGAACATCATCGCGCGAACCATCAACCGCTAGAAACAGGCACTCCCCCCCGACGTGCTCCTGGGCATCGTCGGAGAGTAGGTGCGCGTTATCCACTGGCCTTTGCCATCCAGACCGAAGCCGGCCCTCACCGAACCATCCACAGATACGGTTGCTCTACGTATTCGCGAATCGTTTTGAGAAAGCGTGCGGCCGGCCCACCGTCCACTACGCGGTGATCGAAGGTTAGGCTAAGTGCCATCATCTGGCGGAGGGCAATTTCGTCGTTGTACGCTGCTGGCTTGCCGATGATCCGCCCGACGCCCAGGATGGCACATTGTGGCAGGTTGATGATCGGCGTGAAAGCATCAATGCCGTACACGCCCAGGTTGGTGACGGTAAACGTGCCACCCTGCAGGTCATCCGGTCCCAACTGACGGGCCCTGGCCTTCTCCGCCAGCGCCCGTGCCTCTTCCGTGATCTGCTGGACGCTCTTGCTCAGCACGTCGCGGATGACCGGAACCAGTAACCCCGCCTCGGTATCAACCGCCACCGCGATGTGAATGCCTGTCGGGACGATGATCTCATCCTCCTTCCAGTAAGCATTCAGCAGCGGGTGTTCCTGCAAGGCGAGGGCGGTGAGCCTGATGATCAGATCGGTGTAGGTAGGCACAACCACGCCTCGTGGGCTGAGGGTCGCCTTGAGCCGTTCGCGCAGGGCGACCAACTCGGTGGCGTCGGCCTCGGTGGTGAGGGTAAGAGGGGCAGTGGTGTGCGTACTCTCAACCATGCGCTGGGCGATGAGACGCCGAATGTGAGTGATGGGCATGGCTTCGCCCACCACCGGGGCGGGAGGTGGCGGCGCGGCGGCCGCCTCGCGAGCAGCAATAGCCGCCTCCACATCCTCGCGCTTGATCCTTTCGCCCGGCTGCCTTTTCCTTTTCTGGGCCGCCAGTTCGGCCAGGTCAATGCCGGCCGCCTCCGCCAGCCGTCGCGCTACGGGCGAAGCCTGGATTCGGACCACCTGCTCCCTCGACCGGGCGGCCTCTTCCACGTGCGCCACCATGATTGGTCCGCCCTCTGGATGCTCAATCGTGCGCCAGTCGATGCCCAATTCCTTTGCCCGCCGGCGGGCAGCCGGGCTGACCAGTTTCTTGCCGCCGGCAGAGGCAGTTTGTACAGATGCAGCGGCAGGTGTTGATACGGCTGCTTCAGCCGGGATTGCTGTGGATGTCGCAGCCGGACTTGCCTGCGGCAGCGGCACTCCCTCGCCAGGCGCGAGGATATAGCCGATCACGACTCCGATAGGTAGCGGGTCCGGGGAGAGGTCTGGCACGTGATAGACGATGCCATTGACCGGCGCTTCCACGTCCAGGATCGCCTTGTCGGTCTCCACGGCGAACAGCGGTTCCCCCACCTCGACGGTTTCACCATCTTCCTTGTACCACTCCACGATACGTCCCTCTTCCATCGTTAGCCCCAGGCGGGGCACGACGACTTCATAAGCCATAGTCACTCCTTACTCCAGATACATAGGGAACTTCGTTCCAATGAACAATGAGACAATGAACAATGAACAAAAGCGGCTCAACATTCTGAATGTTATTCACAATCCTGGGGCAATAATGACATAGAGGTCAAAGTTACCCCGGCACTTTCGTCAAAGTACCGGGATACGCTTATCATAATGGATACTGTCCAAACTCACGCACGGCTTCGCACATAGCGAGCAAGTTGTCGGCCGAGACGTCCTCCTGGATATTGTGGGTAGTGGCGAACACGAAGCCACCACCCGGCCCCAAGGTCTGGATGCGCTCCTTCACCTGCGCCCGTATTTCGTCCCTGGAGCCGGAAGGCAACACCCTCTGAGTCTCGACGCCGCCTCCCCAGAAGACAAGCCGGTCTCCGGACTCCGCCTTGAGCCTGGCCGGGTCCATGCCGGCGGCTTCAGTCTGGATCGGGTTAAAGACACAGGCTGCCATCCTCCTCGGCCACCGGCTCGAAGTTACCCGGCATCTGGACCGGGGTGCCGTCGTCCAACTGCCAGGGGCGCCAATCGTCAATGCGCATGCCAAAGTCCTGGACCATCACCCGTTCCCGCGACGACATGCTCATTGACTCATCCCCTCACTGCTTGCCTGGGCGAAGGCCCAGTATTTTGTTTCCCGGATGAGCGATAGCCGGCCAGGTTTGCCATCGGCATAGTTTCTTCAATCTACTTCGACCCCATCCAATCAAGGGCCTCTTCGAACCCAGAACTATACTCTCCGCGAGCCTTTTTCCTTAGTCGGCCAGCGAGGTCCTTATCTATCCATGACAAATCCTTACCGCGGTCCTGCCCCGACTTGACAATGGAGACCTGAGAGATTAAGCGGGTCAGGTTCTCACCACCACAGACAGGACAGCGTGGCGGGGAAGTTTCGGAGAAGCCTCTCCGGATGCTCACTCGCCTTTCACAGTCCTGGCAACGGTACTCATAAATCGGCATACTTATCGGAATGGCCCAAAGCACACTTCAGCGAGCAGCCCATAAGTGAGCATTATCCGTACGGGTAGTTGGGTGACTCCAGACTTCTCATATAAACCGCCCATTCTTCGTCCGAAATCATCTCTTCCTTCCTGTAGTATTCCCTGGCCTCCTTCAATATATCTTCAACGGCCTGCTCCTGCTCCGGGGTCAGTGGTATCGGTCTGTGGGTGGCCAGTATCTCCTCCATCCTCCCCTTCGCATAATCTAACGCGCTTTTCTTCCCCTTCGCTATCCACTCGGGGTAGGTGAGCCTATCTGCGGCCTTGGGCACGAACTGCTCCAGTTTCCACCACTTCCGGGTGTGCGCCTTGTCAAGGTAGAAGCCGGGGATGGGGCCAACCTGATTGATCAGGTCTACGGCCAAGGTTTCATCCGTTACCGCAACCCCCTCTAGAAAGCGCCCTATCATCCCGGCTATGTCGTCGTCCAATATGGCCTGGAGCGGATGAAATGTAAGTTCAGCGTTTATGGCGCCATGCAATTGTATGAGGTTGGCTCCAGATAAAGCAGCAGTTAAGGCACTGATCGCCTTCTCGTAGCCGCACTGGAAGTCTATCTTCTTCGAGCTGGTAGGGCCACTAGCAAGAGTAGCTATGGGGAGACCATACTTTCGCCACAACTGGCTAAATACCACCTGGGACAAGGAGACCCCTATGGCGCCAAAGGCTGGGGATCCCCCTCTCATATCCTGCGGAAACGCAAAGTGGAAAGCCCACATTCTTGTCCCTGGCTTTATCAGCTGCATCAGCACTATTGCAGCCAAAGATTCAGCATTGCCACTTACCGCCGAACCAGCGATGGTGGCTGGTCCAGTTCCTCCGAAAATCGGAGTGCTTTCCGCAAAAGTGACCAATCCGGCTTCAACATGCCTGTAAGCAGCCTCAACTTGTTCTCCATAAAACGTCAACGGGGCTGAAACCGCCATCCCGCCCCCCATATCTATGCCCAATGCCTTTGCCATCTTTATATCAAATACTTCACACCCCGCGGGACGGCCCGCATTCCCTATGCTCTTGCTGAAATGTCTTATCTGAGCAGCAACCCCCTCCGGTACTCGCATAACGGGAGGAACACCCTCAAACCCAAAGTATGGCGTGTAGTTCCATATAGTGTGGACATTATCCAATGCATCCAGGATTGTCACTCCGTCGTAGTACTCTCTCCTCGTTGCATCCCTGGGTTCCCAGGTGTCTGGATCCGCAATCTGCATCCCGGGGAAAGGGCAGAAATACACGGTATTCCCGCCTAGCACCAGGTCCTTCTCCGGGTCCCTCGCCTTGATGCGGAAACTGCTGGGACATCTACGCAGGCACTCCTCAACCAGCCCAGGTGGAAAGCGCGCCCTCATCTCATCGTAGTCCACCTGGCAGCCGTTCTGCTCCAGCAGCCTCAGGGCTCTCTTGTGCTCAATCCTTACCCCTGTCTCCTCAAGGACATCCAGCGCCCCTCGGTGGATGGCCTCCACCTGCTCCTCTGTCAGTATCTCCAGGGGTTTGAAATTGCGGGTGAATCCCTTTAACATTCTTGCTCTCCTCCTTCACCTTACAATCGTCTTGAAAAGCTCTACTGCCATAGGTGCCGTAGGCTCGTATCCATCTGCACCTATCCTTTTCGCAAAATCATGGGTGATAGCCCCTCCACCAACCACGACCTTCACCTTATCTCTGAACCCCTCTTCCTGCAGGCTTTTGATAACCTTCGCCTGCTGAGGTGCAGTGGTTGTCAGGAGAGCAGACATAGCCAGGATGTCCGGTTTATGTTCCCTGATCGCTTCCATGAACTCCTCAGCGGTGACACTGGTCCCCAGGTCTATGACCTCAAAACCCTCTGCTGCGGACAATGTAGCCACTATGGTCTTTCCTATGCTGTGGAGATCGCCATAGACAGTCCCTATGACGATGGTGCCCAGCACCTGCCGCTTCATTCCCTTTCTCCTAATCTCCTCCTCTAGAATGGGTGTAGCGGTCGTCATGGCACTGGCCGCCCCAACAAGGTCAGGAAGCCAAAGTTCTCCTCGACCATAAGCGTCGCCAATCTGCTGGATGCCCTCCGTCAGCGCGTCCAGGGCCTTGAGGGGGGCTACTCCCTCTTCCACCGCCTTCTTGGCCCAGCTTGCCGCCCCTTCGGTATCATATTCTATCACTGCTCTCTTCAGGTTCTCAAGAATCTCGGCTTTCATTGTCTCATCATCTCCCGCACGGTGCCAACCACCCGCTCAAGGCTGGGAACTACGGCCTGCTCCAGCGGCGGCGAAGACGGCGTGGGCACTGACAGCGTGTGTACACGCTTGATAGGGGCGTCGAGGTAGTAGAAGGCCTCGTCGGCGGCCAGGGCGGCGATCTCCGCTCCGACGCCACACGGACTATAAGCCTCGTCAACCACGACGACGCGACTGGTCTTGCGAATCGAGCCGAGGATGGTCTCCTTGTCGAGGGGCACCAGCGTGCGCGGGTCAACGACTTCCGCCGAGATACCCTCATTCGCCAGTGCCTCGGCGGCTTCCAGGGCCAGCAGGACCATCCTGGAGGTGGCGACCAGCGTCACGTCCGTTCCCTCTCGACGAACAACAGCCTGCCCAAAAGGAACCGTGTACTCCTCCTCCGGCACAGGCCCTGTGGTGTTGAACAGCCCCTTGTGCTCAAACACCAGCACCGGGTCGTCGTCACGGATGGCAGTCTTGAGCAAGCCCTTCACGTCATAAGGTGTCGCGGGAATCACCACCTTCAGGCCGGGCATTTGCGTGTAGAGTGGGTATGAACGGCAGGAGTGATGTCCGCCTGCCGATTGCCCTACGCCGATTGTGCCTCGGATCACCACGGGCACCTTGAACTGGCCGTTCGACATATAGTGGATGCGGGCCGCCTGGTTAATAATCTGCCCGATGGCTTCGTAAGCAAAGTCCCAGAACATAATGTCAACGATAGGGCGCAGGCCGGTCATGGCGGCGGCGATGGCAATACCTGTGAAACCCATTTCCGAGAGTGGGGTGTCAATCAGTCGCTTCTCACCGAACTCAGGCCACATGCCCCTGGTCTGGGTGAAGCACCCACCCCGAGGGCCAATGCCCTCGCCGAACATGAAGATAGCCTCGTCCCGGCGCATCTCTTCCCACTGCGCCTCTCGAACCGCGTCAATGTATCGAATCTCTCGCATCGTTCTCTCCCCCGCCTCTCTAGATTGGGTTGGCAAAGACCCCGGTCGCCACATCCTGTGGCGAAGGCCAGGGGCTCTGGGCCGAAAAGTCAATCGCGTCTTGAATGAGTGTCACAACTTCGCTCCCAATCTGATCCAGTTCGCCCTGGGTAGCGATCTCGTCGCCCAGCAACCGCTTCGCCAGCAGTTGGATCGGATCGCGCTTTTTCCACGCCTCGATCTCCTCCTGCGTGCGATAGTCGGTGCCGGGGTCTCCCTCGTGGTGACCGTGGTAGCGATAGGTACGGCATTCGATCAGCGTCGGGCCATCGCCAGCCCGGGCTCGGGCAATGGCTTCACCCGCCGCCTCGTAGACGGCCAGGACGTCCTGCCCATCAACCTCCACGCCTGGCATGGCGTAGGAAGCCGCGCGGGCGGCGATGCTCTGGCCAGCGGTGGCCTTCAGGAACGACAGTTCCGTGGCGTAGAGGTTGTTCTCGCAAACGAACACCACCGGCAGCCTCCAGATCGAGGCCAGGTTCAGCACCTCGTGGAAACACCCGATATTGGCTCCCCCATCGCCGAAAAAGGCCACGGCCACCTGGGAGGTGCCACGGTACCTGGCCGAAAAGGCCGCCCCCGCACCGAGTGGGATGCCGTAGCCTACGATGCCGTTGGTGCCCAGCAGGCCGTATTCGCGCGAGTACAGGTGCATACTGCCGCCCCGGCCGCCCGAGCAACCGGTGCTGCGCCCCCAAAGTTCCGCCATGACTACTCGCAGGGGCACGCCCTTGGCCAGAGCGTGGGCGTGACCGCGGTGGGTGCTGCCCACGTAGTCCTCTTTCGTCAGGTGTGCACACACGCCAGTAGCCACGGCCTCTTCGCCAATGTACAGGTGTATGAAACCTGGGATGTGCCCCTCACGATAGGTTCGGGCCGCGGTCTCCTCAAACCGCCGTATGACAAGCATCTGGCGGTACAGCGCAAGCAGAAAGTCTTTATCCGGTAGACCCATCCGTCGCTCCTTTCGATTCTCCATGCAGATATTGACATGTTGACAATATACCACGAATCCGGTAGAATGTCAAACGTTGTCGGTTAACAGTTGACAATTATGCCAAGGTATGCTACACTAAAATTGAAGACACCATCCCTGGACAAATTCGGTACTGCCCTGCTTGGAAGTCTTGACGAAAGACGATTCTTGTGGTAGGATAGCAGCGCGAATGGTTAACCGTTGACGGTCGTATGTTACCTGATATCGGGCTTCCCCAAAAGCGCATCAGTTGGGTGGTCTTTCTCACCACGGGCGCGATTCTACCCGTAGCGGGTGGCGCCTGGGCCATAGAATCCGGTGCCGCAGCAATGGACAATTAACTTCACAGAGGACTACGATACGATGGCATATCTTGAACTCAACAACATTAGTAAGCGTTTTGGCGGCGTTGTCGCCTTGGACGAAGCCACGTTGCATTGCACCAAAGGTGAGGTGCACGGTTTAGTGGGCGAGAACGGTGCTGGCAAAAGTACGCTCGTCAGGATCCTCAGTGGTGCGCTGCAACGTGATGATGGGGAAATCTTGCTTGATGGCACTCCTGTCGCCTTCCCTAATCCTGCCGAGGCTGTAAGGTTAGGCATCGGCATGGTATATCAGGAACTTAGCCTGATACCCGATCTGAGTGTTGGCCAGAACATCTTCTTTGGACAAGAGCAGTCCGGCGTGCTAGGAATGACCTCTCGCCGGGCCCTTCGAGAACGTTGCTACGATCTCTTCGATCGCATGGGCATTGACGTGGCTGACCCAGATCGTCTGGTCAACCAGCTTTCGCTCCCTCAGCGCCAGATGGTTGAAATTGCAAAGATGATTGTGCACAATCCCTCTGTCATCATCATTGACGAGGGAACTTCTGCCTTGGGGCGCACCCAGATTGAGTGGCTTCTGGAATTCTGCCGAAACCTGGCTACGCAGGGCAGGACTATCATCTACATCTCGCACAACTTAAGCGAGATCCGTCAAGTAGCGGACCAGATCACGGTCTTCCGCAATGGCGAGGATGTCGGCACGCGCGCCCACGGCGAGGCATCCACTGACGAACTCGTGAGCCTCATGCTGGGGCGTAAGATCGGCCGGCTTTACCCGGAGCGCACCAACGAGATCGGCTCAGAGCCGATGCTGGAAGCCAGTCACCTTCGAGCAGGCACTCGTCTAAGAGACGTCAGTTTTACTCTGCGAAAGGGTGAGATCCTGGGCATCGGTGGGCTGACGGGTCAGGGACAGGAAGAAATTTTCCGAGCGCTTTTTGGCATCCAGCGGGCGCAGGGCGAGGTGAGGCTAGAGGGCAAGCCGATCACCATCCACAGTCCAAGTGAAGCCCTAAGCCATAAAGTCGGTTTAGCCCTAGTACCCGAAGACCGGGCAACCCAGGGTGTGCTGCTGCCTCGATCCGTTTCTGACAACATCTCGCTTAGTGTTCTTTCGCGCCTACTTCGGCTCGGCTTCATCGATCGTTCGGCGGAGAGAGCGGTGGTGGAATCGGCTATAGATCGTTTTTCGATCATGGTGGCTGACGTGGCTGATCCTGTTGAAAGTCTCAGCGGGGGCAACCAACAGAAAGTGGTATTGGCCAAACTGCTGGCGACCAAACCCAAAGTGCTTATGATGTGCGACAGCACCCGCGGTGTGGACGTGGGCACTAAGGCCGAGATATACACCCTGCTGCGCGAGCTAACTGCCACCGGCTCATCGGTACTGTGGTATGCCACCGATTCGGACGAGCTCACCAATATGTGCGATCGCGTGCTGGTCATCCGGCAGGGTCTAGTGGAAGCGGAACTGACGCCGGGTATGATCACCGAGGAGAACATCATTCGCGCCTCTATGGGGGAACCCATTAATCACAATGGAACTGATCCTGATGAGTTGAAGCAGTCCGCGGGCATACATGCTATTAGGAGGCACGCATGATGAGTACAGAGTCTATAACGCTCGAGAGTGGCAAGAAGCACACCAAGCGTTATCCTGTCCGTCCGAGTATCACAGTATACGACCTGGTACCGCTCATTCTGTTCATCCTGGTTATTAGTCTCATCTTCATCATAAAGCCGCGCCTAGCCAACGTGCAGTTCGTTGAACTGAAAGCAAACGCTGGGCTCACGCTGGTGCTGGCGACCGCCGGCCAGACGTTGGCACTTCTGACAGGCGGCATTGATCTATCCATAGGCGGCGTCCTCAGTCTGACAAGCAGCCTGGCCGCCACAATGATGACGGATGAGCCTCTCAACATCCTCCTGTGGTGCGCCATCATCCTACTTATCGGTATGGGGGCGGGGCTCATCAATGGTTATGTAATCGCTGTCCTGCGGGTCCCGCCTTTCATCGCCACTCTGGCTAGTTGGTCTATATTCAACGGTCTGGCGCTGCTCGTGCTGGAGGATCCCGGCGGACATGTCTCCGAACCCCTCAGGGCACTCGTCCGGAGCGACCCGTTGGGTATCCCCAACTCGATCGTCTTCATCGCCATCCTCATCGTCGCCTGGTTGTTATTCAAGCGATCCAAATGGGGAACGCGGTTGTACGCTGTTGGCAGCGATGAGGCGAAAGCCTACCTGAATGGGACGGACATCGTGCGAACCAAGATGCTGGCCTATGTGCTGTCGGGGTGTTTCGCCGCGGTTGCTGGACTATACCGCACTGTGGAGGTTGGCCTCGGGTCGCCGATAGCAGGTGACCCTTTCATCCTTACCTCAGCCGCTGCGGCCCTGGTGGGCGGCATGAGCCTGGCGGGAGGTCGCGGTGACCTGGTGAACAGCATTCTAGGCGCCTTCATTATGCTGTTTATCTTCGACCTGATCCAGTTTGCCGGGATTTCCAGTTTCTACACCCCTATGGTACAGGGTTTGTTCCTCATACTGGCAGTGACCTTGAACACGATAGGCTATCGTCTGCAAATAAGAAAGGCACTGGAACAATGAGCGCAATCAGCAGTATACGCAAGTTCGTCGATCAAAACAGAAGCACTTTCTTATGTTACGTGGCGATGCTCGCACTGCTGACGGCAGTCAGCATCCTCAGACCGGGCTTCGGCTTCGGCGACCCGAAGCATCTGCGCGCCTTGCTGCTGCAGGCGTCGGTGATCGGCCTGGTGTCGCTGGGGCAGACGCTTGTTATCATCAGTGGTGGGGCGGACCTCTCTTTGCCGTGGACAGTGGCCGGCACCGCAGTGATGATGACCATCTTTACCCAAGGCCAGGACGAGAAGATGATCTGGGCCATTCCGGTGGTGCTGGCCGGGGCGTCCCTGATCGGTCTCATCAACGGGTTGGGTGTTGCCTATCTGGGCATTGCGCCTATGGTCATGACCCTGGCCACGAATAACATCCTGCTGGGCCTCGTAGCCGGCATTGGCATGGGCGGGGTTGGCACGATGGGCCAGTACGGTCAGCCTCCCCCGTTTGTCGTGAAACTGGCAACAGGAACCATCGGCGGATTTCCCTATTTGGTTATCATTATGGTCGTCCTGGCAGCACTGGTGACGATCTTGCTATCGCACACCGGTTTCGGACGGCGTATCTACGTCATTGGCACGAATCCAACAGTCGCCCGGTATTCCGGTGTGGACGTGCGAGGGAGCACCATCGGGGTATATACGCTCAATGGTTTTCTGTGCGGGTTGGCGGGGATCATTATGACGGGTAAGTTTGGACGAGCCTACCTCGGCATGGGGGACCCGTATCTATTTGTCTCTTTTGCGGCGGTCATCATCGGTGGTGCGTCCATTTTGGGCGGTAGCGGCAGTTACGTGGGCACCCTGGGCGGTGCAATGCTGCTGGCGGTGCTGCTCTCGTTGCTGCCCGTGCTCAATATGCCGCGCAGCGTACAATTGATCATCTATGGACTGGTGGTGCTGTTCGCTGTGTTCTTCGCCACTCACCGCTCTACGCGCAGAGCCTGACCTGGCTGTGTTGAGCAGTTCCAGCGCTTGGCGACGAAAGGTATAGACAGATTGTGGAGAAAACAGGGAAAGGGGGTGATACGCAGGAATGTGGATGTACGATTGTAGTGTTGGCAGTTGATACGTGGTGAGTTCACACAAAATTCTCAGGAGGTAAAGGAGATGAAGGGTAAGAAGCTATACGTGATTTTGGGCTTGGTTCTGATAACAAGCCTGATGCTGGCGGCCTGCAAGGCGGCGGAGACTCCGGCGCCAGCGACTGAAGAACCGGCCGCGCCAGCGACTGAAGAACCGGCCGCTGAACGTCTATGCCCCAACGGTCATGGCAAGGACGGCAAGTGCCGGGTGGTGCTGGTCAACTCGTTCCTGGGTAACGACTATCGCATCCAGATGCAGAGGGCTTGCGCGGCGGCTGCCACGCACGAGCCCTACGCCAGTGTGATCGACTTCGAGATTCTCAACACCGAGAACACGCCGGAGGCACAGAGGGCCGGGTTAGAGAACCTGATCGCCGAGGGAGTGGATGCCATTCTGCTCGATGCCGTGGATAACACGTCGGTTAACGACATCGTCGCGAAGGCCTGTGATAATGGTGTCGTGGTCGTGACCTTCGACATCACCGCTCGGCCGGGCGCTTGCGAGTACGCCATCGAGTTTGACTTCTATCAATGGTCGTTTGACGCCGGAAAGTGGCTGGCGTTGGCGACCGGGGCCGACAAGCATCCGGTCAACGTGATCATGGACAGGGGCCTCCAGGCTGTCGAGGTCGCTGACCGCATCTACCAGGGTGGCCTGGATGGTATGCTGAGCGTCGCTCCTGAGGAGAACATCAACATCATAGGCGAGTACTACGGCGAGTTTGCGGAAGGGCCGCAGGAGCCGCTGATCTCGGCTATCTTGGCTGCCAACCCAAACGAGAAGGTCGACGTCGTCTTTACCCAGGGGTACTGTACGACGGTGGTGTCGGCCTTTGAGAACGCCGGTCTCGACTACCTGCCCGCCATGTACTGTCAGGCGTACAACGTCAACGCAGTGTTGTGTGCCGAGCCAGGCAGGGTCTGCTTCGTCAACATGGACCCCAACCCAGGCAGCATCGGTTCCCTTGATACAGCTTACCGCCTGTTCAAGGGTGAGGATGTGCCTAAGGAACAGGCCTGGCCTGCCAGCTATGTGGTCACCGATGCCAGCATTAGCATCGGCAGGCCAGATGTCACTAGCCAGCTCGAAATCGGCGTGAATGCCTTCCCCGACCTGCCACCTGGCTTCCAGCCGCAATATAATTGGCCAGGCGCGCTTGTGCAGATCTCGCTTGAGGAGGCCACAGGAATCGAAGAGTGAAGTAGAAGATGAACCACGGATGCGAGGGCCTGTGCTCCATCGTGCGAGCACAGGCTCTCGCTCCATAGTGCGTTGCGCTCTTGAGCGGAAAGGAGATTCCTACATGCGACTCGGCATGGATCCTGCAAAATTCAGGCGACACCAAGCATTCCTGAACAGGGAGCCTACAGACCGCCCGCTTATCGGGTCTTGGCTGTTCGGCTTCTTCATTCACCAGCAGTACCCCAGCGTGGCCGCGGCCATGCAACCCGGCCCTGTTCAGCCGGACGATATCCCGATTGACCTCTTCCTCAAAGACGTGGACACTCTGTGGAAGGCGTACACCGAGTTGGACGATGACTATCCCTTCTCGATGGGCGCGTTCTACGGTGTGCCGTGGATGGAGGCGATTATGGGCTGTCCCATCCACTTCTCCGGCACGACCATGTGGGCCGATCCATGTATCCCTGATTGGGACACGTACGGCTGGAAGCGCCCTACCCTGGAGGACAACCTCTGGGCCCAGAAACTGTTGGAGTTTCTGGAGGCGCTGGTCAAGCACTCAGACGGGCGTTTCGCCTGCGGGCCCACCCTGATGCGCGGGCCGGCTGATATGTGCTCGGCCATGCGCGGCGCCAGTAACCTGGGGCTAGACCTGTATGACTGCCCGGAGAACGTGCGGCGGCTGGCTGAGATCTGCGCCGACGTGTGGATCGAGGTCGGCAAGGCCCAGTTGGAACTCGTTCCCGAATCTGAGAACGGCTACATCGTGGGCTGCGCCGGGCTGCGTTGCTGGATGCCAGAGAAAGGGATCTGGCTGCAGGATGACGCGGTTTCCGCCGTGCTCTCGCCGCGCTTCTACGAAGACATCTTTCTGCCACAGGTGCGGCGTATTGCGGCCGAGTTCCCCATGTTAGCCTTCCACCTGCACGGCAACTACCTGTGGCCGGTGGACCTGGTGCTGGCTGTGGATGAGATAGACGTGTTGGAACTGAACTACGACATCGGCGTCTGCGAGTTGGAGAAGGTCATCGCTGGCTGGAAGAAGATCCAGGAGAAGAAGCCATGCATGGCTTACGCCGACGCCACGCTGGAAGAGTTCGACCACATCATGGATGAACTGTCCCCGGTGGGGTTGTCCCTGCAGACCCTCTCGCCTACAATGCAGGACGGCGTGGCCATACGTGACCTGGTCTACGGCCAGGCGCCGGGACGTGTCACGAACATCTTTGAACAGATCAGCGAAAACGTAGTCGCTGGTGATGTGGGCAAGACGGAAAACGCAGTGAAGCGGGCATTGGAAGCGGGGCATGGCCCGGGAGAGGTGCTCGACCAGGGGCTTATCCCCGCGATGGGTGAAGTAGGACGGCGCTTCGAGGCAGAGGAGTGCTTCGTGCCGGAGATGCTCATCTCCGCCCGCGCCATGAAGGCCGGATTGACCATCCTGCGCCCGCTGCTCAAATCGGGCGACGTGAAACCGATGGGCAAGGTCGTCATCGGCACAGTGAATGGCGATCTGCACGACATCGGCAAGAACCTGGTGGCCGTGATGCTCGAAGGGCAGGGCTTCGAGGTCATTGACCTGGGCGTGAACGTACCCAACGCGAAGTTCGTAGCGGCGGTGAAGGAGTATAAACCTGACTTCCTGGGCCTCTCCACCCTGCTAACCACCACTATGCCCATGGTCGAGGCGGCCATCCAAGCGTTGGTCGAGGTGGGCGTGCGCGATGACGTAAAAGTTATGGTAGGCGGAGCGCCCGTGACCGCAGAATGGGTAGCACAAATTGGGGGGGACCTGTACGCCCCCGATGCGGCATCCGCGGCCAGTAGAGCCAAGGCCGCGATGCAGGATTGATCGGTCTTGAGGGTCAGGTTCAGCACAACAGATAAAGGAGAAGAACGATGGTCAATGAAGAGTTGGAACGCGCACGAGCCAGGCTGAAGGAAATCGGCGCGGATTGGGCTCTGTTGTCGTCCGGCGAGAACGTGACCTACGTCAGTCACTATGAGGTGCCGGTAGAGTATGGACCAGCGGCGCACCTGTCTTATGTGCGGCCCATGGCCCTCTTTGGCGTCAACGACTCAGCGAGTTTCATGCTGGTGAGCAACTTTCTCATAGAAGCGGCCAAGAAGCAGAGCACGTTTGACGAGGTGTTACATTACAATCTGATTGCCCTGTTCGCTCCTTTCGAAAAGAGATCACCCAAGGACGACTTTATCGAGTTGCTTCGTGGGACACTCAAGAAGGCGAGGCTGGGCAATGGCAAAGCAAGACTGGCCATCGAGGAGAACTCGCTGCCAGCGATCGTCGTGCGCTTGCTCGCTGATGAGTTCCCCAACGTAGAGCTGACTGAGGCTGGTCCTGCGTTGACGGCAGCGCGCATGGTAAAGACAGAGCGCGAAATCGAACTATTACGATTCGCCGCCGAGGTGGTCAACGCCGGCCAGAAGGAACTAATTAACCAGTGCCAAAAGGCGGGCAAGAATGAATATGAAATGTGGGCTGCTATCACGCAGGCCATGCATTTCAAGGCCGATCGCCCACTGTTCGTCTCTGGCGAGTTGGTCACGGGTGAGCGTTGTAGGGAAATCGCCCCCGGCGGGCCGGTAAACTATGTGACCAAGCCGGGCGATCTGGCGCTCATGGATATTAGCCCACGAGTGAATGGATACTGGGGGGATTGCACCAACATCCTGGTCATCGGCGGTGTGGAACCCACCGAGAAGCAGAAACTCTACGGCGTGGCCGCGCGCGAGGCCTTCTATGCGGCAGCCGAGGTGCTGCGCCCTGGACGCAAAGCAAGCGAGGCCTTCGGGGCTGCCAAGGGAGCCTTCGCCAAGCACGGCCTCGAGATCGGACACTACGCCGGCCACCAGATTGGCGTCACCGTCAATGAGACCCCATGGCTGGTGCCTTACGACGAGACGCCCATCCAGGCAGGAATGGTTTTCTGCATCGAAACCGGTAGTTACGAAGGGCTGGATGGTGAGATTGGTGCGCGCGCGGAGAAGACCATCATCGTGCGTGAGAGCGGTCCGGAGATCATCCCCGATTTCGAGTTTGGTTTCTAACACCAACCGTCCTTACCCTGGCAAACACATTACTCTATCTGCTAGTGTTCGTCTGATGGCATGAAAAGTGGCTCAAAAGCCGCTCGAAACGCCCCGAAAGGGTGCGACGATTGTTCGTCGGAATTCCGATTCCGTTCCTCCCACGGCTTGAAAAAATGGGGGAAATCTGCTTGTTTCGAGTGATTTTCGCAGATATTTGCTCCAAAAGTGGCAGTTTTGGGGCTTGTTGGCGCCAGCCACGAGATGGGGTCAACCTTTTCCGACGATCAGTCGTCGCTCCCGCCCCGAAAAGGCGTGTTGGCAGAAACTAGCGGATATGGTATAATATCACCCTGATTTCCCTGGGAGGCTTTCGGGGCCTCCAAATTGGCAAGTATTCCTGGTGACCTCGTCGGCAGAGAACCCCCAGATATAGGCTCCTGGCCGAGATTTCACCGGGAATCGGCCAGATATGGCAATTCTCACGACGTCAAAGCAGCCGGGTATCTTCTCAAAAAATCGGGGTGGTTGTAGGTCGGATTTGCTATCCGACCAGCTGGCGGTTAGCAAAACCGCCCTCCTCATCTCCCCCTAAATATTGAGAAGATACGCAGCCGGTGTCCACATGGAATACTTGCCAGATGCTACTGCTGTATCTTTTCAATAAACCGGGGTAGGGGCAGGTCTTGTACCTGCCCAAGAGGGCGACCACGAGGGTTCGCCCCTACATATTGAGATGATACCTACCGCTCCAGGGAAATCCCTGTGTCACAAGGGGGAGGTTGCTAATGTCTGACCTGGCACACAAGATCCAAGAAACCAGGGTAGAGGCGGGTAGTCTGGCAATATTCTGGATTTCGCAGGCAGGTTTCGTTTACAAGACGCCTGGCGACACAATCATCTACATTGACCCTTATTTGACCAACTGCGTGGAACGCTTGTATGGCTTCAAACGGATAATGGGAACGCCCATCAAGGTCGAAGAGGTAGATGCCGACTACGTCGTCAGCACCCATTCCCACGAAGACCACCTCGACGTTGATGCCATCCCTATGCTGGCCCAGAATCCGCGCACCAAGTTTGTGGGCGCGCCCGATTGCCTTAACAAATACCAGGATCTTGGCCTGCCCGAAGATAAATACTTAATCTTGGAACAGGGCCAGACACTGGAATTCGGCGACTTCAGCCTGACTGGAGTCTACGCCGACCACGGTGACCTGGCTCCCGACGCCCAGGGCGTGATACTGACCGTGGGCGACATCAAAGTGTGGCAAGTAGGCGACTCTGCCTATCGTCCTGAGAAGTGGCAAGACGTGTTTGCCATGGACATTGACGTAATCGTGCTGCCTATCAACGGTGCTTTCGGTAACCTCGATGGCATTGAGGCCGCCAAACTGGCTCACGACGCTGGCGCCAAGGTCGCTATCCCGTGCCACTTTTGGATGTTCGCCGAGCATAACGGCGACCCGGCCCAGTTCCTTGAGGCCTGCAAGGAATACGCACCAGAGGTCAGGCCACTTCTGATGACGCAAGGCGAGATGTTCGTTATATTCAAAGAACATGCATAGCCAATGAAGGTTAGAGCGATGAATGACAGCGATATTGTACTCGAGGTGAGAAACGTCTCCAAAGCCTTTCCAGGCACACAAGCCTTGGACGGCGCAAGTGTAACGATTCGCCGGGGAGAAGTGCACGCCTTTCTGGGCGAGAATGGCGCCGGCAAATCGACTTTGATGCTCATCCTGGCCGGCGTGCATCAGAGAGACAGCGGGGAGATTAGGTTGGAAGAGAGACCGATCGAGATTCACAATCCTCACTATGCCCAGACACTGGGCGTCAGCATGGTGCACCAGGACCTGTCTCTGGCCCCCTCTCTGAGCGTGGCGGAGAACATATTCGCCAATCGCCAGCCCCTTACACGCCTGGGGTTGGTTAACTTTCCCAGGCTATATCAACAAACCCGTGAAGCGCTGGCACCGTTTGAGGTGGACATAGACCCTCGTCAGCCGGTGCGGGATCTTAGTGTGGCCCTGCAACAAGTTGTTGAGATCGCCACCGCCTTATCGCGGCAGGCCAAGATCCTGATCCTAGATGAGCCGACTTCAGCCCTAACCACCCACGAGACGGAGATTCTCTTCCGGGTCATCAGAAGGTTGAGTGAACGGGGCGTCACCGTCTTGTACATCACTCACAAGTTGAGCGAAGTGATGGAGATCGCCGATCGCTTCACGGTCTTGCGAGATGGTCGGATCGTGGGCACCCTCGAGACCAGAGAAGCCACGGAGAACGACATTGTCCGTATGATGGTGGGCCGCGAACTCAGCCAGTACTTCCCGGACTGGGGAGAGGTGACCGACGAATGTCTGTTTGAGGTGAAGAATCTCAGTGGCCCGAACTTTAGAAACGTGAGCTTCAGGCTACATAGAGGCGAGGTCTTGGGTTTTGCCGGGCTAGCCGGTGCCGGCCGCACCGATATGGCCAGAGCGATCTTTGGCGCCGAACCCCTGCTCTCTGGTGAAGTATACATCAACGGGCAGAAGGTTGAGATATATTCCCCCTCCGGCGCCGTGCAACTTGGTCTGGGGTACGTGCCCGAGGATCGCAAGCAGGCTGGGCTCTTCCTGTCGCTCACGGTGAGAGAGAACACGATCGCCGCTGGTCTCAAACAGTTCAGCAACGTCATGTTTATGGACCATCGCAAGATATTGGCGGCTGTAACTGATATAGTGAAGTATCTTGACATCAAGACGCCCAGCCTGGAACAGACGGTCATGAACCTGAGCGGTGGCAACCAGCAAAAGGTCATGCTGGCCAAGTGGTTGGTACTCAGGCCCAAGATTCTGATCGTGGATGAACCAACTCGTGGCGTGGACGTAGGCGTCAAGGCAGACGTGCACCAGCTCCTCAGGGAACTCGCTTCAAGCGGCGTGGGAGTGATCATGATCTCCTCAGAACTTCCCGAGATCTTGGGCATGAGCGATCGCATTTTGGTGATGCGCGGGGGGGAGATTGTGGGTGAGGTGCCTCATGCTGAGGCAACTGAGGAAAGTGTAATGGGTTACGCGGCCGGCGTGCAAGTCTGACTCATCACATCTTACTCGACAAAAAACTCTCATGGAGGACAGATATGGATCCCATAAATAACAGGGCCATCTTGGCCGACGTTCACGTGACAGGTCAACCCGCAGCAAAAGAGAGCCAGGGCCTTGTGTATTGGCTAGGCCGAATCCTCAGAGTCCGGGAAGCCTTCTTGATCGCGATCCTGTTGGTCATGATAGTCTTCATGTCCATCGTCGAACCTGGCTTTCGCTCATCGGCCAATATCCGGGCGGTGTTATTGGGGTTCGCGATGGAGGGCATGGTAGCCATCGGCATGACCATGCTATTGGTTTCCGGCGGCTTTGACCTGTCCGTCGGGTCCAATATGGCCCTCAGTGGTATGGTGGTCGCCGCTCTGTTGCTCGCAGGCGTTCCCATCGCGGTGGCCATACTGGCTGGCCTGATTATCGGAACGCTGGCGGGGCTGCTCAACGCCTGGGTCATCGCCAAGATTGGAGTGAACGCGCTGATCGCCACCCTGGCTACAGGTACGATTGTGCGCGGGATCGCGCTTACCACGTGGGCCGGGCGCCCAGTGCTCAACCTGCCCGATGCTTTCAGGGGCATTGGGCAAGGGGTTTTCCTGGGCATCCCCGTCCCGGCCGTCATACTGATCGTGTTGGCGGTCGTCTTCGACATCATGATGCGCCGTGGGCGGTGGTTCCGTCAACTGTATTTCGTAGGCGGTAGCGACCGGGCAGCCATGCTGTCGGGCATCAATGTGACTCGGGTGCGGGTAATTACCTACATGGCAGCAGGGTTGCTGGCTGGCCTGGCCGGGATTGTCTCCACCGGCCGGCTGGGGGCGGCCTACGCCAACTCATACGAAGCGGTGCCTTTGCGGGTCGTCGCCGGGTGCGTGATCGGCGGTTGTAGCCTGTTCGGCGGCGAGGGAACTGTGGTCGGTTCCGTCCTGGGCCTCTTCTTCATCGCACTCATTATGGACATCATGGTACTCCTGGGCGTGTCTCCCTATGCACAGGGTATTGTTCAGGGTGTCGCGCTTATTCTGGCCGTTGTGGTTGACATCTGGTCAAAGCGGCAGGCGGCACGTGGCTGATTGTCCGCCAGTGCAAAGATAGTGCTGAAACATAAGGAGGTGATAGCCCCAAAAATGCTGCCAGTAAATCCGGAAACAGGTCAATAAGTCACTTGAATCCATTGTAACCCGTAAGGAGGTATAGGAGATGAGCACCAAACAGGTTCTTTCTCGACGAGAAGTGCTGCGCGCCGGCCTGTATGGGGGCGTGGGCCTGGCAGCAGCCGGGGTACTGGGTGCTTGCGCACCTGCACCCACAGCAGCACCAGAGGAGTCCCAACCCGAAGGGGAGCCAGCGGCACCGCTTGATTTTGCCCTCGTAGGCGGTGTGTTCAACATTGGCTGGTGGATTGACCCCAGGATGGGATGGACAGCGGCCGGCAAGGAATTGAACATCAACTTCACCGAGGTGGGACCGGTTGATTTCAGCGGAGCCGATCAGGCTACGATGATGGAGGAGGTCATCGCCAGCAAGCCCGACGCGATCATCATGACCCCGCTGGACCCAGACCAACTGGTTGACCCCTGCCGCAAGACTATGGAAGCCGGCATACCCCTGATGATCTTCAATTCGGACATCCGCGACACGAGATGGCGGCTGGGCTTGATCGGCATGCAGAACTACAACGGCGGCTACCTGCAGGGCCAGTTCGTCCTCAATGAACTGCTCAAGGGCAAGGAAGCCAAAGCCCTGATCATGACCATCCCCGGCGTGGAGAATCACGAAAGCCGGAAGGCAGGCCTTATGGCAGCCTTTGAAGAGGTTGGCACTGTCGAGGTGGTGGATATCGTCAATGACCAGGCCGACTACACCGTGGGCCCACAAGTGTGCACCGCCTCACTCCAGGCCAATCCGGAGATTGACCTGATCGTCGCTACGGACGCTACCGGCGGTGAGTCAGCCGCCCGCGCTGTGACCGAGATGGGCCGCGTTGGCGAGATCCTGATCATGGGCATGGACCGGGACGACAGCATGCTCAAGTTCATCAAGGACGGGACCATGGCCGCCACCGCTGTCCAGCGCAACTTCCTGGAGTTATACCTGGCCACGGTCTATATGTACAACCACGTGAAAGGCAACTGGGTAAGAGGGGCCTTCCCCGGCGCGCCGGGGAGTGCCTCGTCCTCGCTACCGTACCAGGTTCCGCCGCTCACCGACACCGGCGTTATGTTCTGCACCCCGGAGAACGTGGACCACTTCTTCCACGAGAAGCCGGAGTAGGCAAGCCAGGTCAGCACATATCGTCGTAGGTGACGTGTTTCACCAGGAACCGTCAGCCAACGAGCAGGGCAGGCCTCCTGGGTTAGTCATCATCTTATCCAGGAGGCCTGGCCTTATGCCGGCGCTATAGTTCGTGGGTGAACTCTGTTCATCCTGCCAGTAGCAATGTTCGCCAAGGGAGGCTTGCCGATGAATTCTCGTGAGCGTGTTCTGACGGCGCTCGATCACCAGGAGCCCGACCGGATGCCCTTCGACCTGGGGGGTACCGGCGCAACCGGGATCCACGTCACTGCCTACGAGGATCTGCGCGAGTACCTGGGCCTGCCTGCCGTAGAGACCCGGATCGACGATCTCATTCAGCAGTTGGCCACCGTTGATGAGGATGTGGCTGAACGACTGCAAACCGACTGCCGCAACGTGGCCCCGCGCTCTTCGGCCATCTACAACTTAGAATTCCGTGATGAGGGCAATTACACCGCCTATACCGACGAGTGGGGTATAGACTGGCACATGCCGAAACAAGGCGGCTTCTATTACGACATGTACCGTCACCCGCTGGCTGAGGCCGAGACGGTCGGGGACGTCGAAGCCTACGTCTGGCCCGATTCCACTGACCCCCAGCGCTTCGAGGGGCTGCGAGAGCGGGCGAAAGCCGTCCGCGACCAGGGCAAGGTTGTCATCCTGGGCGGGTTGTGTGCCGGTATCACTGAAATGCACTCCTGGTTGCGAGATTTCGTCAACTACTACACTGATTTTATGCTGAACCCGGTCATGGCTGAATACGTCATGGACAAAGTCGTCGAGTTGAAGATGGCCTACTGGGAACACGCTCTGGCCGAGGCGGGTGAGTACGTGGACGTGGTTATGGAGGCCGACGACATGGCCGGCCAACATCGGCTGCTTATCTCTCCGGATACCTACAGAAAATACATCAAGCCTCGACATACCAGGTTGTTCTCATTCGTCAGGAAACAGGCGCCGGTAAAGATATTCTTCCACACCTGCGGCGCTATTCGACCGCTCATCGGAGATTTGATCGAGTCCGGCATAGATATTCTGAACCCGGTTCAAAAGAGCGCCACTGGCATGGATTTGGTTGAACTCAAGCGGGAGTTTGGCAACGACCTTGTCTTCTGGGGTGGTGGCGTTGATACGCAGCGGGTGTTTGGCACCGGCACGCCGGACGCGGTGCGCGACGATGTGAAGCGCAGCATTGATGCCCTGGCCCCCGGCGGTGGGTTCATCTTTGCCACGGTCCACAACACCCAGCCCGACGTCCCACCGGAGAACTTTATGGCTATGTGGGAGACCCTTCAGAAATACGGCAAGTACTGAGACTCCTGCTTTGCTTTCGGCCCTTGTCCTCGGGAGCGAAAGCCGCACGTGAAGCCGGGCGGCTCCTGGGGCTCTGAATGGAGGTAAGAATGCCCAAGATTGGATTTATGGTCAACCCACCCCACAAGTACCCGGCGTGGGAAGGCTTTGAAGAAAACCTGGCGGTTCTGGCCCACCTTGGATACGACGGCATTGAGATCGGCCTGGGTGACCCCGCCGGCCTGGACGTCGACCGGCTGGGGAAGTCGCTGGCCGACCACGGGTTGCACTTGTGCAGTATTGCCACGGGTGCGTCGTATTTTGATGAGAACCTGTGTCTCACCAGTCCCGACGCATCGGTCCGGGCACGCGCGGTCGAGCGCCTGAAGGCACACGTGGATCTGGCTGCACGTTTTGGATCGGTGATCGTCATCGGCCAGATGCAGGGCTTCAAGAGTGATGAGCCAGATCGGGAGACGGCCAATACCCGCACCGTCGAGTGTCTGCGAGAGGTGGCCGAGTACGCCGAGACGAAGGGAGTGCTTCTGGTACTGGAGCCGGTCAACCGTTTCGAGGTGGGACACAACCACACGGCAGCCGAAGTGCTGGAAGTCATTGACCGCGTCGGGTCGCCCGCGCTCACGATCATGCTCGACACCTTCCACATCAACATCGAAGAGGCGTCGCTGGATGGGCCGGTCCGGCTAGTCGCTGGCCGGCTGGGGCATGTCCACGTCTTTGAGAATCATCGGGGACTGTTCGGCACTGGCCATATAGACCTGGGGCTGATCCTGCGAGCCACCATCGAGACAGGCTACCGGGGGTATTGGGTCTGCGGTGACTTCAGCCCTAATAGTCTGCCAGTGCGCGCAGCGGCAGTGATGGATTTTCTGCGCCGGACTAAACTGATTGCATAGATGCCATTGAAGATATCTCTCAAGTACGGATTTTCCTCTCTTACACTGGAAATTGATGACTCGGCAATGCGTGTTCTCCTCCTGGAGCCGGGCCGGACCCTTCCCGCCCAAGACGAGGCCAGGCTGATCCGATCCGTCCTGACCAGGCCCATCGGCAGCCCGCCGCTGGCGGATCTCGTATCACCGGGACAGCGGATTGCTGTCATCACCAGCGACGTGACCCGCCCCTGCCCATCGGCCCGGCTCCTGCCCCCCATGCTCGATGAGCTCAACCGGGGCGGTGTGCGGGACGAGGACATCACCGTCGTGTTTGGGCTGGGCACACACCGCCCCCACACCCGGGAGGAGCAAGTACGGCTGGTGGGCAGTGAGGTCTACCGGCGTGTGCGTTGCATTGACTCCGACCCAACTGATGTGCAACTAGTTGGCCATACCCGCCGTGGGACACCGGTCGCCATTTTTCGCCCAGTGCTGGACGCCGATATTCGCGTCTGTCTGGGAGCCATCGAGTACCATTACTTTGCTGGCTACAGTGGTGGCGTCAAAGCCGTCATCCCCGGCGTGTGCAGCACCGATACCATTCAGCACAATCACCGTATGATGACCGAGCCAGGCGCAGTAACCGGTAACCTCGATGGAAACCCGGTGCGTGACGATATTGAAGAGGCCGGTGAGATAGTAGGCGTCCACTTCATCTTGAACGTGATCCTGGGCGAGGCCAAGCGGGTCGTGACCGCCGTCGCCGGGCTGCCGCGGACGGCTCATCGCGAGGGATGTGCACGGCTGGATGCCTTCGGGCGGGCGACCGTCAAGCGGCCGGTTGATGTGGTAGTGGTCAGTGCGGGTGGTTACCCCAAGGACATCAATCTCTACCAAGCACAGAAGGCACTTGACAACGCCCGCCATATCGTCCGACCAGCCGGCATCATCCTGCTGGTAGCCGAGTGTCGCGAAGGGCTGGGCAACCGTATCTTTGAAGCCTGGATGCAGGATCCCGGCGGCCCGGACGCCATCCTGGCCCGCGCACAGCAAGAGTTCGTGCTGGGAGGGCACAAGGCGGTGGCCGTGGCAAGGGCCATGCAGCAGGCATCCATATATCTGGTTTCTGCCCTGCCCACAGACTTCGCACGCTCAATAGGATTCCACCCCTGCAGTAGTCTTCACGAGGCACTGCAGTCTGCGCTGGCCCAAGTCGGTCCCGGTGCAAGCGTGGCTGTTATGCCGGATGGTGGCTCTGTGCTGCCGGTTGTGAGGTAACCGGCAGGTGAGTAGGAATGGTACAACTTGGAACCTGGATGGACACAGCACGTGGAGGAATAGATGACACTGGACAAAGAGTTGCTACGTGAAATGTACTACCGCATGCGCCGCATCCGGCGTTTTGAGGAGACCGCCGAGGAACTGTACAAACGAGGCACCGTCGTTGGGTTGCTTCATCTCTACATTGGCGAGGAGGCAGTTGCCACCGGCGCTTGCCTGGCACTGAACGACGACGACTACATCACCAGCACACACCGGGGGCACGGCCACCTCATCGCCAAAGGGGGCGACGCGAAACGCTTACTGGCGGAACTGTGCGGTCGGGCGACCGGCTATTGCCAGGGCAAGGGAGGCAGCATGCACGCTGCCGACCTGAGCCTGGGCGTCCTCGGCGCAAATGGGGTCGTCGGCGGGGGGTTCGGCATTGCGACAGGCGCGGCGCTGTCGGCCAAGAAGCGAAACTCGGGGCAGGTGGCGGTCTGTTTCTTTGGCGATGGGGCGGCCAACCAGGGCATCTTCATGGAAGTTATGAACATGGCCGCCCTGTGGAAGTTGCCGGTGATCTACGTGTGCGAGAACAACCACTTCGGCGAGTATACGCGCTTTGACGAAGCGACGGTCACCAGCCAGCCCATCGGCGCACGCGCGGCGGCCTTCGGGTTGCCCACGGCTCAGGTGGATGGCAACGACGTAGTCGCTGTCTACGAAGCGGCCAAAGAAGCGGTGGACCGCGCCCGAACTGGTGAGGGACCCGGCTTTATCGAAGCGCGCACCTATCGCTTGAGAGGCCACCATATGGGCGATGTCGGTTTTAGCCACCGCTATCGTACCCAGGAGGAACTGGACGCTCACTGGCAGGAAGAGCCCGCGGGGCGTTTCCGGACCTGGCTGTTGGAGAACAAGATACTGTCGGAGCCAGAGATAGAGGAGATCGAAGCGAGGGTCGAGGCGGAGATGCAGGAAGCGATTGACTTCGTCAACCGGTCACCCGTGCCCGACCTGAGCGAGTTAACGGAGCATATCTATGCCTGAGACACGAGAGTTAACCATATGTGAGGCCATCCGCGAGGCGCTGGCCGAGGAACTGAACCGTGACCCCGCCGTCTTTCTGATGGGCGAAGACATCGGACGCGCTGGCGGTGTGTTTAAGGTCACTGAGGGGCTGCAGGACGAATTCGGCAAGGACCGGGTGATGGATACCCCCATCTCCGAGGCGGGCATCGCTGGGTTGGGAGTGGGTGCGGCTATGACCGGCATGCGGCCGGTCGTAGAGATCATGTTCAGTGACCTGCTGACCCTGGCAATGGATCAAGTCGTCAACCAGGCGGCGAAGATGCACTACATGACTGGTGGACAGGCCAGGGTGCCATTGGTCATTCGCACGACGTTGGGGGCCGGTAGAGGAGCAGCCGCGCAACACTCGCAGAGTCTGCAGGCGTGGATGGCCCACGTGCCCGGCCTGAAGGTGGTCTTGCCCTCGACACCCTACGACGCCAAGGGCCTGCTCAAGTCGGCCATCCGCGACGACAACCCGGTCATCTTTTTCGAGGACAAGATGAGTTACGGCGTTAAGGCACCGGTGCCGGGCAGCGAGTACACCATCCCGCTGGGCGTCGCGGATGTGAAGCGCGCCGGGGACGCCGTGACGCTGGTTGCCACGTCGAGCATGGTCCAGGTAGCCCTGGGCGCGGCCGACATCCTGGCCGAGGAGGGTATCAGCGCGGAGGTGGTCGATCCGCGCACCCTCAAGCCGCTAGACAAAGATACCATCCTCGAGTCAGTGAAGAAGACGGAGCGGGCAGTAGTGATTGATGAAGGATACCTGAGCTACGGGGTCACGGCCGAGATTGCCGCCATCATCGCCGACGAAGCGTTCGATTACCTTGACGCACCGGTCAAGCGCATCGGGGGCATTGACGTACCCATCCCTATGGCAACGGCCCTGGAGTTGGCGACCATTCCCAGCGAGGAGCAGGTAGTGGAGACGGTCAAGGGGCTCTTCAGGCGGAGGTATTAGCGCTGGCAATCACCCTCAAGATCAGCCAGGCATACGGCCAACTTTACCACAGCACATCGCCGCGCAGCGCCCGCTTGAGCAACTGGAACATGGCCCAGCACTCCCAGGCGAAGGGGGGAAAGCCTAGCAGCCCCAACACCGGCATACGGAAGTAGTGAACGCCGAAATCGAGCGGCCAGGGTAGCGTGTAACGCCAACCAGAGGTGGCCCAGAAATTCCAGAACTCCCACAGGAAGCCGGCGATCATCCCGGCCGCCAGCAGCCGCAGCGCACGGCGTGGGTCGCCACGTTCCCACTCCGCCAGCGCCGACTCTGCGCCCAGCCGCATGTTGATTGGCTCCAACAAGAAGATAAAGCCAAGCCAGACGCAGCCGAAGGTGTAGCGGGCGACAGAGGGCGGCAACAACGGCGGAATGGCCACAGAAGCCACTCCCACCACGACCGAGACGGCAAGCAGCCCAGGAGAGAAGATGGTCGGTTTGGAGCGCAGGTGGCGCAGGAACCCCAGCCCCTCCAGTACGTCGGCCGTCTCGAACATCCCCGGCATGATGGTGGCGAAGGACCACAGGTAGGCCCAATCCCGCTCGACCGGGTGCTCCGGCACGCCCACGTAGTACCAGTTTTGCATACGGACGTTGTACGCCTCAAACAGCAGCCAGCAGCCGCTGGAGATCCAGACCAGCATCAGCGCTTCCCGGGGCCGGTCGTGGATGAGCGAGTGGCCGCGCAAGCGCAGCGCCAGCGCATCGGCGAAGAGGATGTAGCCGGTCCAGGCAATGGGGGTGAACCACTTGGAGACGAAGGGCTGCCGGGCGAAGAGGCAGATTTCGGCCCCGACCACAATGCCCAACCCCAGCCATCCGTACCACTTGAGACGCATCGTACACCTCCTGAGCACCAGTCCCATTGAGGCAGATTGTAACCGAAAGGGGCGTTTCTCGCAACAGGGCTGTCAGCCTTAATCAGTCATCTCGGTCATTCAGTCACGCCACTCCTTTCTCTCTACTTCGCCTTCGCCGCAACCATGCTCAGATCTTTCAGCGTCTCACTGATGGCAAGTGGGGCAACCTCGCCCAGCGGCAGCCTGTTCTCGTGACGCGGATTGTACACTACCGGCGTGTAGATGCCGGATACGAAGAAGCAGCGTTCCATTCTCTGATCCTTCTCTTCGGCTATTCCCCCAACCCAAACGCCAGGCTCGTACTGGACCACGGCGGTGACGTTGGCCCCGTAGAAGGGCCTGGAGTGCTCGCAGAAATAGCCATGATCTTCGCCGATGCCACGCACCCAGCCCAGTCTCTCCAGCGTGCTGACCAGAGAAATCGCCGGCACTTTAACGTCGGCAAAGCGCGTGATCTCTTGCGCTTCCAGTTCCTCGTCTTCCAGGTGGTAAATCTCGCGGCCCAGTTGTTGGAAGGGGGACACAATCTCGTAATCGCTCAACAACTCACCCCAGGCCGCCTTCAACTCGTCCGACAGATGCAGCGGGTGAAGGATGCCGACTGCATCAATGCCGGCCAGCGAGCACTCTTCGTCTTCGACATCGGCGTAGGTCTGATCCTCGGTGACGCGGAAGGTGGCCACCAGTTGGCCAGAGGCGTCGTAGCCGCCCCACAGCAGCATACGCACCAGGTTGACCATCAACGGGTGGTGCACCAGCAGCATCTCGAACTCGTCCACCGACCAGCGCCGCCCGGTGACCATGACCTGCTCCAGCCGCAGCGCTTGAATCTGGGCCACCTGGCGCACTTGCTTCTTCAGGAGTTTCCAATCGGCTATGGCCTGGCTGGCCAGGCTGGCATCGTCTTTGACGCCCGGTTTGGGCAGGTTGGCCCGCAGTTTCCCTTTTTCGTCACGCACCTTGGGCTTCATGTCCGGGCTGAGCACGAAGCGGAACTGGCGGGGGCCGAAGTCGAACACGCGGCTGCCCCGCTCGTCCAGGTCGCAATCGGGCACGATGCGGTCCTCGAGCTCTTCGCGGGTCATGTTTCGGTTCCTGGCGATGGCTTCCATCGCTTCGCTCGCCTTGGCTTTGATACCCTTGAATCTCACCTTCTGCGCAATGGAGTTGATCTGCATCAGGGCCGTGTCGGTGCCGATGGCCCGCAAGCACTCCAGACCCAGCACGGCCCGCTTGTGCTGCCCTTCGCCTGGCCAGGCGCGGATGAATTGGGCCAGCCTGAGAGCCGAAGCGTCGGATCCGAACCATCCCACAGCAATTAAAGCCCACTTACCTTTAGAAGGCGCGCCTCCGTAAAGCCACTGTTCGAATACCTCCCAGGCAAAGGTATCGAGCGCGTCCCGGTTGGCATACGCTTTGAGGCTGGTGACCAGCGGGGGTGGAGGTTGATCAAGCGTGCCTTGTTGGAGGACGTACAACAGGCCAGCGACTTGCGTGTCATTCAGGCAATGCTTGCCCGCGGCAACAGGTGGCAAGACCGCCCGGTCCACCCAGGCCGGTTTCTTGGCTTTGTCAGAGGCCACCCTTTTTTCATCCGGCAGGGCTTCTCGCAGCCAGTCGGGCGTGGTGTCGTTGTCAAAGGGGACGTAGATCACCTCTTCCACGTCAAGTACTTTAGCCCGTACTTTGCCAGCCGCTCCCACCGGTGCCTGCTCCAGACAGGCGCGGATGAGCGCTTCATACCCCTGGCGCTTCATTCTCCTCAGAGAATTGAGGGCAGCGCCGGCGAGCCGGCCGCGCTCTGCTGCGACGGGTATCAGCCCGGCGATGGCGTGTTCTGGGTGGTCGTCGAGCCACCGGCGGGCAACCTGGGGAGCCCTGGACGACAGCATGAGGGCCAACGTTTGGGGTGCCGCTTCCGGGGCGTGGACAATGGTGAATGTTTCGAGCAGGCGCTCGGCATCCTGCCTGTTGGCTGCCGCCAGAATGGAGTCGCGGACCACGTCGAGGGCCGCGTACTGGGTGTGGGCCAGCCAGGCTCGGATATAGGTTGACGAGTACAGGCGCAGTTTCAAGCGCCGCATTTCAGACTCCACCAACTCGGCACTGCCGAGGCCGAAAATGATCTCCTGGGGACGGTGGCGGGAGTAGTCCCAGTCTGTGCAGCGGCCGTAAAAGTCATCGGGCCAACTCCGCACCAGGGCGTGGGTCTCCTCGTGCATACCCAAGCCGGCCGCCAAATGAAAGCCGGCCGGGGATATAGCCCGATAATCTGTTGGCCACCGGGACGGATGCAGACTGGGGCGCAGCCGTGGGCGCAACCGCATGATCTCTGCCTGGGTCAGGTAGGGCAACACGTAAGCCCGAAAACCTACGGCGAGAGTGTCCATAAGACGATCACGTTCGTCCTCAGCCTTTTCTTTGAGGACGCGGGGGGCCCACTTCCTTGCTAATGCTTCGGTGATGGGAGCCAGAGGTATCTTGTCGTCATCTGCTATCAGGTCACAGAGTTCCTCGAGGTGGAGGAGATTGCTCACAGGCAGCATAATCTCCGGCTTAATCAGCCGGAAGGCAACGGCCAGTCTGGCCCTGACCTTACCCAGCGTGACCCGACCGCCGAAAGATGGCCTGGCCAGTTCGTTTGTAAGTGATGTGCCACCGGTGGTCATGGCCGTAAACCAAAACCGAGCCTCTTTCAGTGAGAGCGATACGGCGATTTGGGCTGCGGGCCAACCCTTGCTTTTGACCTTTGCCAGACGAGCCAAGGCCTCCTCCCTGTTAAAGGGCCTGGGTTCCGGTCGCGCCAGTGGCGTGCGCTCGCGGTAGGTCACCCAGAGCCAATCTTCGGGGTTCAGGTCTATGGATCTCGGCGGCACGCCCTTAGTGAGATTTGACACATTCATCATGTTGCTCCTTTCCACTACTGCCTATAGCAAGATATGGAATCGTAGTGGCGACTTCAGTCGCTCTAGCCTTACCTGGAAGGCCACTACGCCGACCGCGTCATTGCCTTCCGCCAACGGTTGGCCCACGTGGGGCTCGACCGTGTGCTGATCGTCCTCCTCGACATCGGCAAGAATGTCCATTTCTACCATCAGGTGCGATCAGGTGCGTCGCGCCTACAATGGATTTCAGTGCCCGTGTGGGCTCTGGGGTCTTTTCTACCAGAATGTTTGTCAAGTGTGGGTCTTTGGGAATTCCCGTGGTTTGAGTGCCGGACTCCCCAACTCGTTGGGGATGCGGTGCGAAGAACCCGAACAAGTTCGGGCCTCCAGTGCGCCCGCCACGGCAGTTCCCAGAGAGCCTCAAGTGTAATACCACCCGATATTCCTCTGAATACGGGCGGCCCAGATATGCTCGCACCGGATCTGCCCCTCGTAGACGGGCAGCCCCCGGATCTTGTCGAGGGTGCCCTTCTTGCGGGCCCAGAACAGGGTGTTCTGGACCATTTTGAAGTCTTCGCAGTCGCACTCTGCGGAGACTTTGCCCTGGAGCTTCACTGTGTGGATCAGGCCAGGGCGGCTCTGGGATTGGACCTCGTAGACCTGGGTGCCGTCGTCCTCGCGGCCGACGAGCTTTACCCCGCCGGCCTCGAAGATGACAACGCCGCGTTGCCGTCTTGCTGTATTCGAGTTCACTTGTACACCTCCTATTCTAGAGGGAAGGACAGCAGTTCCGCTTTTCGGAACCACCTCGGAACCACCTCGGAACCACCCCTGAATAGCGATATTTCCGAGCGGAACCAGGTCATGACCTGGTTCCGCTTTGTTGAAAACGCAACCACTGTCGCCGCTTCGACTGCGCAGAAACGGAACCACCCTGCAAGCTGGTTGCGCTTGCATTGAGGTTCGTCAGGTTTCCTCCTTCAGGCCAGAATAGGCGGTGTACAACGCCAATTCCAATCTAAAAGGAGAAAACCATGACGAACATTCCAATTGTATCACGTTTGACCCCCTTGAAACAGGTGTTTACCTGGGGTTGGCAGGTCATCACGCGCCGTCACTGGCGCCGCAGACGCCCCCATCTACACCAGTTGGCCCACAATCTCGGCCTCCTGTCGCGCTTTGTGCGCGAATCCCCTGTCGCTATGCGGTACCTGCACTTGCTGGAGCCGCTGGATTGGGGCCGCTTCCCTGAACGCGACCTGGAGACCGACTGGGGGACAGCGGCTGTACCATACGCCTCCTTTGCAGCCGCTTGCCTGGTCAAGTTGGATCAGCAGCTTGTCTATATGTCCCATTTGCACCAGTATCTGATCGAGCACCCTGCGCTGGTGTGGGTTTTGGGGTTTCCAGTCGTTCCTTCCCTCAACTATCCCTGGGGCTTCGATGTCCAGGCCAGTCTGCCCACACCCCGACACTTCAACCGGATGCTGCGCTCACTTCCCAACGTCAAGTTACAGTACCTGCTCGACGAAACTGTGCGTCTCCTCCAAACCGAGTTGGATGCCGAAGTAGACGATTTTGGTCAGAGCATCTCGTTGGACACAAAACACATCCTCGCCTGGGTCAGGGGAAACAACCACAAAGACTATGTCCAGGATCGCTACGACAAAGAGAAGCAGCCCTCTGGTGACCCCGATTGTCGTCTGGGTTGCAAGCGCCGCCGCAACCAGCGTGCTTCTTCCAAGGAACCACCTCCCACTCCCAAGAGCAACCCTCTCCCACCCAAGGTATCCGTCGGCGAATTCTATTGGGGCTACGCCTCCGGCGTCGTTGCTACCAAGGTCCCCGACTGGGGCGAGTTCGTCTTGGCCGAATTGACACTGCCCTTTGATCGGCCCGACGTCGCCTACTTCCACCCGCTGATGACGGAAACCGAGTGCCGCCTCGGTTTCCGTCCCCGATACGGTGCTTTTGACGCCGCCTTCGATGCGTTTTACGTCTACGAGCACTTTCACCGCGACGATTTAGCGCTTGAGGCGGCTTTTGCAGCGGTCCCTCTGTCCAAACGAGGCGGAAAGCACCGTCAATTCGATGCCCAGGGCCTGCCTCTGTGCGAAGCAGGACTGGCGATGCCCCTCCGACACACCTACACTTGTCGTACCACCCTCTTCGAGCACCAGCGGGGTCGTTACGTCTGTCCCTTGCGCTTCCCTGAAGTCACGGCCAGCGTCTGCCCTGTTGGTCACAAGAACTGGGCCAAAGGCGGCTGTACGACCACTCTCGCCACCAGCATCGGCGCTCGCATCCGGCATCAGATCGACCGTGACAGTGCCCTCTTCAAGGAAATCTACAAGCAGCGCACTGCCACTGAGCGCATCAACTCCCAGGCCAAAGAATTGGGTATTGAGCGCCCCAGATTGCGCAATGGTCGGGCCGTCGCCAATCAAAACACCCTCATCTACGTTTTGATCAATCTCCGTGCCTTGCACCGAGTGCGACAGAAAAAGGCCGAACGACAATCTGACTAGTGTAAACGTACGGCGTTGTACACCTCTCGCCCAGCGGAACCCCGGTTCCGCTGGGCGGCACCAGTTCGGAACCACCTCGGAACACCACTGCTGTCTAGTATTACCTCGTCTCAACCTGGTTCCGCTTTTCGGAATCACCTCGGAACAACCTCGGAACAACCTCGGAACCAGCTAAACCTTGTCCTTCCCTCCCGTGTGGGCTCTGGGGTCTTTTCTACGAGGGAATAATGTTGTACGAGGCAACCGTAACCATTATCGTCGGGTTTCAGTGCCCGTGTGGGCTCTGGGGTCTTTTCTACCGACAGAGACACTGACTGAAGATGTCCCTGACACGGGTTTCAGTGCCCGTGTGGGCTCTGGGGTCTTTTCTACTGGGGTTGACTCCGTTACCCTGACCCACTTTCTGGATCATCACGGGATCAAAGTTTCAGTGCCCGTGTGGGCTCTGGGGTCTTTTCTACCTGTATCGTTCTTTGGTGATGGCCAAGTGGCCGACTTCGAGGTTTCAGTGCCCGTGTGGGCTCTGGGGTCTTTTCTACTGGACCCTTCGTATTGTTCCCAGCCCGGCGCGTGTTTGTTTCAGTGCCCGTGTGGGCTCTGGGGTCTTTTCTACCAATCTCATCCCTCAGGATCACCCTGACCGCATCGCGTTTCAGTGCCCGTGTGGGAGGGAAAGACAAGGTTACGCTTGAGCGTAACCAAGGCGTAATCGAGTCGTAACCGACTTGGCCCAAGGTGACTCAAGAACGTAACCAAGAAAAACTCGGTTACGTTTTGTTAAAGAACCGCGTTGC